>Ga0316208_1001022_pt1 | contig 28714 bp, 27 predicted proteins | sample 3monopyrite_MG_FD_204944 | JGI IMG/M metagenome (GOLD analysis project Ga0316208, IMG submission 204944) | Microbial mat bacterial communities from mineral coupon in-situ incubated in ocean water Damariscotta River, Maine, United States -... | ecosystem: Environmental > Aquatic > Marine >... | reverse complement strand
CACTTCGCCCAACTTTTTTACATGAGTGATCTATCAAGTCTGTTGCTATCAGGGTCAATATTTCTGGGTGCTTATCTAGTCGGTGAGACAACGCTTCAAGTCGAACACCAAATTCGTGTTTTGAATAGTTTTCGAATATACTTACCTGAGCAACGCGGGTTTCTCGAATGCTAAATCCTTTTGGTTTGTTTGTTTTTTTTCGTAAATTAAATTTAACACAACCAAAAGGATTTTTTAATATTTTATCGCTTTATTTCTTTGTATATCAATAATTTGTAAGCTTCCGGATGGACACTAGCTATAAAAAAATAAAAAGAAAAGCGAATATGTTTTCTATATAAAGTCACTTAATCAATTCCCGGGCTTGTTCAACAATACGATAAGGTTTTGTTTTGGTTCGCTATGCTCACAAAACCTATCCTTATTCCTTATGTGTGACTTCACTCATGCCCCCAACAGCGGTAGATGCTTTACCCGGTGATATGAAAGAGATAATGAAATACAGTGTTTTAATTCATTTTCTGGGATTTCATCATTCACGCCAAACACGATAGCTCGGTTGCCTTCAAACTTAAATTCATTTCTATAAAGCTCTTTGAAAGTATCAACCAATTTAGTTTTGCAGTGAAAATACATTGCGTATTGATTTGGGTTTGATACTTTCCAATCCATCCTTATCGTGCTACCTGACTTGACGATATAGCTTGGCTCACCCCATTTTAGCGTTTCTTCTACTTCATCAATATCACTCATTTCAGATGCTGTATCCAAAATCAGTTGACGAAGAAACAACAACTTTCTTCTTATTTGGTCAGGATACGAATCGAATTTTTCTGCTACGTCCTGATTTTTAATTGCGGCCATGTAGACGCTTCCTTCTTTTACACATAACTACTAAGCATTTAACTACTAAGCATTTAAACAACGTGCGCTTTTTAGCATGACGTTTAAATGTCAGTTGGACTGAGCCGATGAGACCCCTATCTACCTATAGGAAATTGTATTTTATCTGCTGAGGCTTGTCGAAGGATTATAGTTACCTTTAGCCGGCATATAATTGAAGATTTCATTTTATTGATACCTAGATCCTGCAAGCAGAAAACCTCATAGAAAGAAAATGGTAAACTCATCAATCAGTTAATCGCATTTAACCACAATCGATGAGTCACCATTTTCATGAGTAATCATACCAAAAAAGAGCCCAGCAAAGCGCGAGGGAAATCATCAAAAGTTCATTTTCATAAAACAGGTAAAAATATGACCAGTAAAGCTGGACTTATTCCTGTTATCAAATTTCTAGACAAGCTTGCATTTACTCAACTATTTCAAAAAACCGTTAATCATCAGCGCAAAGATAACGCTGTTTATCGTCTTGACGATGGCGTTTTTCTCATACTCACTGGGTTAATCGGCGGGGCTTTCAATATCAGCAAATGTACGTTGCTTTGGTCAAGTTGCCGCGTATTGCAAAAGACAGCAGGCTGGTTGCGAGTCCCAGACGAAACAACGCCTGGGCGCCTGTTCAAAGAAGTGAGTGCGCGTCATATCAGTGAAATAGAAACGTTAGTTCATGTTCTGCGAAAGGCGGTTTGGCAAAAGGCGCTACGCTCAGGTGCCAGTAAAGTTGCCGTGCTACAGACATTATGGATTGACGTAGACTCCAGCGTTAAAACCGTTTGCGGTAAACAAGAAGGCGTTGCTAAGGGGTATAACTCGCATAAAAAAGGGGCGTATTCGTACCACCCTCAGCTAGCTTTCTGCACTCATACAAAAGAAATACTTCAAGGCTGGCTTCGCACTGGCAGTGCTTATACCAGTAACGGCGTTGTCGAATTCATGAAACAACTGCTTGCTCAGCTACCTGCTTCGCAACGGATTATTTTTAGGGGTGACAGTGGTTATTTTGTTGGTGCGTTATTGGATCACCTCGATGCGCTTGGTCACGGTTATCTCATTAAGGTTAAACTGAAAAATCTTGTTCCGTTGCTATCCCGCCAGCAATGGATGCCAATCGACGATAAACCCGGATGGGAACAATGCCAATTTTGGTATAGCACAAGAAGTTGGAATGCATCTCGTCTTTTGGTTGCCGTCAGAGAAAAAAAGAAAATTGAATACTCACCACAGCAAGATTTATTGGGCGTGGAAAGTTATGACTATTTTTGCTACGTTACCACGGAAAATTATACTGCATGGGAAACCCATAAACGTTACGGGCAACGAGCGACGAGTGAAACATGGATTGAAGAAGCGAAGAGTCAGTTGGGCTTAGCTCACATCAAAACCAATGATTTCCTCGCCAATGCGGCGTTGTTTCAGTCTGCCATATTAGCCTACAACACACTACGCTGGATGGCATTAACGAGCAACAATGTGCAGCTAAAAAAGTGGGAACCCGAAAGTATTCGCGTCCATCTGATTTGTGTGGCGGGCAAGTTATTGACTGGCGGAAACCAAGTCCGCATCGTATTACCAGAAAAACATTTGCACGCCGGGTCGTGGGATGACTGGCTAGCGTTAGCTGCCTAAAGTATTTGTCGGAAATTAAGAAGTTGTATGCTTTAAAAAAGACAGGCAGGCGCTCTGATGTCTATTTATCACGAGCTGGTTAATAATCGTGTGAGATATTCCAGAGAGGCCATACTCATCTGCTGCCGATAGGTCGGGAGGCTTGATCGTGATCTCCTTGAGATACCGTTTATTCCTATAAGGTCTTACCTCGTCACCATCTTCATCAATCGGTGTTAGATATAAAGAACTTCCTCGCACATGCAATACACCTAACTCTTCCAGCTCAGTTACAGCTTGGTAGAGCATTTGGCGCAATTCTGCCGTCGTAATTGTTCCCTTAAGTTTTATTTTCATGGATTTTGACCGGCGGTTTAAGGAATATAAATCGCTTTCTTATATAAATAGGCTAATTCCAGCCTATCAAACAATCCTCAATAAAACGTGAAGATTGTGGCTTTACCTAGGCTGAAGAGACTAAACAACGTCATTCAGCCGCTTTTGAGCTTAAGCGCCAAGCCAAGTGCGACTGAAATCAGGAGCGTGGTTTTAAGCCGGAGATTTAATGCCCTTTAAATTTAAAAATATCCTAAAAATAGATTGATTGTGTCCCTAAAATAAACTACTTTAAATTAAGGGACACTGAGAGAGGGTTTATGGTACACGACGTTCAAAAACAGATGAATGAAATCGCAGCACTTTTGGAAAGCTATCCAGAAGGGATTTCGCGCGGCCAAATTGCTAAAAATCTAAATTCCTCTATAAATTATAAGACCTTACAACGCAGGCTTGCGAGCCTAGTTGATGAAGGTCGCATAGTGAAAACAGGCGAGAAGAAAGCTACAAAATACTATCCCTCAGAAATACTAATAGAGACAGATAAGAGACAGAAAAAGGACATAGCAGACGTAATTTTTTGCCCAAAAAGCCAAGGTGTCCTTAAATTTCTGGAAACACCTCTCCATGCCCGAGAAAAAATGACCTATAAACGGGAGTTTTTAGACAATTATGTCCCTAATGAAACCACTTATGTCCCTAAAGACATGCGAAAGAAACTATTTGAGGAGGGTAAGCGTTTTGATGAAGAGTTAGCAGCGGGAACCTATGCGCGGCAAATTTGCCAGCGGCTTTTAATCGACCTGTCCTATAACTCCAGCCGCCTTGAGGGAAATACCTATTCCAGGCTTGATACGCAAAAACTAGTAGAAGAAGGCATTTCGGCAGAAGGCAAGGTTCACGAAGAAACCGTGATGATAATGAATCACAAGGAAACAATCCTGTTCCTGGTCGAAAACGCGCAAGACATCGAACTGAATAGCCTAACCATACGCAATATTCACAATCTGCTTTCTCAAGACTTGCTGGCTAATCCTGAGGCCTGCGGCAATATTCGGAAGATTGAAGTGGATATTGGCAAGTCTAACTATAAACCACTGAGCAATCCTCATATTTTAAAAGAACTGTTCGAGCTGATTTTATTCAAAGCCAGAAAAATTAAAGATCCTTTTGAGCAAAGCTTCTTCTTACTGATCCATCTATCTTATTTACAAGCATTTGAGGATGTAAATAAGCGCACGTCGCGCTTGAGCTGCAATATACCGTTTATTAAACTCAATTTATGCCCTTTGAGTTTTACCGATGTCTCCCGTGAAGACTATACTGCGGCGTTACTTGCCATTTATGAAAAAAATAACATTGCGCCGATGGTCGATCTTTATCGTTGGGCTTATGTTCGTTCATGCGAGCATTATGGTGTGGTAAAAAAATCCTTAGGCGAGATCGATGCTTTTCGTATTCAATACAGACAACAAAGAAAAGATGTAATGGGAAAGGTAGTTAAACAAGGCGTGCATGGAAAGCAGGCTGAAGATTTTATCGAAAATTTCTGCCATGAACATGACATCAATGATGCGGATAAATTCACAGCGATGACGCTGGCAGATTTAAGCACGCTACATGCAGGCGCGATAATCGGTCTGGGCATTACCGAAACGCAGCTCAACGCATGGCTGAAAAAAAATTCTTAAATTTGAAAAACTGCAACCTAATCAGGGTGCGCACATTACCCTGCCAAGCCACACGCTTGGCAGCGCAAATTTTTGCAGCGTCAGAATAAAAAAGCGAAAATTTGCCGCCGGAGATTCCGGCGGCTGGAGTTTAGATTTTTAGCTCTTAATGACTCCAGAACACATGCACCTCCTCATAGCCTGTTTCGATGGTATAAATATCACCGCTCAATTCCATATCACGCCCCATACGTTCATAATCAATATAGTAAGCTAGGTTTTCAGAAATTTCGGCGGTATTATCTGTCAACTCTTCCGCATAATTCGCAAGAGACTTATGGCAGTCTGAATAATTTTCTTCCGCTGCTTTCTTTGCATCTTCCAATGACCCACCAAAATAATTTAGTAACTCCCCCCCAGGGCAATCGGGCTTAAAATCAACCAATTACATCAGCTAGTACTTTGATCATGTAATCATTATCCCATCCTGCCTTTTTCCTCTTGCCTCTGACGCTCATTTTACTCTTTTCCTTCTTTAGAAAATTTAGAGCAATATGTCGAACTACAGCCATATTTTGTGCCGCATAACCTTGTCGTATGCGGCTATCGTCTTCTCTAAAGGTGACATCGAGACACCAATTCAAACTGTTTTCAATACCCCAATGTTTACGAACCGCTGAGGAAAATAATTTTTCATCTTTCTTAATTGATGCAATATAATATCGACGATCAATACTGGTGATGCCGGTACTGATTTCGTGCCGCTCTGATTCTACGACACCGATTGATGTTAAGTCTAACCAGCTCTCTATCCCAGATAGCCAGTCAACTTCTTCTGCAATCCAATAACGGCGGGTTTCAATGCGGCCGTGTACTTTTTCGGTTGTTTCAATAAAGTTCACTTTATCAGCCATGAAATTTTCGTCAATTACCAGATCAAAACATTTTTTAATATCATCGTATAAAGTCTTCTGGCTTTCTTTGACACCTAGATCCTGCAAGCAGAAAACCTCATAGAAAGAAAATGGTAAACTCATCAATCAGTTAATCGCATTTAACCACAACCGATGAGTCACCATTTTCATGAGTAATCATACCAAAAAAGAGCCTAGCAAAGCGCGAGGGAAATCATCAAAAGTTCATTTTCATAAAACAGGTAAAAATATGACCAGTAAAGCTGGACTTATTCCTGTTATCAAATTTCTAGACAAGCTTAGATTTACTCAGCTATTTCAAAAAACCGTTAATCATCAGCGCAAAGATAACGCTGTTTATCGTCTTGACGATGGCGTTTTTCTCATACTCACTGGGTTAATCGGCGGGGCTTTCAATATCAGCAAATGTACGTTGCTTTGGTCAAGTTGCTACGCTGGATGGCATTAACGAGCAACAATGTGCAGCTAAAAAAGTGGGAACCCAAAAGTATTCGCGTCCATCTGATTTGTGTGGCGGGCAAGTTATTGACTGGCGGAAACCAAGTCCGCATCGTATTACCAGAAAAACATTTGCACGCCGGGTCGTGGGATGACTGGCTAGCGTTAGCTGCCTAAAGTATTTGTCGGAAATTAAGAAGTTGTATGCTTTGAAAAAGACAGGCAGGCGCTCTGATGTCTATTTATCACGAGCTGGTTAATAATCGTGTGAAATATTCCAGAGAGGCCATTATTTTTTGGCTTTAAATTGATACTATAGGCTAAAACTGCCTGCAGAATACCCAGTAAGAAAATCTTATGAGCAATTAAAGTACCTCGAATTTTTGCTTGCAGGATTTAGGTAGCACTCAAACCTACGAAAGAGCTTTTCAACGTGGCTTTATCCATGTTTAAAGACCTTTGGGGTTATCGCGTTGCTTTCCAGAAAAATCAGAGCAAAGCACTGGAACAAGAAGTTTCAAAAACCGAAAGTAAAATCGAGCAACTGCTCGACCGCGTAGTTGACGCGGAATCGGAAGGTGTTGTTAGCGCCTATGAAAAACGTATAGGTGAACTTCAGTTAGAAAAGCAGATTAAGCAGGAAAAAATCGCCAAATGTGGTCGTCCGATCAGAGACTTTGATGAAAGTTTTCGAACCGCAATTAATTTTCTTGGAAACCCGCACCAGCTATGGGCTACAGGCCATATGGCAGACCGTCATGCAGTGATGAAACTCACTTTTACGGATAAATTAGGATATGTGCGTGGAGAAGGATTTCGAACCCCCGAAACCGCCTTACCTTTCAAGGCTTTACGTGGTATTTCAGGGGGCGAAAACAAAATGGTGCGCCCAGAGAGATTCGAACTCCCGACCAACTGGTTCGAAGCCAGTTACTCTATCCAGCTGAGCTATGGGCGCATATTGGCAAGCTGTTGATTTTATTGACACTTAAATGTATAAAAAATTCTTGATTGACTGTTTTTGACCTAAATTGCAGACCAAGAAAGTAAGCCATTATTTTGCGGGGCTCATTGTAACAGCTTTGTTAAAAAAATACCTAATACAACTTCAAGTCCCGATTTGCATAACTTATACAGGGACGATTTATGCTGCACTTGAGCACTTTTTTTAATGCATCAAATTCAGTAGGGGGCATTCCATACACCACGGCTTTACGAGGTCTGCAAAAAACGGTGCGTGAATCGCACCCTACTCAGCATGTAAACCTAATAGGGCCCGTCAAAACCCGTAAGCGTCGCTTTGCTAAAGTCGTCACGATTTTGAATGCTGTCGTTTTTGTTATATTCATTCAAAAATATAAGATATTTCCCTGCCTGCCGATATTCCCCGAAATAGACATTTAACAAACCTAAAAGATAAGCTGACCGAATGCTGAACTCATTAGTTAACATCGGAAAAATAAATTCCAAACGGCGAATTACCTCTTTTAAGGTATTTTCCGCTTCGTTTACTTCTGAGTTACGCATTAGTAATTCTGCTTTCACGAATAAAAAATACGTCGATTTACGGGCCGAATTATAGTTTCGCAAACGCGGCCTGCGACCTTCATCAATTTTAAATATTTCATCACTGGAAATTATCGCCAGTTGATACGCTAGAATGGCTTGTTTCAGTGATCGTTCTTCATCAAAGAAATGAGGCAGGCAATCCGCAACAAGATTTTTTCTTTCATCCTTTTTCTCTAACCATTGTTTTGATATTGCGCTCGCACCAAACGAGGCAGATTTTTCTTTGCTACCGGTTGAGATTCTATCAAACTCGTTGATGTCATTTGACGCAAAAAAACAGCAAGGACACACCACCACACGGATCAAATTAAAATCACAGAAATCACAACCGGGATACGCTTCTAAATACCGCGGAACACCAAATAGATTCATCTTTATTTTCATCACGTGCTTTTCTAACGTATAAAAAGGAATATCATCCTGATGACAAAGTGGGCAACTAAGCGTTTTAATTCTCAACGAATTATTCGCTGGTTTACTTTAAGGCTCTACAGATTGAACTGGCGCAGGTGCTTGAATTTGTGAATGTAAAACCTGAACAATACCTTGACTGGCACTCACCATGCCTTTAAATGTTAATTTGACGTAAAATGCGCCAACCTCACCCACCCGCTGGTTTATCGACTCCACCAACACCCTGGCCGCTTTAAATGAAGATATTCGCTCACCACCCTGGTGTGAATGAATTTGAAGAACGCCCTGCTGATATGGCCTGACGGTGTAATTTACGCGAGCAATGCAGGACTCCATTGTAATTTCGGAAAGTTTTACTTCTCCGGCATTTAACCCGACAGTTAGTTCAGCAACATAATGTGTCGCATTTTCTTTACTCACCATTTACGTTCCAATAATTTTATTTCATCATCCAGAAACTCGGAGCATTGTTTGGCTTTAACCTAGAAAAATCAGTAATAACGGTGCGTGAAACGCACGCTACATGCTAAGACAGCAACCCCTTCAAATTCGCTAAATGCGCTTTGCCTCGCTGTTTTTGCTCTTCCGGATTTGTACTATCGGTTTTTCCACCTTCGTAGACCAGGTCATCCTGTGGCAGCTCATCAACAAAACGGCTGATTTCGCATTGCACGCGCTCGCCATATTTTTTGCGAATTCTGGTATAACTCATGGTCAGGTTTTGCTGGGCGCGGGTGATGCCGACGTAAGCGAGTCGACGCTCTTCTTCTATGTTGCCTTCATCAATGCTCACGCGATGTGGTAGCAGCTCTTCTTCCATGCCGATGATGTAAACAAACGGAAATTCCAATCCTTTGGATGCATGCAAAGTGGAGAGGTTTACGCTGTCAGATTGGTTTTCCTCTTCCTGTCGTTCGAGTATGTTCATCAACGAGAGATAATTAACAATTTCTGACAGCGACGAGTCTTCTTCCGATTTGTTTCTGACGTTTTCTATCCAGGCGAGTAATTCATTGACGTTTTCCATGCGCTTTTCTGCAACGTTTGAATTTTTGCTGTTATCAATTAGCCAGGTCTCATAATCCAACTCGGCAACCATGGCTCGCAGTGTTTTCATGAAGTCTTCAGCTTCCATGCGATCGCTAATGCGTGAAATCCAGTCCGTAAAACCACTTAAATTAGTCATCGCCCGTACAGATAAACTCTGCGCCAGGCCCAGCTCGTCACACGCACGAAACAAGGATACGCCTCGTCCCTGTGCATATTCACTTAATTTCGCTAATGTGCCCGGCCCTATTTCCCGGCGCGGCGTGTTCACAACCCGCAAAAAGGCTGCGTCATCATCATAGTTCGCGATGATTCGCAAATAAGCCATAATATCTTTAACTTCAGTTTTTTCAAAAAAGGAAGTGCCGCCACTTAAAAAATAGGGGATGCGATGATCTCGCAGGGATTTTTCAAGCAGTCGAGATTGATGATTGCCACGATATAAAATCGCGTAATCAGCATACTTTGTCCGTTTTTGAAAGCGATGCGCGAGAATATCACTGACGATGCGTTCGGCTTCGTGCTCGTCATTTTTGCAGCGTAAAACTTTTATCGGATCACCGTAATGTTTATCGCTCCACAGGGCTTTTTCAAATACGTGAGAATTGTTATCAATCAGGGTGTTTGCAGCTTTCAAAATCCGCCCGACGGACCGGTAATTTTGCTCAAGCTTGATCACTTTTAAATTTTTATAATCTTGACTCAGCTGAGCCAAATTTTCCGGTTGTGCGCCTCGCCAGGCATAAATTGACTGGTCGTCATCACCAACAACAGTCAGACCGTTTCGTCCGCCGAGCAACATTTTTACCAGCTCATACTGACAGCCGTTGGTATCCTGATATTCATCAACCAGCAGATAATGAATTTTATTCTGCCAGCGCGTTAAAACCTCGGGGTTTTGTGAAAACAAATCAACCGGCAAAAAAATCAGGTCATCGAAATCAATCGCGTTATAAGCATGCAAACTGGTTTGATATTTTTCATATAATGTCGCCTGCACCACATCCAGTTTATCTTCGGCAAATGACATTGCTTTGGCTGGATCAATCAACGCGTTTTTCCAGGATGATATTTTCCAGTGCAGTTGTTTTATCTGATCCGCATCGTCGGCCAGATTGGCGGATGAAATTTCGGTTAACAGTGCGGCAACATCCTGTGAATCAAAAATAGAAAAACCCGGACGCAGGCCAATATGTTTCAACTCCTGGCGAATAATATTTAAACCCAGGGTATGAAAGGTTGAGACTTTTAAACCGCGCAATTTTTTGCTATCCATGATACTGGATATGCGTGCCTTCATTTCTTTTGAGGCTTTATTGGTAAAGGTAACCGCAGCGATGTGATGCGCTTTTATCCCGCACTCGTCGATGAGGTAAGCGATTTTAGTGGTGATTACGCGAGTCTTACCACTGCCAGCACCGGCTAATACCAACAATGGTGAATCAATGTATTTTACTGCCTCTCGCTGGCGTGGGTTTAACTGGTCTAGCTTCATGTGCTTTTAAAAATATCCGGCAAGTGGGAGAGATTTGAGTTTATTCGGCGCTTGTCAAAATATCACTGGCTTTTTCTGACGTATCAAACCAGTCTTTCACAATCGGAATTGATAACCGCCGCTTGGCACTCAAACTGGCAAGGTCTAACTCATCCAACATGTTAAACAACGTGTTCATGTCACGGGGTATACGACGCAGCAAATAGGCGACAACGTTGTCGGGCAATTCAAACCCTCTAATTTTTGCCCGTGCCTGTAGCGCCCTGGCCTTATTTTCATCCGTTAATGTTTGCAAATGAAAAACAAAACCCCAGCTCAGACGGGAGACCAAATCAGGTAAAGCAATATCGGTTTCTTTCAGGCTTTTTTGCCCGGAAATAATGACCTGCGCCCCGGTCTCAAATGCCCGGTTGTAAAAAAAGAAAAGCGCCTGTTCCCAGCTTTTTGAACCCGCGATTACATCAATATCATCAATACAAATCAGGTCAAAATTTTCGAGCGAATCAAGAATATTAACGTTAAACTCCACCCCACTTTCGAGGGGGATATAAGCTGCTTTCAGGCCTTGCTCACTCGCCCTGGAACAGGCTGCCTGCAACAGGTGAGTTTTACCAGAACAATGCGCACCCCACACAAAAATAGATCCATCACTCATGGCTTTCGTTACACTGCTTTCAATGTGTGAAAACGCGACTTCATTTCCCGGCGTATAAAAGTTATCAAAGCTGGCTTCGTCGCGAATGGTCAGTGAAAGTGGGATTTGATTCGTCATTTATTTGCCCGTATAAAGCTGGCTTCGCAGATAACGCTCATGAGCGTGACGAAGCAAAACCATAGCAACAGCGGCAACGGGCAGCGCGAGTAATATACCGAAAAAACCAAATAACTGGCCACCCGCCATCACCGCAAAAATAACCGCAACCGGATGCAGACCAATTTTGTCGCCAACAAACACCGGAGTTAACAAAAAGCTCTCAAAAAGCTGGCCAACACCAAACACGAGCAACACGGGCAACAGTTGATACGCATCCTGAAACTGCACCATTGCGGCAATACCAGCAACGAGAATGCCGACGATAAAACCGAGATAAGGCACAAAACTCACAATACCGGCAAGTAAACCGATCAACAACGAAAAGTCCATTCCAATCAAACTAAGGCCAACACTGTAAATCGTACCAAGCGCCAGCATTACCATTAACTGGCCTCGCAAAAAAGCACTTAATACCGAGTCAGAATCCCTGGCTATTTTTATCACTGTAGATTGTGACTGACGCGGCATTAACTCGAGCAAACGTGATGTCAATATATCCCAGTCACGCAAAATATAAAAGGTTAATACCGGCAACAGCACGATATTGACTACCCAGCCAATAATCGCCAGGCCTGACTTTGAAACGGTGCCGACCAGCCCGGCAGCCACGCCGCCCGCTTTGGTCCAATGTTCTTTTATTGAAGCTTTTATTTCAGCAAAATCGAGATCAATACCACTCACGCCAACATTGCTGATCAACCAGGGCACAACCACCTGCTGAATCCAGTCAAGGTATTTAGGAATAGCCTGAATAAAGTTGATCAGCTGGCGTTCAATCATCGGTAACAAAATAAACAGCAGCGTTAAAACAAAAGCGCTAAGAATCAGAAACACAATCAAAACTGAAATACCACGCGGAATTTTTTTTTCCAGCCTGTCAACCAACGGATCACCCACATAGGCGAGCAGAGTCGCAATCAAGAAGGGCAAAAGCACCGGCGACAGCAAATAAAATAATCCGCCGATGACGAGTGCGCCGGCCAAAAAAAATAAATATCGAGAGTTTGTCATTCTGATTCGATTTTCGAGTTACCCAAAGCGCGTTTTCCCCAAACAACAATATAGTCCGCACCACTTAACACGATTGTGACTAAAGTGCCGGCAACCATCCAGTCAATAATATAATCCGGTATAGCCGTCAACTGCTGGCTCAACACCGCCGTAATTAATAAAATTTGCATAAAAGTATTAAATTTACTGATGAAACTTGGCGCCATTTCAAACTCACCAATAAATTTATGATACGCAAAACCGCCAACAACAATAATAATATCCCGTGCAAACGCAGCAACCACCAGCCAGACCGGAATCAGTCCGACATAACTCATCGCAATATAAACACTCACCAGCAATAATTTATCGGCAAGCGGGTCAAGAATAGAGCCTAAACGGGATTGCCAGTGAAAATATTTTGCCAAAAAGCCGTCCAGGCCATCAGACAGGCCCGCAATCACAAATAGTACCAGGGCAAAAATAGTGTCGCCGCTAAGTACAAGAGAGACAACCGGATATACAAGTGCGATACGTAAGACACAGATCAAGTTGGGAATATCTCTTAAACGAAAAAAACCACGTGAATTACGCCACATAGCGAAACCCCTTTTTCGGTTCACTTTCCCGTCCACCTTCGCGTTCAAATGCAAAAAATGTCGCCAACTTTAACCTCAAGCTCATGGATTCAAGGCATTAAACGATAAGCCAGCCCGTCAGATTGTTCTGTTTCCGGTGCGAACGGGTCTTCAGTGGTGAACAGAACCTTGCCGAGTTTAATCGCCTGCTTCAAAGCGCTCGCATTACTGCGCAAATCTAAACGAAACACTAGCTCGTTTGCCTTAACCTGTGTCAGATCCACCGATTTAACCGACGACAACCCGGACAAGTACTTATTCACTCTCACAAAATCAGCCAGCTTGTTCGCGTCCGAAATGTAAATTAAAAATTCGCTGTCATCTTCAACCGATGAAACGTGGGCGTAACGCTGTGCCAGCCTGTCGGCTAACTGGTCAAGTCCGTCTATTGCGGCCGTTTTTAGATCCGGCGCTGCTAGCTGCCAGCTAATTTCGTCACTGCCCTGAAACAGGGTCCAACGGGATTGCCAGACACCAAACGGATCAAGAAACAATCGCGCTGATAAAATGGCTTCAGGCTGATACCGTGCGGAGGCGTTTTTTACCGGTTCTTCAAACGCCCCCCAAACATCGGTAACATTGATATTAATCTGATCTTCTAAATCTAGCAGGGGATACAACAAGGGAATACCACGTTTTTCGGCCTGCGTTTGAATATACGCAAACAAAGCCGTCGGCTCGTTAGCGTCTAGCAATATACGCTGGTTTGCATCCTGAATCGCAACCCACAACAAGGTGCTTGGCCTTGTTTTACCCCAAACGGGCAACTTCTGTTTCCAGAGTTTATTTTTCACGGCTTTATGGTCAAAACTGACGACCAACTTTTGCGTTGGTTCTGGTTCTGGCTCCAGCTCTGACACAGGTTCTAGCGCCGGCGCTTGCGGCGAAACTGTCTCATCTGCCTGAAGGTTTTCATCCGGGACAAGATCAATAGCAGGGTCGGCACTTTCAAACGCTGGCGCCTGATACGCCTCATAACGAAAGCTGCTCACATACCGCCGGGCGTTATCAATCATCTGCCGGCCGATTTCAGTTTCGGGAAAATCCCGTCGACCGGTTATGCGCACCAGCAAAATCTCAAAAGCCTGCCTGCTCGCCTGCTTACGCTCGGCTTCGCTTTGCGACACAACAGGCACGCCAACCTCAAACAACCGGTCAACGGTAATTGCGTTCACCGATGAACAAACAGCCATAAACAGGGCAAATACCAGAAAGATTGCGTTTGTTTTTTTCAAAAGGATTGCGAGCAGCGAATTAATCATTATGTTGAATATCATAGCAAAAATCGTACTGTCCCGCGTTTTTAAAAGCGCTTTTTTTATATTCGCGACTTAAGGTATAATTCCTGATTCCGTGTTTAAAAACACAGATCCGGCACAGGCAATACGCTGGCAGGTAAAACCTGATCACCATTCCTAATATTATAGAGAATCCCAACATCGTGAAAAGTTCATCGTTAAACTACCGTGAGGCCGGCGTCAACATTGATGCAGGTAATGATTTAGTCGACAGAATCAAGCCCTTAGCCGCCCGCACTCGCCGCCCTGAAGTATTATCCGGCCTTGGTGGTTTTGGTGCGTTATTCGAAATCCCGCTTGATCGCTATAAAAAACCCGTGCTCGTTTCCGGCACCGACGGTGTAGGCACAAAACTCAAACTTGCGTTAGATTTACGAAAACATGACACCATCGGCATCGATCTTGTCGCGATGTGCGTTAACGACATCATCGTTACAGGTGCTGAGCCATTATACTTTCTCGATTATTACGCCACCGGTAAACTCGACGTAGACACCGCTACCGCCGTTGTAACAGGCATCGCAAAAGGTTGTGAATTGTCAGGCGCGGCACTCACCGGCGGCGAAACAGCCGAAATGCCCGGCATGTACAGCGGTGAAGACTACGACGTTGCCGGGTTTTGCGTTGGCGTTGTAGAAAAAGACGAAATAATCGACGGTAAATCCGTTGCCGAAGGCGATTGCCTTATCGGCCTGGCCTCATCAGGCGCACATTCAAATGGCTATTCCCTGATTCGTAAAATCATCGAACACGTAAACGCGGATTTAAGCCAGGCCTGTGGCGACGCAACACTGGGCGAAAAGTTACTCGAACCAACGCGAATTTACGTGAAATCGCTGCTATCGTTGCAAAAAAACATCAAAGTTAAGGCCCTGGCACACATTACCGGTGGCGGCCTGCTGGAAAACATTCCCCGCGTTTTACCCGACAACAGCAAAGCCGTTATCGACAAAAACAGTTGGGAAATGCCTGACGTATTCAAATGGTTGCAAGCCAACGGCAACGTTGACCCGCAGGAAATGTACCGCACATTCAACTGCGGCATCGGCATGGTCATTTGCGTCTCACAAGCAGACAAAGAAATCGCCATTAAGCAGTTAACCGATATGGGTGAACAGGCATTTGTTATCGGCCAGATAGAAGCCGCGGAAGAACAAGCACCTTACGTCGTCATCTAAATGCAGAATAATAAGATGAATGTTGTCGTGCTGATTTCCGGCAACGGCAGCAACCTGCAGGTTTTGATTGATCAAATGCGTGATAAATCATTACCGATTAACATTTCCGCCGTTATCAGCAACAAAGCCAATGCCTATGGTTTAACGCGCGCCGAGCAGGCGGGCATTAAGACCGCCGTGGTTGACAACAAAGCCTACCCCTGCCGGGAAAGCTATGATTTAGCGCTGCAGGAAAAAATTGATACCTACCAGCCTGAGCTAATTGTGCTGGCGGGGTTTATGCGAATTTTAAGCGACAATTTTGTCTACCATTACGAAGGCCGCATGATCAACATTCACCCCTCATTGCTGCCCGACTACCGGGGACTGAACACCCACCAGCGCGCCATCGACGACAACGCCGGAATTCATGGCGTATCCGTGCACTATGTTACGCCTGAGCTTGATGGCGGGCCGGTCATTGCCCAAAGTCAGGTGAAGATTAGCGCCAACGACACAGCCCAAACGCTGGCAGGCAAGGTTCAGCAAAAAGAGCACAAACTCTACCCGCTGGTCATTAGCTGGATTGCGCTAGGGCGTTTATCACTCATCAATGGCGAACTTATTTTTGAAAATAACAAACTCAACAAACCCATCATCAGCAATTAGTATCCGGCAGGCAATTTACGACACCTTTTTAGTGCCCGTTTTTGGCCTGATCTGTCTCGGCCTTATTTTTATTTTTGATATTAATCAAAGCCTTTTTATCAGCCTGAACGGCATTAGCCAGAGCACAGGCGAATTACTCTGGGCCGGGCTTACCTTGCTCGGCGACCCGGTTATCGTCTTTTGCCTTGCGTTATCCCTGCACGCGATTGCACCACAAATCAGTTTTGCGATTTTACCCACCCTGATTATTGGCGGCAGCGCGGTTTTTTATTTTAAAGATCTCTTCGCCGTTGTTCGGCCCCCCGGTCTATTGGAAGATATCATCGTCATTGGTCAGGCACCGGTTTCCGGCGCGTTTCCGTCCGGGCATACCACCGGCGCCTTTGCGCTTGCCACCCTGTTGATGCTATTAACAGCAAACCGCCACATTAAAGCCGGCCTGTTTATTATCGCGCTACTCGCGGGTGTTTCCCGCATCGCCGTCGGTGTTCACTGGCCCCTAGACGTGAGTGCCGGTATTGTACTTGGCTGGTTAAGTGCTATCTTAGGTGTACAGATCAGCAAAAATTGGCAATACTCACAAAATAAAACCCGAATTATCAACCTATTGTTACTTATCTTTAGCTTTTATCTGTTTTTTAGAAATACAGGATACGCTCAGATGCAACTGGTACAATTTACTATTGCGCTAAGCGGCATAGTAATCGCGATAATCTCCTTACTGAAAATATATAAGGGCCAAACCACAAATCGATGAATGAATCACTGCTTTTATGGATTAACCAGGGCTGGCAGAGTCCGCAGCTTGATGTGCTGTTTATCTGGTTATCAGCAAAAAAGACCTTTTCATTCCCGCTACTGGCATCAATTATTCTATTTTTGGGTTGGCGTTACGGTAAACCCGGCTGGTGGCTGGGTTTGGCGATGATACTGGTCGCAGCATCTGGGGACTTGCTGGGCAACATCCTGAAGTCTCTATTTGCCCACCCTCGCCCGTGCCTTGAATACTGGGATCAGGTTCGCATGCCTCGCGCCTCATCAAGCCGATGCATGAGCAGCGAATCCGGCATGCCCTCAAACCACGCGCTCAACTTTTTTGCGACATTCACTTTTTTGGCTTTTTTTGTGCGCCGTCACAGTTTTACGATTGCGGTTATCGTATTATCCTCGCTTGTGGCGATTTCCCGGGTTTATCTGGGCGAACACTTTCCTGCTCAGGTCATTACCGGGGCGGGCATCGGTATTTTGTACGGTCTACTTATTGCGGTTATATGTAAAAAAACTATTTATGACAAATTAAATATATATCAGCAGGTTATATGAAAACAGTACTTTACGTTATCGTTATTAGCTTATTTAGCATGGCGCCTTTTGCCGCCGAACTCTATGCTGCCAAGCTACCGGCTGATTTTGAGGCCCGTTACGAAATCAAAAAAGGCTTTATTAAAATCGGTGACGCTCGGCGCAGCCTGAAAAGAACAACAAACGGCAACGCCATTTACACATCACACTCAAAAACGACCGGGTTTATTTCCTCTCTTTTCAAAGAAAACATATTACAAACCACTGAATTTACATTTAAAAACGGCTTAATCAAACCTCAAACCTACGTATACAACCGTAACAATGGCCAGAAAAATGTAAAACAGACCTATGACTGGCAAAATAAAATCGTACGCAGCCAGCGCGACGACAAACTGTTTGAATATGCCATTCCAAACAAAGTGCAGGATCAGAGCATTTACCAGCTCTCTCTCATGCTTGACCTGAGCGATGGCAAACGTAGTTTCACCTACCAGATTGCCGAAAACGTACGTTTAGTGGATTATGATATCAATCAGGTCTCCAGTGTCAGACTTGAAACCGCGCTTGGCAAACTCGAAACCGTAGTGATACAGGTACGCAACAAAAAAATAAACACCAAAATCTGGTGCGCAAAAGCCTATAACTACCTACCCGTTAAAATTGAACACGATGAAGGTGGCGGCGTATTCACCGCTTATATTAAATCGGTTTCTGGCCTGAAACGCCGTTAAGCCTAGAAAGATCAGTTGGACGCGAGAATAGAGTGCAAGTAATTGGTTTGATTGGCGTAATGAAAAAGTTTGCGTTCACCTGGTTGGTGAATCAAATCTTTATCATATAGCCAAGCGAATCAAGTAGTTGTGCTCTAGCTCGTGGATCAACTGATTTTTCTAGGTTAAGCCCAGCCTTGATATTTTAGCCTGATTCAAAGCACCTTTAGTCGGAAAAATCTTTGATTTACATCGCATTTTCACCATAATTCGACTACTGAGTTAAAGATATTCCAAAGTCGTCCGTTTAATATTTTGTCGAAACGAGCAAAATACAAATTGTGTTCTCTATTTTTAATAGGCGCAGAGCAAAAAACATGAAATTACCAGCAATACTATCAATCGGACTAATTGCATCCGCCTTTATCACCGGGACGGCATTTGCGGACAAAAAAGAAGTCGCGCAATTTATTGAAGGCACTGTTCGCGTTAACGCTGAGGAAATGATCGACTTAGTTGAACAATATGACGAGTTGGTCATTATTGACTCGCGTAAAAAAAGTGATGTAGCCAGAGGCTACATTGAGGGCTCCATTAGCTTACCAAACACCGAAACCGATGCTAGCTCTCTGGCGTTACATGTTGCCTCGAAATCCACACCCGTTCTCTTTTATTGCAATAGCATAAAATGTGGCCGCAGTGGGAAAGCTGCAAAAATCGCTCGCACGACAGGCTACTCAAAAATTTACTGGTTTCGTGGCGGCATACAGGAGTGGGAAGCGAAAGGTTTACCAGTAGTACACCCGTAAAGATATCACGGTAATTTTAAAAAAATCAGCCCGTGCAATAACACAAACTAAATGGGCTAATTTCATGAAAAACAATTAGGAAAGAATAGACTCACCCCGAATCAAGTCATCAAAACTTTCCCTTTGCCTGATAACATGAAACCGATCGCCATCCACCATCACCTCGGCAACACGCGGGCGTGAATTATAATTTGAACTCATGGTAAAACCATAAGCACCGGATGATCTCACTGCCAGTAAATCACCGGCGGTAATTTTTAACAAACGGTTTTTTCCCAGAAAATCGCCTGTTTCACACACCGGCCCAACCACATCATACTCTTCCGCTTTAGCATCACTTGTCTGCCGTACGGGCACAATTTCCTGCCAAGCGCCGTATAACGACGGGCGAATCAAATCATTCATTGCGGCATCAACCAGGGCAAAGTTTTTATGCTCGGTGTGTTTTAAATATTCAACCGTGGTCACCAGAATACCCGCATTACCCGCAATCGCTCTACCCGGTTCGATGTGAATTGAGATTTTATTATCACCTAAACGCGTTAATAGGGCTTTCGCGTATTCGGCTGGCGCAGGGGGCTCTTCATCCTGATAACAAATACCTAAACCACCACCCAGATCCAGATGCTCCAGGCTAACACCACTGTCAGACAATTGTCTTACTAATACCTTCACGCGATCAAGCGCGTCAAGAAAAGGCGTCACTTCGGTTAATTGAGAGCCAATGTGACAGGCGACACCCTTAATCGAAATGTTTTTCATGGTTGCCGCACATTGGTATAAGTCCAGGGCTACCTCAATATCAATGCCAAATTTGTTTTCTTTCAGGCCAGTGGATATATACGGGTGAGTACCGGCATCAACGTCCGGGTTTACTCTCAATGCAATCGGTGCCTGTACGCCGAGTAACGAAGCAACGCTGTCGATAACAAAAAGCTCGGCTTCCGACTCCACGTTAAAACAATGAATGCCTTTTTCAAGCGCGAGTTTTATTTCGTCCCGACTTTTTCCCACACCGGAAAACACAATTTTAGCCGCATCGCCACCCGCTTTTAATACGCGTAACAATTCCCCGCCGGAGACAATATCAAAACCGGAACCAAGGCGGGCAAATACATTTAAAACGGCCAAATTTGAGTTTGCTTTTACGGCATAACAAACCAGATGCTCCTGCCCTTCCAGGCTGGAATCAAATGCCTGCCAGTGTCGCTCCAGCGTAGCCCGTGAATAAATGTAACAAGGCGAACCGACTGCCTCCACAATTTTACTAACAGCAACATCTTCAACATACAATTCATTTTCGCGATAATTAAAATGGTCCATCTTGCTCGATTTCTCTTCAACTTTAATTTTATTTATTTATTTACTTTGGGGTTTTAGCTTTTTCTTTAGTATCGGCAGCCTTATTCGCTTCAACTTTAACGATCTCTTTTTCGGCTTTTTTGCCTTCGGGCAAATACAAATCCCCTTTCTGCCCGCAACCCGCAAGCAACAACCCGCACACCAGGCTAAAAAATAAAAATCCGGCTTTAATATTCATCGTTTTATAATGACTTCCCTTGTATTATGCAGATACTCAAAGGCGATTAAACGGTAATCACACATATTATCATCTCACAACCCACAATAGAACGAAAAATGGACACAATAAATAACTTACGTATTCTCGACATCAAACCCGACTCAAATACACGGGCCATTGTTATCTGGCTACACGGATTAGGTGCCAGTGCCAACGACTTTGAGCCGGTTTTGCCCATCATCAATGAAATAACACCGGGTATACGTTACATATTTCCCAATGCACCAGTGATGAGTGTCAGCATCAATGGCGGTATGACGATGCCCGCCTGGTATGATGTTTCTCATCCGGACTTATCTCAACAAGCTGATTTGCCCGGTATTTATGCGTCCTGCGAGAAATTAAGCGGCTTAGTCGAACATATTCGAAATGAAGTGGGTGAAGATATTCCCGTGATTTTGGCGGGGTTTTCGCAGGGCGGCGTGATTGCGCTTACAACTGCACTTACCACAATGCGTACTACCACACTGCCCGACGCGACGGCCGAGCCATGTAATATTCAAGGTGTTTTAGCGCTGTCTGCCTACCTGCCGGAGATTAATGCACTCAAACAAAAAGATAAGCTGGATCTGAGTTTACTCATGATGCATGGCAGCAACGACCCCATCGTACCAATAGAACATGCCCGGCACTCATTTGATAAATTATCCCAGCTTATCAGCAATACCCGATGGCAGGAGTACCCGATGGATCACACACTGTGCTATGAAGAAGTGCAACAAATTGGTGAATGGTTAAAAACGCTTATCGCAAAAAAATAATTCCCAAAGTGACTACAAACCCACTAAGGCTTTATTCAAACTGTCTTCAATGCGTTTTTTGTATTTCAGCAACTCCACGGTTTGCGCAGACTGGGCGGTTTTTTTTCCTAACAGCACGGGCGACAGGGCCAGGTCGGTAATATAAACATGATATTTATTACCGTCTTTGCGTTTTTTGAAAATGTGTTTTGCCACTTCCCTAAAAATTTTGCTTCCCCAGTCCAACGAACTAAACTCAACATCATCACAAAAAAAGGAAAAAGTGGTTTTTTTATTAACAACATCACCTTCAACATAAATATGATAAGCGCTACCTGATTCAGCCTCATCCTGGGCTAAAAATTTAAATTCATATTTGAATTTATTTTTTCGTAACACATAAATTTCACAATCATTTTCAGAAGACTCGTCATTCTCCAAAAAATCATCGATAGACCGACCCGTCATTAATGATCGACGCTCATTAGCATTGGCAAAAAAACGAAAAAAATGCTCCGCAACCGAGGTAAGGGAATCGTCTGGCAATTTCTGGTAAAATAACGCACCCATTTCATCCAGCACGTATACCATAATATTTGTTTTCGTTTTTTGCAAAAAACACTGAATTACGCCTTTTTTATTTTTCGCATACATTGCTGGCAATGGACTTAACTGCAACGAATGCTCATTAAATTTTACATTAAAAAATCTCGACGACGGCTTCGAAAAATTAGCTAGCAATAGATTTAAACTTTCATATTTTTTGTAACCGAACTGGTCATTTCTGAACCTGACACAATAGTACTGTTTTCCCGCCTCGTAAACATAATGATTAATCGAGCCACCTTCGCTGATAAAACTATTCACCATAGATTCACATAACTGACTAATCCGCGTCGATAGTACGTGGGAAATTTTCTGCCCGAAATTATGCACATTCGGCACAACACTACCAATTTTATCATTACTTTTTGCCGCAGCAGAATACAACTCCAGCAACTCGCACATCCATTCTGCTACACCATCAATACCATAATATTTGTATACAAAAATCTCTTTCCAGCTGGTAATGTAAAAATATTCAATTGACTGAACAAAATTCTCACTTACCGAGCCGTAATTTAAAACATCCAACTCACCCGATATAAGCTGCTTATCAATGCCTTTGGCAATATTTTTTGGCTGTTTCCCCACATTTAGAAATACCTCGCTTTTTTGCACGAAAGAATTTTTCAGCAGGTCTTTTGAATCCGGCAACAAAGAAAAATCAGTAGTAACACTGGAAAATATTTCAAGCAGCGTTTGTAGCTCTGAGTTTCCGACATCGCTACCCGGGGCATACAATAATTTTTGTGTCGTATCGGAAAAAAGCCGATTAAAGTGACACCACGCAACCAGTTCAATCAAACTAAACGAATGTTTTAGTGGGTTTAAATCTTTAAACTGCTCGCCAACCACCTTGCCACGATAAAGGCGCCAGTGATCCCGTTTATCCTTACCGTAAAGCAACATAATGGTGACGCTTAACTCGGTGATATCATCCACGATGCCTCGATTAAAAATCTCGATTTTACCCGGCTTACGGTCAAATACGGCATACAGTTTTCTGCCGAGAATACTCAGGTCTTTTTGATTAATAAGACGTTTTTTAGCATTTTTTCTCGCAAAACTGGACAGAAATGAGTAACTGCCCGTCAAACTGATCACCAGCAATTTTCGCTCGATTATCACATCTTCCAGAGTCCATTTATTTCTCTCATCCAAATGTAAAATTTGCACCTCACTCCAACCCCAGGATTCAAGCAATGTTTTTATGTATTTTTTACGCCAGTTGCCAGGCTCACGTGGATTACTCATCGTGATATTTAATTTTAAATAAAAACAGCGACGCACAAGTTCCAGTTGCTTGGCTTTTGACTCTGAGCCCAGATATTCCTCAACACGCTGCAACATTAACAAATACGGGTCTAGTTGCTCTGGCTGCAACACATTATCGTAAATCTTTTGTTTAAATTCGGCAGATAAGGGGGTGATTTTCGGGTGACTGTTTGCGTACGCCTCCATCAGCGTTATTTTTAATACCGACTTATAAGGTGAATCTACGCCTTTGTATATTTGCCACACTGCTGCGCCAAAAAATTCACCGCTGGGAATTTCAGCCAAACCACCAAAATCCACATATTCATTCGGCCCCAGTGTTCCATCTTTTTCATAAGCTGAACGGATTTTTTCATAGGATTTTTCTTTGTCCGGCGGCACATACCACCAAAACGGCACCTTGCCCGCGAGCCAGATGTTTGTGCGATAAAATTCATCGAGCAAAATATGATGCTGGGCCGTGCCACTACTTTCAGTTGAAAGCTGAGACACGCGACCCTTTTTAAAACCTTCTGCACTCATTAAAAAAAAGTGTACTTCCATATCAATAGAATCAAACCACTTTTCAATAAGACGCGCTTTTTTCTGCAGCCGTTTTAACTGCGGGCGTTCAATGCCGGATTTGTAACAAAGCCAGATATCAAAGTCACTTTTTTGATTAAACGCAATCGTACCGCAACTGCCCATTAAAAATATCGCTTCAATATCAACATTCCGTTGTGCCTGCCGCCGGTATTCAAAACCTCGCCAGTTCTTTTTCGCCTCATGCAGAGATTGATCATCCGGCGAATACATACTCACGCCCGAGGGCGTGTGCTCGTCAACATAGCCCACGAGTGAAGCATTGTTGACATGAAACAGGAGGGGAATAACATTAAGCAAGGCCTTATGCCGGGTTGCCATAAGGTCAATGGTCTGATCAATACGTGATTGATTTTGTGTAAAAAATCGATGCCGTATCTGTTCAGTTGTTAGATTGTCGCTGGACATAAAAACCACAAGTTAAAATAGACAGTGCATTTGCTGCAAAATTCGTACTATATACAACGGATGCCTCGGCCAATTTCTTTAGATTTAAGCAAGTTTCATCAAGCCCGTCTTGCATTCGTCATATTAATGGCGCAGCAGATGAAAGCCTAACCAAGCCATACGGCTTGAGCGGTCTTTTTCTTGGCACTATTCATGTATGTTATGCATGCAGATATGAAAGAGAAAATTAACCTCGCCAGATAATGAAAAATTTTGCTAGACTTTCATCCAGGATTACCGCAATCCGGGCGATAAAAATTGAGCGTCAATTTAAAACAGAGACCCGCTAATGTCAGATCAAAAACTGGACCAAAATGCAGATCAAGAACCAAATCAAGCGCTAGACAAAAAAATTGCGATGCACGCACTAAATATGTCACCCGTTGGTGTTGTCATTTATGGTGACAACGACAAAATCCAGTGGACAAACCAGGTCATGAGTGAATTCCTCGCAACCCCTGGCGATCAACTCACCGGACTTAGCGCGACGGAACTCTCATCTCAATATTTAGACGGCTTTTCAGATCACCCGGAATTATGGAAAGTATCCCACCTCAACCCCCAGCAAAACCGTTGGCTAATCAGCCTCGACACACCACCAAGCGCTGAAAAAACCGCAGACAATATTCGATATTATATCGACGTATCGGAGATCATGAAGTTAAAAACAGAAGTGCGAAATCTTCAGGATCAACTCGATAACAATAGCACAGCAGACGCCTTAACCGGCCTGTTAAATAAACGTTCGCTGCTACAGTCGCTAGAGCCCCAGGTATCCCGAAGTCGACGTTACAGCAACCCGTTAACCTTGATAGTCATGCAAGTCGGCAATTTCGAGGTTCATTCAGATGCGGTTAAGCCCGCCATTGACCAGGTGCTAACGGCAGTAAGTTTTTATCTCAGGGATCAAATGCGATGGGTCGACCTGGTAGGGCGTACGGCAGATAACGAATTTACCCTCATCCTGCCGGAAACACGGTTAAATGACGCGAATACGCTGGTAGAAAAAATTAATAGCAGGTTAAGCAAACTCAGCCTGCCCGAAACCCCCGACGTCACCATCTCAGTGCACGCTAAATTTGGTGTTGCTGAATGGGAAAAAGGCAATGACACTAATTTATTGCTGAGAAAGGCACACAACAATCTAACAAGCATCGGCGAAACATCTACCGCCTGATTTGAATTTATATTATACCGTGCTGGGCGCTATCCGGCATCAATATCAATTAGTGACCTGTCGCTTAAGACCGCTTTCCTCGTATTGATACAATGCGGTTATCAACTTATTACGGCTTCTCTGCAAATAACCTTAAAGAAATGAAGCACTATGCCGAAAAATCTACTATCAGTCTCTGGCGTATTTGCTAACGCGAGATTCTGACAGCAGTATCGTCCCTACCCCCGCCGATACCCTGACCGATATCATCATCGCCCGAATGTTCGTCGAAGAAACGTCAGTCGCCATGTGATGCAATCACCGCAAAGATCCGACCGTCATTTTGTTTGAAAAACAGGTGACAAAAGAGCAACTTACACGTCGTTGTAATAAGCTTTCCAGAAACCCTGCAATTTGATAGGATTTAAACACTGGACTTAGCGAATAAGTACTATTTTTTAATAAAACTGCGGTAGAGAAAGCCCATGCAGGATAACCAAAACAGCAAGCCAGATATTTCCGGCCAGGATTCGGATCAGGATATTCACGACTCGACAAATCGGGCATTTAACCAGTTTCTGAACCTGCAACCGTCAAACCTGAAACTCCTGACGCGTTATCATAATGTGCTGATGAAAAACGGAGAGATATTCGCGGCAATATTTTACGACTATTTGATGAGTTCACCTGTTACTGCCGAGGCGTTATCAAGCTACCAGAAACAGGGCGGCGAGATTAATCGCCTGGTTAAAAAACAAATTCAACACTTATTCCGGTTTCTGTCGGGGAATATTGATGCCACTTCCGTCCAGCACATGGAGAATATCGGCAAGCTTCATCACCACCATAACATCGAACCAGTCTGGATTATGGGTGCTTACAAGCTGTATCTTGATCATTTAAAAAAGTGCATTCATTCCAGCACAGAAATAAAAGATGATGAACGCAGTGATCTTGAAAACACCATCACCAAACTGCTTTTTCGGGACATGGGTTTAATGCTGGAAGGTTATTGGCAGGCCAACCTGTCATCACTATCAGAAGAAAAAAAGAAAGTCACCGACCTCCAAAACCAGATAACCAGTCTGCTAGCCAATATCCCTCAATTGCTCTGGTCAATTGACACCGTCAATAACAAACCGCTGTATATAAGCCCTGCGGCTAAAAAATTCTGCAATAAAAAGATGGACATGAAAACCCCCATACCGTGCCTTGACTCGACGATTCCAGAACACCGGAAAAAGCTGGAGTTTGCCTGGCAAAATGCCTTACAGGGTGAAGCAATGGAAGTTGAAACCCGGGAAGCACAGACCAATGGCAAACAGCTCTGGTTCCGGCGCCTGTTTTATCCCAGCGTAAACTCGACAGGTGATGTTGTCCGCATTGACGGCCTGATGGAAGACATCACCGAAAGCAAAGTCACATTGGATCGCTTGAACACCCTGGCAACCACCGACAGCCTCACCGGCCTGGCTAACCGTAGCCTTTTTTATGACCGGTTAAATCAGGCCATCGCAGCGACAAGCCGGCACAAAGACCAGCAAATTGCCATCATGCTGATGGACCTCGACCACTTCAAGGAAATCAACGATACACTCGGCCACCCCGCGGGCGACCAAGTGCTCACAGGTGTAACCCAACGTTTACAGGCCTTGCTTCGCAATACAGACACATTAGCCCGCCTGGGCGGCGATGAATTTGGCATCCTGCTACTGGACGCCGAAGATGGGCGACGCACCGCTGAGAAAATCGCATTAAAAGTTCAGCGCGCTTTTGTTGAACCTTACCACCACAAAGATATTGAGCTTTTTCTTGGTATCAGTATCGGTGTCAGCCTCTTTCCGGAACACGGCGATGATGTGGCTACCTTAATGAGTCGTGCCGATGTGGCAATGTATCACACAAAAAATACTGACATGACACACATGGTTTACAACGCCAACCTTAACCCCGACGCACAGCAACATCTGCAACTTTCAAGCGACTTACGATACGCATTGGAACGCAACGAACTGACCTTGCACTACCAGCCTAAAATTGACCTGAAATCCAATACGATTGTAGGCGCCGAAGCGCTGATTCGCTGGGATCACCCCGAACACGGCCTCATCTTTCCGGATAAATTTATTCCACTTGCGGAACATACCGGCTTGATCATACCCATCACAAAATGGGTCATCGACACCGCTGTCACCCAAAGCAAAACCTGGTTAGCCGCAGGTCATGAGATTCAAATAGCCGTCAACCTGTCAGTTCGCTCTTTTCATGATGACAAGTTAGTGGATGATATCCGCCAGGTGATACAACGCGAAAACATACCGGCAAACTTATTGGAAGTCGAAATCACCGAGAACATACTCATCTCCGACATCAACAAAGTCTCCAACATTTTAATGCAAATTAATGCGCTGGGCGTATCCATCGCCATTGATGATTTTGGCACGGGCTATTCCTCACTTTTCTACTTAAAAACGCTCCCCCTAAACACACTTAAAATTGACCGTTCGTTTGTGATGAATATGTATAATGACGAAAACGATACCGTTATTGTTCGCTCAACCATTGATTTGGCACATAACCTGGGGCTCAGTGTCGTCGCCGAAGGCATAGAAAATTCTGACGCATTGAATTTATTAATAAAATTAGGCTGTGATGGCGGGCAGGGATATCATTTCAGTAAACCTAAGCCTCATGATGATTTTTTTAAGACGGCTCGGCATTAACAAAAATTAACCTTCTCCGCCGCCTTTAACAAATCATCCGCAACCTCATTAATTTTCCGCCGTTGTGAACGGGCACGGTTACGCAACTTGTCAAAAGCAACATCACGTGACAATTTGTGTCGCTCCATAATCACACCTACTGCCATGCTGGTGATCTGATCATTTTTTAAAGACTGCACAAGACGGGATTCATTAACCTGAAGTTTTTTTATTTGCGCTGAGCGTTTTAGTGCTGTCTCAATCGTCGGGATCATCTGCGCCACACAAATGGGTTTAACCAGATAACCCAACGCACCAATATTAGTGATTTTCTCAATCAGCTCTTTATCTTCGTACGCCGTCAACATAACAAACGGCGTATTGCAAATGTGGCTCGCCGCTTCTATGCCGTCTACATTCGGCATCCTGATATCTAAAATCGCAATATCCGGCTGCTCGGTTTCACTCAACCGAATGGCCTCTTCACCATCGTTTGCTTCGTAAATCGTGTACCCGGCTTTTCTGAAACCACTGGCTAAGGTGGCCAAAACCAACCTGTCGTCGTCAGCAATTAAAATACTCGCTTTTGACATAATATCTCCGCGTTATATTCCAAAATAAAGCGGCATCATGCCGGCGTATCAGACGTCCATTCAAAACATTAATAAATGTAAAGTATTTAGTCTTTTTTATCAAAAGTATTCCTGATTAGCCATAAAGCTCCGCCAGTTTCAAGAGTCTCCTAGGCATAGGCGGCGTCCTCATTGCAACAGATAAGAATCGTGGCATCATTTGTCTTAAATCAAACCTTCTATTGAAACGATA
>Ga0316208_1001021_pt1 | contig 28726 bp, 18 predicted proteins | sample 3monopyrite_MG_FD_204944 | JGI IMG/M metagenome (GOLD analysis project Ga0316208, IMG submission 204944) | Microbial mat bacterial communities from mineral coupon in-situ incubated in ocean water Damariscotta River, Maine, United States -... | ecosystem: Environmental > Aquatic > Marine >... | reverse complement strand
AATTCCAAGATCCAACTCGTAAAAAGAAGGGCAAGAGGATTCCGAAATCCCCAGAACTTCATCAATATGATCTACTTTAATTGTGGCAAGCTGAAATTCGATTACCCACAGTATTTAGCATAGAGCCGGAATTAAAAAACCTTGAAACAGCTAAAGACTAAACGAACTTTTCGCCTTTCGTGGCCTTTACATCGTTGACAATGCGTTTAATCTGCTGCTCATCAGATTGCTTGCAGACTAAGAGGATGTCGTCATTCTCTACCACAATCATATCTTTCATACCCTGAAGAACCACCAATTTGTTCTTCGGAACGTTCACAATGCAGTTTTCGGAATCATAAGTGAGCACGTTCTTGCCTTGAATGACGTGGCCTTCTTCGTCTTTATCAGAATAAGAATACAAGGAACCCCAGGTGCCTAAATCGCTCCAACCAATATCTGCTGCCAGCGTAAAAACGTTTTTAGCTTTTTCCATAATTCCGTAATCGATAGAAATGCTTTTGCACTGGGTGTATGCAGTTTGGATAAAGGCTTTTTCTTCACTGGTATTGAACACGTCTTCTCTTTCTTGAAACAACTGATACATTTCTGGCATAAGAGTCTCAAACGACTTCATTATTCCCTTTACTGACCAAATAAATATTCCTGCGTTCCAAAGAAATTCACCGCTTTTTACCAGCTCTTTAGCCATTGCCAAATCGGGCTTTTCGGTAAAGCTTTTCACCTTATGAACACCTTCATCACCCTCGCTTTCCTCAAACTGAATGTAGCCGTAGCCAGTATCGGGCCGTGTAGGTGTAATGCCGAGTGTAATCAGCGAATCCTTTTGCTCTACCTCAACTAACGCCTTATTTATGAGGTCTGTGTATTCTTTGTCTTTAAGAATTAAATGATCGGAAGGTGCCACCACCATGCAAGCATCTGGATTAATGGCCTTGATACGAAAAGCTGCGTAAGCAATACAAGGCGCAGTATTTCTTCGAGCTGGCTCCAACAAAATTTGAGAAGCTTTAATTCCTTTCAGCTGTTCCTTTACCAAACCAAGGTATATGGCGTTAGTCACAATAAAAATGTTGCTGACCGGACAGACCTTTTTGGATCGCTCATATGTCTGTTGCAAGAGCGACTCTCCTGTTCCGAGTATATCAATAAACTGCTTTGGATGTGGCGTTCGGCTCATTGGCCAGAATCGGGAACCGACTCCTCCAGCCATTATCACTACATAGTGATTCGGGTTTGTTTTACTCATTTTTTGAACTGCGCGAGGGCTTTTCTCAAATTATCAATCACCACCGAAATGGCTTCTGTTTTTAAAGTTCCTACCGAAATTCTAAACCAAGGACTCTGTTTGGATGCACCAAAGCAATAAAACGGTACAAAGCCGACTTTTGCCTGCTTGATAAGAAACATGGTCACATCCTGAGCATCTTTCAGCAACTCTCCTCCCTCTGTTGTTTTTCCGATAAGGTCAATCCTTACCGTTAAATACATGGCGCCTTCTGCTTGAATGGCGTTTACGGGGTAGCCAACTTCACGAAGAGCCGAAAATCCATTGAACAGTTTGTTTACTCTTTCAGAAATCATATCACGATGCTTCTGAATGGTGGCGTGCACGGCATCGGTTCTTCGCAGAAAAGCGGCCGTTGCAATCTGCTCGGGCTTTGATGCCCAAGCACCAACGTGGCTAAGCAGTGCCTTCATTTTGGCAATCACCTTTTGGGGGCCAAAAGCCCAGCCAACACGCACGCCAGTGGCGGCAAACGCCTTGGAAATTCCGTCAACATAAACCGTGTACTCCCGCATTTCAGGTCGGAGAGAAACAGGGTCGTAATGCTTTGTTTTACCAAGTGTTATGGCTCCGTAAATTTGGTCGTAAAGAATGTAAAGTGGCTTCTGCCCAATTCGTCTTTTGTTCTCGGCAATTACCAAATCACAGATTTCCAGTAATGCTTTTTTCGAGTAAGACGTTCCTGTTGGGTTTAGTGGAGAGCACAAGGCAATCAATGCCGCATCTTTAACATGCGGTCGCAAATCATCTGCAGTTGGTAGAAACTTGTTTTCGGGCGTTGTCTCAATAATTACAGGCTCTGCAAAATTCAGATAAGTGTAATGGTTATTGTTCCAGCTTGGAATTGGGAAAATCACTTTATCACCTTTGTTAACCAACGCGCGGAAAGCCGCATAAATTACTGGGCGTGCTCCGCCAGAAATCAAAATATCCTCTTTTGAATAATCTAATTCTTGTCGCTCAGAAACGTATAAACTAACCGACTCTCGCAAAGCCTCCATTCCGTTTGACTGCGGATAGTTGGTGTGACCAGCTTCGTAAGCCAAAACAATTTCATTCAACAAATCCCTAGGTAATGGGAAAATTGTCGGGTCGAAATCTCCAATGGTTAGGTTCGTAATCTCCTCTCCTTGAGCAATGCGTGCATTTATCTCACCAGCAATTTTAATAATCTCAGATCCAACCAAATTTTCGGCCAAATCGGAGATGTCAATTACCTCTTGTGTTAATGATTGCGACATAGTAATTTTTGAAACGGGGATGCAAAGATACTTATTCTGATAGGTTGGTAAGGTTTGACTTAAGACAGCTCAGGGCAATCGCTTACTAAAACTGCGAACCCATGACTCATTGAATTTTACGTTCAACTATTTGCGAATAACGATTATCGATTATCGAACTGCGATTGTCGCGGTCAACAGTCCTCATCTTTCAGTCAATTTGATCCACGGAATCTGCAAAGGGCACGATCAATGGATTTCCTTCTAGTTGCTGAAGTAGCACAAATCGTTAATCGCAGCTCGCTAATCGTTTTTCGCTAATCAAATTAGTAAGCGATTGCCTTAAAGACAGCTGTGAGAATGCTCGAGCTGGCTAGCTTATTGCCATGTGCGATAAATTGGAGCATTATTAGGAGACAGAATGAAAAAATGTTCAGTTCAAATAAATATCAATTCAGGTAAATTAGCGGCTGCAATGAGATATCTACTTCTTGGTTTCTTTTCCTTCTTATCATTCCAAGCTGTGTCGCAAGACATGGAATACGCTCGTGAAGTACTAGGCGAGCTATGTTCTGATGAGCTTGCAGGGCGCGGTTATGTAGAAGATGGCGACAATGCTGCGGCATATTACATTGAACAAGAGTTCAAATCGAACGGCCTCTATGCTTGGGATTTCAACTACTATCAACCATTTTCAATGCCTGTGAACACATTTCCAAGCGTGGTGGCTTTATCTGTTGACGGCAAACCGCTAATTGCAGGAAAAGACTTTCATATAGGAGCTGATGCACCAAGTATTCGAGGTAAGTACGACCTTATGTATGTAGATAAACTACCGCAGATTGCACCTTCTGGCCGAGTGGTCGATAGCACCGCTAGCTACAAAGGTTTTGTAGTGCTGGCAGACAGTTTAATCTCGCAATTGCCACCCTCAATTCGGATGTCTTTGCTAAAAGGGTTTAAAAAAGCAGGTGCAAAAGGAATCATCCGCTTGTCGGATAGCAAACTGACATGGACAGTATCGAAGCAACAGGCACCAATTACACAATTCATTGTGGCTAGCGATTCATGGGTTTCAGGCGCAACTTCTATTTCTGTTGAGGTTAAAGCGGAGTTTGAAAAGAAGCATCGAACTCAAAACGTTTTGGCTTTTGTTGAAGGAAGCGAAGAGCCAGATAAATTTCTCGTGTTTACAGCACACTACGATCATTTGGGGAAAATGGGTGTGGATGTGATTTTTCGTGGAGCAAACGATAACGCGAGTGGTGTAACCATGCTGTTGAACTTGGCAAAGCATTATGCAAAGCCAGAAAACCAACCAAAATATTCCATTGCTTTTATCGCTTTTGCTGGTGAAGAAGCTGGGTTGTTGGGCTCTATGCATTACGTTCAAAGTCCAGTTTTCTCGCTGAATGACATTGAATTTCTAATCAATTTGGATATTCTGGGCACGGGTGATGAAGGAATCACTGTGGTGAATGGTGCGGTTCATACAAAGGAGTTTGAATTGCTTTCTAAAATCAATACGGAAAGAGAGTATTTGGTGAAGGTGAAAAAGCGCGGAAAAGCTGCTATTTCTGACCATTATCCATTTTCTGAAGCAGGCGTTCCGTGCTTTTACATCTATACAATGGGCGGCATACAAGCGTATCATGATGTTTATGATGTGCCAGAAACATTACCGCTTACCGAGTTTGCCGACATCTTCCGATTGCTAACCGATTTTATCGCAACGTACTGATGGGAAAGCTATTCGTAGTACCTACGCCAATCGGAAATTTGGAAGACATGACTTTCCGCGCCATTCAGGTGTTGAAAGATGTGGATCACATTTTGGCCGAGGACACACGCACGTCTGGCAAGCTGATGAAGCATTTTGAGATTGGAACGCAGATGAGCGCGTTTCATCTCCATAACGAACACAAGGTTGTTAATCGTTGGGTTGATGCGTTGAATTCGGGACAGACCATAGCACTGGTAAGTGATGCAGGAACTCCAGCAATTTCGGACCCAGGTTTTCTCCTTGTTCGCCAAGCGATTAAGCAAGGAAACGAGGTGATTACTTTACCCGGTGCAACGGCTTTTGTGCCTGCATTGGTCAACAGCGGATTACCATGTGAAAAGTTCTACTATGAAGGATTTCTGCCTCATAAGAAAGGACGTGCTACGCGAATTGCGGACATCGTTGCCCGAAAAGAAACGTGTGTTTTGTATGAAAGCCCACATCGGATTCTGAAGACGCTTGCTCAACTCCTCGAAGCGGCTGGAGAAGAACGAATCGTTTCTATTTCGCGTGAAATAAGCAAACTGCATGAAGAGACTGTTCGAGGAACAATTTCCGAGGTAATCGAATATTACGAGAATAATCCAATCAAAGGCGAGTTTGTGTTGGTGGTTCAAGGCTATGCTTGAAACGGATTTGTGATTGAGCGTGAGGTTAATTGAGTGCATAGTTGATTTCTGATTTTGTTAATGTGAGACGCTTCGTTCATCCGCGTTCTATTCAATAGTACAGCGAATGCCATTTTTAAATACGTTTGCATTAAGTGAGAAAAGACATACATATTCCAAAGGTTGAAGGTGTTTCGATGGCGGTTGTCAGGGAAACCGATAATGTAGATGCAGAGTGGGGCGTTTACGTCATTAACCATAAAACTGTTGAGTTGAAAAACATCATTGTAGCCTCCAAGGGTTACGGAACTATAAATGACGAGGAGATAAAAACTTCAACACTACGGCACTTCTTTGACGAAGTCGGCACAGATTCTTTTCAGAAAATCGAGAAGATTATGCCCGATGTATTCGGTTTAAACAACGAATACATGCTTACGTTTTACATTGATGGAGTTATTCACGACCGCAAGTACATTTTTGTACCCGATAGCGTGGTGGAAGACAACCTCATTCAAATACCTTTGATAGACCGACCAGGAATTCTGATTCGTTGACCATGTTGCTTCATCTCGATCTTACCAAAATTTTGTTTCTCGATATCGAGACCGTTCCGCAGTTTTCGGATTACAAGAAATTGGACGAGACAACAGCAACACTTTGGGACGACAAGGCAGGTAAGCTTTCGAAGCAAGAACAAACAGGTGAAGAAATATACGAGCGTGCTGGAATCTATGCGGAATTTGGCAAGATTATCTGCATTTCGGTCGGAGCTTTCAAACTACGCGAAGGCGGCAAAATGGGGTTCCGACTTCATTCTTACTATGGCGATGACGAGACGCTTTTACTTCGCGAATTCGGTGAAATGCTGAGTAGCCATTACAATGCTCCGAATCAATTGCTTTGTGGACATAACGGCAAGGAATTCGACTTTCCGTACATCGCTCGCAGGATGGTCATCAATCGCATTCCTATTCCAAAAATCCTGAACATGGTTGGTAAAAAACCGTGGGAAGTGCAGCATTTGGATACGATGGAGATGTGGAAATTCGGGGACTGGAAAAGCTACACTTCACTGAAATTGCTTACGCACGTTTTGGATGTTCCAACTCCTAAAACAGATATTGAAGGGAAAGACGTTGCGCGAGTTTATTACGAAGAAAATGACCTAGATCGTATTGAACAATATTGCAAGCGCGATACCTTGGCAGTGGCGCAACTGTTGTTGCGTTTCAGAGGAGAGGACATTCTGGAAGATGACCAAATTGTAGGATTATGAGAGCACTGCTTTACATTATTATCGTGTTTACGCTTTTCTCGTGTGGGTCGAAACCAGATGTTTTGGCTCCGATTATGGGCGAAACGAAAGCGCATTTCAGAGGAAATTCTATTGGAGACAAGTACCCGAACGTGCTGAAGCATACGGCAAAGGATAACCCAACTTCGACTGAAGAGGGTGTGCTCAACTGCGAATTTAAAGTGGCGGATTCCGAACTCATAGTCCGCTATGAGTTTGATCAGGAAAAGCTCTATGCCATTCAGGCAGATATTTTCTTTCAAGATTCGGCCAGTCTGAATTTGTTTGAGAAAACATTGATAGAAAAATACAACGCTTCTTACGGAGTGGTTGATGAAGACAGTGGTTTTCTCGTTTGGCAACATCGTCATTCAGACACCGAAGTAGAGTTCACCTTAGCGGATGAAAGCATCGAATTTGGGCAACCGAAGCTCTCCCTCACTATTTATAATTTTGGTAACTGATTTATAAGTGTTCATGGCTGAGAAGAAGACGGAGATTCTGATTCCACAGGAAGTGCTAATAAGCAAGGTTCATGAGATTCGTGGACAGAAAGTGATGCTGGACAGAGATTTGACCGAATTATATCAGGTTGAGACTAAGCAACTGAAAAGGCAGGTGAGAAGAAACATTGACCGTTTTCCTGACGACTTCATGTTTGAATTAAGCATTGAAGAACACGAAATTTTGAGGAGCCAATCTGGCACCTCAAATTGGGGCGATACAAGATATGCCCCAATGGCATTCACAGAACAGGGTGTTGCCATGTTGTCGAGCGCGTTGAGCAGTCCGCTCGCAATAAAAGTGAATATTCAAATTATACGCCTATTCACGCGAATGCGTGAAATGATTACCAACCACCAGGAACTGTTCAAACAGTTTGACGAGATTAGAAAATCTGTGAAAGGTCATGATGATCAACTTCAGGTGATTTTGAATACTTAAAACAGTTTGAGGCAGACAAACAACAGGAACTTGGCCAACAGAACAGGACGAAAATCGGGTATAAACGTGACGATTGAAGGTTCATACAGTCCGAGGCAAAATATAGTCTATCATCTCTATTCGAGGTTAGAGAAGTTCGGCATTCAACGACCAAAGGTTATTTTTGGCGTTGACACACATCAAATAAGCGCATGTCAGACAGAAAACTGTTAGAAATAAAGAATCTCGTCACCGAATTTCGGACAGATGGAGAAGTGATGAAAGCTGTTAACGATGTGAGTTTTACGCTCAATCGTGGAGAAACCATCGGAATCGTTGGCGAATCGGGTTCTGGTAAATCTGTTACATCGCTTTCGGTGATGCGTTTGATTCCGAATCCTCCTGGAACAATTTCTGGTGGAGAAATCCTGTTTCACAAGAATCAAAGTGGAAGTGTTGACCTCGTAAAGATTAGCGAGAAGGAAATGCGTTCCATTCGAGGGAATGACATCGCCATGATTTTTCAGGAGCCGATGACTTCGCTGAACCCTGTTTTTACCTGCGGAGATCAGGTAATGGAGGCGATTCTTCTTCACCAAAAAGTAAAGAAAAAAGAGGCGAAAGAGAAAACGATTGCATTGTTCAAAGAAGTCCAATTGCCACGTCCTGAAGCCATTTTTGACCAATATCCGCATCAGATTTCTGGAGGTCAAAAGCAGCGTGTGATGATTGCAATGGCGATGAGCTGTAATCCGAGCATTCTGATTGCGGATGAGCCAACCACTGCCTTAGACGTAACCGTTCAGCAAACCATTCTGGACTTGATGCTGAAACTTCAGCGAGAGAAAGACATGGGTATCATGTTTATTACGCACGACCTTGGTGTTATTGCCGAATTGGCCGATAAGGTTGTGGTGATGTACAAAGGGAAAATTGTGGAGCAAGGGCCAGTTTTAGAGATTTTCAGTAATCCGAAACATCCTTATACCAAAGGATTGTTGGCGTGTCGCCCACCGTTGGATGTGCGTTTGAAGCGACTTCCTGTTGTTTCTGATTTCATGAAATTGAATGAAGCTGGCGAGATTGAAGAAATTAAGCAAAGTGTAACAGAAGCTACTCAGAAAGAGATTCAAACAGATGCGGAACGTGAGAATACCCACAAAGACATGTACGCCAAAGAGCCCGTGCTCCAGATTAAAAACTTGAAAACGTACTTCCCGCTCAAGCGGAACATCTTCGGAAAAGTGACAGAGGAAGTGAAGGCAGTGGATGACGTTACCTTTGATGTGTATCCAGGAGAAACACTTGGTTTGGTTGGTGAATCTGGTTGTGGTAAAACTACACTCGGAAGAACGGTTCTCCGATTGGTGGATCCAACCAGTGGCGAGGTGATTTTTAAAGGGAAGCCGCTTCATTCAATGACCACTAGCGAATTGACGGATGTGCGAAAAGACATTCAAATCATTTTTCAGGATCCGTATTCTTCACTCAATCCAAGAATTACTGTTGGCGATGCGATTATGGAGCCAATGCAGGTGCATAAACTGTATGCAAACGACAGGGAGCGCAAAGAAAAAGTGCTGGAATTGCTGGAGCTTGTTGGAATGCTGCCTGAGCATTTTTATCGTTATCCGCATGAATTCTCTGGTGGTCAGCGACAGCGAATCTGTATTGCACGCGCGCTAGCATTGCGTCCGAAATTCATCATTTGCGATGAGTCGGTTTCTGCCTTGGATGTTTCCGTTCAGGCGCAGGTTCTGAACTTGCTAAATGAACTGAAGCGAGACTTCGATTTTACTTACATTTTCATCTCCCACGACCTTTCTGTTGTTAAATTCATGAGTGACCGCATGGTGGTGATGAACCAAGGTGTTGTGGAAGAAATGGGCGATGCCGATCAGATTTATTCCAATCCCCAAACGGAATACACCAAGAAACTCATCGCAGCCATTCCTAAAGGACGGTTAGAAGACATAGAAGCTTCCATTAAGGCGAAGGAGGAGTGGCAGAAAGGTGTTGAGGCGTAAGACACGATTTGTAAACAAACGTTCGTTAAAAGTTCCTAATCATTCCAACATTGGATGTAGAAGTGCGTTATACTTTTGCACCGACTAAACACGTTATCTAAATTATGAAACAACTAGCAATTCTTGCAATGTCTGCACTGCTTCTAAGCAGTTGTGTAGCAACAAAAAAGCATACAGCTTTGAGCGACCAATATGTTGGCTTGAAAGACATGTATGAGAAGAACCAAAATGTCCTTGGTCGCACTCAACGCGAACTTATCTCACTTAGGAAACAAGCGAACAAAGATAGCTTGGAGCTGGCACGTTTACGCTCTCAAACGGATCGGCTAATTAACAACATGGGCGATATGGCTACACTTTCCAAAAAAGAGGCCGAGAACTTAGAGAAGTCGCTAGAGAAGATTAACGAAAAAGATAAGCACATTCGAAGTCTTCAGGATGCCATCAATAGGAAAGATTCTGTCACGTTTGCACTTGTTACAAGCATCAAAGGGGTTATCGGAAACTTAGACGATGAAGACATTCAAATTAAGGTTGATAAGGGTGCCGTTTTTGTTTCCATTTCGGATAAATTCCTGTTTAAAAGTGGAAGTTTTCGTCTGAATAGCAGCGCCATGGATGTACTCTCTAAAGTGGCCAAAATTCTTGATGCGAAGCCTGATTTTGAGGTGATGATTGAAGGACATACTGACAATGTATCTTACCGAAAAGGCGATTTACAAGACAATTGGGATTTGAGCACCAAACGCGCTACATCTATTGTTCGCGTGCTACAAGAAGATTTTAATATTGACCCTGCACGAATGACTGCTGCTGGACGTGCAGAATATGTTCCAATAACAGATAACGAAACAGCCGAAGGCCGTGCTGCCAACCGCAGAACGCGCATCATCATTCTTCCTAAATTAGACCAGTTCTACGGAATGATTGAAGAAGGCTTGAAAGAAGCGGAATAAGCGTAAGGACTACTGAATTAAGGAAAGGGTGGGGTTTAACTCCGCCCTTTCTGTTTTCGACAGAAACATTTTGTTCCCGATAGGGTTACGATTCAATGCCCACCTTTGTAATTGCATTGTAGTCGATGACCAAACAGCTCACCTACCTTCTTGCTTTTATAAAGTTTACGCACATCATGGATTTCATGATTATGATGCCGCTTGGACCACAGTTGGAGCGCATTTGGGAAATTTCTCCTCAAGAATTCGGGCTTTTGGTGGCAGCTTACACCTTTAGTGCTGGAACTGTCGGGCTATTCGGGTCGTTCTTTATGGATCGGTTCGACCGCAAGCATGCGCTCATCTTCCTCTACACAGGGTTTCTCTTCGGAACGTTTGCTTGTGCTCTTTCCGACTCCTACGAAATGCTGTTGATTGCCCGCTGCGCCACAGGTTCTTTTGGTGGCCTGTTGGGTGCTACCGTACTCTCCATTGTTGGCGATTTGGCACCGATTGAAAAACGAGGAGAGGCCATGGGAACCGTAATGGCTGCGTTTTCAGCAGCTTCAGTTTTTGGCGTGCCGTTTGGTTTATTTCTAGCCAATCAATTTGGTTGGCAAGCACCATTCTTCTTCCTAGGACTTATTGGTTTACCTATCCTAGTTTCCAACGTGGTTATGGTGCCAAATGTCCGAGAACATTTGGCGAGGGGAGTTGAAAATCCGCTGCAGATTCTCAAGGGTATGCTGAAAGATCGTAATCAGTTTACTGCACATATTTTCATTGTGCTGCTAATGTTAGGGCAGTTTAGCGTTATCACCTTTATTGCGCCCTACATGGTTTCCAATGTTGGATTTACAGAAGGGGAGCTCGCATACATTTACCTAGTCGGTGGTTTTTTTACCCTTTTTTCATCCCCTGTTTTTGGTAGGCTTGCCGACAAGCACGGACAGCTAAAATTCTTCACAATGGTTACGATTCTTTCGCTCTTACCGCTTTGGGTAATTACCAATTTACCAAGAATGAATATTTACGCGGTGCTTATTATAACCAGCATCATGTTCATTCTTATATCAGGTAGAATTATACCGGCAATGACAATGATTACGTCATCGGTAAAACCAGAAAGAAGAGGTGGTTTTATGAGTATTAACTCAGCCATTCAGCAACTAGGCGCTGGAGCAGCAAGCTATGTTGCAGGTATCATTGTAATTAAGACGGCATCTGGTGAGTATCAAGATTATGACCTCGTGGGATACCTAGCAATATCAGCCTCCATCGTAGCCATTTTGATTGCAAGACGGATGAAAGCTGTTTCTTAGTAAAGGTTGAGACGCTTCGTTCCTCAGCGAAACAACTAGATGTTGTAGTGTTTTCCGTTTGCTTCGCTGAGGAACGAAGCGTCTTTTTGTTCAATCCTACCAGAATAGCACTTTACCAAATCGGCAATCAACTGTACCGCACATCCACCGAAAACTTCTCAGGATGTTTTGGACCAATGTCCTTATAAAAGGCCATGATCTTGCGGAGGTCGGCATCCATATCTCCACTTGGGTGGATTATTGGGCCCACGCCAGCATGTTTCCTTTTGTAATCCAAATAGCCTAGTGCAATTGGAACACCAGCACCAACTGCCACATGATAGAAGCCCATTCGCCATTCGGTTCTTAGGGCGCGTGTTCCTTCAGGCGTTACCATCATTGCCAAAGTTTCATGTTCTGTAAACAGGTCGCTCATTGCCTCGGTCATACTCTTGCGCTCAGCCCCAGGTTCTTTTGGCGTTCTGTCAATGCCCAATCCTCCCATGGCTTTGGTTAGCCATCCAAACGGAGGACGAAACCATTCTTTTTTGATGGTAAACCGGAGTGGAATTCCCATTAGATAAAATGCAGATCGAGCGTGCACAAGATCCCAGTTGCTGGTGTGTGGCGATGCGATGATTACGCAGCGCTGAACGTCAGCAGGAATGTCCTGATCCATTGTCCAGCCGCTGAAAAAGAAAATAATCTTTGAAATGATGGTTCCCATTTGGTCAAATGTAGTAACCTGAAGCAATTGCAGGATGACCGATTTCATGAAGAATATCTTTCTATGCTCCGAATGAAGAATCTTATGCAACAAATGAACGGCTAGGAACGAACTCGAACCCTATTTTTGCGCTCTCAAACCCCAAACATGTTAAGAACAACCCTATTCTCGTTTTTCCTTTTCTCATTCCTTTTTGCCAACGGACAGTACAAAGACCCAAAGGGCTATGTGGCATCAGATTCTAACCAAGAATCGCCAGCCAAATACAACTGGGAAAAGAGCGCCAAATACAAAAACTACACACGCGATAGCTATTACCTGGTTATGCGCGATAGTGTGAAAATTGCCATCGATGTATATGTGCCAAAAGTGAAAAAGGGTGCTGAAGGAAAGTTCCCAACCATCTTGCATCAATGGCGCTACTGGCGAGATTTTGAACTTAAATGGCCATACAAATGGTTGAGCAAAGCTCCAAACGGACCGCTTGGTAAATTTTTTAAATCCATTCTTGCTAATGGTTATGCACTAGTTAGTGTTGATTCGCGCGGGTCGGGTGCTTCCGATGGTTGGAGAGCGCATCCTTGGACGGAGGCTGAACGCGATGATATGACCGAAATTATCGACCACCTCATTGCCCAATCTTGGAGCAACGGCAAAATTGGTGTAGCCGGTGTTTCGTACAGTGGAACCACTTCAGAATTTGCGGCCATAGAGCAGCACCCGGCCGTAAAAGCGGTGGTAAATATGTATTCGCTTTTTGATGTGTACCCAGATAATGCCTTTGTGGGCGGAATTCACAACATCGGGTTTACCGAAGTGTGGGGCCAAGCAAACGAAGCGCTTGATAGAGACGAATTACCTCCCAAAGCGGGTAAAGCAAAAAAGTTTGTCAAAGGTGTTTCTCGCCCGAAGAAGATTTTTGGAGGAAGAAGCGCCAAAGGCGTTTTTGAAAAGGCACAAGAAGACCACAAGCGCAACGCCAACGTAAATGATGGTGCGCTCACAATTACATACCGCGATGATAAGGCCAAGAGTGATGCAGCCGTAACGTCCGATTTTTTCAGCCCGCACACATATTGGAAAGAAGAAGATGCAAGTGGCGCAGCCATTTATAACTGGAGCGGTTGGTTTGATGGCTCGTATAACGATGCAGCCGTAAAACGCTACCTCACACTTACCAACCCAGAGAACAAATTGATACTCGGTCCGTGGGAGCATGGCGGCAGCTTTAATGCCGGACACACCAATCCGGGGCATTCGGGCTTTGACCATATTGGCGAAGTGCTTCGCTTTTTTGACCACCACCTAAAAGGATGGGATACGGGAATAACCAAAGAAAAGCCAGTTCATTATTTCACTATGGTAGAGGAGAAGTGGAAGTCTTCGGATGTGTGGCCACCAGCAAATACCGAATACAAATCAGTCTTCTTTGATGAAGGAAACACCCTCGCTTGGAGAAGCAATTTTTCTACACATGAAGCAAAAAAGAACGAGTTAAAGTTTTTGGGAGACTCGCTCAATCATCTAAAAAGCATAGGCATAAATGAAGTGCTTCAGAAGCTGGAGGGCGAAGGAACCGTTTCTAAAGCTGATGAACAGAAACTTACCGAATACCGCGCGGTTGATAAGAAATACCAGCAAGTTTTGGCAGAACTGAATGCAGAAGCGCCACAAGTAAAGCAGTGGCGAGATGATAAAGGCGGTGCCGATGTATATCAAGTTGATAGCACCACAAGCATGGGCATGTATGTGAAGTTCCGTTCGGTATCTGGGCAATTGAAAACGCCACACACCTACCCAGACCGCAACAAGCGCGATTCATTACTAATGGTGTACGATTCTGAGCCGTTGGCTGAAGATATGGAGGTAACGGGTCATGTGTTGGTTGACATTTTTGTGAGCTCATCTACCACCGATGCGCAGGTGTTTGTTTACCTCGAAGACATGGACGAAAACGGAAAAGTGCAGTACGTTACTGAGGGCGAATTGCGCGCCTTGCACAGAAAGGTGAGCAACGAGAAAGCACCTTACAAACAGGTTGGGCCCTATCATTCTTACTTAAAGGAAGATGGACAACCATTAATACTGGGCGAAGTGGCAGAAATGCAGTTTAGCATGTTGCCTATTTCTTACTTGTTTAAGCAAGGGCACAAGGTGCGAATTGCCATTGCCGGGGCAGATGCAGACCAGTTCCGTAATATGACTAACGATGAGCCGCAATACACCTTCCACCGTTCATTCAGCTACCCAAGTAGGGTAGAGTTGCCGGTGGTCAAGTAAGGAGAATCTGCAGGGCAATGTTTTCTGCTTTCCCTGAGCGGAGACGCAAGGGTAGCAACCTATTGACGCGGTATGTTTTCGGCAACGCTTAGGTATAAGAAGTCCTCTTCAAAAACCGTTTTCGGTGTAATAGACAAAAAGGAGTCTGTTTTTTGTCTATTACACCGCAATTACGCTTTTAACAACCCCATCATGGTAAGCAAAATACGTGTGCAATACATACTAATCCTTTACTCTTTGTCGTAAAAATGGCATTTTAAGCTACGCATTTTCCGTGTTTTCTCATTAGGTAGTGTATATTTATCAACCCCGAATTTTTAATAACGAACAGCTTAATAATTAAGGTCTTTTTGCTACCCGATTTTTAAACCCTACAATGAAAAAACTCTTACTCCCTCTCGTTTCTGCTCTTCTTCTTGTTTTTGGGTTGGCTATTCAAAGCTCATTTGCTCAAAGCGTAATTATCAGTCAATACATAGAAACCAGCTCTGGTTCTACGCCTAAAGGAATTGAGATTTTTAATGTTTCTGGTTCGGATATCACATTTTCAGCGGGAAACAACCTTCGAGTCTATAAGGGCTCGAATGGTGGATCGTGTAATGTCATTGCAGGTATCAATATTACATCTGGTACGCTTGCTGCTGATAAAGTTTGGGTCATTGGAACATCAAACCTAACGGCTTATGCCAACACAAATGGAACTGGATTAAGTGGAACCACCAATTACACTTTTTCATTCAATGGTGATGATGCTCTTCAAGTCTATTTAGGAGGAGTAGAGCAAGACGAATTCGGTACTTGCGGGTCTGACCCTGGTAGTGCTTGGAGCGGTGGAGGGATGGAAACCCGAAACGACAATCTTGAAATCCAAACTGGAATTTGCACTGGTTCTACAGGATGGACGGATCCGAGCGCTCGGTTTGACTATGTTGCAATCGGTACTGACATGTCTGGTTTTGGAAACGCACCAGCAGCTTGTGCACCGCCAACAGCTTCAAACTGTAGTGGTACCCTAAGCGGTACGTATACAATTAACGCCTCAGCGGCAGCCAGTTGCACCAACTACCAAGATTTTGCTTCGGCAGTTAGCGATATGGTAAGTGGTTCAAGGTCTGACGATAACGATTACCGTCATGATGGCGGCATTAGCGGCCCTGTTGTGTTTGACGTTACTACAGGAACATATGCCGAGCGTATCGTTATTCCAGAAATTACAGGTGTTACAGCTACCAACACGGTTACGTTCAAGTCTGCCTCTGGCACAAACACAGATGTAATACTTACTATGCCTGCCGAAAACAGCAGCACACCACCAAACTATGTGGTAATGTTGGATGGCGCAGACTACATCCGCTTTGAGGATATGACCTTAAGCCGAACAACTGTAGGTTTAAACAATTATGCAGCTGTAGTTCTGTTAGATGGCGATGCTTCTGACAACACTTTCGATAACTGCGTATTAAGCTCCGTTACTACTACCCAATCATCAGATGTAGCTACAATTGTACTTAGCCAATCTACTTCGGTACAATTCGATAATGTAATTACAAACGGCTCCTTATTAAACGGTAGCAATGGTATTCGCTACGAGAGCGACAATGGTGGCCAATGGACAGGGTTTGAAATAACCAATAACACCTTCACAAACCAGCGCGGCCGTGCCATTGATTTGGAATATATGGATGCCATGCTCATTACAGGCAACACCATTAGCACCAATTCTGCGAGTACTAGTTACGATGGTATGTATCTGTTTAACTGTGATGCAAGCCACACTATTTCTGGAAACACCCTAGTTTCTACCGGAAGTTTAATGTCCGAAGGAATCTACCTAAATGGTTCCGTGGGTAGTCATACTATTAAAGGCAATTACATCTACGCCAGCGGATCGGGTAGGATTGGTTACGGCATTCGGATAGCAAGTTCGGGTGCAACCTCTCCACAGGGACAAATTTCTAACAACAGTATTCAGGTAGAGAATGGTTCTGGCACTGCTTATGGTTTGAATATGGCAAGTAGTGAAAATATAGATGTGCTAAACAACACGTTCTATGTGTCTGCAGGTACAAGTGGTTCAACCTATCCATTTTACTGTTCAAATTCTACCGATGCAGCAGCCTTACGTAATAACATTTTTGTGAATGAGTCAACGGCAAGTACTGGCACGGCAAACCGTGCTATCTACCTTTCTTCAACCACCTCTTTTCAGAACGGTATTTCAAATAACGCCTACTACACAGCTAATACGGGCAGCCCTTTTAGAGGACGGTTTGGGAGCGATTACACTGATTTTGCTTCTTATCAAACAGCTACTGGAGAAACAGGAACGCCACAAAACATAGACCCTGTAATGGCCTTTGTAGGAGGAACAGGCTGGAAAGCCTCAGAAACTGCATTGGCTAATGGCGCACCACAACTAAGTGGTATTACTACCGATGTGGATGCTTTAAGCAGATACAACCCAACCACCATTGGCGCACACGAACTGGGTAATGGCACCACGCCTCCAGTAGCAGATTTCTCTGCAAGTGCTACTAGCACGTGTCCATCTACTACAGTTACGTTTACAGACGCAACCAACAATACGCCTACTTCTTGGGCTTGGTCATTCTCTCCCAACACGGTGACTTACGTAGGTGCTACAAGCTCATCTTCTCAAAACCCACAAGTACAGTTTACCAATGCTGGTCTGTACGAAGTAACTCTCGATGCCACCAATGGCGATGGCAGTGACGATGAAGTGAAGACAGACTACATAGCTGTTGGGCTTTCTGGTACATACACCATTGGTGGAACAACACCAGACTATGCAACATTTACCGAAGCGGTTACCGACCTAAACGCCTTGGGCGTTTGCGGGCCTGTAGTGTTTGATGCACGTACTGGTACATACACCGAGCAAATTTCTATTGACCAGATTACTGGAGCTTCTGCAACCAACACCATCACGTTCCAATCTGAGACCGGAACGAATACAGACGTAACACTTCAATTCGCAAGTAGCGCCTCTTCTGGTGATCCAAACTATGTAGCTCAGCTTAATGGTTCGGACTACATCACTATTCAAAACATGACTGTTCAACGAACCGGCACAAACAATTACGCTCGGGTTATTGATGTTAGTGGAGACGCTTCTTATAACACGATTACTGGAAACATTCTGACCGGTGACGTGGCTGCGTCCCCAGGTTCTTCTGCTAGCCAAGTGGTGTACAGCGATAACGCAAATACAGGGAATACAAACAATACCATCAGCAACAACACAATTAGAGGTGGTTACCATGGCGTTTTTTGGGAAGGCACTTCTTCGTTAACCGAATCTGACCTCACCATTTCAGGCAACGATATTACTAGCTACCGCTACGGTATGTACATAAGCTATGTAGATGGTGTAACCATTAGTGGTAATATCATTACAACACCTACCCAATACAACTCTTCTTCCGTTACAGGTATTATTTGCAGGTATGCAGATGGTGTACTAAACATGACAGGAAATACAATCACCCTCACAGGTGGAAGTACACCTACAGGTATTGAAATGTTAAGCTGTAATGGTAATAGCAATTTTGGTCTTATTGCCAACAACATGATTTCGATTGGTGGGACCAATACGTCTCAAGGGATTGATTGTGCATCTGGTACTTCTTACAAAAACTTCTATTACAATAGCGTTTACACATCTGGAACAAACGCTTCGAGCGCAAGTGCATTTTACCTCAATGGTGCAAACAATATCAACCTCAGAAACAATGCTTTTTATGCAACGATTGGAGTTGGCATGGAAATTCTTGCAGAAACCACATTGACTTCAGATTACAACGACATATACTCTGACGGAACCGACATTGGAGTTTGGGACGGTAACCACCCAACATTGGCCTCCTTTCAAGCTTCTAATAGTTCTGATGCCAACTCCATTTCTGCAGATCCTAGTTTTATTTCTGCTACAGATTTGCACGTTAACCCAGGAAGCCCAACCGATGCTACGGCTGTTAATGGATTAGGTATCACCACCGATATTGATGGAGAAACGCGAAACGTTTCCACGCCTGACATTGGTGCAGATGAATACGAAAGCCTTCTACCTATTGTAACGCTCTCTGCAGATGTAACTACTGGAACAGAAGCGGCTCAAACGGTTATTACTTTGACCGCAACAGCAAGCATTGCCGTTACTGGTTCACAAACAATCAATGTTACAGTTGCCGGAACAGGCATTACCGCTGGAGATTACACACTTGGGGCAACAACTATTGCAATTGCAAATGGTGCAACCACAGGTACCGTCACCTTTACAGTTATTGATGACATTCTGGATGAAGGCGATGAGACTGCCGAAGTAACCATAAGCCACCCAAGTTCAGGAGGCTACATTATCGGGAGTCCAGCGCAGCAGGATATTGTAATTGAGGACAACGATGCACCTACCTGCTATGAGTTGATGATCTCTGAGTACCACGAAGCTGCTTCTGGTAACGAGAAGTATGTGGAGGTTTACAATCCAACCGCTTCTGCCATTACACTTGCTGGAATCTATGACATTGTAAAGTATAATAATGGTAGTTCATCTGTTGGAGGAACTCTTGCCCTTACCGGCAGCGTTGCAGCTTATTCTGCAGTTTATATCGCAAATTCTAGTGCCGCTCTCTCAGGTTCCGCTAACGCTACCGATGGAAACGTAACAACTTTTAACGGCAACGATGTAATTGCTTTACGAAAAAACGGTACGAACATCGATGTTGTTGGAACAATAGGTAGTAGTGCCAACTTTGGTGCAAATGTGGTTTTGAGAAGACAGGCCACTATTGATGCCCCTACCACAACCTATGATGCGGGTGAATGGACTTCTTCTGGTGCAAACGATGTTTCGGACATAGGCCAGCACACAAGCGATTGCTTTGTCAGCCTTCCAGTAGTTACCCTAGGTATTAACACAGCAACAGGAACGGAAGCTGGAACAACACAAATTATACTTACAGCGACAGCCGATGTAGCCGTAACTGGTAACCAAACCGTTGTTGTAGCACTGAGTGGAACCGGACTAGCATCAACAGATTTTACTAGTGTTGACTTTACAAGCACCGTAAACATTACGATAAATGGAGGCGCTACCGTTGGTACAATCACTTTCAACATTGCCGATGATTCTGATGTTGAGGGTACAGAAACCGCCACATTTACAGTTGGTAGTCCATCTTCCGGCATCGTGGTTGGCACGCCAAACGCAGCAGATTTAGCAATAACGGATGACGATAACGTTACTTCTACCGAAAGTGTGATAATAGAGCAGGGAGGAGAAGCTGCCAATATTTCTTCTTTGAGTAACGGAACAATTACCAATAGCTCCGAAGGAACTCAGGTATGGCAGTTTAATCTGTATGATGGAGATGGAACGAACAACGATGCCGATTCAAAACCAACTATCTATGAAGGTTTCACAATTCGTCAGTCTGTTGGAAACACGGTTCCAGTATGGGATGATGCTATCAATAATGTGAAATTCTTCCTTGGAGCAAGCGCAACGCCTATTTCTGGTTCTTTCTTGGTAAGCGCATCAACCGTCACCTTCACTCCTACTACACCAATAACCGTTACTGATGGCACGACACCTGCAGCTATTTCAATGCGTATCACGTTAGACGCATCGCTTCCTGCCAGCTCCGATGGTCAGTATTTCGGGTTTAGCTTAGATGATAGTGATGTAACTGTTGAGACCGATGTTCTATTGGCCTCTCAATTGGGAACATTTACTGAAACAAGTAATGCCGCACTAAACGGTATTGACATAACGGCAACCCTACAATTTATTGATGCGCCAGCAGCGGTGACCCTAGGTAGCAGCTTTAGCGTAACCGTAAGCGCGGTAGATGCTAATGGAAACGTAGATACAGGCATTAGCAATTCCATTACCTTAAGCCACACCAGCGGCACCGGAACGTTGACTGGCGCACCATCAACCGCTAACATGACTAGCGGCACATACACGTTTACTGGACTGAGTCACGATACGGAAGAGGTGATTGAAATTACCGTTCAGGACAACAATAACGTGTTTGCCGACCTTACCGCGGATATTACCGTGACAGATGAGCCTCATCAACTGTTTGATGATTTTAATAGAGCAGATAATGTATCCGTTGGCATCCCAAGTAGCGGAGGGTCTGCATCTTGGACGGAAGACCAGATAGCCAATGATGCTTTTAGGGCGAGTATTGATGGTAATGAGTTATATCTCGGAGGTTGCGCTGCTGGTGTTAACTCTGGGTCAACAGGAAGCACAGGAATGGAGCAGGTTGGATTTAACGTAGAATCCTACTATGAAACCGTGTTGGATGATGGAGGCAGTACTTACGAATGGTTATTCAACATGAAACAAACTAGGCCAAGCCCATCAGGGTTTGGTAGCAATACCTATGTGGCTGCGGTAATTCTTGGTTCCGATGCAAACGATTTTCAAAACTCTGGGGCGGATGGTTATGCCGTAATTATTGGTAATGGTGGTTCTCCAGACCCAGTAAAATTGGTTCGATTTACTGGAGGTCTTACCTCTAACAGTAATGTTACTGATGTAGCGGTTTCATCCGAAACCGATGCTGACGCCTATTATAGCGTTAAAGTAACCTTCAACCCATGCAATGATGAATGGTCATTGTACGTAAGAGATGATGGGACTTCTACGTTTTCCGCTCCAAACGTTGGTGGCCTTGGGTCTGCAGTTACGGGCATCGACAACACTCACACAGGTCTGGATTTGAAATACTTTGGTGCAGGGTGGCAGCATAGCAGCGGTTGCGGAGAATACATGCGGATTGACAATATGAACATCCCGAATACCACTCCCGCTTCCTCTTCAGCAAAAACTTGGAACGGTTCGGTAAATGCCGATTGGAATGAGGCCAACAACTGGGGCCCTTGCCCAGGAGTTCCTACAAACACAAACGAAGTGATTATTGCTAATGTGGCAACTCAGCCAATTGTGAGTGCCTCGCCAACTGCGTTTTCAGAAAATCTCACTATTAACAGTGGTGCTAGTCTTACCATTAACGCTGGGCAGTACTTAAATGCTTGGGGAGATGTTGTAAATAATGGTTCTGCTGATTTTGGCGATGGTACGTTTACTATGGAAGGTAATCCATCTACACTCTCACTTACTGGCAACGTAAATGTTGCAAACTACCATGTAAGCACAGCTGTTACTTTGAATGGAACGGTGACCGTAAGTGATATTGCACGATCAGAACTCAACGGTGCAATTACATCAAATGGAAACTTGGTTTTAGAAAATGGGGCACAACTGCTGCACGGAACAGGAACTACCTTTGGTGGAGGTACGGTTAGCGGAAATATTGTAGTCAAACGAGTTGGCAATGGCTCTGGTGGTTTTAATGGATGGAGTACTCCAGTTGTTGGCGGAAACCTGCCTGGCAGCAACGGTTACTCTTACAATTCTACATTAGGTACCAACGGTGGTGCAGACGACAATAATCCTGACCCAGATCCAGGATGGGTTTCGCAATCAGGTACTATGACTGGTGGGAAAGGCTATTTCTCTACTAATGGAGGCTCCGCTACTTTCACTGGAACCGCAAACAATGGCAATTACAACCCAACTGTAACTGGCAGTGCAGAACCGTTAGCTTCATTAAACGCTCCAAGCTTCTTTAACCTAATAGGAAACCCATATCCGTCAGCCGTTAATGCAGATCAGTTTATTGCTGATAACAGTACACGCATTGATGGTGCTCTTTATTTCTGGTCTGATGAAAATGCGGGAACAGCAGCATTCTCAACTGACGACTACGCTACTTACTCAACGGGAGGATCGGTTGTTCCGTTGACTGCCGGTGGAAGTAGCGGGGTTCCTAATGGAAGCATACCATCGTGCCAAGGATTCTTTGTGAATTGCGATGCATCTGGTACGATTAACTTCAACAATGGCCAGCGTGGTGGTAGTAATAACCAGTTTTTCAGGTTGGCTGCTTCAGATGCGCAACGAATGTGGTTGAGCATCAATAATGATAACCTCGAACTCTTCAACCAAACGTTGGTTGCATTTGATGAGTTTGCTACAGATCAAAAAGATTGGGGAGTAGATGCTTACAAATTTCGAGGAAACCCCGCCATCTCTATTGGCGCACAGCAGGACGGAGAAACATACGTGATTGCAACGTATGAGTCTATCCCACAATCAGGTAAAGTGATACCGCTTATGACTTACGTAGAAACTGCCGCTACTTACACATTTGTGGCAGATAGTATGGAAGGATTAGACAACCATAATGTTTATTTGGAAGATTTGAGCAACGGATCGGTTTACCCGATGCTGCAAGGAGACTCTTACAGCTTTGCGATGACAAGTGCCGATGAGTTCGGACGGTTTCAACTCTGGTACAGTCCAATGCTGATTACCGGAATAGATGAAGCCGAAAACAACTTCAGCATTTATGCAACTCCAGACAACATGATTGTGGTGGAAACGGCTGAGGCCGAGTCATTGAAAGGAACTGTTCAGATTACCGATATGGCAGGACGAATGGTGCTTACCAACAACATCAGTATTGCCAACGGAATTGGCCGTGTACAAACAGCGGGTATTGCCAATGGCATTTATGCAATTACATTTGTAACTGCTGATGGCAACAGAAATGCATCAAAAAAAGTGGCCTTGGGTCAATAAATAAGAACAAAATGAAAAGATTTTTCGCAGCCCTTCCGCTAATTATTGTGTTTATTTTGATGGCACATTTGTCTTTTGCGCCTCCCTTGCCACCTGCATCAACTGATGGCGCACCATTAGATGGTTTTGCAATGATACTTGTTGCCGTAGGTGCTTTGTACGGTGGCTACTATGTCCGAAGAAAAGAGACGGTTTAAAAACAACATTCTTATACAAAAACCCCAATCGATTGAATCGGTTGGGTTTTTTCGTTTTAAGAATAGAATTAGATGCCCTTCTATTCAGAAGCTTTTGCTTTGTACTTACGATAAAGGTACTTCTGCGGATTGTCCAAATTAATTGGGCGACCTTGAATGAAAGCATGCGTTACATCATTCGTCAGTGCATCCAAGGCATCCCCTGTTGAGACAAATAAGGTTGCGTCTTTCCCTGATTCTAGCGAGCCACAGATTTCATCAATCCCAAGAATTATAGCCGCGTTTAACGTCAATGCCTTTACAGCCGCTTCATACTTCAATCCATAAGCAACCGCTGTTCCAGCGGCAAATGGCAAGTTCCGAGAACCCATCGCTTCCATGTCTCCAGCGTAATCAAAACAGAAAGTGATATTATTGTCGAATAAAGCCTTAGCTGTCTTGTACGGTTGGTCAATATCATCATCAGCATTGGATGGTAAAGAGTGGGTACGTTCTAAGATTACAGGAACTTTCTTGCTGCTCAGGAAATCAACCACCAACCAAGCTTCGTTAGCTCCTACAACCACAGGTTTTTTCGCTTCAACAGACTCTGCAAACAAAACCGATTCCATTATTCCTTTGGCATCATTAACATGCAAGTAGAGGTTCTGGCTGCCATCAAAAAGGCCTTTACACGCTGCCATTTTCTGATTGAATTCTGGAGAAGGGTTTTCGCTGTACGCTTTGGCACGAAGTAAGAATGCACGCAATTCATCTACTTGCTCCTCATATTTGTCGTTTGGTTTAGTAGGCCCTGGCTCCGCCCACCAGCCCGTTCGCTTAAAGCGATTTGGCCAGTTTACATGAATACCATCATCGGCTTTCAAAACGGCATCTTCCCAATTCCAACCATCCAGATACATAACAGAACTGGTGCCGCTAATACGGCCTGAACGTGGTGTTGCTTGTGTAATCAAGACACCATTAGAACGAACTGTTGGCGAAATGCGACTATCCGTGTTGAAAGATGTAACCGCTCTGACTTCAGGGTTAAATGTTCCTGTTTCAGCATAATCACGAGTAGCACGTACGGCATCAACTTCCGTCAAACCAAGTGTGTTGTTTGGGCTAATAAAACCTGGATAAACATGTTTAGCTGTGATGTTGATGATGTCGGCCGTTTCTGGATTCAGCTTTACCGAACCCATCGGTTTTACAAATGTGATCTTGCCATTCTCAATACCTATGGCAGAATTTTCCATTACCTGTCCGTTGCCTATGTGGGCAATTCCGCCAGTAAGCACAATAGCTTTCGTAGGTGTTGCTCCGGGACTTGGAATCTGCGCCCAAGCGGTGGTGGAAGCACAAAGAATTAAGGTTATAAGAAGGGGTCTAGTAATCATTTTATTGAAAAAGTTGGTCAGTGGTGATGAATCGGTCAAATCCTTTTTCTAACTCACCCCCGTCACGACAAGTCGTGACACCCCCTCTCTTGCAAGAGAAGGGGAGGCTCCGCTTGCGGAGTGGGGGTGAGTTGAATCCGAAGCGGGTCATATTTTAGACGGTCTGCTTTTTAACCATTGTGCATTGCTTTCCTCGGCCAACAGATCTGCATCTGCCTGCGTGGCCTTGCTTTCGGAGGCCAGCCATTGCCCATACACGTTTGCCGCGTAATCCTTATCGGATTCGGCTTTGTTTATGGCTGCATCCAGCTTTTTCCTGAAGTAGAAGTTCAACAGCTGCTTCACTTCCTTCAGCTCTTTCTCATCATTCACATGACGGAGGATTTTCAGGACTTCCAGCTGTGCTTTGCTCAATTTATGTGAAGGAGTTGACATGATACTGTTCGATATTTACAGGTAATGGTTCTCTAAGGCTTACGGTTCCATTGTATCGCAGTGATACAGACGATGTTCTTTCTTAGTTGGTTTGTCGGCTTTTGCTCCCCCTTTCTTGGCAGCAATCATCTTTTGAATGATGCGGTTGCGCTCTGCGTTCAGCGCTTTGCGAGCAACTTTGTCCTTCTCGATGGAGTAGTACAAAATGCCATCCACATACGTTCGTTCGGCCCGAGCGTAAACCGAAAGAGGATTTGCAGACCACACAACCACATCGGCATCTTTTCCGGGCTCCAGACTTCCTGTTTGCTTATCCAATTTCAGCATTTTAGCAGGATTGATTGTCACCATTTTCCAGGCTTCTTCCTGGCTCATTCCACCATATTTCACGCCTTTACCAGCTTCTTGGTTTAGACGTCTTCCCATTTCGGCATCATCCGAATTTATTCCAACGTTCACCCCTGCTTCGTGCATCAAAGCTGCGTTGTACGGAATGGCATCATTGACCTCAAATTTGTACGCCCACCAATCGGAGAAGGTGGAACCATTCACGCCATGTTCTTTCATCTTATCAGCCACCTTGTAGCCTTCCAAAATGTGTGTGAATGTGTTCATTTTCCAACCCATGCTATCGGCCACATGCATCAGCATATTAATCTCTTGCTGCACATAACTGTGACACGTCACGAAACGTTTGCTATCAAGAATTTCCACCAGTGTTTCCAGTTCAAGATCACGTCTTGGTTTATTGGCTGCGCCTTTGTTCTTTTTACCCAAACCGTTAAACGCTGCCCATTCTGCTTTGTACGCTTTGGCGCGATAGAATGCATCGTAAAACACCTGCTCCACACCCATTCTGGTTTGCGGAAACCGGGATGTGTAATATTCACCCCAATTAGATTGTTTTACGTTTTCACCCAAAGCGAACTTGATGTGTCCAGCAGCATCTTTCACCTTCATTTCTTCTGGCAATTTCCCCCAACGCAGTTTCACAATTCCACTTTGTCCACCAATTGGATTGGCAGAACCATGCAACAACTGCGAAGTGGTTACGCCACCAGCCAATTGACGGTAAATGTTAATGTCTTCCGAATTGACCACATCGCCAATGCTCACTTCAGCAGTAACAGCTTGCGTTCCTTCATTCACACCACGACTAATGGCAATGTGCGAGTGCTCATCAATAATGCCCGAAGTGACGTGTTTCCCAGTACCATCAAGTTCAATTGTTCCTTCAGGAACTGTTATGCGTTTTCCAACATCTTTGATTTTACCATTGCTGATAAAAACATCAGATTGCTCCAAAATCCCATCTTCTTCGTTGGTCCACACAGTCGCGTTTCGAATCACAATTGCTTCCTGCTTTGGTGCGTCTGTATAGCCAAAGGCCATGAAGGGATAAACCACATTTCCTAGTATAGTATCTTTCTTCGTCTCGTCCTTTTTCTCTTTTTCGCCTTTCTCCTTTTTCTCGTCTTTTTTCTTCTCAATTTCGGATGAGTAGGTCAGCGACCAATCAGCCCATTTGCCGTCAGCATCTTGTCCTTTTCCCAAATAGTTTTTCCCGTCTTTTCTTCCCGTAAGGCGAAACTTGGCTTTGACATCTTTTTCATCTGAGAAAGAAATGGTGACCAAATCGTTGTTCAATGCGAAAGAAACATCCAATTTGGTCGTGTCACTCTTAGCAAGTTTCGCGCTTGGCTTGTCGCCAGTTCCGGTCAACTCAAACGACCATGTTTTGTCGTCCATTTTAAGCAAATAGTTGGCGTTGATTGAATCCTCAGGCGCTTCGCTGAACTTATACTGCTTCCCTTTGAGCCAATGTTCGAGAATGGTGTTCTTCTCGTTGAACAGGTCTTTCGAAGTAATCAGGAAATTGGCAAGGTTTCCCTTCTTAAGCGACCCAACTTCTTTTAAACCGAGCATCTTTGCTGGGGCGGTTGTTAGTGCTTCTAAAGCAGAAACTGAATCCAAACCAGCCTCAATTGCCTTTCGAACAGCTGGCCAAAATTCTTCTTCCTTTTTCAACCCTTCGAGCGTTAATGCAAACAGAACGCCAGCCTCTTTTAACGCTTTTGCGTTTGTTGGCGCCAACTCCCAGTGTAGCAAATCTTCGTAGCTCGCGAGTTGTGCGTCAAACGGGTCTTCCACATCCAACGCATCTGGAAATTTGAGTGGAATAATGAACGAACCGCCTGACTTTTTGATGGCATCAATTCTTCGGTATTCAGTTCCGTTACTGAGGAAAATGTATTGCTTTCCGAACTCATCGCCTACTTTATCGGCACGCAAAATGCTCAATAAATCTGGCGCTTCAAATACTTGCGGAATGGACCGAGTGTTGCTCCAAGCTTCCAGTCCTAGGTTCATTTCCTTGGTGTTATCGTTCAATGTAGAATACCAATCAGCATCAAAATATGTTTGACGTATGAGCGCAATGGCACCCATTTGCGAACTCGGATAATTCTGCCGTGATGTTCCTTTTGAGAAAGAATAATTGGCAGCAACATTTGCTTGAATCAGGTTCTCGTTAGGTGTTCCCTCACCCGTTAAAACAAGCACAGATGTTCCACGAGAAATTCCATCGCGAACCAACGAAACAGTTGTTCCGAAACCTGCTTTTCGCAGTGCCTCGGCCTTTTTGCTGTCAGGGTTGAATTTCGCGGCTGCGTTTACTTCAGGATTTAGTGCATCATTCCAAGCGAAAGCGCCTTTTTTATTGGCGTTATACTGTGGTCCTGGCTTATCCTTCTTCTCTTTTTTAGGTTGCTCAATTCCGTAAGTAGAAAACGCATCTATCAAAGACGGATAAATGTGCTTTCCTGAAAGGTCGGTTGCTATAGCTCCTTTGGGAACTGAAAGTCCGACTCCAGCACCAATCACGCGCCCTTCTTTTACAAGTAGCGTAGCGTTTTCGAAAACGGTTTGAGCATCAACGTGTACAGTCGCATTTGTAAACGCGTATATCGTAGCATCCTTGTCTTGCACGCCATTTAGCGGGAATGTACTTTGAGCTTGCGAGTAGAAGTTGGAGGTCAATCCAATCATCAAAACAAGGGAGAAAAGTTTTCTGGTCATTTGAACGGGTATCAGAAGGAGCGCAAACTTACAGAAATTGGATGCTGTGCTGGTGTCGCGATAGTTGCAGGAAGTGATGCTTAGCTATCGCGAGCGTCCTCATGCTATCGCCCTTATGCTATCGCGAGCGTCCTCGCTCGTGATGATTGCCCCGTTGTTGGCCTTAAAACTTACGGACTACAACCACAGGCTATAGCATTGGTGTAGCATTGCAGGCTCATACTGCCGTGACGGCAGTCGAATGAAAAACACGAGCGAGGACGCTCGCGATAGCCGATCTGTTACATTTACTTCTATGTCAACCCGATACAAAACAGAAGCAGGAAAGCTATACTTCGTAACACTTACCATTGTTGGTTGGATTGACGTATTCACTAGAAAGGAGCATGTTGAGTTGATATATGATAATCTCCGTTATTGCCAGAAGAACAAAGGGTTGGAGATTTACGCGTATGTAATTATGTCTAACCACATTCATTTAGTGTGCAGAACGATGGACAAGCCGTTGAACGAAGTACTGCGCGATTTCAAAAGCTTCACCGCAAAACGGCTTTTCGAACAGAT
>Ga0316208_1001020_pt1 | contig 28727 bp, 20 predicted proteins | sample 3monopyrite_MG_FD_204944 | JGI IMG/M metagenome (GOLD analysis project Ga0316208, IMG submission 204944) | Microbial mat bacterial communities from mineral coupon in-situ incubated in ocean water Damariscotta River, Maine, United States -... | ecosystem: Environmental > Aquatic > Marine >... | reverse complement strand
CAAGTCACCGGAAGGGAAAGCGAACGAAGTTTTCGGACGCCGGTTGAGACTCGGCCATCCGTGGGGAGTTCGGCATGAACACAACTGGCACCGGATCATGTCGCCGGATGTTTACGGGAAAGAACATCCCGAGTGGTTCGCCGAGATCAAGGGGCAGCGATACGCGAAGCACTATGCTGAAAAGCGGGGAGGGCAGGTCTGTACGAGCAATCCTCAGGTTGTTGAGCATTTTGCGAAAGCGGCGATTGCTCACTTCGATAAGTATCCGAAGTCGGACATGTTCTCGATTGCCGCTAACGACGGACGCAAGTTCTGCACGTGTCGTGAGTGTCAGGCTCTCGACAGCGGGCGAGTTAGACCAGATGGAAGGCGAGTTCTGACCGATCGGTTCATCACATTCAGCAATCAGATTGCTGAGCGTGTCGAAAAAGTTCATCCCGACAAGCGACTCGGAGTGATCATCTACCTGGATTACAAATACGCGCCGCAGAACGTGAAGCCGCACCCGATGCTGTTCCTGGTCCATCCGACGAACAGCGGGTTTTCTCAGGGAGCGTTTTACGAGGGCGACGAGTGGTCGGAAGCGGCGATGGAACGTGGTTGGCACGAAGCGGTCGGAGCGTTCTACAAGTACGACATCTGGCATTACGACCAGACGCCGCTTTACATGATCGCTCCGGTGACGAAGCATCTGATTGAGAAATGCCGAGCACAGAAACAGCACGGTGTCGACGGCGGTTATCACTACATCGCCCGCTCGTATGAGTTACTCGGGGCGGGGCATTATCTGCTTGGGCGAATGCTGTGGGATAACGATTTCGACGCGGAAGCCGCCGAGAAGAGATATTACCGAGCGTTGTATGGAGCCTCGGCTGACGATGTGAAGGCGTATTATGACCTGCTGGAAAAGTCGCTGGTCAAAGTCTTTAAAGAGGGACCTGGCAATGCGAAAAATGAGGCGATGGTCGCGTCATTCTTCAATCGTTATCCGGGAGCAAATAATCCCGGCGTTTACCTGGCGGCCTATTGGCCGATTCTGTCTCAAATGAAAGAGACGATCGACCGTGCTTACAGTAAGAAGAGAGCATTAACACCCGACGAAAACGAGCGACTGGTCCGGCTGATCGACCATCACAACTACACGATGCACACGGTTGCTTCGATGGTTTTTGCGGGCCGAGGCTTGACCGGCACCGCCACGAGCAAAGACCTGACGGGCTTCGAAATGTCAAAGTCCAAGCGCAACGTCGCGATCGAGCGAATCGCGAAGTATCAACCGTATTACGCGAAGCTGATTTCCCAGATGGACGAAACCAGCCACACCGGCGTGATCTACGGAAAGAAGCCAACGGTCGAAGTACGAGCGCCGTCGGACTTCAACGAGTGACGATACGCCGCTCTCCCAGATCAATACTGAGGCGAGCCGTCGGCCGTCAGGTTCCGCGTCCGTCAGGTTCCGCGTCCGTCATTCCCGCGCAGGCGGGAAACCAGTATGAATTGAAGATTTACGCTGCAATCGACTGGGTGCCCGCCCTATCGTTTATACACAAGTCACAGTGAAGCATTCTTGTCGGCTTATTCGGAGTATTTTTGAACATGAGAAAACAGAGGAAACAGAGTTTTGATGTCCGAGTTTCTGAAGGCTTCGACAATTCTCTGTTTCCTCAGTTCTCTCCTGTTCAATTTTCGAGTCTGGATTTTACTTTCCGCATAGCGGCCCCTGATGATTGCCTGCTTATGTATAAACGACAGGTGCCCGCCTGCGCGGGCATGACATTGAGGGTGTCACGCTCCGTCACGAGCTCCATTGGTCACGCAAGGATGTCATTCGCAACATTCCCATGCACATCGGTCAATCGGAAATCGCGTCCTGCATACCGATACGTCAGTTGCTCGTGGTCGAGGCCCAGCAGGTGCAGGATGGTGGCGTGCCAGTCGTGGATGTGACACTTGTTTTCGACGGCTTCGTAGCCGTGCTCGTCGGTCGCTCCGTAGCTAAACCCACCTTTGACGCCGCCGCCAGCCATCCAGGTCGTGTAGCCTTTGTTATTGTGGTTTCGTCCGTCGCCGCCTTGCGCGGCGGGAGTTCGACCGAACTCGCCACCCCACATCACCAGTGTGTCTTTCAGCATGTCTCGTTGCTTCAAATCTTTCAGCAGCCCGGCAATTGGTTTGTCGCAGGCTTCTGCTCGAGCCTTGTGGTCAACGGACAGGTTCGCGTGCTGGTCCCAGCCTTGATGAGTCACTTCGATGAAGCGAACGCCTGCCTCGGCGAAACGACGTGCGAGCAGACACTGCTTTCCGAATCCGTCGGTGGGACCACCATCGACGCCGTACATGTCCAGGGTCGATTCGGTTTCTTCCGCAGTGTCCATGAGAGCGGGCATGGCATCCTGCATGCGGAACGCCAGTTCGTAGGATTCGATAATCCCTTCGACGCCGGGCTGGTATTTGTCGCGGCGAACCTTTTCACGATTGAGTGCTTGAATCAGGTTGAGCTGCGTCCTCTGCTGCTGAGTCGTCAGCGACTTGTTCCGAATATCGGGCACACTTTCTGAAGCACCACCGCGCGACCTTTGCTGTCCGCCACGACTCGCTCGTCCGATTTTTGTCCCGCCGAAGATTGAGGGAAGAAACGCGCTCCCATAGTTTCGAGAAGAACCGGACGGCGGACTGAGCGAAACGAAACCGGGCAGGCTGTCGTTTTCCGTGCCGAGGCCGTACAGCGTCCACGCTCCCAGCGAAGGGCGAATGAACTGCGCCGTTCCGGTATGAATCTGAGTCATCGCTCCCGCATGCACCGGCTGGTCGCACTGCATGGAGCGGATCAGAGTCAGGTCGTCGGCCATCCCGGCGACTTCCGGAAACAGATCCGAAATCCAGAGACCACTGTCGCCGCGCTGCCGGAAGTCCCACGGAGACTTCAACAGCGACCCACCGTACCGGCCTGGCTTGCCGTGATCTCGACTGAGCGCCGGTTTGTAATCGAACGTGTCCACATGAGAAGGTCCTCCACTCATGCAGAGGAAAATCACGCGTTTGGCTCGCGGCTCAAAATGCGGATCCTTTGCGGCGAGAGGATCGCGGCTGGCTTCTTCTGCGGCCTGAGCGCTGCTGATTCCGGCAAACGCGAGATAGCCAAAACCTGCGGAGGCACTCTGCAGCATCTGTCGTCGTGAAAACATGGTTATGTCCAGGTTGCTTGATTTGATTTGTATTCGTAGGGCCGGTTCCTACCGGCCGCAATGGTCTAATCATTGTTTGGCCGGTAGGAACCGGCCCTGCGTGTTGCGGTAAACGATCAGTCGATGTAGCGAAATTCTGCGGACGCGAAGAGGCTCTGGCACAGCGCCGTCATGGTTGCGGCCTCTCGATCGCGATAAGCCGTCGACGGAGAGAACTGCCGGATGAATGCTGAAGTCGCTGATCGTTCACCGGGCGTCGGAGGCCGGCCGTAGGTCAGGAGAAACGCCTGCTCTATCTGCTCCGAGACGCGACTGCTCGAACTGGTCAGTCGTAGTGCGAAGGCTTCGCTTTGCTGCAGGACGAGCGGGTTGTTCATCATGTAGAGCGATTGATTGGCGGTGTTGGACGATTCCCGTTGCCCGGTGATCGTGCTCGAGTCGGCGAGGTCAAAGACGTCCAGCGAACGAGGCTCTTCGTCACGAACGATCGGCAGATAGACGCTGCGGAACTTTGCGTTTTCCATGTCGAGCGGATTCTGAACACGTCCGCCGGGACCTCGCGGTCCGCCCATTGGTCCGCCGGGCCGGCCCATTGGGCCACGGGGGCGACCTCCCGGACGACGCTGGCCGTCTGGTTGAAATCGTCCCTGCTGCGGCCTTGTCTGCTGACCGGTCTCCGGCCTGGATCCACCCATTCCAGGCATGGGCGATCCAAGCTGGCCATTCTGGACGCGAGTGAATCCCGCCTGCGCGACGACCGAGGCTCGCGGTCGATCAAGATCGATCTCTCCGCTGATACTCAACATGGCATCGCGGATGGCCTCGGCGTCGAGGCGTCTGGGATTTGCCCGCCAGACGAGAGCGTTGTCAGGATCGTACTCGTGGTGCTTTTCGTTAAACGTCGACGCCATCCGGTAAACGCGGGAAGTGGCGATCTCGCGGACGACGGACTTGACCGACCAGCCGGATTCCATAAACCGGGCGGCCAGATGATCGAGCAACTCGGGATGACTTGGAGTTTGCCCGGTCGTACCGAAGTTCTCAGTTGAAGTGACGATTCCGTTTCCGATCATGTGCAGCCAGATCCGGTTGACCATGACGCGGGCGGTCAGCGGGTTGTCGTCGTTGCCAATCCATCGTGCGAGTTCCAGCCGACCACTCGACTTACTTCTGATGCCGGTCGGTCCGTCGGTGATGACCTGCGGGAAACCTCGGGCGACCGTCTGAGCGGGCTGATCGATTTCACCTCGAACCAGAATCTTTGCGTTGTTTGGTTTGTCGCGTTCCTGAACTCCCATGCTGAAAGTGAGTGGTCTGCCGTTTTCGTCGACCGACGCCAGTTTTGCAGACAGCTTTGCCATCGTGTTCTGGAAGACGATCCGCTGTCGTTGAGAGTTTGCTCCGCTATTGCCGCCTGAGCGTCGCGACTCGGCCATTTCGCGCCGCTTCGCAACCATCTCGTTTTTGATTTCCTGCAGTTCGCTGCGTGACAAACTGGCGTCGAAAGAGTTTGGATCGTCTGTCGGAAGGATCAGCAGCGTGCTCGTCTGCTTTTCCTGAGCCCCTGAGTAACTTCCGTATTCGGACGACTGAGGATTTCCGAAGTACGTCTGCATCGACTGAAAGATGCCGGCCATCGCGTAGTAGTCTGCCTGCGGAATTGCATCGAACTTGTGGTCGTGGCAACGGGCACACGCGACGGATATTCCCAGGAAGACTCGCGTCGTCGCGTCAATCTGCTCGTCAACGACGTTGGCGGCAAACTGTACTCGGTTCTGCTCATTCAGGTTCTTCGATCCGATGGCGAGGAACGTGGTCGCGATCAGATTTTCGGTCCATTGCTCGTCGGTCTTGACGGGCAAAAGGTCGCCGGCAACCTGCTCCTGGATGAAGCGATCAAACGGTTTGTCATCGTTAAACGAATCGACGACGTAGTCGCGGTACCGCCAGGCCTGCGGGTACGTCATGTTGACTTCTCGACCGGTCGACTCAGCATAGCGGGCAACGTCGAGCCAGTGTCGGCCCCACCGTTCGCCGTACTGATCGCTTTCGAGCAGCCGATCGACGACGGAAGCGATGGCTCGCTCGGGGCTGCGTTTCCAGGCGGACGTGAAAGAGCTGATCTGCTGCGGAGTCGGCGGCAGACCGACGAGGTCGAACGTCAAACGCCGCAGCACCTTCCAGGGTTCCGCATCGGCTGCCGGTTTCAGTTCTGCCTGTTCGAGTTTGGCCAGCACGAAGCGGTCAACATCCGACCGCGGCCAGCTTGCATCGCCATTTGCTGGCGGAGTGTTTTTCACAGGCTTCTGGTAAGCCCAGAAAGAATCTTTGGCCTGCTGGATGTCCTCTTTCGTAATCTTCGAATTGATCTTCGTGATCGTGTTCACGCGAGGGTCGGGAGCGCCCATCTCGATCCACTTTCGGAAATCGTCGATGACGCTTTGCGGGAGCTTCCGCTTCGGCGGCATCACGTAGTCCTGATGGGTAATCGCGTTGTAAAGCCAGCTGTCTTCGAGGTTGCCTGGTACGATCGCCGGGCCGGTCGCCCCACCGATGAGCATCAGCTCTTTCGAATCCAGACGCAGCCCGCCTCGAACGTTGCCCGACTTGTTGGAGTGGCAGCCGTAGCATTCTCGAATCAGGACCGGGCGGATTTTCGTTTCGAAGAACGACAGTTGTTCCGGAGTCAGTTCGTCGGCCAGAGCCGGTGACACGCTCAACGTAGCCAGCAGCAGTAAGGCAATTCGTATCGAATTCATAAAACGACCATGTTTTGAGACGTGCGAGTCAATCGCGGCCAGAACGCGGCCGCATGATTCAGGTTCCGCGTTCCGTACGGATAATCCACACATCGGCCGTTTCGAGCAGTCTATTTGGAACGCTGCGGACGATAATCAGGATGATCTTTCGGGGCGTGCAGTGTAGGGCACTGACAAGCGAAGCGCCGGCATGCCACCGGCTGGTCGTCGAAAATGGTACGCCTTCGCTACGCTCGACAGAGCCGCCCCAACGTGAGCCCGTCCGCCTGTGTAGGGCATTGTCAGGTGAAGCGCCGGCGTGCCATCTGATTGGTGACCGAAATGGTACGCCGGCGCGAAGCTTGACATACCCTACCCAACAATTACCCAACGCCGTTTTCTTATTCCGTTCGCAGTGGACGATAGTCGGGATGATCTTTCGGAGCGAGCAGGCGGCGGGCTTTTGAGCGGCCGCCTTTCCAGATGTCGTACTCGGCGGTGGCATATTCGTTAAACCAGTCGTCGAGTTGCTTGGTCAGCATGTCCTGAACTGCGGCGTGCTCCGGCTGACCAAACAGGTTGAACCGTTCGTGAGGATCGTTGGCCATGTCGTAGAGTTCGGCCGGTCCAACGGGCGACCGGCGAGCGACGTACTTCCAGTTTTCAGTCCGGACCGAACGCGTTCCCTCCATCTCGTAATACATCGCCGTTTCCCAGTCGATCGTCTCGCCACTCAGGAGCGGTGCGTAGCTGCGGCCGGAGAGTTTCTGAGTCGGCGTGCTCGGGATTCGATGTTTCAGGCCGATGTGTTCCAGAATGCTCGGCAGAAAGTCGGTATTGCTGACCATGATGTCGGTCTCGGCCGGCGCGATCGTTTTCGGATGGCTGACGATCATCGGAACCTGCATCATCAGGTCGTGAGCGCCAAACGGCCGAGTGTGATCGCCCATTCCGAAGAAGCCGTTCTGGCCGCCCATCCATCCCTGGTCACCGGCAAAGATCACGACGGTGTTTTCGTCGAGGCCGTGCCTTTTCAACGTGTCCATGACCGTGCCGACGCCGTCGTCAACGCCGCTGACCTCCGCGGCGACTCGCCGCAGGCTGACGATGTTGTTGTGGTAGGCTTTGTTGTTGTACTGCCACGGGTGAACGGTGTCGCGCGGAAACGATTCCAGCATCTTGTCGGCGTAATACTCAGCGTGCCGATTCTTCGCCGGCCGGAGCAACAGGTTTCCCAGGCAGTACGGACCGTTATACGCGAGGTAAAGGAAGAACGGTTTTTCGCCCGCTTTGTTCTGTTCAATAAAGTTGACGGCGTGGTCAGTCCACAGGTCCGTCATGTATTTCGGAGATTTGACGACCTCTCCGTTCAGGATGACCGGGTCGGTGTAGAGGCTCGACGTTCCGCCGCGGACCATCGTCGACCAGTACGAGAATCCGTCCTGCGGAGTCATGTTGGCGCCGAGGTGCCACTTACCGCTCAGGCCGCAGACGTAGCCTTCCGAATGCAGAATCTCCGGCAGCGTCTCAAACTCATCCAGCGAGTAGTACGCCTCAGGCCCCATCATGTACTTGTTGTCGAGGAACGAGTGCACGCCATGCTGCGACGGCATCAGCCCCGTCAGGAAAGTCGCTCGAGTCGGAGAGCAAACCGGGTTGCTGCTCATCGCCCGTTTGAAAAGCATCCCTCCGTCAGCGAGCCGATCAATATTCGGCGTGCGAATGTCTTTGTTCCCGTAGCAGCCCAGCGTCCACGCCCCGTGATTGTCCGTCAGAATGAAGACGACATTCGGCCGTTTCGCCGCAGACGCGTTTTGAGCAAATAAGAGTACCGCGAAGAGGATCGCTCCGAATGACGAGAATCGAGTATTCATAAGTAGCTTCCAGTCGATGGATGCGAGAATTCAAGAAGAGCAGCGTCGTGCAGGATTGTCAGTTCGAGGCTTTGCCACCAGCTTTAGCTGGTGGATATGTGGGGTTCTATCGTAGATCAGCCGGCTTTGGCCGGACTTCACTTCTGGCTTAAGCCTGCTCAGCAACTTCGTCATGGGAAGACCGGCTGAAGCCGGCTCGCCAGATCGTCCAATACTCAAATGCCACCCGCTACAGCCGGTGGCAAAAAGAAAAGGTAAGACCAGCGGCAAAATCCTGAACGGCCTTGTCGCACAAAGCTTGAGCTGATCCTACTGACTGACGTTCGCAAGGCCTACTTTCGCGGCGACGGAACTCGTCTCGGGAATATTCCGCTGGCCAACTAGACTCCGCACTGGCTGCCGTCTGCTGGATCGGAGTTCAAGGATGAATCGAACCTGTTTAACTGTGTCGCTGTGCGTGATTGTCGCCGTTTTTGTCAGGTCGGCGAGTGCTCAGGACGACCAATTCACGCTGACTCGACAGACGCAGATTCACCCGTGGAAGGACGACGCGGCTCTGCACGCCGTCGAAGTTCTCGGCAGGAAAGTTGCCTGGGCGGTCGGCGATCACGGCACCGTCTGGCGGACATCTGACGGTGGCGAGTCGTGGAGCCTTCTGCAGGTTCCCGCTGATGTCTCGCTGCGGAGTGCGTGCTTTCTGTCGAAACGCGTCGGCGAGGGGCAGGTTGGAACCAGTCAGATTGCATGGCTGGCTGGCAGGGGAACTCGCCCTTACACCCGCTCTGGTTACGGGGCGATTCTGAAAACGATGGATGGTGGCAAGTCGTGGACGACGCTCGGCGACGGGCAGGTGCTTCCGCCGTTGAATTACGTCCGCTTCTTCGGTCCGAATGACGGCGTGGCTGCGGGCGAGGCGACTCCTGATTTTCCAACCGGAGTTCTCACGACGCAGGACGGCGGCGAGACCTGGCAGCCCGCTCCCGGCAAGCGAACGGCCGGATGGCACGCGGCTGCCTTTGCCGAATTGAACGACGGCATCGTCACCGGACCTCGCGGCAGAATTTCGCTGGTCGCGGGGACGAACGTCGCGCCTCCCCGAATTGACGCATCGAGCCTGCGAGGCATTCGCGCGGTCGCCTCGGTCGCCTCGGATGACGGACTGACGGCGTGGGCGGTCGGTGATGGAGCAACCGTTCTGGCATCGTCGAACGGCGGAGTTTCCTGGGAAGCATTGAACGATTCGTTCCCACCGGAGCTGTCGCGGTTCGTCGATTTTGCCGCAGTGTCAGCCGTCAACGACAAAGTCTGGGTGACGGGAAACCCCGGCGGCTGCGTGTGGCACTCTCGTGACGCGGGGGCAAGTTGGACTCGGCAGACGACGGGACATTCGGCCCCGATCCACGCATTGAATTTCTCGACGGAAGAAGTCGGATTCGCGGTCGGAGCGTTTGGCACGATCCTTCGCACCACCGATGGCGGCAGTTCGTGGAACGTCTGCCGAGCCGGACGTCGCCGCGCGGCCATTCTGAGTATCCACACTCGTCCTGAAAAAATCCCATTCGGCATGCTGGCGAAGCAGGGCGGCGACGAAGGTTTCCGATCGGTGGCTCTGGTTGTGCCGCGGCGAGATGCCAGTGCCGAAACGGACCTCAGTCTCGAACGGCAGATGCACGATGCCGTCACAACGGTTGGTGGTTCGGGAGCCGGGCTTGGCTGGCGGTTGCCGATCGCTTTGCCAGAAGTCGACACGAGCGTCGATCTGCTGACGGCCGAATGGCAGAAACACACTGAAGGCAAGCTGGTCGAAGTGGTCGTCTCCAACCTTGTGGCGGCGATCCGAACCTGGCGACCCAGCGTCGTCGTTGTGGAAGAGCCGTCAGAAGGTGATGCAGCTGCGATGTTAATTCTCGACGCCGTCAAACGAGCAGTCGCCGAAGCAGCGGATTCAACCAGCTTCATCGAGCATCAGGAGTTCGCCCGACTGGGGGCCTGGAAAGTGGAACGAGTCTTCGCGCGGGCTTCGTCGAAAACACGAGCGGGCATGACGATCGACCCGTACGACGTGCTGCCTCGATTGGGCACGACTGTCGAAGCGGCGGCCTCCGCAGGCCGAGCGAAACTGCTCACCGCGATCGAGCACGCGCCGCAGCCGGAACCGTTTGTGCCGATCGAGACGAACGAAAGCCGTTTCGAACTGGTGTCGCATCGCGATTTCTGGTCGGGGATTTCGTTGTCGCCGAACTTGGACGCGCGACGGCCTCAGCTTCCGATCATCGAAGGTCAGCTTGAGCGACAAAAGGAAATGGCGATCCGACAGCGGAACTTTCGCGGCATTGTCGAAAAATATGCCGTCGATACTCAAAAGGCATCGCAGCTTGTGGCCGAGCTGCGGAACGTTGTGCGAGGCATGCCGGCTCGTCAGGCGGCTCTGCAGATCGCTCACCTGGCCAGCGACTACCGCCGCCGTTCTGAGTGGGATCTTGCCGAAGCAACTTTCATCGAGCTGATCGATCGATACCCGAACGAACCCGTCGCCGCCGAAGCGATGCTGTGGCTGCTGCACCTTTGGAGCAGCAGCGAAATGGCGTGGCACCGCAGCCGCGGCGTGCAGATGACAGCCAACGTTCAGAAGACCAGCCGCAACATGATCAACGGGCGAATTCAACGACTGCTGGATGCGGCTCGGCAAGAGCAAAGCGATCCTCTGAAAACCGCCAGAGTGTTATCGGCCGACCCGCTGGCGGACCTGGAACTCGTTGACCAGACGCCGTCGCAGGACTCGCAGAACTGGCAGTCAGAAACGCATTCGTACTGGCGTCGCCAGGCGATTCAGATGGGGCAGGTCATTCGGCAGCGTTTGCCGGAGGTCTACCCCGCTCCGACAGTTACCTGGCCACTGGCCTCTGTCATTCGCCGGGAAGGGCACGCTCGGATTTCCGAGAACCTTTACCGCAAGCACGTCAGCGCTGACCTCAGCGACCAGGCTGGTCAGCGAGCGTCTGCCGAACTCTGGGTAACGCAACCCGTCGACGAAATGCCGTCGCACCTGGGCTACTGCACCTGGGCGACCGTCCGCCCCCACCTGGACGGAGTTCTCGGCGACGAATGCTGGGTAGAAGCTCGTGAGATTTTGCTCTCCCCTGGCGACGGCTCATCACAACAATCAAACGCGGACCCCATCATCGAAAACAAAGCCGCCTACCCATCCGTGATGCTCGCCCACGACGACCAGTTCCTCTACCTCGCCGCCACCCTCCCCCGATCTGCTAACGGGAGGAGAGTTACTAATAGCAAGTCCCCTCTCCCCCTTAGGGGGGAGAGGGTTAGGGAGAGGGGGGGCTTAAACTTCGGCGCCACTGCCTCGGCAACCACCCAACCCACCGTCCAGTTCGAAGGCCGCACCCACGACGCCGACCTCTCCGGATTCGACCGCCTGAAAATTTCCCTCGACACCGACCGCGACTATTCAACCGCCTACGAAATCGAAATCGACGAACGTGGCCAGGTCCGAGAATCCTGCTGGGAAGACAGCACCTGGAACCCCGAAATGTGGGTCCACGTCGACTCCGAACCAACCCGCTGGCGCATCGAAATGGCCATCCCCTTCAGCGAACTCGGCCCGATCGCCCCCAAACGCCAATCCGCCTGGGCCGTCTCCGTCACCCGCACAATACCCGGCGCCGAATGGCAAGCCTGGCCACCTTCAGCCGTCAACAACCACCAGGAATCAAAAGGCCTGGTCCAGTTTCGGTAGCGAAGTTGAGCGGACTCAGAGGGTGAGTCTTCGCTGACCCTGATTTTCCGAGTCCTGTCTGGAATCTTTGGTTCAGGTCATTGAAGATGTGCTTTCTGGTAGACGTCGCATTATCGCAGAGTACTTTCTTTTGAGCAGGCTGGTTGTGACCGTCCCGTTGATCTCAAATCGGATGAGTTATGGCCGCTGATGGCTCAAGAATGTTTAACGAGTAATGCGGATTGAATTCTTGGACACTCCTCTTCAAAAACTCGAAATCAAAGGTGACGAAGAAATGGGACAGCTCAGCGCACGGAAGGCACTTGAGAAGCTTAAGGAAGGCAATCGAAATTTCTGCAAGGACAAGCTTGGTCACGAGAATCAGGATGCAGCCAGACGAGCCTCGCTCGCTGACGGGCAGGAGCCGTTTGCGGTGGTGCTGAGTTGTGCAGACAGCCGCGTTGTGCCGGAACTGGTTTTTGATGTCGGGCTCGGCGAGATCTTTGTGGTCAGAGTCGCCGGGAACATCGCGAACACCAGCTCGATCGCCAGCATCGAGTACGCGATTCAGCATCTGAATCCTAAGGTGAATCTGGTCGTTGTTCTTGGTCACGAAGGATGCGGCGCGGTCAAAGCTGCCCTGGGTGGCGGCGACTGTGGACACCACCTCAACATGTTGCTGGCTCATCTACAGCCTGCTGTCTCTCAGGCCACCGGAAAGACTGACGACGCCAGGTTTGTGAATACCGTCAAGAAAAACGCCAAGTTGACGGCCAGGCGACTTGATTCGGCTTCGAAATCGTTTGAAAGAAAGTCGCTGGAAATTGTTCCGGCCTATTACAACCTGGCATCCGGCAAGGTTGACTTTCTGTAGCCATCGCGCGGTTGGTCAGGACGCAATTTTTTCTGCCCGAGCGACGTTTGGTCGTCGCTCGGGTAAACTGAGACCAACTTCCGCCGTCGGGTAACCGGCGTGCTTACTGGGGCAGAGTCGGGGAACACGGTCATGTTGCAGTTTGAAGGGCGGGGTTCTGCTCACACTTGTGATGGGGTCAATCGGCGGGACTTTCTGCAGGTGGGGTCGCTGGGAGCGGCGGGGTATTCGTTGGCTCAGCATGCTCAGGCGAAGGAGCAGGGATTGGTTTCGGGCGGCAGTGATGACCGGTCCGTGATCATGATCTTTAATCTCGGAGCGCCTTCGCAGGTCGATACCTGGGATATGAAGCCGGATGCTCCGGCGGAAATTCGTGGGCCGTTCAAGCCGATCGCGACCAACGCTTCGGGCGTTGAAATTTCAGAAATCTTTCCTCGACATGCCGAGATCGCCGACAAGATTTCGTTCGTTCGATCCTGCTACCACACCAGCGCCGCCGTGCATGACGCCGGGTGGCAGATGATGCAGACCGGTCGGCAGTTTTCCGGCGGTGTCGAGACTCCTCATGCCGGAGCGGTCGCCAGTTATCTGCAGGGGCGTCGGACCGACCTGCCGCCGTTTGTCGTGCTGCCGCAGACGATGGGGCGTGGCGGCGGCAATCTTCCGAACGGGCAGGCGGGCGGGTTCCTTGGGAAGTCGCATGACCCGTTTGCTTTGAACGCGGATCCTTCGAAAGACAACTTTCAGGTACCGGACTTGTTGCCTCCGGCGGACATCGGCACGGTCCGGCTCGATCGTCGACGGAAGCTGCGAGACCTGGTCGACGACACGGTCAAGAGTTTCGACGCCAGCGATAACGCGAAGCTGCTCGACAGCAATTTCGAGACGGCATACCGCATGATGACGAGCGCTCAGGCTCGTGAAGCGTTCGACCTTTCGAAGGAGCCAGCTTCGGTGCGGGACCGCTATGGCCGGACTCGTTTCGGGCAGTGCTGTCTGCTGGCTCGGCGGCTGGTCGAGTCGGGCGTTCGGTTCGTCACGATCAACACCTTTCTGACGGTCTTCGACGAGATTACCTGGGACATCCACGGCTCGAAACCGTTTACGTCGATCGAGGGCATGAAGAACGACGTCGCTCCGATGTACGACCAGGCTTATTCAGCATTGATCAGTGATTTGACCGAGCGAGGCATGCTTGACGATACGATGGTTTGTAACCTGGCCGAGTTCGGTCGCACTCCTCGAGTCAATCCGGCCGGCGGTCGAGATCACTGGCCGCAGTGTTTCACCACCTACTTTGCCGGCGGAGGCGTGCAGGGCGGTCACGTCGTCGGACGCAGCGATCCGATCGGCGGCGTCCCTGATGAGCGTCCGTGCGACCCTGGCAACATAATTGCGACGATCTTCAAATCGCTCGGGTACGACACGGAATCTCACCTGCCCGGCCCGGCAGGCCGCCCATTCCCGTTGGTTGATTTTGGCAAGCAGCCGATCGAAGAGCTGTTTTGATTTCGACTTTCTGAAATAGTTTTAACCACAGAGGCTCAGAGACACGGAGAAGAGTCCTTACCTTACTCTGAGCCTCCTGGTCAAATCCGGAAGAGTGTCGGACGTAAGGCAAGTGGAGCTTCAAGGCGGATTCTGGGAGGTCGGACAGTGCTGAACCGCTTCTGTGGCCGAGCGCTTATCGTGGATGGAAACATCGCGGTGTGGAGCGTGATAGTTTTGCTTCTGGCCGTGAGCGGGTGCGGTGGTGAATCAGTTCCCGAGGAATACTCCGGACCGCCGTCGGTGTCGGGGGCTGTCACTTTGGATGGTGTTCCCCTGACGGCGGCGACGGTGTCGTTCGAGACTTCGGAATCCGGTCCTTTTCAGGCGGTTACCAACGATTCGGGCCAGTACGCCTTTGAGAGCGAGGAAGCGACTCCGCCTTTAGGCAAGTACCTGGTCCGGATCACCGGCTCGGCTGCTGCTCCAGATTCGGAGTCGGCGGCAGTGCCGGCTCGGTATAACTCAGAGACTGAACTGGTTGTCGATGTCATGCCTGGACAAAACCCGATCGATTTTCCACTCATGACTGGTTCGGTAGAAGACCTGGCCGAGGAGTGAGGCGGACGCTTGCCAGCCGCCGCCTCGCAAGCCCCTGCAGATTCGATAAGGGCATGGTCTCGCTTTTTCGAGGTGTCGCCTTTCGGACTTGGCAGGTTTGTGGAAGAGAAGCCGACCTGGCTGGTAACCTTCGTATCGTCAGCTGGAATGGTTGATTTGGCGCACGAGTTCGTGCGGTGTGATCTGGGTGTTCGCGGCTTGTGACGTGTTTGCTCTGCGGGGCCAGAGAGAGAGCTTTGTCAGGTGAGGAGTGGTTGATGATTAATCAAACGATTCGGTCAGCGCGAGCCGGAGGGCTTCAGACGATCGTCGTCGTTGCTGTCGTGGTCGCTGCGCTGGGTGTTCGTTCCGCAATGGCTGCTGAGTCGAAGTTGGAGCTGATTCCGGCTTCTATTGATCTGACCGGACTCGGTTCCACAAGCAGCGTTCTTGTGGAGAGGATCGCCGGCACTCAGCGAATTGGCCAGGTCACGTCCGGCGTTAAGTGGTCGACCGATGATTCAGCGATTGCCGCGGTGACCGATGGAGAAGTGACGGCAGTTGGCAACGGGACAACGACGTTGCGGGCGACGGTCGATGGCAGGAAACTGACGGTGCAAGTGACGGTTCACAAAGCCGGCGCGGCGATGTCGCCGAGTTTTCGAAATCACGTGCTGGCTGTTGTCGCAAAGGCTGGCTGCAACTCCGGAGCGTGTCATGGCACGTTGGCGGGGAAGGGCGGTTTTCGACTTTCTCTGCGTGGCTTCGACCCGGCGACGGACTATCAGACGATCGTGACTCAGGCTCGTGGACGGCGAATTGAGCTGGCTGATCCGGGGCGAAGTCTGATTCTTGCCAAGCCGACCGGAGCGTTGCCTCACAAAGGTGGGCTGCGGTTCGAAACGGACTCGCGTGACTACAAGGTCATTGCTGACTGGATTGCCAGCGGAGCAGAGCCTCCGGCTGATGATGATCCGACGGTTGAGCGAGTTGAGATTCTTCCGCACGCCGTTCAATTGTCCGTTGGTGACGAACAGGATTTCATCGTTCGGGCTCACTATTCGAACGGGCGGGTTGAGGATGTCACGCGATGGGTAAAGTTTTCATCCTCGAATGAGTCGGTGGCGAGTGTCGATAAAGCCGGGCGTGTGTCTGTCATTGGTCCAGGGGCCGGAGCGGTCACTGCCTGGTTCGCGAGTCAAACGGTGATTTCTCGAATCACTTGCGCCTTTCCGAACGACGTTCCCAAAGACGTCTACGAAAGCCAACCTCGCCGAAACTTTATCGACGAACACGTCGTCGCCAAGCTGAGTGAATTACGGATCGAGCCCGCGCCTGAGTGCTCGGATGTTGAATTCGTCCGTCGAATATTTCTCGATGTCATCGGGACTCTGCCGACACCGACCGAAGTTCGCACCTTCCTCGCTGATCAGACGGAGGGCAAACGCGATCGGCTGATCGAATCGTTGCTGGCTCGCCCGGAATTCGTTGACTACTGGACTTACAAGTGGAGCGACGTTCTGCTGGTCAACGGAAACAAACTGCGGCCGAAGGGCGTTAAGGCTTATTACAAGTGGATCAGGAATGAGATTTCGGAGAATACTCCGTGGGACGAGTTCGCTCGGAAGATTGTGACATCAACCGGCAGCTCGATTGAGAACGGTGCGACTAACTTTTTTGCTCTGCACCAGGACCCGGAAAACATGGCGGAGAACGTTAGCCAGGCGTTTCTCGGTTTGTCGATTGCCTGTGCCAAGTGCCACAACCATCCGCTCGAAAAGTGGACGAATTCGCAATACTACGGCTTTGCAAATCTCTTTTCGCGAGTTCGTGCGAAAGGCTGGGGCGGCGATTTTCGTAACGGAGACGGCGTTCGGACGCTGTACGTCGTGCCGACCGGCGAGCTGATTCAACCGCTGACCGGCAAGCCTCAACTGCCGACGCCTCTTGATGGTGAGCCGCTGGCGTTTGAGGCGACCGAGGACCGTCGCGTTCACATGGCAAACTGGCTGACCTCGCCGGAGAATCCATACTTTGCAAGGGCCATCACCAACCGAGTCTGGGCGAGTTTCTTCGGTCCTGGACTGATCGAGGAAGTTGACGATTTGCGATTGTCAAATCCCGCGAGCAATGAGCAGCTTCTGGTGGCGGCGTCGCAGCATTTGATCGAGCGTGGCTTCGACCTGAAATCGCTGATGCGGACGATTCTGCAATCGCACACTTATCAACGAAGCAGCATTCCGCTGGACGAAAATCGCGACGAGCACCGTTTCTATTCTCGCTACTACCCGCAGCGGCTGATGGCCGAAGTGCTGCTGGATGCGATTTCTCAGGTGACTGAAGTCCCGACGCCGTTTACGCATATCGGATTTCCCGGCGGCGACCGCCAGGAAACGAAAGAGTACCCGTTGGGGACTCGCGCGATTCAGCTTCACGATTCGGCGGTCGAGTCATACTTCCTGAAGACGTTCGGTCGGAATTCACGAGCGATCACGTGCGAGTGCGAACGTTCGGACGAACCGAGCATGGTTCAAGTTTTGCACGTCGCCAACGGTGACACGATCAACGGTAAGCTCAAGGCCAAGGAAAACCGAGTCAGCAAACTCCTTGCGGCCGGTCATTCGGATGCCGAGCTGACGGAAGAAATTTTCCTGCATTGCCTGTCACGGTTCCCAACCGACGAAGAGAAAACGCGAGTCGTCGAACTACTTGGTCAGGGTGAAGGCGGCGACGCCGATGAAAAACGCCTCGTTGTCGAGGACGTCTTCTGGAGCCTGTTGAGTACTCGCGAGTTTCTGTTCAATCACTGATGATGCCGGAGTTACAATTCACACCGCGATGGATTTTCTCACACCGCGATGGATTTTCGAGCATTAGCGCATGAATCCGCAAAAACTTCTTCGCAAAATACTTGCTGGTTCCGGCAATGTTCGCTTTGATGATTTCGTACAGTTGGTTGTGGCGTTTGGATTTCAACTGGATCGAATTCGCGGAAGCCATCATATCTTTGTCCATCCGGATATCGACGAGCTGTTGAATGTGCAGGATGCTCACGGTGAGGCAAAGCGGTATCAGATTCGTCAGTTTTTGAAGCTTGTTGAGAAGTATCACCTGACGCTTGGAGATGATCTGGAATGAGCGATTACCACATTAACATTTTTTACAGCGACGAAGACGGCGGATATATCGCCGATATTCCTGACCTCGAGTCCTGTTCTGCGTTTGGCGAGACTCCAGAGGAAGCTCTCGGTGAGGTCCGGCAAGCGAGGGTAGCCTGGCTGGAAGCTGCTGCCGAAAACGGAAAACCGATTCCCGTGCCGAGATACAGGCCAGCAATTTATGAAGTCCGATGATGGCGAAAGTGTGCTGTGAATTCTGGGTTGCGTCTGAGGTTTTGACTGTGAATGTCGGAGCGGAAAAGTGAGTGTTGCTGAATTGGCGATTGTAAACATCGCTGGCTACAAGTTTGTCGAACTCGACCGATTGCCTGAAAGGCGTGAGCAGGTTCGTGAACTGGCGAGATCGCTGGATCTCAGAGGCACGGTTTTGCTGAGTGAAGAGGGGATCAATCTTTTCATCGCTGGCAGTCGGTCGGCGATTGACCAGTTTCTTTCTGAGCTGCGTGCGGATTCGTGTTTGAGTGATCTGCCGGTCAAAGAAAGTCTCAGCGAGCGTCAGCCGTTCACTCGGATGCTCGTCAAGATTAAGAAGGAGATCATCTCGTTCGGCGTTGACGGGATTGATCCTCGACAGCGGACGTCTCCCAAGCTGTCGCCTGAGCAGTTGAAGCAGTGGCTCGACGAAGGCCGGCCGGTTCATCTGCTGGATACTCGAAACGATTACGAAGTCGAAGTCGGGACATTCAGCAACGCTCACGTGCTGGGCATCGACCATTTTCGTGAGTTTCCCGAAGCGATCGACTTTCTACCCGAGCAGATGAAAGAAGAACCGATCGTCATGTTCTGCACGGGCGGGATTCGGTGTGAGAAGGCCGGGCCGTTGATGCAGGATCGCGGCTTCAACAACGTCTTTCAGCTTGACGGCGGCATCCTGAAATATTTTGAAGAGTGCGGAGGCGATCATTACGACGGCGACTGCTTTGTTTTCGATCAGCGGGTTGCCGTCGATCCTGAATTGCGGGAGACGGCTGTTGAGCAGTGCTTTGCGTGTCAGATGCCGCTGACGGTGAAGGACCAGGAACTGCCGTCTTACGAACCCGGCGTTTCGTGCCGGCACTGTTTCCAGAGTCCGGAAGAGCACCAGCGCGAGTTGCTGATGCGGCGTCGGGCTGCGATTCATCGCGCGACAAATCCTTTGCCGGGCAGCGTGCCGTACGACAATCGGCGACCGGTCAATGTGCCGGAGCGATTTTCTGGTAAGCCACTGATCGATTTTCTTTCAGAGTGGCATCCGCAGATTGATCGCGAAATCTGGCAGCAGAAAATACTCGATGGGCATTTACTTCGAGTCAGGAAGAAGTCTGAAGAATGCGTTTCTGCTGACGTGATCGTGCGCGAGGGCGAACGATTCGAGCATCTCATCCCGGCGACGATCGAGCCGCCGGTCAACGCGGATATCGACGTGTTGTACGAAGACGATTGTCTGGTCATTGTCAACAAGCCGGCTCCGTTGCCGATGCACCCTTGCGGACGGTTTAACAGGAATTCGCTGCAGTACATTTTGAATGAGGTCTACAAAGACATGTACCTGCGGATGGCTCACCGGCTGGACGCGAGCACGTCGGGCGTGACGGTGTTCTGCCAGACTCGAGAGGTCGCACGGTTAGTACAGCCGCAATTTGCGAATCGTCAGGTTGAAAAAGTCTACGTTGCGCGAGTGGTCGGCCAGTCGCATGACGACGAGTTCGCTTGCTCGGCGCCAATGAGCGAGGAGCCGGGGGATAAGGGACTGCGAGTCATTTGCGACGACGGCCAGACCGCCGAAACGAAGTTCACAACACTTGATAAGTTTGCGGATGGGACGTCGCTGGTCGAGGCTCGGCCAGTCACCGGTCGCACTAACCAGATTCGCGCTCACCTTTGGCATCTCGGCCTGCCGATCTGCGGCGACCCGATCTACTTGCCGAACGGCAAGACGGGCACCGGGCAGACGCCCGCGGTAGGAGAGCCGCCTCTTTGTCTGCACTCACGATCGATCCGATTTGTGCATCCGAAGTCAAAAGAACCTGTCGTTTTTGAGGCTCCGTTGCCTGCCTGGTCTCATGCGTAGGGTATTGACAAGCGCAGCGCCGGCGTACCTTCAGAAACGCCGAGTGCGCCCTCGCTCCAAGTGTCACATACGACAGTTTTCAACCACGAAAAAGACGAAATAAACGAAAGGACAGAGCAGCCAAACTTTCGTTTATTTCGTCTTTTTCGTGGTTGAAAATCTTTAACCTGTTCATTCAGCTGCCGGCGCGACGCTGATCCAAAGTGGGTCCGCCGCGAACGATGTCTTCATGACGAAGTTCAGTGACACGTTGGCCGTCACGGGGATGAGTTGCCGATCGACGGGAGCGGCGTCGGCTGCGGCGGTGATCACGACGTGGCCGGTTGAGTTCTTGCCGGTGATTAGTTTTGAACTTTTGCTTTCGTCGAACTTAACGCCCGGCGGAAACGTGTTGCAGAATTCCGACAGGTGAAAGAATCGCATGTCGAGCGAGACGTTCTTGTCGAAGCCTTCCGCACGTTCGATCGTCACTTCAATTTTCTTTGATTCACCTGGCTTCAGAATGATGTCGTGGTCGCTGAGTTTGACCGCTCGGACATCCTGAGGAGCACCGATGGAAACCGTGTGAGTGCCGGCGGGCCAGTGACCTCGTCCGCCACCGGGCTGGTACATTTCCTGGTAGACCGAAGCGACCGCTTCGAGTTTTAATGGCTCGGCATCGTCGGTCGGTTTCCACGTGGACGTGCCGAAGATACGAACGTTGGCGACCGAGGGTTTTGCGCCCGCGGCGGTTCGCAGGATGATGCATCCGTCTCGCCCTTTGTCGGGAAGGATTCTGCCACAGACGGCTTCGACGCCTTCAGGCAGACCTTCGATGTGAAGCTGTACGTCTCCAGTGAAGCCATTTTTGCGTTCAACCGCCACGTAGACGACGCCGTTGGATCCGGGAGCGAGCAGGGTCTTATCTGTGTCGGCGTAGAGTCGGAAGTGCGGTTCGGCTTTGGTGGCTTCGATGAAGTAGACATAGCTGGCGCCGCCTCGCAGGTGCATGTCTCGGATCTCGATGGCGTACTCGCCGTCGGCCGGGACAGTCCAGTTCTCGATGCGCGAGTCGGCGAACGAGCGTTTGAAGTCTCGTAGGTCGTCGTTTTCCGAAATCCGTTTGCCGTCGAGATTGATGATTCGCAGATAAGGATCGAGCGACGACTGATAACGTCGGGCTCGGACTTCGAATGTGTACTTCTCGCCTTTCTTCGCCTCGAAACGAAAGCAGTCGACGTCGCTGTCTTCCGAGATCCGACCGTTGATCCCGGCCGGGAATGTGACCTGTTGTGATCCTGTCGGCGTTGTGTTATCCGCGTCTGATTCCAGGGTGACCGGCAGAGTTGTTGCGAAAGCGGTGACGGAGTTTGCGGCCACGTCTTTCAGGGAAATCTGTTTCCAGACCGGACCCGCGGCGGTGTCAGCGGGAAGCGTGATTTCGTACGGGGTGTCTTCGGGTAGCGACGTGCTGACAAGTTCGACGTTCGTTTTCTGACCGATCGGCAAGCCCATGGGGTAGATGTTTGAAACGAATGGTCGGTTGGTGACTTCGACGGAGTATTCCCAGTATTTGTTTCCGTGGTATCGAACGTCGCGGATTTCGAGGAAGTAGTCGCCGGCTCGATCGAAATTGACGGATAGAAACGGGTCGCCGAAGAAGTGGTTGTCGCTGGCGGCGATGGTGCCTCCCATCGCGTTTCGAATGGTGATCATCGGGTCGGCGTGCCGCTGCATATCGTGGATGCGATCCTGCAGCCTCGCGCAGCGAACGTGGAAGTTCAGCTCGGTGTCGGCTGCGACGGTGAACTTGAAGTAGTCGACATCTTCGTTGGCCTCGATGACGCCGCAGGCCGTTGCAGGAATCGGCAATTCGGTGGCTTTTTCGCGAGTGTTGTTTTTAGCGGTTTCGTAGACGACCGGATCCTGCACGATGGCCAGTTGTCCGACCGTGCTGATTCCCAGCGGCGTCGCGATTTTCACGTCGCGGACTCCGGGCAGTGCCGTAGCGTCGACGGTAAATCGAACCTTCATCGTGATCAGGCTGGGCGTTTCGCCTTCCTTTTTTTTCGGATGCAGAACTTCTCCCGAGACGCCTTCGCCGCTGACCAGAACCTGATACGCGTCGAACATGCTGTAGCGAGTGTGAAACTCGATTTCGGATGCTGTTCCGACCTGCGCGGCGGTTGGCTTCAGGCTCATGATCATCGGGTAGCCGGTCTGTGCTGCCGCGAGTTGAGGCAGCAGCAACGGCAACGCGATCACGGTGGCAAGGCTGAGCAATTTCATGGGCGGCTCGGGTTCAGGAACGCATCCGGAATAACATCCAATATGATCAGAAGAATCTAACCACAGAGGCACAGAGACACAGAGAAAACTTCTCCCGACAAACTCTGTGTCTCTGTGCCTCTGTGGTTCAAATCAGAAAGTTATTCGGAACAGATTCCTTAGTGGACAAACAGGAAATACTTTGAATTCATCAGGCCCCACAGCAGGTCTTCGTAACCTTCCTGGGGTGTCGTGGATTCTTTTACGTATTCGATACTTGTTTGCAGTTCGGCGTCGCTGGGCGGTCGGCAGAGGGCGGCCTGATAGAGTTCTCGTGTAATCTCATCGGGAGACTTTTTCTCGCCGATCAGCTTCGCGATGCGGCCGTTTTTGTCGGTGAGTTTGGTTGTCAGCGTGTCGCCGTTGAGTGTGTGTAGAGCCTGGACGAGGTTTTCGTCGGGCGAGCGTTCACATTCACAGACGCTGGCTCGGCGAGGCTTGGCGAAGGTGTTCAGGAAGTAATTGGGGTATTCGGCGTCGGGCAGCTCGGTGGCGCGAGTTCCCTGCGGCAGGTTTTTGAACTTCGTCGGCGAACCGGTTACCTGATCGATCGCGTCGAGCAGCGGTTCGGCCGGCAGCCGTTTGACGTGGTAGTGGCTGTAGAATCGGTGATCGAGAACGTTCTGTTCGGTCGGTTGCGAGTCGAGCTGGTAGAGCCGCGACGTCATGATGATTCGGATCAGTTGTTTCAGGTCGAAATCGTTCTCGGCGAAGTGTTTTGCGAGAGCGTCCATCAGCTCGGGGTTTGTTGGCGGATTGGTTGAGCGAAGGTCGTCGACGGGTTCGACGAGGCCTCGGCCCAGCAGGTAGCTCATGTAGCGATTGACCGTGCTTCTGGCGAAGTAGCCGTTGTCTTTGGCGGTCAGCCAGTCGGCGAGCGCGATGCGTCGATCGAGCGGGTGATCGGTTGGTTCACCTTCGAGCGGCGTGGGCTCCATGCGTTTGCGGGTGCGCGGGTTGGATGCTTCGCCGGAAGTCTTGACGATGACGACCGACTCGTTGCCGAACAGGCCGAACTCTTCGCTGCGTTTTGTGCCGACTCGAGAAAAGAATGCCGAGAATGCGTAGTAGTCATCCTGCCCGTACTTTTCGAACGGGTGGTGGTGGCACTTCGCACATTCCAAGCGGACTCCAAGGAACAGTTGCGCGGTCGATTCGGTGAGCTCGGTCGCGTTGCGGAAGATGCGGAAGTAGTTGGCGGGACCGTTTGAGTATGTCGAGCCTTTTGCAGTGACCAGTTCCCGCACGATTTTGTCGAAGGTGCGGTTGGTGCGGAACGCTTCTTTCATCCAGTTGTGCATTGACCACATCGCCTGTTCCTGGCCGCCGCCGTTGCTGGTGTTGCGGATCAGGTCGGACCATTTAAGCGTCCACCATGCGGCGTAGTTGTCGTTGTGGACGTCTCGGAGCGGATCGCCGGTGAGGCCGAGCAATTCGTCGATCAATTGCTCCCGTTTGTCGCCGTTGGTTTTTGCGTGGAAGGCCGCGGTCTGTTCGATCGTGGGGAGCGTGCCTGTTGCGTCGAGGAACGCTCGGCGGACGAAAGTCGCGTCATCGCAGAGCGGCGATGGTTCGATGCCGAGTTCGCTGAATTTCTTTTCTGCCAGTTCGTCGACGAAGTTGTTGTTCTGCCAGCCGGCGAGTTCGATGGAGTCATCATACGGGACGACGAACATCGCGATGCCGGCCTGGCCTTCGAAGCGGACCATGACCGGAGCCTGTCCTTTGCCGTGCGTTCTGACGAAACCGGTACCGGAAACGTCGATCATGGCTTCGTCCATCGAGTCGAAGAGTGCTAAAGCGGTGACGTCGCGAATGGTTCCGTCGGCGTAGGTTGCTTCGACTCTTAATTGTTGTGACAGCCCTTGTTTGCCAACTCGTTGTTTCGGGAAGACGGAAAGTGCGGTGACGGTCGCTGGTTCTTTCTTCGGAGCCGGAGCCCCGTTCTTTAACCAGGCAACGAGTGTTTGATGTTCGACCGACTTCGGAGCGAGTCGTTTGCCGCCTCCGTGAGGGACCGTCATTGTCGGTTTGAGCAGGAAGAGGCTCTGTTCTGGAGCGACCATGTTGGCGCGGCGCTGGTGCCGGTCTCGAATGATGGACTCCCGGTCGGCGCTCGGGTCGAAACCGAAAACTGACAGTTTGAAACCGCCCTGCCCGTGCTGCGTGGCGTGGCAGGCTCCCATGTTGCAGCCGGCTTTGGTGAGTATCGGAGCGATGACGCGGACGAATTCCGTCTCGGGGGATTCTTCGATGCCGGACACGACGACGCTTCTTTCAACTGTCTGGTCGCCGACTTTGATTGTCAGCTTCGTTTCGCCATTGGCGATGCCGAGTAGCTGGCCGTGCTCGTTGACGGTGACGATCGAAGGATCGACCGACGTGAAAGTCGCGTCGACCGTCAGGTCATCGGACGTGTCTGATGTTTTTCCGGAAGCATCCGTCTGTGTGACGACGAGCTGGACTCGTTCGAAGTTTCCACCCAGGCGGATGTCTGCCGGCGATACGACGAACGGCTCGGCAGCGGTTGCGCACGTCGTCGAAGTGGTGATCGCCAAAAGCAAAATGAGTTTGCGGAAGGAGTGTTTCACTGGAAACTCCTGACGGGGGAAATGGAGCAGCGCGAGGGAGAGTGGGGTGGGGGATGCTGGAAACGCATCGGCAATTATTATTGCGACATGCGAGCTTGTACGCCAACAGTGTGTTGAGAAGTGGTCGTTCGAATCGAGAGTTTCTGGGCAGGCGGCCAGTCTTAAAGTCGGTGCGGAGTTCGAGAATGGCGTTGCTTCGTTGCGTCGGTTCGGAGAACGTTCACACGAAGTGAAGCTCGACTGGCCGTCCCAGCACAATTGACCGGTAGCTGCACGATGAGTCGATGGCACCGTTGGCTTCCAGAAAACTCGACACTTTGGCGAACGTCCGCAGCTTTCTGGCTGCTGAATGCCGCGTTCAATGGTGTGACGGCGAGTCTGTCTACAACGCCGTCGGTTTATCTTGCGTTGGGCGGGATAAACGTTTTTCTGGCAGGCCTTTCGTACTTCGTCAGTAATCGATATCGGCGGACTGAGTCGTCGCCGATTGACGCTGACAGAGTGCAGCAGTTGCCGGTGCCGAAATACCGAGCTTCCGAATTGAATGTTGAATGAGTTCTGATCAGGGAAAACGCAGCGAATGCAGTATGAAGTGGAACAGAAATTCAGGCTCGGCGACCAGGCAGAATCGATCGTCAACCGGCTGATTGAGTTTGGGGCAACGGAAATCGCCGAGGTTCGACAGTCCGATCACTATTTCAATCACCCGGTCCGTGATTTTGCGACAACCGACGAGGCACTGCGGATTCGGTCGGTCGGCGATCAGAACTGGTTGACTTGGAAAGGGCCGAAGATCGACCAGAAAACGAAGACTCGTCGCGAGATCGAGCCCGCGCTGGGTGATGGCTCGAAAACGGCAAATGAACTCGCCGAGGTGCTGACGATCCTGGGGTTTCACTCGGTTGCGGTTGTCAGAAAGGTGCGAAAAGTGTTCGAAATCGAGCGGAGCGGCCGCATTTTCGAACTGGCATTTGATCGCGTGGACGACGTTGGCGAATTTCTGGAAGTCGAGCTACTGGCAGAGAAGGATGATCTGGAAGCTGCCCAGCAGGCGTTAAAATCACTTTGCGACGAGATTGGCCTGCCGGATTCGGCAATCGAGCGGAAGTCGTATCTGGGCATGCTGCTGGATGGCTGACTTCGCTTCGGCAACGCTGTTTCCAGTCGACCGACCTGTTCTGATCGGAATGCTCAGACAGAAGTTGAGTGATTTCGGAATCTGGCATACCATCCCGGCGTCTGACGAAGTTTTACAGGAGACTTCGAGACGACCCTTTCCCGTATTTTGCAAGAGAGAGCCGACATGGAAGTCAACGGAATCGGCCCCATCAGTGGCAGCCAGCCTGTCCGAAAAGTTGCTCAGCCGGCGACTCCGCCGCCACCAGCTGAAGCACGGCCAACATCACCCACGGACGAGCTGGAGCTGACGTCAGTCAATCCGGTCGCCAGCGAAGTTGATCTGAAGTCCGAGTTTCAGTCGCAGCGGATCGCTCAGATTCAGCAGCAGATCGCTGACGGAACTTACGAGACTCCAGAAAAACTGGATATCGCCGTCGACCGAATGCTGGAAAGCCTGCTGGCTGAGTAGGCTCCGGCGGTTGCCGAGTTTTTGATATTAGGTGCTGATTGAACGGTCGAGAATTTCGTCTCGGCGGTCAGTCAGTTTTTCTGCGCGCGGTGATGGTTGCGGGACTGCGTTTTTGTCTGAGGTCGGGGTGAGTCCCGGAGGATGTTTTGAGCGATATTGCTGCACTCGATAAGACGGTTTCTCCCGCTGACAAGCTTCGCGAGTACCTGGTCATGCATGGCCAGCGGTTTACGCGCGAGCGTGAGATCATTGTTGACGAAGTTTTCTCTGACCATGAGCACTTCGACACCGACCAGCTGGTTGCACGACTGTCCGGTCGCGACGACAGCAAGCGAGTCAGCCGCGCGACTGTATACCGCGCTCTGATCGCGATGGAAGAAGCCGGCCTACTGCGGAAAGTGGCTCGTCCAAACGGTCGCGAAGTCTGGGAGCACGATTACGGCTACCCTCGGCACGACCACATGGTGTGTGGCCAGTGCGGCGAGCTGTTCGAATTTCACAACGACGAGATTTCCACTCTGATCGAAAAGATCGCCAGCGCTCAGGGCTTCTTAAAGACGAGCCACCGCTTGGAAGTCTACGGCACCTGCGACCCCTGCCGCCGCCCTCAAAAACGCCGCAACCGTAAGCTCGACATGATCTGAGCAACGCGCGGGACTGCACCTCTCGGTAGCACGTCGTCTGACGTTTTCTCGTCATTCCCGTGCAGGCGGGAACTCAGCGAACGGCTGATCGCGCTCCCGCAAAAACGGGGTGCGCGACCGAGAGGTCTCAGCCGTGGGTGAGGGCGGACTTGCCATTCGCTCTCCCGACTGGAATCATGCACAGTCTGACCATTCCGCCAGAACTCTGACTGAATCTTCATGTCCAACGTCGGCACTTCCAACTTCTTCGTCCACTCGCTTCTGCGGGCTCACAACTGGCAACATCGGCCGCAGCTCGACGGCGTCTGCGACTGGTGGCGGGCTGGTGGTCACGGCGTTTGTGCCCTTAGGAATAGTCCTGAAATAAGTTCCTTGTTTGACCGGAAGCCGAAGGCGCCCGCGTTTCAGACGCTGGCACGCATTCAAAACACCATCGCCTGCGGCTTCGGGTCAAACAAGGCAACGGAAATCGGGAAGTTATTTCGGGACTGATCCTTATCGGGATGGGCGGAGCCGGGAAGGCGGCGGTGGCCGAGCGATTCCTCAGAACGCTACCTGGCGGGTTGCCGGCTGACGACCAGGGTAAGGACTCGTCACTGCCAACGCCGCACAGCGTGTTCGTCTTCTCGTTCTACGACGCTCCCAACGCCGACGCGTTTTTCGAGGCGTTGCAAATGTGGCTGGAAGGCACGCCGCGAATCGAGACGGTGTTCTCGTTCGGGCAGATGGGATTCCTGTTGCAGCAGAGGCAAGGCATCATCGTGCTTGACGGTCTGGAACGAGTGCAGGATGACGGGCAACGTGGAGAATTCGGTCGATTGCAGAGTCCTGCGTTGCGGGACTTTCTGAATCAACTGGCATCCGGGACGTATCACGAACTGAGCGTGCTGGTCACCTCGCGTTTTCCACTGGCCGACCTGCGAGACAGAAATCCTCGGTTCTTTCAATTCGATTCCAGTCAACCAGATCGACCTCGCCGCGGTTGTGCAACTGTTCCGAGACCGTGGCGTCCGCGGCACCGACCAGCAGCTTGAACCGATCGTCGAGCACTGCGGCCGGCACGCGCTGACTGTGGATTTCGCAGGCGGCTACATCGCCGAGTACGGCAACGTCGCTGAATCTCGGCACGGCAGAACAACTCCGCGAGGCGTCCGAGCGAGACGAACTGCCTGAGGATCAGCGCGAAGTCCTGCGTCAGGGCTATCGCTTCGCCCGCATCGCCGAGCACTACCGCGACGCGATGCTGCAGAAGGACGAGGCTGCGATGGCCCTGCTGGAACGCATCTGCCTGTTCCAGCCTACGAACGACGACCTACTCCATTCACCCTGCGGTACGGGACGGATTCCTGAGCGGCATCAGTCGCGACGCGGCGCTGGCAGGTCACGAAGCGGTGCGAAAAGGTCTGGAAGTCTCTCTCGGCGACGCCCCCCGGCGAGAATCCGTCCGATCCTGCCACGCTCGACCTGCTGGAAGAGATCGTCCACCACACGCTCCAGTCCGGCCACGTCCGCGAAGCCTGGGACAACATCTACCAGAACCGGATCGGCGCGTACGGAAACCTCGGCTGGCGTCTGGGCGCGTACGAGCGGGGCGAGCGGGGCGAGCGGATCTGCCGCGCGTTTGCCGGCGGCCAGCCTCCTGAGTCCGTTGTCTCCCACCGTGAGCCGACGGCGCTAGCCGCGGACGACAGCATGGATGCCAGCGATGAGGTTGCGACAGATCTCGGCACCGACGAACCCGAGGCTAGCGCCCAATGGCACTCACTTTGGATTAACAGTGTTTGTGTTGTTCATTTTGCCGCGTTTCGGCATGAGATTTGCGCGTCCGTTTTTGGCATGGTATTTGCGCTGGCAGATGAAGCCTTTTCATCGCTGC
>Ga0316208_1001019_pt1 | contig 28743 bp, 15 predicted proteins | sample 3monopyrite_MG_FD_204944 | JGI IMG/M metagenome (GOLD analysis project Ga0316208, IMG submission 204944) | Microbial mat bacterial communities from mineral coupon in-situ incubated in ocean water Damariscotta River, Maine, United States -... | ecosystem: Environmental > Aquatic > Marine >... | reverse complement strand
AATCACAACTGCGAAATCACAACTGCGAAATCACAACTGCGAAATCACAACTGCGAAATCACAACTGCGAAATCACAACTGCGAAATCACAACGGGGCGTCGACCGTGAGAAAAACGTACGCGCCGACAGTCCCTCAAACACTCGAAATCGTCCCTCGAACCCGGTTTGTGGACGGCCATCACACCCGCTGGCGACCACCAGCCTGGATTCTTCGCCCGATCCGCCCCCCGCATGAAACCAACCACAGCTCACCAAAGACTTTTTCAGACACGCACTAACTAAAACATCAAGGAAGCAGACAGAACGCGATTGCACAGGCATTGAAACGCAGCCCGTCGACGATCTGCCGAGAACTGAAACGCAATGGGTCAGGCAGAAAGTACCTGGCAGGACAGGCTCAGCAGCGAGCGGACCGCCGTCGCCGTGAACGTCTATTGTTGCGGAAGATGGACGATCCGAAGATCGAAGCAGCTGTGTGCAGTGGGCTGAAACAGTATTGGTCGCCAGAGCAAATTGACGGGCGTCTGAAACGCCTGGCGTCGGGGCGGTGTGTGGTAAGTGCCCGCACGATTTACAACTGGATCGACAGTCGGGCCGACCACAAGACCTGGCGGAAGTTTCTCAGAAAGCGTGGCAAACGAGGATTTCGTCCCAGACGACCCGGGCGAATTGGCGCCCCGATCAAAGATCGTCCGAGAGTTATCGAAGACCGCTCACGACTGGGCGATTTCGAAGGCGATACAGTGCTTGGGTCAGCAAACAGCGGAGGTCTGGTGACACTGGTCGACCGCAAATCTCGCTACACGGTTATCACCAGAATTAAATCCAAACACGCTGGCCACGTTTACCAGAGAATCAGGAAGTGCCTGACAAAGATCGACCGAAATCACCGACGCAGTGTGACGTTTGACAACGGCACGGAGTTTACCAATTGCAGTCGACTCCAAAGATATCCCGGGGTCGAAGTGTATGTGGCTGATCCTGGTCGCCCCCATCAACGCGGTACGAATGAAAACACAAACGGCCTGATCCGACAGTTCTATCCCAAAGGAACTCCCATGCGGCGAATCGCCCATCACCAGGTACGAGCGGTTCAGAATCTGCTCAACAACCGCCCGCGAGCGTGTCTCGATTACCAGACTCCAAACGAAGCCTTCCTCGACAAACCCACCCCCGAAAATTGCAACTGAGTTTGCAGACCACCCTTTGACTGCGCTCCGCATTGAAATACTGGCATGCGAGTGAGTCAGATTGGCGGCCGCAGGGGCCGATTCTACTCGAACTTGTTGTCAGGCTGCGGGCATGGACCATGTTGCATACGACAGATTGCCGTCTGGATGAACTCCGATTGACAATTGATGGCCACGTGGTAGGGGAAATATTCTCAGCCACTCTACTCGGAATCCGATGCCATGTCGGAAGCTGCCGTGTTAAACCGCCTGTTCGAAGACGAATGAATCGGCGGTGCTTCTTCCGAAGCCGAGCCGATCCTTTAGATCATGAATGCAGGAAAATGGTGAACAAGACCACGTTCTGGCTGAGTGACTATCTGAATCGCGGCCTGCCAACGGAGCAGCTCGTCCGACAATTGCCCCATAGCGGCAGATGAAGGGCTACGAATTATCTTTCGATGACTTCTGTGAGCGGCCGATCCAGCCGATTTGTCGGAAATAGAAGATCATGCCGCCGGCGGTGGTCAGCATGACGCCCCATAGCAAGGGGTAGGCCCAGGGAAGTTTCAACTCTGGCATCGTTTCAAAATTCATGCCGTAGATACCGGCCATGAACGTCAGCGGGATAAAAATACTCGCCATGATGGTGAGCACTTTCATGATGTCGTTTGTGCGGTTGCCCGTTGTTGACAGGTAAGTGCTGAGCAGGCCTGTGGCCAGTTCGCGGAAGCTGTCCACGACGTCTGCCACCTGGACGGTGTGGTTGTGAGTGTCTCGCAGAAAGACTCGCACATTGTCACCCACGAACGGGCTGTCCTCGCTGGCGAGTCGGTGAATCGCGTCGCATTGCGGCCAGACGGCGCGGCGAAGCATCATCAGTTCGCGACGTACCTGATTGATCTCCTCCAGCGTCGACGGGGTCGGGTCAGAGATGCACGATTCTTCCAGCGAACTGAGCCACTCGGCATATTGATCCAGGACGGGGAAGAAGCCGTCGATGATGCAATCGATGATCGCGTACGCAACATAATCCGGACCGGTCGAGCGAATCGGTCGGCCTTTGCCGGTTCTCATCCGTGATCGAATCGGGTCGAGAATGTCGCCAGCCTTTTCCTGAATAGTCAGAACAAAATTCCGCCCCCAGATAATGCAGACCTGTTCGACGATCAGATCGACACCGTCGTCTGAGACGCGGACCATCCTCGTGACAAACTGCTGATATGCGTCGTGAGTTTCCGTCTTCGGTCGCGACGGCACGTTTGCGATATCTTCGAGCGTCAGCAGGTGCAGCGAAAAAATCTCCGCTATGCGTCTCAAAGTCGACTCGCTACCCAGTCCTTGAACGTCGATCCAGAAACAGTGCTCGGAATCGTGGACCGAATTCAGCGACTCAACATCGGTTATGTCGCGTTCTTCCAAAGTCTCCGGCGTAAACTCCATCAGATGAATCACTGGCGGAGGCGAGTCTGCCGGAATCATCAACGTACCGGGTCGAGAACCAGCAGGCGGATGTCGTTTGTGATAAGCGGGTTTCATGGACGCATTCCCAGCTCGAGGCCAATGAGATTCATACGAAGTACTCGTCTGTTGCCGTTGTGGGCGAGTTTCCCGCCGGACTTGCCGCCTCCTGTCAGGAACGAGGTTCTTCACGACCAGTCAGCAGTTTCAACGTATCCAGAGTGCTGATGATCCCGACCGGTTTTTCGCCCTCGGACACGACGATCCGATGGACGTTGTGATCGGCCATCAGTTCCATGACTCGCTCAACCGGCGTTGTCGGTTCGCAGGTAATGACTTTGCGACGCATGGCATCGCGGACCTTCATGGTGGCAACTTGCCCGCGGAATGACAGATTGTCGGGCATTCCGTCGTTGTTGTTGTCGGCGGATTCCAGCAGCGGGCCGCTCGACAGAAGTTCGTTGTAAACGTAATCAGCCATTGAATCCATCAGAGCAGGCAGACGCACGATGTCATTCTGTGTGACGATTCCAATCATGCGACCGTCTTCGACGACGGGCATGCCGCTGATGTGTCGATCCTCAAGTCGGTCTTCCAACTTGCTGACGGTCTCTTCCGGATCAGCACACAGAACAGGCGTGTGCATAATCTGCGAGGCCGCAATTCCTGAGACATCTTTCATAATGACAATCCTGTCTGGTGATTCATTCATCAAGAGCCGAATGGAGTGGCCCGAAGTCGTACAGAGTAAACACGCAGCTTGTGTGCCGACCTGCGTTACAGTCCGAAAACTGAAATTCACAGGGAGACCGTGTCGCAATCTGGCTCGTCAGTGGCCACAGTGAGCAGAAAGTGACCACCTTCAAATCGATACATTGGCGAATTCTTCAGAAATCGTTGTTCCATTGGAACCGGCAACGTTCGGCATCATTCGTGCTTTGCTGAGTGAGTATGCGATCTTCATTATCGGTGATCGTTCACAATCTACTCCTGACACGGCACGGAGCAACGCAATGGCGATCACAAAAATCGAACGGATGGACCCCCGATCCGGCACCAGCGCCAGGTTCAGCTTCACTGCCGCTGGGTTCTCGTCGCAAGGCGTTGGCCGAGAGCACAATGAAGATGCCTGGTTCGTTTCGCCCGACGTCGATGTGATGATCGTTGCTGACGGAGTTGGTGGGCACGCCGACGGAGAGCGTGCCAGTCGCCTGGCCATCCAGCAGTTTGTGCAACGAGTCCGACTCAGCCGTGACCAGTTTCTGGACTTTGATTCGGATTCTGACGACTCAAGGGCCGACGCGACGAGCATTGTTGATTGCATTAAAGAATCACTGCGGACGGCCAACGACATCGTCAAGGCACTCGGGAAGAACCAAGCATCGAGCGGTCCGGGAACGACGATGGTGCTGGCGGTTCGTGTCGGTCGCACGTTGTTCGTTGCTTCGGTCGGAGACAGCCGAGTCTATCGTCTGAGAGCCGGCAGTCTCGAACAATTGACGGTTGACGATTCGTGGGTGGAGATTCTGGTCGAAGCAGGATTGATCAATCGAGAAGAGGCTCGCACTCACCCGAAGCGGAACATCATCCTGATGGCGCTGGGGCAAAGCGACTTTGAAGCCGAGGCCGAGGCAGTGAATGTCGTTCGCATGGAGACCGGCGATCGGTTTCTGCTCAGCAGCGACGGCGTACACGACGCGTTGGAACATTCAGTCCTCGAAAACCTGGCTGCTGAGCCGACAAGTCCAAAAGACCTGGCAGAAGACCTGGTTCATCGAGCGGTGGAAGCCGGTTCAAAAGACGACGTCACCTGCATCGTCATGGACGTGGCCGGCGTTTAACAGCGTCGGTCATGCAGCTCTCCCGTTGCTACAGATGCCGATCAACCTGAGTGCCGATTTACAAACTCGGTGACGGCGAGGTTCAGCGATTCCACAAGCGGGCGAAGTTCCTCAAGCGTTTCTTCGGCACCGTTCAATGCAGAGTCCCGTCCGGCGATCTCAAGTTCCAGGCACAACTCAGAAGCGATCAAATCGTCGTAGCTACTGACCAGGCCTTTCAGTCGGTGAGCCGTTGACTGAAGCTGCACCCCGTCTTTCGATGTGAGTGCCTCGCCGATCTGATCAAGCAGCCGTGGAGCATCTTGCAGAAAGAATCGCATCTGCTCGACCAATAAGTCGATATCGCCGTCCATGCGGTCAATCGCTCCGCTGAAGTCGATCGACGGCTCCCGTATTTCAGTCGAGCTGTCAGGATTTACCGAGAACCTTGAAGCCGCGTCGGTCGCTGGTGTTTCGACATTCGGTAGTGCTGCCGAAGTGCCAATCCGAGCTGTGGTCACCGGCTCACACAGTTTCTCAATCAGCGCGATCATTTCCCTGGCGCGCAACGGCTTTGAGAGGTACCCGTCCATGCCGGCGGCAAGGCACTTCTCGCGGTCACCTTTCATAGCGTGTGCGGTCAGAGCGACAATCGGTGTATGCTTTCCGGTAGTTGATTCTTTCTCGCGGATCGTTGCCGTTGTCTGCAGTCCGTCCAGTTCTGGCATCTGCACGTCCATTAGAATCAGGTCGAACGAATCAGTCTCGAAGAGGTCCAGAACTTCGCGGCCGGTGCGTGCATGCGTCGGATTGTGGCCTCGCTTTTCAAGCAGCTTCTGAGCCAGTACGCGATTCGCTTCATGATCGTCGGCAACGAGAATCCGCAGCGGCACTAACGCCCGTTCTTCCGGTGGTGGAGCCATTGTCAGGGCGTTGCCAGACTGCACGAACCCTGCACGCGGTTGTGAGGAAACTTTGCCGGTCGCCGATGTTGAAGACAGAATATTGAGAATCGATTCGAGCAGACTCGACTGCGACACCGGCTTGACCAGATACGAGCTGATGCTCAATTCGCGGCAACGGCGTGCGGAGTCAGCTCGGTCTGCCGAAGACAGCATCATCACCGTGCCGGCGTTCAAGTCTTCTCGACTACGAATTCCCGACACCAGTTCAAACCCGTCGGTGCCTGGCATCATCGCGTCCACCAGCAGCAGATCGAAAGGTCGACCGTAGTAGGCGGCAGCTTCGAGTTCTTTCAAAGCGTCGCCGGCTCCGGAGACGATGCGAGGTCGAAGTCCCCAGTTTGTGAGCAATTCTTCGAGTATGCGTCGGTTTGTGGCGTTGTCATCGACCACCAGCACCGTCCGGCCTTCCAATTGGTCTCTCGAAACGTCCAGCCGTCCGGCAAACGACTGCGCCGGGCCATCGACGATGTGAAACGGAACGGACACGTGAAACGAACTTCCAATGCCGACTTCACTCTCGACGCGAATGTGCCCGCCCATCAGGCGCAGAAGTTCCGACGTGATCGTCAACCCCAGGCCGGTTCCGCCGTACTGCCGAGTCGTTGAGGTGTCGACCTGAGTGAACGATTCGAAAATTCTCGTGATCCCTTCGGGCGGAATTCCGATTCCGGTGTCGCGGACGGTAAATCGCAAATCGATCTTGCCAGATGCCTCGTCGTTCGAGCTGCGTGCGAACTCGACGACCACTTCGCCGTGATCCGTGAACTTAATGGCGTTCCCAACGAGGTTGATAATCACCTGTCGCAGTCGCAGTGGGTCGCCGTGCAGATGATTCGGCAGGTCCATTGGCATCCGAGTCGCCAGTTCCAGACCTTTACTGTGAGCCTTGACGGCGAGCGCTTTCAGTGCGTCGCGGACGACTTCTGCCAGATCGAAGTCGACTTCGTCCAGCTCGACTTTGCCGGCTTCAATTTTTGACAGGTCCAGAATGTCGTTGAGCAGTTCCAGCAGCGCCTCGGCGGACATCCGCACGGTGGTCAGGTACTCGTGCTGCTCCGGCGTCAGTTCCGTGCCGAGTGCCAGTTCGGTCATGCCGATGACGGCGTTCATCGGCGTGCGAATTTCGTGGCTCATGTTGGCGAGAAATTCGCTCTTGGATCGGTTCGCCTGCTCAGCCGAATCACGTGCGGCAGCCAGCGTGTCATTTGCCGCCTTCTGCTGTGTGACGTCGCGAAGTAGCACGATCCAGCGTTGCACGGTCTCCGAATCGTCCAGCGAAGGGGACAGTGAAATGCCAGTCCAGCGACCGGTTCCGTCCGCCTGCCGGGCAAGCAGTTCGACATAGTCGCTGCTGCCAGTCTGAAAGACAGTGCGGATGCGATCTGTTGAAGACTCAGCCGATTCGCCGTGCTGAATCAATTCTGCAAATGGCCGCCCGGCGCAATCGTCGAGCTGGTATCCCCATTGAGACGCGAACGCGTTGTTGACCCAGGTAACGCACGCATCCTGATCCAGAATGACGACTCCATTATCGGTCTGGCTGGCGACGAGCGAGAGCATGCTCACCAGTCGAGCCCCTCCCGCTGCGCTGCCGGCTTCTTCAGTCAGATCATCCTGAACCCTCGATGCACGTAACTCGGAAACCAGTAGTTTCCGGCGTTGCTCGGCGCGTCGCAGAGCTTCTTCAATCTGCGACTCGCCCAGAAACGCCGACCAGTCGGCAACGTCGGCATCGGTGAGTTCAAAGCCAGGCGGAGCGTTCATTCTCAGCGCCGCAACTGCACCGGGCAGAGGCCAGCATTCGAGCGAAAAGCCGTCGAGCAGTTCGCCGACTCTTCGCACAGCCATTGCCGGTCCGTCGTCCCGGTCTTGTGAGACTGGCGGATCCGCTTGCTCAATCTCAGAGGCAGCCAAAGACGAAGCATCCGCTGACTCTGTGTTCTCTTCACGCTCGTTCTCAGTGTCAGAAGTCACCTGCCAGACTACCGTGATCTCAAGAATCGCCTGGCCATCGCTGTCGGCGATGCCGTATGTGACGCTTGCGTTGCCCCCGGAAGAAAGGATGCTTCGGCAGGTTTCAGTGACAGCTTTGCCAAGTCGCGTACGACGTGGTTTCTCAAGATTTGCCAGCGCTGCAAGAATTCGAGCCTTACGTGCTGCTACCGGGACATCAACGGGCTTGGTCACAACGAAGCTTGACAATAATGAGTCGCTCATGCGGCGAACCTGGTAGCTCCGTCGAGGCAGGAGCGAGGGAGTCAGAAAAATCGAAGCTGGTCCGGACTTACCGGGATGATCCGACATCGGAACACCTCGCACAGTGTGACTGGAAATTGATAGTCGATCAAAGCTGGTGGAATGCTGACCTGGCCCAGCAGTGTCTGAGCAGTTGACGATCCGTCTGAGCAGAAACCGCTCACTGAAGTGTCCGCCGACTGCTCTGCCCATAGTCAAATCAGTCGAATCTGTATCGGAAGGCAGTGTTTTCCTGCCGAAGCACGCCGTGTGCCAATCAGTGGGAATGTGACTGCATCTTTCTCCGTAGGTGTTTCCTGCGTCTGACGAACGCAGTCGAGCAATGCCTGAATGGTGCTCAACCTGAATGATCGTTCGTTGTTCGAAACAGCAGGCTACGAGGACCGACGATCATTCGTACCCCGTAGCACACACTCGCCGAACGACAGAACGCCCTGGCACGTAAGATGCGTGGCGGGCTGAACTACCGATGCCGCAAAGCGACATCAACGGTATGCTCACCGTACTTTTACGGATGGCCAGGGACATTGCTCTGAGGACTGACGTGACGTATTTCTCCAGACGCCCATCGATTGTGTTACCCGCAATTGCGTTTTTTATCTCAATCATCGCGAGCAGTTTTGCACTGTCGCAGCTCGCTCATGCGCAGAATGCATCCGCACCGTCACAGTCTCCCAGCACGCAGAGTCCAGTACCTCCAATCGGCACACCAGTCGTTCAATCCGACCGAGTGGACGCGGATCAGCTCGTGGCTTTGCGAAAAGTCATCGCAGAAGACGAATCGCTGGATGCTGATGCGAAGAAGATGGCGACCGAGCAGATCGATGTGGCTGCCTCTGCGTTGAAGAACGAACAGCGGAGCCAACAGTCGCTGCAGACGCTCAAGCAGGATGCTGACGCCGCATCGGACGAGCTGGTAAGTATCGAAAAGCAGCTTGCCGAGTCGCCTCCGGACGTCAAGTCGAGCCTGACCACCGACGATACGCGTGAAAGTTTGCAGGCCGATGTCGCACGGGCGGAAACGGAAGCCGCCGAAGCCACACTGCGTCGCGAAGCCTTCGAGCAGGAGATCGTCCGTCGTACCACGCGCCGCGGCACAATCCCTGATTTGATCACTCAAGCGAGAACTGCCCTGACCGGAGTGACCGCACAACTCGCGACGCCGCCAACGGAGGGCGATGCGGTCATCGCGACGAAGGTACGGGGGCAGGCCCTGAAGTCAAAGCGTCAGGCCATCGCGGCCGACCTGGCGTTATTGGAGCAGGAAGGGCCGCTTTACGAAGCGACAGCCCGATTGATGACCGCACGGCGAGACCTGGCCGCTCGCGCAGAAATGGAAGCAGATCGACGACTTGAATCGCGAAAGAAGCTTCTTGCGGCAGCGTTGAGGATTGAGGCCGAGAAGCAGGCATCTGCCGCTCGGCTGGCAGCACTGAATGCAGAACCAGAGTTGCAGGAACTGGCGAACCGCAACAGCGAGTTGAGTCGCATCAACCAGGAAACTGTCGCTGACCTGGAAGCCGCGACACAGGATCGCGACGAAACCCAGTCACAGATGGAATCGCTCAAGGCAGATTTCGAAACACTCACCGAACGAGCTGAGGCCGCACAGTTTACTCATGCGATTGGCGTGTTGCTTCGTAGTCATCGCACAACATTGCCATCGCTGGATCGGTTTCGCAGTCGAATCGCCTCGCGTCAGCCGACGATTTCGGAGCTCAATCTCCAACACCTCGACCTTGAACGAGAACGCCGTTCCCTGGTGGACCTTGAATCCGCCGTTTCGCTGGCCATGACAGAGATTTCAACAGAGTCGGCGTCGCCGGATGAAGTACAGCAACAGGTCAAACGACTTATGACCGCCCAGCGTGAGGTGCTGTCGTCGCTGACGCAAAGTATGGCAAACCTGCTCAGTGTTCTGGTCGCGTTGGACAGTTCGGAGCGGCAACTGATCGAAGAAGTTCGTCGGCAAAGTGACTATATCGCTGAGCACGTCTTATGGGTGCGATCGACCACTGCCATTTCTACATCGGACGTGAACACAATTTCTTCGGCACTGAATCGATTAAACTCGACAATGTCACTGAAGAGTGCCGGCAGTGTCTTGCTTTCTGACGCCACATCACGACCGCTGACCTGGCTGATGAGCCTGGGAACGCTGGTGGTTCTGGTGCTGTCCCGTTCGCGCATTCGTGACCGCCTGCGTGACATTGGTCGAACCGCTTCCAAGTCGAATGTCACGGAGTTTCGACCGTCGATGTCGGCACTGCTGCTGACGACCGGCCTGGCAACCGCGGCTCCTGCATTCCTCTGGTTTATCGGCTGGCGGCTTGGCGAACTCCGCTACACCGATTCTCTGTTGCGAGCAGGCGGTGAGGCTCTGCAAAGGGTCGCGTTGCTGTTCTGGGCACTCGAGTTTTTCCGTCAGGTCTTTCGTACGAACGGACTCGCCATTGCTCATTTCGGGTGGGATGTCAAAACAGTCACTTCGATTCAGTATCGGCTGAGAATCATTCTGTTTGTCACTGTGCCGTTGCTCGTGATTGTCGAGTTCTGCCGGCGCTCGGGAGACTCACAACTTCACAGCACTGTCGGGCGACTGGCGTTTGCCGCGATGGCTCTGGCACAGACTGTCGTGCTGTTCGGACTGCTCAAACCCAGTAGCCCGTTGATGATGATGCTTTGCCAGAATGTCGGGGACGATTTGCTTGATCGACTGAGACGCATGTCCGGTTTGACGGTCATTGCATCGCCGTTTGTCCTGAGCGTCGGAGCGTTGTCCGGATACTACTACACCGCTTTGGAACTCAGCATTCGGCTCTTGTTGACAGCCGGCATCGTGCTGGGAGTGTTTGTTGCCAAATCTCTTATCCAACGATGGTTGTTGGTGAACTATCGCGCGCTAGCCATTCGCCACAATCGGGAACGTCGCGAGGCGACGCGACGCGAACAGGAAGCACAGGGGCAATCAGATATCGTCGAAGTCGAATCCGTTCCGGAGATACAGCTTTCCGATCTCAATGTGCAGACCAGTCGTCTGATTCGGCTCGCCAGTTTGCTGACGTTGCTGACTGGTATCTGGTTGATCTGGGCCGAGGTACTGCCCGCTCTGAATATCCTGAAGCGCGTGAGTTGGAAATTCACCGAACTTGTCCCCGGCGATTCGGAGATCGCGCTGGCTGACATCGCTCTGGGAATTATCGCAGCCGTCGTGACGTTTGTGGCCGCTCGCAACCTGCCGGGTCTGATGGAAATCGCCGTGCTGCAGCGGTTGCCGCTCGACGCCGGAGCTCGTTACGCAGCCAGCACAATCATGCGTTACCTGATTTTTGTCGTTGGTATGGTGACGGCATTTCAGTTGGTCGGCATCGGCTGGAGCAGCGTGCAATGGTTGATCGCTGCCATGTCGGTCGGACTCGGTTTCGGTCTTCAGGAGATATTTGCCAACTTTGTCTCGGGCATCATCCTACTTTTCGAACGGCCAATCCGAGTGGGGGACACAGTAACTATCAACGATGTGACCGGCACGGTGACGCGAATTCGAATTCGAGCCACCACGATTCTTGAATGGAACAATCGAGAACTGATTGTTCCCAACCGCGACTTCGTGACCGGCAACCTTGTGAACTGGACTCTGTCCAACTCGAATCTCCGAGTCGTCATGACAGTCGGAGTCGCTTACGGATCGGATACCGAACTCGCCACGAAACTGCTGTACGAAGTCGCCGCTGCCAACCCGAACGTCCTGGAGGAGCCGGAGCCGGTCGTCGTTTTCACGGCATTCGGAGCAAGCTCCCTGGACTTCGAACTCCGCTGCCACGTACCAACGCCCCAGTTATTTCGAACGATCGCCCATAGCTTGAACATGGCCATCGACCAGGCCTTCCGAAACCACAACATCGAAGTAGCCTTCCCACAACGCGATCTCCATCTGCGTTCGGTCGACGCCGGCATCCTGCAACTGGCGAACGGAAAGCTCAAAAACGGCAGCTAATAACTACTCGACCCGATCAACGAGGCGGCGGCTTCAACTGTATCGGGCCTACATTCCTGCAGGGTGACTACTCGACGGTGTGACCGATTGTGATGCCGTGTTGTTTGATCTTATTGCGGAGAGTCGTTCGCGTGATGCCGAGCAGTTCGGAAGCCTGGACCTGATTTCCGCCGGTGTGATTGAGAATGCGGGAAATGATCTGCTTCTCCGTGAGTGTGATCGCGTCGTTGTAGATGGAGTGGCTACCGGATTCTACCTTCTGAGTGATGAATTCATCCCAGTTGAACTCACCAGTCGCGTGAGTTGATTGTTCAGAGGTCGAAGCATCGTCGAGAGTGACTGTCGGCGATGCTCCCTCGATCAAAGTCTCTGTCGTTTCCGTGCGGGATAACTCCGCAGAATCGAGACAGTGACTCGATGGTCCACTAGCCGTTGGCGCGGTCACAAAGTCCGGCAGAAAGTCCGCGACCAGAATCGGGCCGACTGACTTGAGGACGGCCTGTTTAACGGCGCTTTGCAGCTCGCGAATGTTCCCGGGCCACGAATACGCACTCAGTGCAGCGAGAGCTTCGTCCGCGATCGTGCTGACTGACTTATCGAGTTCCAGCCGAGCGTGCGTCAGGAAATGTTGAACGAGCAATGGCAGATCGTCGATCCGATCGCGAAGGAGCGGCAGTTTGATCTCAAATACGTTCAGCCGGTAATACAGGTCCGGTCGAAATCGACCGTCGTCTGATGCCGACTTCAGGTCGCGATGCGTGGCGGCGATGATTCGCACATTGGTCTGAATCGTTTCGTTGCCGCCGACGCGTTCGAACGTGCGTTCCTGCAGAACTCGCAGCATCTTGCTCTGCAGAGCCAGCGGCATGTCTCCGATTTCATCCAGAAACAGCGTACCGCCGTTGCACTGTTCAAACTTGCCGATGCGACGGCGGTCGGCTCCGGTAAATGCCCCTTTCTCGTGACCGAACAGTTCGCTTTCCAGCAGGGCTTCCGGGATCGCCGCGCAGTTCACGGCCAGGAACGGACCTTCGCTGCGGTCGCTGTGATGGTAGACGGCTCGGGCAACCAGCTCCTTGCCGGTACCGCTTTCGCCTCGGATCAGAACAGTGACGTTCTTTGGGGCGACGCGACCAATGGCCTTGTAGACTTCCTGCATGGCCGGGCCCCGACCCACCATCGCGTTGCCCGCTTCAATCGGCTGTTGACCCGAATCGCCCAAAGCGACTGGGGCGTTCATCAGTCGCCGGACTTCGAAGGCGCGGTCAACCAGCTCGCGCACCTGGCGAATGTCGAGTGGCTTTGTGAGATAGTCGAATGCTCCAAGCTTCATGGCGTCGATCGCCGTAGCACTGGTCCCGCCCGCCGTGATGAAGATTACTGGCAGTCGTGCGTCGACCTGCTGCACCTCTTTCAGCAGATCGAGTCCTGACCAGTCAGGCAGCATCAGATCAAAGATGCCGACATCTGGTTTTTCGTCGCTCGCCACCTTCAAGCCGCCACGGGCCGTATCCGCGGTCAGAACCTCAATACCATGCTTCTCAAAAACACTACGAAAAAGCTGAAGGACGGATGGCTCATCATCCACGATTAGTAGTCGTTGTTTTCGGTCCATAACAGCCGCTTTGTCCTTCCGCATGGTCAGTGGACGACAATCGTATCTGGTTTAAGCAACAGACGCAGTTCCGCCGTGGTGCGACCAGATTTCCAAGTCACTGCACCAATGGCAGTGAACCCGGTAATTCCCGTTGCCTGATCACCTGGCAAGACGATTGAGACTCAGGGGTGGACACTAAATGCTCATGCTGGCCTTGCTTTGCTCACAATCGGCGAATTGTTCGCTGAATTCCGAAGCAATGTCTATTGGCACGGTTCCTGCGTAGAGTTCTCATTGCCAACAGCGGCTCTACCGTTTGTCTTCCGAGCGGACAAAACCGTGACTTCTGAATTCGATTCCCAAAACGAAGATCGAAGCCTATGAGCCGCAAAGCTACTCCGAGGTCGCTGGTTATTGGGTGGCGGGAATGGGTTGACCTGCCGGACCTCAGGATTCGTGGCATCAAAGCCAAAATCGATACGGGAGCTCGATCGTCGTCGCTGCACGCATTCGACATTTCGACATTCGATCGAGACGGCAAGACATACGCCCGATTCAAAGTGCATCCGATCCAACGGGACATGAACAAGTCCGTCACGTGCGAGGCCGAAGTTCTTGAAGTTCGGCAGATCAAAAGTTCCACCGGTCACGCACAGAAGCGGATTGTCATCGTGACGACGTTGGAAGTGCTTGGCGAAGAATGGCCGATTGAACTGACGCTGGCGAATCGCGACGAAATGGGCTTTCGCATGTTGCTCGGACGGGAAGCCGTTCGAGGTCGCTTTCTGGTTGACGCCGACAATTCATATTACGACGGCGAACCAAAGAAGAAGGCGAAGAAGAACGAGAAGAAAAACCGGAAGAAAAAATCGCGCCCCCGCGACGACGAAGAATAGTCGCGAGAATGATTGTTGAACGGCTCGTCGTTAAGCGAGTCTGACCATCAAACTAACCAGACTTTGACCGAAGGAACGAACGATGAAACTTGGAATCCTCTCCTGCAGCACGAAATGTTACAGCACCCGTCGACTCCGCGAGGCTGCTGAGCAACGCGGGCACGAAGTCAAGGTGCTCAACACGCTGAAGTTCGCCATCGATCTCGACAAGGCCGACCCGGACCTCTACTTCAAGTCGAAACAACTGACACATTACGACGCGGTGCTACCGAGAATCGGTGCGTCGATCACGTACTTCGGCACAGCTGTGGTGCGACAGTTCGAGCAAATGGACGTGTTCAGTGCGAACTCGTCCGGCGGAATTTCGAACTCACGTGACAAGCTGCGAAGCATGCAGATTCTCAGCCGTCACAATATCGGCATTCCGAAAACGACATTCGTCAAAGACAAGAAAGACGTCCTGCCGGCGATTCAACGCGTCGGTGGCGCGCCGGTCATCATCAAACTGCTGGAAGGAACGCAGGGAGTCGGCGTCATTCTGGCCGATTCAGAAAAGGTCGCCGAAGCCATCATCGAAACGCTGCAGAGCACCAAGCAGAACGTGTTGATTCAGAAGTTCGTCGCCGAAAGCAAAGGCCGTGATGTCCGCGCATTCGTCGTCGGCGACCAGGTGATCGCGGCGATGCGCCGTGTTGCCCAAGGGCAGGAATTCCGCAGCAACGTCCATCGCGGCGGAAAGACGGAACTGGTCGAACTCGATGATCAGTACCGTGAAGCGGCTGTTCGAGCCGCTCAGATCATGGGGCTGCGGGTTGCGGGGGTCGACATGCTCGAAAGCAAAACTGGTCCGCAAATCATGGAAGTCAATTCGTCACCGGGTCTCGAAGGAATCGAAGCCTGCACGCAGCTTGACATCGCGGGAGCGATCATCGACTACATCGCCGGACAGGTTGACTTCCCGGAAATCGATTTGCGACAACGTCTGACCGTTAGCAAGGGATACGGAGTTACCGAAATCCACGTCCCGGAAGGTTCGGAATACATCGGTCGGACGATCGCGGAGTCGGGTCTCCGTGAAAAAGACGTCAACGCACTGACTCTAAATCGCGGAACGACGACTATCCCGAATCCACGCTCAGACCGCACGCTGGAGCCGGGCGATCGCCTTCTGTGCTTCGGTAAACTCGAATCAATGCGGGCAATGGTTCCGAAGAAGATTCGCAATCAACGTCAGCCCGACGTTCAGGACCTGCCGACATTGGATGGCGCAGCGGCAGTCGATGCCTCGTCCCCAGACGAAGCATCTGCCGACTGGACGCCTCGTGAAGACGATTGAAGTCGCCCCTCAACAGCACGTTAGTACGAGTCGTCGGCTGCCAGTTGGAAAGAGGAAATGGACAGAGAACTTAAACCCATCGACGAGTGGAACGGTGAATCTATCGCTCCCGGTGAGTCACGTGATGTCACTCTGGCGGTCAGCGAGAGCTACTCCGGAATGAATGTCGAGATTCCGCTGCGTATTCAACGAGCCGTCGAACCTGGTCCGGTCGTCTTCGTCACGGCGGCGCTACACGGGGACGAGATCAACGGCACGGGAGCCGTGCGGACGCTTGCTCAGGATGAGTCGTTCCAGCTTCTGCGGGGAGCGGTGATTCTCGTTCCGGTTCTGAATATTCTCGCCTTCGACCGACACTCACGTTACCTGCCGGACCGTCGCGACTTGAACCGATGCTTCCCTGGAAGCACTACCGGGACACTTGCCGGACGAATGGCTCGAACACTGTTCGATGAGATCGTCATGCGATCTGACTACGGCATCGACCTTCATACGGCAGCCGTTCGACGCACGAATTATCCGAACGTTCGTGGCGACATGAGCGAAGAAAGCACTCGGCGACTGGCCGAAGCATTCGGAAGTGAGGTCATCATCAATGGCAAAGGTCCCAAAGGTGCGTTCCGACGCGAGGCCTGTCGAGCAGGCTGTCCGACGATCATCCTCGAAGGCGGCGAAGTCTGGAAAGTCGAACCGACCATCGTTGACACCACGGTCAAGGGGATCAAGAACGTTCTGCGTGATCTGGAAATGCTGGACGGCGAGCTGGAACGACCGGATTACCAAGTCGTCCTTGAACGTACAAGCTGGGTGCGTGCCGAACGTGGCGGCTTTCTGCAATTTCACGTCCAGCCGGGCGAAGTGGTCGAGAAGGGCCAGCCGATCGCCACAAACACAAACCTGTTGGGGCAAGACCCGAACCAACTCGTTTCGCCATTTGACGGAGTCGTCCTGGGAATGGTCACTCTTCCAGCCGTCAGCCCAGGGGAGCCGGTGTGTCATATCGGAAAACTACCGCGCGGCACTAAGCCGGAAGCTTTGCGAAAGCAGCGGAGACTCGATGACGGATTCGAAGAAAGCGTCCTCGACGAGTTGGCCACGAACGTGATGATCGTTGAACCTGGTGAGTCTTGAATCGAGCAATCGCCTGAGGATGATCCACGTTAGAATGACGACGTCACACTTGGCCTATTCGCCGCGTCTGACAGCGCGAATACCCTGCCGTGTCATCCGCTAAGCGACGCACGGCACTTAGAAGACCACCGCTTACCTTCAATCTGAAAGAAGCAAGATGCCCCCTTGGGTCAGCAGCGCGATCGAAATCGGTATCGCCTTATTTCTGGTTGTGTTGAACGGATTTTTCGTCGCTGCAGAGTTTGCTCTGGTCAAAGTTCGCCCCGGCCGGATTGACGAGTTCATCGAAGCCGGGCGACCCTTTGCAAAGTCAGCAAAATGGCTGATTGATCGAATGGAGCAGGCACTGTCCGCCTGCCAGCTTGGCATCACGATGGCGTCACTGGCGATCGGCTGGGTGGGCGAGCCGGTCTTCGAAAAACTTCTGAGTCCAGCCTTTCATTTTCTCAGCATCCCTGAAGGTGCCGTCCACACTCTGTCCGTGATCTTTGCGTTTACGATCATTACGGCATTGCATCTGGTCATCGGCGAACAAGCTCCCAAAATCTTTGCGATCCGCCGCGCAGAAGACATGCTGTTGTGGTGCGCTCTGCCGATGAAAATTCTCTACATCTGCGGCTGGCCACTGATGGCAGCGCTCAACTGGGTCACGTCGGTGATTCTTGCGAAACTCGGTCTGGAAGACGGCGAAGGCCATGACACCATTCATACGGAAACCGAGCTTCAAACTCTGCTCGCGTCGTCTTATGAACATGGGCACCTCTCGCGGTCAGAACACAAACTGATCGAAGCAGTCTTTCGCTTCGACGATTTGGTCTGCCGCCGGGTCATGGTGCCTCGCAACGACGTCGAATTTTTCGACATCAACGACCCGCCATCAAGCTGCGTTGAGCTGGCACGCCGAACAAAACACACTCGCTATCCCGTGTGTAATGACTCACTCGACGAAGTTCTCGGCGTGGTCCACATGAAGGACCTGATCGGTTTCGAGGTGAGCGACGACTTCGACTGGACGTCGATCATGCGTCCTCCGAAGAAAGTTCCGGAGAGCATGCCGATCAGCAAACTGCTGAAGCATTTCCAGGCCACGCACCAGCTCCTGGCATTCGTCATTGACGAATACGGCAACGTCATCGGCATCGTCACCCTGGAGAATGTGCTCGAAGAAATCATCGGAGAAGTCGATGACGAGTTCGACAACGACGACCCACACATGATCCCCGACGGCCCTGACCAGTTCATTCTTCGAGGCCGCACACCGCTTGAAGAAGTCTGCCAGAAATTCAACCTCGACGCACCAGACGCCGAAATCGACACCTTCGCCGGCCTGCTTGTCCACAAGGCTCAGCGAATTCTATCAGTCGGCGACCGCATCGAACTTGATGACTGGACAGCAGAAGTCCTCGAAGTCCGAGACGACCGAGCCCGCCGCATTCGAATGTCACGTGGTCAGATCAACGAAGATGCCGCCGAACAGTCTTCCAACAAGCACGATCAGCAGCCGACCGCATGAGTTGAACCCGACCGTGATCGTCAGACGTGCGACGCACTGACAAATCGCAAAACGGAATGCACTCCTGACTGCAGCCCGGCATTTGTCATCAATTGGTGGTCCGCAAATTCAAATGCAATCTTCTGCCTTGGGTTCAGGCTTGTTAGTCGTCGTGATTGGATGGTTTTGCGGCGGATCGCGCTCATTCGCGAAAAAACAACCATAAGCTTGTGTGTGCCGTTCAGAATTAACTCAGCAGCTGACTTCCAGCGAGTCTTCCTGGCCAGACTTCAACTGAAGCATTTTTGGCGGACTTCAATCTGAAAGTTGCGTTTGGGATTGCAGACCACCATTCGACAGCAGGCAAGAGTGTCTCTTCCGTCTAAGCTGAATCAATCTGTGCGCGCGTCGGTCGACCAGCCCGGAGCGAGTTGGGCCATCAAATTTTCGCCGCCTCGGTCGCGCAGACATCGCGCAGACCGAAGTCACGAAGCAAATCGCGAATGAATCACTTGGTGGTCCGCAAACTGAAACGCAACTTATGGAGATGAGATTGAGGTTGGTTATTGGAATCTTTTCGAGAAGATAGATGTGTGTGCTCGAACGTTCTTTTGGGAAAGGAGTCCCGACGATGGCACAGCATCTGACGATAGAAGAGCGAGATCGAATCGCCGAACTAAAACATCAAGGAAGCAGACAGAACGCGATTGCACAGGCATTGAAACGCAGCCCCTCGACGATTTGTCGCGAGCTGAAACGTAACGGTTCGGGCGGTGAGTACCTGGCTGGACAGGCTCAGCAGCGGGCGGAGAGCCGCCGCCGCGAACGCCCCATTTCGCGGAAGATGGACGACTCCAGGATCAAGGCAGCGGTGTGCCTGAGGCTGAAGCAGTACTGGTCGCCAGAGCAAATTGACGGGCGACTGAAACGCCTGGCCGCGGGGCAGCATGTGGTGAGCGCTCGGACGATCTACAACTGGATTAACAGTCGGAACAACCTCAAACTCTGGCGTCAGTTTCTGAGGAAGCGTGGAAAACGAGGATTTCGCCCCCGAAGACCCGATCGAATTGGCGCCCTGATTAAAGATCGTCCGAGAGTCATTGAAGACCGCTCACGGCTCGGCGATTTCGAGGGGGATACCGTGCTTGGATCGGCAAACAGTGGAGGCCTGGTGACACTGGTCGATCGAAAGTCTCGCTACACCATCATTACCAAAATTAAATCCAAGCACGCCGATCACGTCTACCAGAGGATCAGAAAACGTCTGAAGAAGCTCGAGCCGAATCACCGACACAGTGTGACATTTGACAACGGCACCGAGTTCACCAATTGTAAACGACTGCGAAGATACCCCGGCATCGAGTTGTATGTGGCTGACCCAGGCCGACCACATCAACGCGGTACGAACGAGAATACCAATGGCCTGATTCGACAGTTCTATCCCAAAGGGACTCACTTTCGAAGAATCACCCATCACCGCGTGCGTGCGGTTCAAAAACGGCTCAACAACCGTCCGCGAGCGTGTCTCGATTACCAAACTCCAAACGAAGTTTTCCTCGACGACCCCACACCCGAAAATTGCAACTGAGATTGCAGACCACCGATCGATGGCATGCCAAACTGCCGATTCACACCGACCTGTGATCAGTTTTCGCCGCGTCGGTCGACAAACCCGGAGCCAGTTGAGTAGGCGAACCTTTGCTCACCGCCGCGTGCCGGGACTAGCCGATTCAATATGACCGGGTGCGTGTTCTGCCGGTGGCAAGATTGGCCTCGGAGTATGTCATTCGCGAGCGATTCAACGACAATCCGTCGTCTTGAATTTTCGGGGTGGGGTTCTTGCCAGCATCAGGAGCCGAAGTCGGGCAACGGCTGTTGTCGACTTCGCTGTGGCGGCGAATGAACCTTTTTAAGCGTGATTTCAGGACTTCGCGCGACAGAGTTGCGGGTAATGTACGCGCTGTTGCTCATCTGCTGAATTGTCGCCATAGATCGTTCAATCTTATTCAGGCTCGCATCATTTGTTTCGTCTCATTTTCTTAATTCGCCCAGTCATGAGTCGCATATTCCTAACACCGTTGGTGCTGGCATTGATGTTGGCCAACGCTTCGTCGCAGGATTTGAGATCGGCTGCAGACCGCCAAGCAGTGGGAGCGATCTTTGATGACGTCTACATCGCTGATGCCGCGTTGGAAATTCACCAGCATGCAGCGGCGATGCCGATTGAAGAGCGGTTTCAGTATCTCGCCAACTGGGTACTTCCCGGCATCGATCACGACACAATTCGCGTCGCACTCGACTTCGCGCCGACCCATCCGGTTCAGCAGAGCGTGTCGAAACCGAGGGCGCAAAGCCGCGTTCAGACAGGAGGCGACCTTGTATCACCTGCGATCGATCTCGTCGCGACCGCGAAGCAACTCGGACGACTGGATGAGCTTCACAAACAGCTGGCCGACACGGACGTTCAAGGCGACGAACAGAAACGGTGTCAGCTGGCCCTGCTTGCAATCGTGAACATCGCTCGGGACAAACCGACCGTCGCTCTGAAGAATCTGGAGCAGCTGTCTCGACTGGTATTAGCTGGCAGTCACACTCGGTTTCCCCATCGCTGGCCGGAGACTCTGGCGATATGGTATGCCGTTCAGTCAGCTGCAACTCGGGACGCCGTCAGCGGCATGCTTGATCACATTTTCCTGAAGCAGGTTAGACCTGGAATCAGGAGCGGCTCCGAAGCCTGGCGACTTCAGATGGCGGCCTTGATCGGTACGCAGGGTAATGTCGCCTTCGATTCGGTGAATGGCGAACATGTGAGTTTCACGTCAGATTCACCATTGACGCTATGGCAAGCGGCAAGCCGCTCGACGGCGCTCACTCGAGGCCAGGGTTACCCTGTTGCTCGATGGCGGTTGTCGTCGGCGCGAATCGATAGTCTGGGCAGCCATGGTGTTGATTATTTGTATTTCGGAATTCCACTCCGAGGCAATTTCGAAATTGAGTGTGACGTTTCCGGCCCCGGTTGGCCGGACAGCAATATGTTCGTGGCAGGCCTCTGGGTGCACCTGAGTCACAAGTTCAACGCTTGTCGAATCGGTGACCATCGCGAAGAGCTATCCAGACCCACCATTAAGCCACGACTATCGAAGAATCGCATTTGGCTTCGATATCGAGCCATCGTTCGAGATGGCGTCCTTTCGGTCTCATTCAACGGTCGCAAGGTTCATCAGCAGTCCCTGACGGACAATTATGATCCGTGGGTGGCGATTCGCAGCACGTTCCACAATCACGGTGCTGTGCGAAACCTGCGTATCACGGGAGACCCGCAGATTCCCGATGAGTTGCAGTTGTCGACATCGCCCAATCTTTCGGGATGGGTGCCGTACTTTGGTGATTCGATTGGCGGTCGCGGCAGCCACTGGTGCCAGACCGGCAATGCTTCGAATGGCGGCATCATCACGGGAAGGTTCACGCCACAAATCCCGGAAGGCAGCGGCCAGGAAAGCCTGCTGCAGTATCACCGTCCGATGCTGGAAGACGGGACGATTGAATACGACTTCTATTATCGTGCCGATGAGATTCAGGCCCACCCGGCTCTCGATCGTCTTGCATTCATGCTCAAGCCAGACGGCGTTCATCTGCACTCGATCACAGATGGGGCGTATGACCGCACGGGGCTCGACCCTCAGAACATTCAGGTCCGCGCCAATGAGCGTCGCGGGCCTGACCAGCTGTCTTTGAATGCAGATGCCTGGAACCACATGGAAGTGTCACTTTCCGGGAACACGCTGTTTCTGAATCTGAACGGCCAGATTGTCTACGAACACATCCTGTCGCCGTCGAACCAGCGTACTTTCGGTTTGTTTTACTACGCTGATCAAGCGGAAGCACGGATCCGAAACGTCATCTGGAGCGGTGACTGGCCTCACACTTTGCCACCAATCCCCGAACAGGAATTAGCGGGGGAGCTCACTGAATTTCTGGACAACGACCTGGCGAAGTTAACCGCGGTCCGTGAATACGATTTCTCTTTGGATGGCCTGCCGCCTGACGAATTCACCGTATTTGACGACCGCCAGCCCTTCGTGATTGTCGAAGGTGCGGATGGACTCCGGATGGACCGTGACGGTGTGGATACGAGTCTTAGTTTGCACAGACTTTCGGTGGCTCCGCGTTGCACTGTTCGAGGGGACTTCGACGTTACGGCATCATTTATCAGGTTCAGGGCATCCGCCGCGAAGGAATCGAAGAATACAACGTGTTCTGTGCTTCTTTCTGCGGATCTGAGCGACAGCCAACGGACCAGCGGTTTTGTGGTTCTCCGGTTCCTTCGCAGGCCACGAAAGGCCGACCATCAATTGCTGCGGGCAACAGTCGGCCGGCGTGAGGATAACCAGTCTCGCAATATCGGCTTTGGCGAAATTCCCTACGACGGTGAAGGCGGAACACTGCGGTTGGCGCGACGCGGAAAGCAAATCTATTACCTCATCGCCGAACAGGGTTCATCCTACTTCCGAATGATCGGTCAAGAGACATGGTCCGATGCCGACGTGACAGCGGAAGGCATTCGCATCCAGACGCAGATCGCCGGCCTCGGTTCCGGTTCCGTCCTCTGGACGCAGTTGAATATTCACGCGGCAGAAATCATTGATCTGCCGTCTGAGGAACGACTACAGACCATTGCTGCGCTGCAACAGCAACTCACGGGCGACCTGCCAATGCACGCACTGGAATTCGACGGAGTAACGAACTACGTCACAGTGCCATCGATTGTCTACGACGGATCGCATCCCATCACTCTGGAAACGTACGTCACGCATGACCGGTTTGGCTCCGTCGTCATCGGTGACACTCAGCAATCAGGGCTGGCTCTCGGCGTCCCCGGCACTCGGTACAACATGCATGCCTGGAATGGAAACGATTACACACCGACCAAGTCTTCTTTCCCTCCCGTCCCGAACATCCGAGTTCATCTTGCGGGTACCTTCGATGGCGACACGCTGACACTGTTTGTTAACGGCAGGCTGATGAAATCGTTGCCGCTGGGTGGTCAGTTCGCATCGTCCGGATTTCCGCTGACGATTGGTGCCAGCCCGTCGCCCAATGCGGCTGGCTTCGACTATCCGTTCGATGGGATCATTGACGGCATCCGTGTTTCAAAGACGGTCCGCTATACGAAGGATTTCGAACCTCCACTTCGCATGGAATCTGACGACGAAACGCTGGCGTTCTATGACTTCTCTGAGGGACAGGGTCTTAAGCTGAGCGATTCCTCTGGTCATGAACACCACGGCCTCATTCGTGGCGCAACATGGGTGACCGACACCGCCATTCGGCATCGCGCGGCGGCTGGACTTGCGAAGTTTCGGCGGCCGTCGGTTGATGTCTTGGTCCAGGCGCTATCCCACCAGAACCCGATGGTCCGTCTGGAAGCTGCCGCGGCGTTGGGCGTGATCGGCAGCACGGCGAAACAAGCCGTCCCGGTACTCAGACTTTTGTATGAGGACGACGACCAACGAGTGCGTGAAGCAGCAAAGGAAGCCAACGCCCGGATTGAATCAATCGGTTCACCAAAGTAATTGCATTGCTGTTTGATTCCGTTGCCCCACCGATCGACTTCAGGGACGATCGTCCCGCAATGGATCGTTGACTGAGCGGCGGCCTCCGCGGTCGATCTTTTCGTCCGGTGGTTGCGTTTAGATGACTGAATCGACACCGCTGCGGTGTGCTTTTTGGTGTCGCGTTCATCCGTCAAGTGTTGGAGCCGGCGGGTGCAGTGAAATTCGACATTCTTCGCACCGCTCAATCCTCACGCAGGCAAATGAGTCGAATTGATTGCGCTGCAGATTGGCTTTTCAGTCCCGGCTGTAGTCATATTTCGCCGCAACGGTCGACCAGACCGGATGCAATTGCCGAGTGCTTGTTAACACTCGCTTGATCGCCGGATTCTGTTGATTTGGATCAGTTCAAAGATCGCGTTTCGGCATGTCGGTACGGTTTCTGTGTGGCTGTTCCAGCGGCTAAGATGACTCGCCCGTTGGTGTTAGCACGCAACCGCATTTGAAAAGACGGCGATGTCCACAGCCTCTGATGAACCACTCGATGACGGTCCTGACTCGACCGGTCCTTTCGTTCCGGCCGAATCGAAAGGGCCGGAGCCTGATGTGACGCTTGGCGATACTCAGGTGACTCCGGAACTGGGGGCGTCGGTTGATTCTGTTCGTGAGTCGGCTGATGCGGCGGGGAAGTCGGAAGCGGCATCTTCTGATGAAGACAGTGCTCTAGGGGCGACGGTGATTCCGGGCGGTGACGCTTCTGGTGGTAACGTTTCAGTCACGGTGATGAGTGACTGGGAAGCGACTCTTGATGCAGACGTCGAGCCGGGACATACGATTAAGTCTCCGGCGGCCGTGCCGAAGAAGAAGCGAGGGAGTTTTGAACAGACGATTGCTTTGAAGCGGCGCGAAGTTACTCAGGGCGGCCCCGGGGGAACTGCTCAATCGGCAGAAGTTGTCGACGCTGACTACCAGATTGAAGAGTTGCTGGGTGAAGGCGGGATGGGCGCGGTTTACGCGGCTCGTCAGAAGTCGATGGATCGTCCAGTGGCGATCAAAGTCTTGAAGCCTCGGGCGGCTCGCCTTGAGAGCAGTCAGGACGCTTTTGTTTCGGAAGCCGTCATCACGGGGAAGCTTGATCACCCCAACATTGTGCCGATCTATGATGTGGGCAAGCAGCCGAATGACGCTTTGTTCTACGCGATGAAACAGGTGGAGGGCGTCGAGTGGAAAGAACGCTTCGCTGAGAACACGGTGTCCGAGAACCTGGATGTTCTGCTGCGTGTTTCCGATGCGATCGCGTTTGCTCACGCTCGCGGAATCATTCACCGTGACTTGAAACCGGCGAACATCATGCTGGGGCCTTTCGGCGAAGTGCTGGTGATGGACTGGGGTCTGGCGATGCCGACCGAAGATCATCCCAGCCGTGAAACGTTTCCTGACGCAAGAGCGGGAGGCACTCCTCATTACATGGCTCCCGAAATGGCCGACGGCACGGAGCGAGTGGACCGTCGCAGCGATGTTTATCTGCTGGGGGCGATGCTGTTTGAAATCGTTACCGGCAAGCCGCCGCACGCACTCGACATGCCGCAAGGAACTCGTCGGGAGCGGGTACTGGCCGTTCTGGACGCCGTGGCGAACAACGTGATCGTCAAGACGGATGAAACTGGTGAATTGTTCGACATCGCGAAGAAAGCCATCGCGACAGACCCGGCTGACCGGTACCAGACGGTGTCTGAATTTCAGTCCGCGCTTCGCGAGTACCTGACGCACGAAGAGAGCATCGAACTGGCGGCTCGTGCATCCGAACGTCTGGCGGCTGGCCGGCAGAGTGGTGAGTACACCGAATTCAGCCGGGCACGATTCGGCTTCGAGACAGCGTTGGAAGACTGGCCAGAGAACGAATGCGCGGCAGAAGGTCTGAAAGAAACGCGGTTCGACTACGCAAAGACAGCGTTTGATCGAGGCGACCTGGACCTCGCGTTGTCCTTGATCGACGAGTCCGACTCCAAACAGAAAGAACTGGGTGCATCGATCCTCCAGGCAATCGTGGACCGCGACGCTCGACAACAACAGCTCCGCAGGCTGCGTCGCATCAGTCTCGCCGCAAGCCTGACTGTCGCCATCATCGCCATCGGCGCTGCGATATGGATTAACTCCGAACGTGGCAAAGCACTGGTTGCACAGCAGAAAGCTCAAACCGCGCAACAAGACGAAGCCGCTCAACGGGAACTTGCCGAGCAAAGTGAACAGGATGCACAGCAACAACGGCAGGTCGCCGTGGCTTCCAGTCGTAAAGCTGAGCAGGAACGCGAGAAGGCGGTTGCCGCTCAACAGGATGAAGCTGCTCAGCGTCAAATCGCCGTTAGCGAGCGAGAGAAAGCGGCTGCTGCCGAGGCTGACGCGAAACGTGAAACAAACAACGCCTTGAAGAATCTCAGAGTTGCCGAGGAAAATGCCTATAACTCAGACATCATGCTATTACCTAGCCGTTGGGAAGATTCCAGCATCCGTAGCTTCAACGAACTGGTCGAAAAATATCGCGACCGCGATGATCTCAGAGGTTTCGAATGGCGCTATTGGAATCGGCTCGCTCGTAGTGATCTACTAACACTCAAAGGACACACCAGCAAGGTCCAATGTGTTTCGTTCAGCCCGGATGGAACGCAGCTGGCCACCGCGAGCAATGACGAGACAGTGAAGTTGTGGGACGCGGCCACAGGGCAGGAGTTGCTCACGCTCAATGGCCACAATGGCGAGGTCCTTAGTGTGTCATTCAGCCCGAACGGGACGCGGCTGGCTACGAGTAGTTTGGACAAGACGTTGAAGTTGTGGGACGCGACCACAGGGCAGGAGACGCTCACGCTCCAAGGACACTCAGGCATTGTCCGGAGTGTGACGTTCAGTCCGGACGGGACGCGGTTGGCTTCCGCGAGTTCTGACACGACAGTGAAGTTGTGGGACGTGGCTACAGGTCAGGAGACGCTCACGCTCCAAGGACACTCAGGCGGCGTCAGGAGTGTGTCTTTCAGCCCGGACGGAACTCAGCTGGCCACCGCCAGCGAAGACAGAACAGCGAAGTTATGGGACGCGGCTACAGGTCAGGAGACGCTCACGATCAAAGGACACACTCATCCGCTCTCGAGTGTGTCGTTCAGCCCGGACGGAACTCGGCTGGCCTCTGCGAGCGTCGACAAAACAGTGAAGTTATGGGACGCGGCTACGGGGCAGGAGACGCTCACTCTAAATGGGCACACCCGTCAGGTCAGGAGTGTTTCGTTCAGCCCGGATGGGACGCAGCTGGCCACCGCGAGCAATGACGAGACAGTGAAGTTGTGGGACGCGGCCACAGGTCAGGAGACGCTCACGCTAAATGGGCACATCGGCGGGGGCCTTAGTGTGTCGTTCAGCCCGGACGGGACGCGGCTGGCCTCCGCGAGCAATGACATGACAGTGAAGGTGTGGGACGCGGCTACGGGGCAGGAAACACTCACACTCAAAGGGCACCATGGCGATGTCATGAGTGTAGTGTTCAGCCCGGACGGGACGTGGCTGGCCTCCGCGAGTGCTGACAGAACAGTAAAGGTATGGGACACCATTGATGGTGTTGCGTACCGTCGCCAGCAGCGTGAACTGCCTCCTTCCCAACGGGACAAAGCGGCGACTTACGCGCATCGGGCAGCCGAAGCCGAGAAGACAAAAGACTGGTACGCGGCTACGTGGAACTTGAACCAACTTATCACCCTCGATCCAGACGACACGTTACTGAAGGAACGCCGCACGCTGGCGGAGGCAAAGCTTCGGGAAAAAGGGCTGAACGTTCCGGAGCCGATTCCCACGTCACCGCGATGATGAAACGCTCAGCGAAGAGGTCCGGCAGCAGCGCAGGAGTGGGCCGAGTGTTCTGGACGAATCGTAAGCAGATCGACCGTGAACGGTCATCGTAATGACGATCAGATATCAGCCAGCTCCAACGCCGACAGTGGTCTGGAGTTCAGCTGAGTTTTTTGCCCTTTCAGGCATTCGCTTAGCTTCACCGGAAAGAACACCGTCAGTATCTTAGATTGAGTGACACGTCCCCTACCGCCATCAAATTGACCACGCCACAAACTGCCCTTTCATATTCGCCCGTGATCAGTTTTCGCCGCGTCGGTCGGTGTGCCGTGAAAGGCGTGTTGATTCTAGTGGGTGCAAATCCCACCCGGTAACTTGTCGCTCCGACCGGAAGCACCAGGAGCGGTTCAATGAGGTAACGATTTGGACTGAAGCACTCTTGGAAAAGGCTCCTTCAGGGAGTCAGCAAACACGCAGGCCATAACGTGAGTAAACGCTGAGCAATCCTCGAAACGGCTAATGTGGGAGCCGACCCGCCCGACCGATGGGGAAGGCCGCCGCTGGTCGAGTAACGAGTGACAAGTCTCGACTGGTCCCACCGGGGTATTGGCGATGGCATGTGTGGAAGAAGAATCGACAGGCAACACGGGAAGCCTCGGCGATGAGGGCGCGTGACCCTCAACGAGAACTCGGTAACGAGCAGGCTCGGTCGTGTGAGGTGACGGAGAGGCCCGTAGTAGTGATGACGCCGGCCCTTTGCGAAAAGTAACCGGGGCCGGTCGAGCGAAGGGGCCTTAGTTCAAGGTCAACGCACGAAGTGGCGAGAGAGCTGTGAGATTGGCGATGAGCCTACCAACTCTACCAAAAGTTCAGAAACTGCAGGATGCGTTGCACGCCAAAGCGAAGGGATCGCCCAAGTTTCGTTTCTACACGTTGTACGACAAGGTGTTCCGGGCCGATGTGCTGTGGATGGCTCACCGTCGCTGCCAAACTAATGGTGGGGCGGCGGGCGTTGACGGTCAGACGTTCGACGACATCAAGGACTACGGTGTGAAGAAGTGGCTGGGTGAACTGGAGGAAGAACTCAGGACAAAGACGTATCGTCCCCGTCCGGTGCGGCGAGTTTATATTCCCAAACCGGATGGCACCCCAGGGCGATTGCACGTTAAGTCATGCTGTAAACAGTACTTTGAGCAGGTAGTCTTCGTTGAGTGCTGCTGAGAGTCGTGTGTTTTTGATTAC
>Ga0316208_1001017_pt1 | contig 28770 bp, 14 predicted proteins | sample 3monopyrite_MG_FD_204944 | JGI IMG/M metagenome (GOLD analysis project Ga0316208, IMG submission 204944) | Microbial mat bacterial communities from mineral coupon in-situ incubated in ocean water Damariscotta River, Maine, United States -... | ecosystem: Environmental > Aquatic > Marine >... | reverse complement strand
ATCAAACGGCTGGTTCAATTGTTCGACCAGCTGAAAAGCCGATTGGAGGGCGAGACCATCGAGATGACCGTCTCGCGCGGCGAGGAAAAGATCACTAAGCAATTGACGCTCGTCGGCGAGTTGCCGGCTTACGAGGTCGCGTTTCTGGGAGTGCTGCCTGAACGAAATCCCGACTCCGCTGCCGACGAACCGGGAGTCGGAATTCGATACGTCTACTCAGAAAGTCCCGCAGCGACGTCGGGTATCCAGAAGGGCGATCGGCTGCTCAAGCTGAATGACGAGGCCATCGAAGACGTCGACAACCTGCGAGACCAACTCAGTCGCCTCAGGCCAAAGACCGAAGTCCAATTGGAATTGCTTCGCGGAGAAGTAACTTCGACCGTCAGCACAACGCTGGGACTCGTTCCGCAGAACGTTCCCGCCGAGATTTCGGCCGTTGTCACCGGTGACGCTGAGAAAGTCGAGGAGCCAAAGACCGGACGATTCACCGGCAAAGTTGATGGCTACGAAGACGAATACTGGGCGTTCGTGCCGGAGTCGTACTCGCCCGCTCAGTCCTACAGTCTGCTGGTCTGGCTGCATCCGAGTAACACAACGATGGAAGCGACGATGTACCGCGAGTGGAAAACGATCTGCGAACAGCGCGGCATCATTCTGCTGGCTCCAAAGACGTCAACTCGAACCGGCTGGACACCGAACCACGCCGAGTACGTTCGAGACGTCGTCGCAGACTTTCGCGAAAAATACAACGTCGCCGCATCGCGAACCGCCGTCCACGGCCTGGGTAACGGCGGCGAGTTTGCAGCCAGTGTGGCGTTCCGATTCCCCGAACTGTTTCGAGGCATCGCTCTTGCCAGTGCTGCATTAAAGACTCGCCCTCCCGAACACACTCCCGAGTTTCAAGTGCAGTTTCACCTGATCTACGGAGACCGCGATCCTGCCGGAGCGTTCGTGCAGAAGACCGCCGTTGGCCTTTCGCGACTGAAGTTTCCAGTCACGCTACGAAAGGTCGACGGTCACCGTGCCGGCTACCCACCGGCGGATGCCGTCGAAGAAATGGCCCGCTGGCTCGACGCCCTCGACCGTCTATAGCCACTTGGACCGTAGGCTGGAACGAGCACCACGCTGTTCCGGCACCAGCCGGCCGCCATGATGATGCCGGAACGGCGCGGAGCTTGTTCCAGCCTACTACTCATCCTGCGCTTGCCTGAAAACTCGCCGGATTCCGTGTTGAGAACGCGTAGCCGCTGCGTACATAGGAACGTGTCTGAAATAACTTCCCTCTTTCGTCGTGACGATTTCTAAACACAGAGGCACAGAGATCACAGAGGAACATCTCCCATTGACAACTCTGTGTTCTCTGTGCCTCTGTGGTTAATTTCTGCATTGTCAATTCGGGAAGTTATTCTGAACACGTTCCTTAGACTGAGCAGCCTGCACGCGCCTCAACCGTCATTCTCGCGAAGGCGGGAAACCAGCATTGTTACGAAACGACTGGTTATCCGCCTGCGCGGTCATGTCATGACGGAACCTCATTCTCTCTTCGAGGAGCAGCCATGAAATCATTCGCGGGCCATCGCCAAAGTTCGCACTCACGCTCTGGATTCACCTGGATCGATGTGGCCGTCACAACGCTCGTTCTTCTTGTGCTGGCGGCATTGCTGCTGCCGGCAAGCCGGAGTACTCGCGGGTCTGCACGTCGCGCCGAATGTCAGAACAACATAAAGCAGTTATGTACGGCCACGATGAATTACGCTTCAAAGTCGAACGGCAGTCTACCCTGGTTGTCCATCGAGAATGACGAGGGGGTCGTTTCCAACTGGTTGGTCGATTTGCTCCCCGCTTTGGACAACGCAGGAGTGCTACGTGAGTGGCAAGCGCTCTCCTACGAAGGGCGTTCAGAGTTTGAAATCAGTCTGAAGATGTTTCAGTGCCCCCATGATCCAACGTCTTTTCAAGTCGACGGCGGACTGAATTACATTGCCAATGCCGGCTTTGGCAATTTCGCAACTGATCAGAGAACGAATGCCGTTTACGAGACGGAGCCTCACGGGCAAAGTTCAATTGACTGGGATGGTGACGGAGAAATCAGAAATTCTGACCGGCCGAAAACCATCGCCACCGGCGTGTTCTGGCCGAAGCACGAAGGCGACACGTTTCAAACCAGCCTCGACTACATCTCATCATGCGACGGGCAGACTAACACGATCTTGTTTGCCGAGAGTGTGAATGCTGGCAAGTGGAATTCGGCGAAGACTCTCGACATTGCTTTCGTGGTCGGACTTGACCGAATTCAGTTTGCCAGGCCTGGTTCCGACCAGGAATGCTTGAAGATTGAACGAGCCGACCTCGGTCCGTACGGAATCGCGGGAGGCAAAATTCCTCGTCACACGCCGTCACCCAGTAGCAATCATCTCGGCACGTCGATCTACGGATTCGCTGACGGAGGGGCGCGACAGATTTCGGACAAGATCGATCCGCTCATTTATCTGCGGCTGATGACGCCGAACGGGCAACGATTCGGGCAAAATCACGAGGGCATGGAGAATTATTGAGAGCCACATTTCGCAGGGTGCCTCTCGTTTATTGATCAATGTCATGCAGTTTGAACCACGAATGACACGGAAAGGTGACTATTGCTTTCCGTGTTTTTCCGTTTCTTCCGTGGTTAATTCCATTGGACGACTTCGTCAGGCGGAGCCTGGCCTACGAGGGGAGATCGCGCAGGAACTGCTGAATGACCAGGTTGATAGCCACTGGGTTTTCGAGCGGCGACATGTGGCCGGCGTTGGGGACTTCGAAAATGGCGGCGTTTGGCATCGCAGTGGCAATGCTCCGCATTTCTTCGGGCGGCGAAATGCCGTCGTCCTCGCCGACGATCAGCTGTGCCGGAGTTTCGATGTTTGGGAGGAGGGACGTCACGTCGGGACGTTCGGCCATGCCGAGTGATGCGGCGGCGATGCCTTGGGGTGACGTTGCCGCGATCGTTTGTCGCAGTTCGTCGATAGCTGATTGATCGCGGTCGGCGGTTGCTGGTGAAAATAGATTTGGGAGCATCACCGAGGCGACGGCTGCCGAACCATTTTCGATGACCATCTTCGCGAGGCGTCTACGATTCTCGACGCCTTCCGGAGTGTCGGAGATGGCTCGCGTGTCGCAGAGAATTAAAGCTCGCAGGCGATTCGGATACTTCTGTTGAAACTGCCAGGCGATGTAACCGCCCATCGACAATCCGCAAAACACGACTGGCTCGTTGACGTTTAATTCGTCGAGCATTGCGGCCAAATCGTCGGCGTGCTGCTCCATCGTGACGGTACCTTCAGTGACGTCGCTTTCGCCGAAGCCTCGGAGGTCGGGTGCGATGACGCGATGGTCCGGTGCGAATGCTTCGAGCTGGGGTCGCCACATCGAGTGACTCAGAGGGAAGCCATGCACGAACAGAATCGGCGGGCCGCTTCCTTCGTCATGAACGGCGAGCGTGATTCCGTTGACGGTGACTTTTTTCATGGAGGACAGTCTCTGTGCCGTAAGAGCAAATTGATTCATTTGTGAGCCGACGGCGCTAGCCGCGGGCCGGTTGTTCATCGACGATTCTCGGCCCCAGGACCGACGCTAGCGCGTTCGGCTCACAATTACGACGCAGAGCCCTATCTCAATCTGCAGAGCCCTATCTCAATCTGCGTTCAAGCTGACGGCGGTTGAAATCTCCATTGGCTGGCGGAGAGTCTGGTAGATGACGCAGTAACGCTCGGTCAGCTGAATCAGCTTGTCGATCTTTTCCTGTGGAGCTTCGCTCTTCACGTCAAAATTCAGACGGATGTCTGAGAAGCCGATCGGAACATCGCGAGAAACTCCGAGTGTTCCGCGAAAGTCCATGTCTCCCTCGGCAGTGATTGATGCATGGTCGATCGGAATTTCCATCGCGGTGGAAACTGCGGAAAACGTGACACCGGCACACGCAACCAGCGTTTCCAACAGCATGTCTCCGGAGCAGGCTTCATCTCCCGATCCGCCGGCTGCGGGATGCAGGCCCGCGTCGACCGGCCCCGCCGCCGTTTGCAAGCGGCATGCCTGGTTGGGCAGGACGTGCCCGGTGACCGACATTGTCTGAACGGCAGACTCGGGGTCTGACTTGTACTTTTCTTTGATCGGAGCCTGGGCAGCTCGCAGTTCGTCGGCATTCATGAGGGAGTCTCAATTGAGGATAACGTTTTGAACGCAGAGGGCGGAGAGGTAAAATCGCAGAGGAGAAGGAGAGTCCTCTCTTTATCTCTGCGAGTCCTCGGCGGGCTCTGCGTACCGTTCTTTTTGATTTACCAGAAAGCTGGAAACTACAGAATCGGGCCGATGGTCCACGGGGAGAATTCTTCGTCGCCGATGCCCTGGGCTTCGCTTTTTGTTTGCTCGCCACTGGCCACGGCAATGACCTTTTCGAAGATTTCGTGTCCGACTTCTTCGACCGTCGCGCCGTCGAGAATTCGGCCGGCGTTGATGTCCATGTCGTCGATCATGTGGTCGTACATCGGAGTGTTCGTGGCAATCTTGATGCACGGAACGGGCTTGCAGCCGAAGCAGCTTCCTCGGCCGGTCGTGAAGAGTGCGACGTTCGCCCCGCTGGCAATCATGCCGGTCACGGAAACCGGATCGAAGCCGGGTGAGTCCATTACGACGAAGCCTTTCTGAGTGATCGGCTCGGCGTAATCGTAAACGCCTTTCAGGGCGGTACTGCCGCCCTTGGCGATGGCTCCCAGAGACTTTTCGTAGATCGTGGTCAGGCCGCCTTTTTTGTTTCCGACAGACGGGTTGTTGTCGATCGTGCCGCCGAACTTGGCCGCGTACTCCTTCCACCAGTCGATCAGGTCGATCAGTTTCTGGCCGACTTCTTTGGAAACGGCTCGCCGAGTCAGCAGGTGCTCGCCGCCGCAGATTTCAGGCGTCTCGGCCAGAATGGAAGTTGCTCCATGCGCGACGAGCAAATCGCTGGCGATGCCGACTGCCGGGTTGGCGGTGATTCCGCTGTTGCCGTCGCTGCCTCCGCATTCGCAGCCGAGCATGATTTCGGAAACCGGGACGGGAACACGCTCGATTTGGTTAACTTCAGGCAGCATGTCTCGAATGACCGACGTTGCGCGGTCGACTGTCTTCTTCACGCCGCCGACGTCCTGGATGTTCATGATCATCTGCTGAGGCTCTTCCTCGTCGCCGACCATCCGCAATTGAGTCAGGTCATGCTTGTTGGCCATGAACGATGCCTGGGCGGTCTCGCAACCAAGACCCAATACGAGGTACGCCGCGATGTTCGGGTGCTTGGCGAAACCGGCCAGCGTTCGAGCCAGAAGCTGGTGCTGATCACCGCCGTAGTCGTACGCGCAGCCTTCTTTGTGAGTCAGTGCGATGACTCCGTCGATGTTTGGGTAGGCGTCGAGGATCGACTGGTCGAAGTTGGCGGCGACGTATTTAGAACTCGTTGCGGAGCAGTTCACCGTGCTGATGATGCCGATGTAATTGCGAGTCGCAATGCGACCGTCAGGCCGAACGATGCCCTGAAAGGTGCGACCGGTAATGGGATCGGGATCGGCCGGAACTTCCGAGGCGAATGCGTAGTCAAGTTCAAGCTCTCCCGGCGTGACATTGTGAGTGTGTACCCATTGCCCCGGAGCAATGTCTTCGGTCGCAAACCCGATCACCTGCCCGAACTTGCGGATCGGCTCACCCGACTGAATCTGCGTCGACGCGATCTTATGGCCAAATGAGATGTTGTTCTGAGCGGTGAGTGATGCCTGGGCATCGAAACTCGCCCCTTTCGTAATCGCGATCCTGGCGATGACGACGTTGTCGTCCGGGTGCAAAGTCAGAATCGGCGAGTCAGCAATCGAAGCGGGCATGGGTTGTTTCTCAGAAGCAGTAGTAGGCTGGAACAAGCGCAGCGCGGTTCCGGCAGTTCGAATATCGTTTGTGATCGATGATTGCCGGAACTGCGCTGTGCTTGTTCCAGCCTACAAAAAAACTTTCAACTTCTTTGAATTATCGCACCGCCCCGCCGTTGCAGTTGATGACCTGGCCGGTGATGTAGGACGCGTCCGGGCTGACCAGGAAGCGTGCCAGCTTAGCAATGTCTTCCGGAGTCCCCCAGCGGTTGAGCGGAGTTTCCTTGAGGACTCGTTCCTGCCAGGGATCGCTGGCCTGTTCTCCCCATGCGGTGCGAATCCAGCCGGGGGCGATGCAATTGACTCGGATGGTCGGAGCAAGACTGACGGCGAGCGACCGGGTGAAGCCCATGATCGCATTCTTGGCCGTCGCAAAGAGTTCGCCGCTGTCGCCGCCCATGCCTCGGTCCGACTGGTCCCAGCCGATGTTGAGAATCGACCCTCTGCCCTGGGCAGCCAGTCTTTCACCGACAAGCTTAGAAAGCAGCACGGCCGAGCGGACATCAATGTCGAGCAACGCTTCCAGCTTGTCGGCATATGAGAGCTTTGCCTTGTCGCTGGTCAACAGGTCAACTCCGGCGTTGTTCACCCAGACGTCGACTCCGCCGAGCGCATTCCATGCGGCGTCAACAAGTTGGCTAAGGTTCTCGGCATCGCCAACATCGCCCTGAATCACGGCTGACCGGCGACCGACCGATCGGATCTCTGCGGCGACTTTCTCGGCTTGCTCAATCGACTGATGGCAATGCACGACGACATCCGCCCCCGCAGCGGCGAGCTCGAGCGCAATCGCCCTGCCGATCCCGCTCGAAGAGCCGGTCACGACAGCCGTCAGTGAATCCAGATTTCCGAACTCAGACACTGCAGAATCCTTATCAGTAACTCGTGCCTGCCTGATAAACACCTTCAAACCGGTGAGGCTCGGCGAGTCTCTCAAGAGCCGTCCGTTTATGCAATCGCCACGGGGGCGTTCCTGTGTTAAACACGGGGGCGTTCCTGTGTTAAAGAGGCACGTTCGGTTTTCGAAACTCGATCGAAAGCCAGCAACAGATCCGGTTTTGAGTGCGACGCGTTTGCCGGTTCGCAATTGCGTCCTGACCGGCATATTGTACGCTGGCGAGCAGCGCTCGATGACAGGAGCATAAGACTGGTCGATACGTTCCGGGCACGAATTTCTCAGCGAAGCGTGACGACGCCTGTGGATTATTTGAGCCGGCTGTTTGCATCAACTGTTGGAAATCTCCGTGAAGATAGTCGGTACAGGTTTCATCGCATCGCATTTGGAACGGATGAGGAATCGATTCCCCGATACCGTCATGATGGCCGCTGGCGTGGCAGACTCAGCATGCAGCGATGAACGAGAATTCCTGCGGGAACGGCAATTGCTGCAGCGGACGATCGAGCAAAACCGACAATGCCGAATCGTTTATTTTTCCAGCGGTGGTCGTGTCTATGGAGGCTGGGGTGGATTGCGAGATGAGCGGACCGCATGCCATCCCCAGACACACTATGGCAGGCACAAGATTGAGTGTGAGAATTTGATTCGTGAATCGGACTGCCGTCACCTCATCGTGCGTTTACCGAATCTCGTGGGCCCGAAGCAGAATCCCGCCCAACTAATCCCCGCGCTGGTTCGGCAGATTAGATCGGGCCAAGTGCGCGTTCTTGAGGACGCGACGCGAGACCTGCTGGGGATCGGTCGATTGCAAAGCATCCTTGAGGAACTCATTCCCGCAGCGCCGGATCGTGCTTCGATTGTCGTGGCTTCTGGAATTTCCACGCCAGTTGGAATCATTGTGAAGCATCTGGCAACGATGCTGGGCATTTCGCCAAATTTGAACGTCGTGCCGGGGGGAACCGTCGAACGGTTTCGTATCGATCGCCTTCGCGAACTTGCGCCCGAATCGACCAGGTTCGACGACGGTTATCATGAGGATCTTCTACGCCAATGCGTCGCCGAAATGTCCGAGGACGGATCGTCGAACAGCCTTTGATGTCCTTTTCGGACGCTGAATGTTCGGACACAATCTGTTCCCTGCGTCAGGCACTCCAGAGCGTTCGCGAGTCGATCGTGTTGTCAGCGTCGTCACAGTGGTTTCGTGCGGGACGGCCATTATGATGACTCGCCCGCGAATCGAATGTGTAAGTTTGTCGTTCACGCTTCAGGTTGAGTCACTGGCTCCGCCGCACGTTGTCTCTTGATGTGAGTTTTTCGAATCGACATGACTGCAACTTCATGCGACCGAATCTCCGTCTGCCTGGTTGCTTACGACTCGTTGCCAGTTTTTGATTCGAGTGTTCGCAGGGGATTCGGCGGAATCGAAACGGAATCCGTACTGATAGCCCGCGAGCTGGCCCGAGATGACCGATTCGACGTCAGCCTGATGGTGCGGCACACGCACAGATCGCAAGTCGCCGAGCTCGATGGTGTTCGCATCATTACAAGAGTGGAACCGTTCCTGCGGATTCGAGAAGCGGTTTCGAGTTGCGTTACGATCACTCGCAACTGGCCTTGGGTTCGCATCCAGAAATTCAATCCTGGCTTGCTGTGGCAAATACCTCTCCTGGCGGCAACGTGGCCATTTCGTCGCCGCGACCCCAACCCGTTCGCTCCTGACCCGTTTTTCGTCGCTACTGAAATCGATGTTTTTTTCTGTTTTGGGGCAAGCTCCCTGACAGCATCGATTGCCTCCAGCGTCAGCGGACAGATTCTGTGCCTCGCGTCCGACACGGATATCGACGCGAGGATTGGTCCGCAATCTGATTGGGTCAACGATTACGGAGAAAGTGGCCGCGCCTGCTATCATGCCCTCACAGGAGCGAATCAAATTATTGCGCAGACAACCAGGCAGCAGAGGCAGCTCAAGGAACGATTCGATCTGGACTCGGAAGTCGTGAGCAAACTCTTCAATCTGGAAGACTGGGATCGCCGTCTGGCATCCCCTCCCACGTTTGCATACCCGGACGACTGGGAATCGTATGTAATCTGGCTGGGCCGGGCCGACACTTTCCATAAGCGACCGCTGTTACTACTGGAGCTTGCGAAACGACTGAACGACATTCGATTTCTAGTGATTCTGAATCCGTCGGATCTCGATGTGGAACGTGAGTTCCGTGCGAACTGTCCCGAGAACGTCAGAATTATTGAACGGGTTTCGTTTGACGAGCTGCCGGACGTTTACCGTCGCGCCGCGATGTATGTCAGTACGAGTTCAAGCGACTTCGAAGGATTCCCGAACGTGCTTGTTCAGGCAGCCGCTACTTCGATTCCCATCGTCAGCCTCGAGGTTGATCCCGGATTTGTCCAGGAGCAAGGATGTGGCACGGTGGCGGACGGTGACATGGATAGACTCGCTCAGTCCGTAAGATCCTGCTGGGACGACCGCAGCCTGGCACAGGAATACGGCAAACGCGGACGGCAGTATGTTGAGGCGAATCACCGGGAAGCAGTGTTTGTTGATCGAGTTGCGTCGTACATTCTAAATGTCGTCGCCGAGAAACGAACACATTGATTCCTCGACGCTGGCGACCTAAGTGATGAAGAGTGCCGAAGCCGGGAAAAGAGAGCAGAGTCTGGTAGACGATTCGCGGACGTTTCCACGGATGATATTCTGCTCAGCCGAAGTTTCCATCGACACGAATCGTCGTGCGTCGTATTGTCAGTTGAAGTCTCCGATCGAAGAACCAGAACAACTCCGGACCGCCAATCCTTGAAAGATAAGCAGGACCCACGATGTCGTCCTCGTTGAGGCAATCAGTCAGAGGACTCGTTCAACGCTTCGAAATCGATCGGGCCGTGCTCTACGCAATGTCCGCACGCGGCTGGCAGTTCGTTGCCGGCCCGGTCACCTTGTGGCTCATTGCCGATCATTTTTCGGCGGAAGTGCGGGGCTACTTTTACACGTTCGGTAGCGTTCTGGCGATTCAGCTCTTTTTTGAGTTGGGGCTGCACACGATTCTGGTCAACCAGGTCAGCCACCAGTGGGCCTTGCTCCGCTTAACCGACGAGGGTGCGGTGACCGGCGACCCGATTGCCGCAGCACGACTGGCAAGCCTGATTCGATTTGTTGACCGGTGGTACACCGTCTGCGCCGTCCTGTTTGCGGTCTGTTGCGGCATCGGCGGACACTGGTTTTTCTCCGGCAAGCAATCGGAAATTCCATGGCAGTACCCATGGCTATGCCTGGTGATTATGGCGGGTGTCTCGTTTCGACTGACTCCCTGTTTCACGATTCTCGAAGGGTGCGGACAGGTCCGGGAAGTGAACCGGATGCGTTTTTCTCAAGCGGTCTGCGGGAACCTCGCCGTGTGGGTGGTGATCCTGATGAACGGGCAGCTGTGGGCGTGCGTCGCAGCGGCCGTGGTGCGAATGGTGTGGGAGTTCATTCTGGTCGGCACGAGTTTTCGCCGAATACGAACGGGACTCGCCGCTTTTCCCTCAAACAGTGACATCAACTGGAAAGAAAATATCTGGCCGTTGCAATGGCGAATTGCAATTCAGAGTGTATCGCTGTGGTTCGCCATGCATCTCTTTACGATCGTGACATTCGAATTTCACGGAGAGGCTGCGGGCGGTCGGATGGGGATGACATGGTCCATCGCCACCGCAATCCAGGCTGCTGCTATGGCCTGGGTGGCGACGCGAATTCCGGTCTTCGGCAAACTGATTGCTGAAAACGACTTCGGGGCTCTTGATCGACTCTTCAAGAGAATGGCCGTTTTCTCGACGACTTTTATTGTGGTCACATCATCGGCGGTAGTTGCGGCGGTTCTGTATCTGCACTCGACCGAATCACGCTACGCCATTTGTCTGCTTGAACCGTTGCCAACTGCGTTCATTTTCCTGGGGATCGTCGTTAACCACCTCATCTACTGCCAGGCAATCTATGTTCGGGCTCATCGCACAGAACCGTTTCTTTATCTCACCACGTCAGTCAACCTGATGATCGGCTTGAGTGTCTGGGTGCTGGGTGAACGTTTCGGTGCGTTGGGCGCCATTTCCGGATGGCTGACTCTTTCGGCTTTGTTGTATCTGCCCTTGCATACAATGCTTTGGGCAAGGCTGCGGCGCGACCTGCATTCGTAAACAGACAATGTGTCCGTCACATCAACGCGTCGCAGAAACACGCGATCGCAGACCGCTTCCCCTGTCATTTTTCTTCACGAAGAAAAGTGACCAGGTCCGCAATCTCGTGAATGGTCAGCGTCTTCCCCAGTGAGTCAGGCATCAGTGAGTGGCCGTGTCGAATCAGCTCGTCGACCTCGTTTCTCGGAACGGCATGCTGCTTACCCTCTGCGGACCTCACGACAATCTCTTCGCCCGTCGAGATAAGCAGTCCGCTTTGCGAACGACCGCTGGTGTCGACGATCGTCCAGGTTTCATAACCAGTGAGGATCGAGGCGCTGGGAAAAAGGATTGACTCGACCAGTCCTCGGCGGTCAAGACGCCGCGCGCTGTTGGTCAAATCCGGCCCGATCCTGCCTCCCTCGCTTTTGAATTTGTGGCATTTGCCACAAGTCGCTTTATCCGAAAAGAACAGACTGCGTCCGCGCGCGGGATCCCCCTCTTTGAGTGCGACTTCGGCCAATCGTTGGGAATCGATCTGAATTTTCGGCGCCGGCTGAAACCGCACCGGCAACGGCTCGACGGGAGCTCGATCCGTCGCCGCCCGATTTCCATTGCCCGCTCGGTCGTCGAAGTGTGAGACCCACCAACGGACATATTCGACCATCTCGTTGGGGGACTTTTCGGACTTACTTTCGAGCTGCGATACGAATTCCTCCAGCACCGTCTTTGCGTCGGGTGTGCGGACGAAGGCGATCGAGTCAACAGCCAATACGACTTCAGCCGGACCGAGCGACTCGACCTGTAGCCGCTTTTTCAGATCGGCGAGTGCCGCAGTTGGATGAAGTCGCCAGACAATGGCTTGAAACCGGTCCGTCCAGTTCGCTGGTTCGTCACCAAGTCGCAATCGCAGGTCTGCATAGATCGACTCTTCGTGCCCGTCGCAGGCCAGCCCGAAGGCTTCAAGTTCGTATCGATCCTTAGGATCGATTGTCGATGCCAGTCTAAGCAGGATCTCTTTCGTCTCGTCCAGAGGCTGACCTCTGAGCGAAACTGCAAGCTGGCAACGCAATTCCGGTGCGAGATCAACGAGGTCATTTCCCGCTGCGAATTCATAAGAGAGCTTGCCGGAACTCAGTCGCCTCATGACTGACAGATCAAACTGAGGATCGCTCGCGGCCAAGGCATTCTGGCTTTGACTGGATTCAAACTTCGAAAAGTCGGGTTCTTCAAGCAGCCACATCAGCCGCGACTTCAGAAACGGATTCTTCTCGTCGGCGAGCGCCCGCATTAAGTCTGCACTGCTTAATTCTGCACTGTTTAATTCTGTACTGGCCATCGACTGACGAAGTTGCCCTCGTGCAACCGCTCGAACTTCAGGTGATGCACTTCGAAACGCGGCCAGCTCTTTCGACAATGGGTGATCTTTGGCCGGCCCGGTTTCCTGGTGGCCGACTTCTGGTGCGGCCTGGTCGTTGGCCGGTCGCACAAGGTAAATCCTTCCGGCGGCATCCGGATCGTTTACTCGGTGGGCACCGACGTACGAGTCATACCAGTCGGCGACGAAGACGTTGCCGTCGGCAGCAATGGCCACATCGGTCGGGCGGAACCATGTCGCGCTCAGGCCATCGTTTCTCGCTGACTGATTCGCGTCTTCTGATTCGGACCAGATCAGTTTTGTCCGCTCGAACCGAAACCCCGCCCCCGCCTTGATCGGCCGGAATCCGAACACGCAGCCCAGCCCCGCGTCGCATGCCAGAATCGTTCCATCGAGCGCTTCGCCAAAGGTATCGCCCTCGTACCGGACAAGTCCTGTCGGAGCACCGGTTCCGTAAACTTCACCGGCCGGCAGCACGCCGGGATCGTCCTGGTGCCAGTGGGCTTCCGGTATCGACTGTCCGGGTCGGTGATCGGCCTGCCACGAGCGATTGCCGTCAGCCGAAGCGAGGCCCTGGTTTGACCCATCCATCAGCCAACTGATGCGACAACCGACGGTGTCATCGTTGTCGGTCTGCCAGATGTTGCCGAATGAGTCGACGCATAGTTCGTAGGGGTTCCGCGAATTGTGGCTGTGAACCCGGAGGTCGGTGCCGTCCGGTAGAACACTCAAGGCCAGGCCGCCGACATAAACCCGACCATCGTCGCTAACGAGCCCTCCGGTGTTGAGCGTCGGTCGCGCCGTTTTATCAGTGGACGCAGACTCAACGGGAGTCGCTGCGGGATCCGGTCCCGCAGTCAGTGACTGATAGTGGCTGCCGGACCGCAATGTCCATCCACTTCGGTCCGTTACGATGTGCGGCCCGGCATTCCCCACCGAGAAGTAGAGTCGTCCGTCCGGACCGGGAACAATGCTGTGCACTCCGTGATCGTGGTCGCGGCCGCCGAAGCCAGTCAACAAGACCTCTTTGCGATCAGCCTTGTCGTCACCGTCGTCATCGATAAAGACGAGAATGTTCGGGGAGCACGACACGAACACTCGGTCACCCAGGACGCAGAGGCCCGTCGGTGCGATAAGTTCTTCATCCTGAGCAAAGACGGTCGATCGATCCGCGCGGCCATCACCGTTTGAATCTTCGAGGATGACGATTCGATCGCCTGCGGCATACTTTGCCCGAACCGAGTCGCTCTGATGGTTCTGCCAATTGCGATAGTTGACCGCTTCGGTGGCCCAGACTCTGCCTCGCTCGTCAACTGAAATACTTGTCGGGTTTCTTACGAGCGTCTCGTCTGCCCACAGTGTTATTTTCAAAGTATCGTCGGCGACAACGCTTTCAATTCTTGACGTGAGATGCTCCCACGGCGGCGCCGGCTGGATCAAGCGATAGTAGATTCTGCGGCCAACAAAGAAACACGCTGCCAGCCCGAAAATGAGCCCAGAGAGAACAACGATCTTTCGTATTCTCGATCGACCGCTGTCCTCTTTGGCCGCTGGTGTTTTGTCGCGATTCGGTGACCGTGAGGAATGCTGCATCCTCACTTGCCTTCTGTTTCGGTGTCGCTGCCGGATGCTCGTTCCGAATCAGCAGCCGCGATCGGCTCTGCATGACCGATGCAGTACAGATGGTCCAGAGTTCGGATCAGGAGTCCTCCCGACGTCGGGACCGGAGTTGCCAGGATCCCGGCATCCAGCGTATTTTCGGCGAGCACCTCGTCATCACGACCCGCTTTGAAAACGAACGTTCGCCCATCCTCGACGCTCATCAGGATCCGCTCACCGATGCGAACTGGTGACGATGCAACATTGCCACCAAGGCGTTTTCGCCACACCCGCTCGCCAGTATCGGCTTCGAAGCAGTTCAGGATTCCCAGGTCCTGCGCGACGTAAAGCAGGCCATCGTGGTAGAGCGGCGAGGGGACTTCCGCTTTCAGTTTATGATTCCACAGCGTCCGTGGCGGACTGCCGAATTCAATTGCTGACACGCCACTCTCAGCCGCGCAGCCCGTGACAAAGATCATGCCATCGGCAATCGTCGGCGTCGAAGCCGAGAGCACTGGCCCTGGAATCTGCCAGACTTCAGACCCGTCACTCGACCGGTATGCTGTCACTCGTTCCAGCCCGGCCATCACAATTTGAGTTTCGCCATCAGACTCCAGCAGTCCCGGAGTCCCATAGCTGGTTCCGGCTCCGCGAGGAGTCCGCCAAACGACGTCACCCGATGCCCGATGCACGGCGGCCAGCCAGGATTGTCCGACGTTATCTGCAGCGACAATGACAAAGTCACCAGCGATCAGGGGCGAGGCTCCGAATCCTTCCTTCGAATAGTACGGACCAACTTCCGTCTGCCATGTCAGATCACCCTGCGGCGTAAACGCCGAAAGCCAGATGGCCCCGTCGATCGGAAACGAGACAAAGATCAGCGAACCATCAGTGGCCGGGGTCGAAGATGCATGCGAGCATTTCAAATTGGCATAGATGAATTTACCTCGATGAGCTTCCCGGTCCCAAACGATCTCACCCGTCTTCAGCGACGCGCAAAAGACGTGTTGAGACGAATCGTCCTCATTGGCAGAGGTGAGATAAACATCATCCCCCAGCACGCACGGCGACGAGTGACCTCGACCTGTCAGCGGAGTCTTCCAGACGACGTTGTGGTCCTCGCCCCAACTCAGCGGTGGCAATTGATCGGAAGCATCGACAGAAACTCGGGCACGCCACCAGGGAGCATCATCCCCTTGTACGGTCAGCGGTGGAGCAACCGGCAGTGCTGTCGTCGCTCGCGAAATCAGCAACGTATCTCGGGACTGATTCTCGGTTCGCTGTTCAAGCATCGTGCGAACGCGATGTCTTGCTCGCCAGGCGACTGCAACAACAACAGTGCCAGCAATCACAATGATAAGTAGAAGTCTTCGGCGATTCATTTCGACAGATTAGCGGAGCCAGCGATAGATGCACACCGATATTCTCGGCGGAAACTCAATCCAGGACTCGTATGCTGAAACGATCATGCTGGGCTGCTTTACATGACCGTCGAACTCGACTGATATGCAGTCCGCATCGACACTTCTTCCGCCTTTGTGAATTCAGCATTCATGCACGTTCCGTGGCCATACGCCGGGCGATTCTGAGTCAATCCGAACTCGTCTTCAGGTCAACCCTGCACGATTTCGCCTCGATCCATGCGCCTTCGCATTTGCATTGTTGCTCTGAATACCTGGCCCCGGTTGTGCAACCCTCCGGCGGACGGCAAATGGGGTGGCATCGAAACCAACGGATGGACGATGACACGATCTCTAGCAGCTTGTCCGGATGCCTGTTTCGACCTGGATTTCGTGGTGGGGATGGTGTCGACGAACTTCGCCGGAATCGGCGTTGACCGCCGAGTCCGTGGGGATCGATCGTGTTGCTCGAACGCGAGCTTTCGAACTACCGGTTCGGTCATGATTGATGTAAGTTATCGAGCGTTTCCAGATTTTGCCTGATCGTTATTGTCGGAGCTGCCTTCATGAAGGTTTTGCCGTTTTCATTTCGACCGTCAGTCCTGGTGAGTGTCCTTGTTGCCGGATGGATCACCTCGTTGGCCCACGCTGCCGACCCACCGACAGATCCTCGAGTCAAGGGGCCAGTTGCCAAAGCCGTCCGCCTGATCAAGCAGGAATACAGCAAGAGCATTAAGAAGACAGGTGGGTACCAGACTTTATCAGCATACGCACTGGCAAAAGCCGGTGAATCTATTGACAGCACAGAGGTAACTCAGGCGATTGAGGCCATCAATAAGAAGGTTCATGACGACGGGACTTACCACCCACTCGATCATCACTACTCCATCTACGAGGCCGGGATGGATCTGATGTTTCTAGCCGACGTGCATGCCGACGAGAATTGGGATGCAATTGAGGCCATCGGCAACTATCTCGTAAAAGAGCAGCATGGACCTGGTTTCTGGACCTATCCCGGCGAGACCATCGGCGACACAAGCATCACTCAGTACGCCATGTTAGGACTCTGGGGAGCCACTCGTGTCGGTTACGAGACCCCTATGGATACCTGGAACCGCTCTGCTCGCTGGCTGTCGGCCACGCAACTCAAGGACGGCGGATTCACCTACAAGCCAGGGACAGGCCAAGGCTTCGACGGCGGCAGGTCGAACCCTAACATGACAAATGCCGGAGCCGGCTGCCTGCTGATTGCACGACTGTATCTGTATCCGGATAAACCCGAATGGGGTAGCAAAGAAAAAGAAGGCGCCAGTGGGCCGAAGAAGGCGTTCGGTGTGCTCCAGGCCACAAAGCCGGCGGCAGGCGGAGGAACACCGACGCAACAACGAGCTGAACTGGATAACCTCACCCCACTGACGGCGATCGATAACTCGATTAGAGGCGGCCTTGGATGGATCGCTGGCAAATGGAGACCGGAATCGTCGAACGCATTCCGCAACTATTTCTACTATACCCTTGAGCGGGTCGGCGCACTTGCCAACACGGAAACGTTCGGATCACACAAATGGTACGACGAGTCACTAAAAGTACTTGTCAGTAAGCAATTGCCCAATGGCGGGTGGGAAGAATCACGCCTCGACGAAGCTTCCAGCGCTGCTCTCGCTATTCTTTTTTTGACACGATCAACTGAGAAGATCTTGAAAGAAATGGTTGGAAGTGGGCTCCTGACCGGGGGCCGAGGGCTGCCAACCGATCTGGCCAATGCGGATATCAGCGGCGGAGCCGTCAAACAGAAACGGAAAATCGAAGGTCCACTGGATGAATTGTTGACTGAACTTTCCGCTCTCAACCCGGATTCGATTGCTGATGCTCAGGCCGCAATCGTCGAAAAAGTGCAGGTTGGCAACCGCGAAGATTTGCTGGGCGAACTGGATCGAATTCGAGATCTGATCGCGCACCCCAACCCGGAACTTCGCAGGACGGCTGTCTGGGCTCTGGGACGCAGTGGCGACCTGAAAGATGCCAACCTGCTGATCAGCTCGTTGAATGACAACAACGTCGACGTGCTCACCGAAGCCTACAATTCGTTGTCGTATCTCAGTCGCAAGATAGACGGTGTCGACATGGATCCGAGTCCGTTTGCTGGACTCAGTGAATTCCCGACGCAACCCGAAAAAGATGCGGCGATGGTCGCTTGGCGCAAACAGGCTCAGAAGAAATGGGGAGCGTGGTATCTTCGAGTCCGACCGTACTCCGAACGCAATGACATCTTTGAGTTGGGACTGAAAACCAAGCGAAAATAGATCGACGCACGAACTGCGTTTTTCTCTGACGCAGTGCGTTCGACTCTGGAGTTATTCACTGATGGTTGAGAATCCTCGTGAATCTGGCGTTGCAGGCTCGTCCGCACCGAAAACCCGCGCAACGCGGTGGTTGATCTGGTCAGGAATTGCATCGCTCGCTTTGGCTGCCACCTGTTTGGTAGTCACCATTGTCGGCATGGTGCTGACGTTGAATTCGATCGCCACGTCCACGACAACGCCACACCCGTCTGACTTGGCGCAGGGAATCAGCACAGCATCGCTTCCGTCGATTGCTGCTGTTCCGCTCGGAATTCTTGGAATCATTCTGCTTGTCGCTGGATTCATTGTTCGCCAACCAGTCGATAGATCATAAGGCCGTACAACGATTCGCTGTTCGACGCTCGTTGCCTTCGTTGTGGGCGGCGTCGGACTGCTACCCGTTACGTGTGCTCATCGAGCCACGCCTGCAGCATCAGCACGTCCCACAAGTGGTAGTGCCAGTCGGTCGCTCCTGATAAATGCTCCAACCACTTTCGGCGGATTGGCTCAGGATTCAACAGTCCCTGTTCACGCAGACGGCGTTCGTCGAGCAATGACTCGGCCCAGTCGCGCAGTGGTCCGCGCAGCCAGTCTCCAATAGGGACTCCGAACCCCATCTTCGGTCGCTCGAACATCGCGCGCGGCATGTAACGACTCAGCACGTCCTGCAGAATCAGCTTGCCCGTGTCTGCGCCGACTTTCGAATCGAAAGGGAGACTCCAGGCCAGTTCAAACACGCGGTGGTCGATGACCGGCACTCGAACTTCCAGACTGACCGCCATGCTGGCACGATCCACTTTCGTCAAAATGTCGTCGGGCAGGTACGTCACCGAGTCCAGCCACATCCACTCTTCGATCGAATTTCCGGTTTTCAGCCACGCGTCCTGATTCCAATAGGTCGAATCGGCATCTGCTGAATTCAGCACGAGGTTGCCATCAGGTGGCCAGTGAAGATTCGCGTTCTGGTAGAGCGATCCCGCCGAGTTCGTCCCCAGCAGTTTTGCCCGGTAAAGAAATCGGTCCCGCCAGCGCCCGGCCAGCAGATTTCCGGGAACCGACAGTATTTTTGAAACCAGTTTCCGACCGGGAATTCTGCTCAACTGCTGCCAACGATTTCGAATGTGAAAGTACCGGTTGTACCCGCCGAACAGTTCGTCGCCGCCGTCACCTGACAGAGCAACTGTCACATGCTGGCGGGCAAGTTGCGAAACCAGAAACGTTGGAATCTGCGACGAGTCCGCAAACGGCTCGTCATACATCTGCGGCAGCCGAGGGATGACGTCTCTGGCCTCGTTCGGTGTGACGTAGTATTCGGTATGGTCGGTGCCGAGATGTTCGGCAATCTTCTTCGCATGATCCGCTTCGTTGTAACCGGCTTCTTCGAAACCAATCGTAAACGTCTGAATTGGACGATCGCTCTGCTTCTTCATCAGCGCGCACACGAGCGACGAATCGATCCCGCCCGACAGAAACGCTCCCAACGGAACGTCGGACAACATCCGAAGCCCAACCGCTTCGGTCAAAAGTTCATCGAGCCCTTCGACCGTTGCTTCACGCGAATCAGAAACCGGATTGGCGAGGGCTTGCTGAGCGACAGACCGTGCATCCCACCAGACGCGAACCGGCGGGAGTTCGGAGTTGGCCGTTAATTTTTTCGAAGCCGAAATCGTCAACGAAGATCCAGCCGTCAACTTGCGAAAACTCGAATAGACGGTGTGCGGAGTCGGCACGTACGAGTGCTGAAGAAAACGCGAGATTGCTCCGCGATTCAGTTCCGTATTGAAGGCCGGATGAACTCGTAGCGCCTTTAATTCTGATCCGAAAAGAAGACTGCCGTTGCTCATTCCGTAATAAAGCGGCTTGATTCCCAGGCGGTCGCGGACCAGCGTCAGCGACTGCTCGCGAGTATCCCAAACGGCCATCGCAAACATGCCGGTACATCGTTCGATCGTGCTGGCAATACCCCACTCGGAGAATGCGGTAACAACCGTTTCGGTGTCCGACTGGCCCCGGAATGTGGCTCCGCTTTGCTTCAACTCACTACGCAGTTCGAGGTGGTTATAAACCTCGCCGTTATAGGCAAACACGAACCTGCCACAGGGCGACGTCATTGGCTGGTGGCCATGCTGCGACGTATCGAGGATCGACAGCCGGCGGTGACCCAGCGCGACAGTGCCGGATTCATTGACCCATCGCCCGTAATCGTCGGGGCCTCGATGCGTCAGCCGATCGATCATCCGTTCGACAAGCCGCGTTGATTCGTCGTGCGGGCGTGCCGGGGCGAATTCGAGAAAGCCAGCGAACCCACACATGCCGGTTATTTTCCCTTCTGATCGAGAAGTCGCTCGACCTGCTTCGCGCGCTCGTTTAACTGAGCAACGGTGCGAGTCGTGACGAAGACGAAGGGAGTCCCCGCTTCGTCCTGCAGCAATTCCCGCATCAGTTTTGGAAAGGTGACGCGGTCCAGCAGGCCGCTCCAGGTCATCTTGCGAAACTCCTGATTGACCTTCAGTTCGCCAATCCCGACGTTGGCTTCAAAGGCTCGGCGATGGTCGATCAGAATCGGCATTTCCGTTTGCACAGAAATTGCATGGATGACGTCCGTTAATTTCACATCGTTGAATTCAACGGGAACGATCTCGACGAACTTTGGCATCGAGGAAATCGGCGGTTTCTGTAGCGGCCAGCCGATCGGCCATGCAGCCGTCTCTTTCGAGGCCGGGCTGACTCGCAACTCGAGTATGCCTTCCGGCGTTCGTCCGGGACGAAATCCCAGTCCCGCTTCGTTTAACAAAATCGCGATGACCGTTCCTCGGCTCAGGCCAGCAAGACCCTCCGGAGCCGGTCGACGAGTAACGTCCCTCTTGAGCTGCTCCACCGCCGCCGGAGTCATGCGAAGCGGCAACGATGACGGCAAACCGACGACCGCAATTGCCTCAGAAAGTTTAAGCCCGGCAGGATCGCGGACGACTTTGGCAGCCAGCGTCTGAAACACTCGATCAAACTGTGCCCGGGTGAGTCCGAATCCGGGTTTGCCATCATCGTTGCCCTGAGCGCCGTACGTCTTCAGTTCACGAATCCACTCGGTGAGTGGACCGGTCTGCGACTGGCGAAACCGACGATTCTCAAAAATGATCGAACCATCCCGCTCCAGCAGGCCGACTGCTTTTACCTGACGGAGACCGCCTCGCTTCGTTTCAGAAATCTCAGTGCGATCGCTGCGGATCGCCTGCCGAATTCGGACGGAAGCGCCAGCTCGGCGGAAAATTTCGCCCCATCGCTGAGCAGCCAGCGGTGGCACGCGCTCAACCATCAGCAGCTCGAAGGACACCCGCGTCTGCTGCTTTGACGACTGTATTCTGCCGATGCCGCCGGACTGAGCCTGCACCTGGGGCGCGACCCAGAACGGCACGACCGCCAGACACATGACCAAACAGATTCGTCCCAGAATTCGTTGCCGCATTCCTGCTTCCTTCCGCCCGGTAAGGACCGCTCGTTCAATAAGTGTCCGGTTTCGTAGCCTGACTCTCCGAGTCGGGCGCGACACATGCCCGACTCGGAGAGTCAGGCTACACCCAGATGTGACAGTTATTCTGCGAGTGATCCTAACTCACGCAAAAAGCCGCCGTCTCGACATTCGAGACGGCGGCTGATGTCTCAGTCACGCTTGAATCAGCAGGACAAAACGTATCGCACGTCTCGACCGTTCGAAAGAACGTTTACGGTGCGATACCCAGGAACGCTTCGTCGAACTGGAATGCTCCGGGAGCCGCCGTGCCCCAGCCGTAAGGCATTTCGTCCACTCCGGCCCGGAAGATTCCGTTAGCATTGAAGGTTGGCGGGATCGGCGTGCCGTCCAGGAAGAACGTGTCTCCTGACTGGAAGCCTGACACGTCAAAGTCACTTTCAATCCGGAACGTGCTTGCTCCCATGCCTGGGTATTGGAACGCTCCATTGTCTGGACTATTAGGACCATTCAGCGGAGCCAACTGGTTCAGAATATCACCACGAGCTGGTACTCGCTGAGCATTCCGGCGTCGGCCTGCGTTGACAAACGGACCACCGGGGGTGGCCATGGCCAATCGCGACTTAAACGCCCCGTCGCCATTGTTATAGAAAGCTCCGACGTTTGTCACATTCAGCGAGTTGCCCGTGTTGCCGCGAAATACCAGATTCAACCTGGCAAGAGGATCGCTTTCGTAGGCCATCACCGTGAACTGCATGGCATCCCAGGTTCCGGCGGAACCCGTCAGGTTACCGACATCGGTGGATGTAAAGGACTGAATAAAGACATCGTCTCCGAGGTTACCTTCAAACGTGTTATTCACAACGCGTGCGTTCATTCGACCATTGCCGAATGTCGCACTATTTGAACCAACTCCGATCGTTTGCCCGAATCCGAACCCGCCACCAAACGGATCGCCGGTTGTGTCCGCCACAATCGTTGCCGCAGCAGGACTGTCAATGGTGTTGGTTGAGCCAACTCTCAAGACAAGCCCACCGCCTGGGAATAGAAAGTTCGGATTGTTTGGATTAGTTGGACTGGTGTCGTTGAGGTTGTTGTTGCCGGAGATGATGTTTCGGTCGATGTCCAGGACGGTATCTGGAGAGTTACTGTCTGCGGTGTTTTGCGGAGCGACCTCAAGCCCGGTTGAACCATTGGCGGCAGTAGGATCATAGGCAACATTGGTCCGTTGATCCTGAGTTTGTGCTCCTGCAGCCGTTGTGACGACATAGAAGCCTTCCTCGCCGTTTGACGAAATCCGGTTCATTCCGGCTGCCGTCCCGTCGCCGAATTTCAGATTCGCAAACCCGGAGAATGGTCCGATCCCCTGGTTGAGCAGGTCAACCCCGCGTCCCAGGTTATTATCGATTGCGTTTCCGAGTGCGACGATCGTCACACCAGCAATCCCTCTCGCTTGAATCTCGAGTCCATCGCCCTGGTTTCTCGTGATCGAGTTGTTTTGAAGCAGGGCAGTCCGGATTCCAATTCCGTCGGAGTTAATATCAATGCCGGTTCCGCTGTTATCGGCGATGATGTTGTTGTTGATCTGTACGATCCCGCCGGAGTTGATTTCGATACCGTCTCCGCCGTTGCCGGTGATTAGGTTACCGAGACTCTCGCCGGTGAACGGGTCGGCCCCGTTCTGGCCGATGACCAGTGGGATCACAGTTCCACTCACACCGTCGATCTGAATTCCAGACAGAACGTTGTTTCGGATGACGTTCTGAATCCACGTTCCACCCTGAGTTTCAAGGTCGGTGGCGACAATCTCGACGCCGGTCATTTGAATACCGTTCAGGCCATTGCCTTCAATCAGGTTACCTCGCATGTCGACAGCAAGGCTGGCATCGGCCTGAGTATTTAAACGAACCCCTGCACCACTGTTATTGGAGAAGACATTGTTTCGCACCTCGAAATCGATGTCGTCACGAATTCCGTTCATGACATTGATGAAGAGTCCGTCGACGGCTGTCGTTGATCCAACGGTTGGATCAAAAGTGCCGCGAACGATGTTGTCCTCAATCACGACGGCTCGGATGTCTCCCGTGCGGGGATTGACAGCGTCCAGTCGGGCATCGTCCAGGCGGTCAACTTCAATCCCGGCGTCATCGATTGACGCTCGGAGGTTCGCGTTGTCGTTTCCAGGACTGCCAATCACGTTTCGAGCGATCAGTAAATCCTGAATAGCCGTATTCTCGGACAGCAGGACAGAAATTCCAGAACCAGCCGTCCCCAGAGTTGGGTTATTCACATCACCGATTGTGTTGTCAGAGATCTCAGATCGAGTCAGAACAGCAGTTGCCGAAGCCACAGCATTTGAACTGACCAGACTGATGCTGATGCCGTCGCCCTGGAATGGCGTTAAGTCGAAGTCGAGAATCCCGTTCCCAGGGTTGAGTATCCCGTCATTATTCAAATCCTCGCCAGCGTCGAGAGTTCCGTTTCCATTGACGTCTTCGCCGAGATCTTCGCCCGGATCAAGTTGACCGTTCAGGTTGAGGTCTTCGATCAGGAAGTCGTCGACGATGGACGAGATTTGGTTGTTCTGAATTGTCAGAGCACCTGTTCCCGTGTCCGTCATCACGAACGCGATACCGGCACCGCGAGTCAGGCTGACGACGTTTCCGTCGGCCACGTCCGGGCCACCGACAGTGACATCAAAATCCCCACCGGATGTGGACACCAGAAAGCCTGGACCGGCAGTCGGATTAGCAGTCGGGTTCCCCGTAACAATATTGCCAGTGAATGATCCCGTGATATTCGCGTTGATCCCATTGACCGTGAAACCACCAGTTCCAGCCGTGTTGAACAGAATCTGGTTGCCAGTCACATTGCCCAGCCGTGCCGTCGCTGGAGTCGCCGTTGACGAGGCTGATGCCGTGACGGTGAAACTGTCACCAGCGTTATTGTTGATTGAGTTTGTCGTGATGCCTCGATCGAGACGTCCGTTTCCGTTTCCGACGTTAAGCACACCGTCTGTATTAAGGTCTTCGCCGGGGTCGAGAATGCCGTTCAGGTTGACGTCTTCGTTGACATCTTCCCCAGGATCAAGGACGCCGTTTCCGTTGAGGTCTTCTGAATCCGGAACAATCAGCGATCCGGAATTGATGGCCCGCAACGTGATTCCCGTGCCGGCGTTGGTGTTGATCGTGTTGTTGGCCAGCTCCAACAGGGTCACCGTCGCGCCATCAGCAATGACCTCGACGCCGTTTCCGGTTGAGCCATCCATGATCATGCTGTTGCTGATCGCGTTGTTTGTGATCCGTGCTGTCAGAATGCCCGACTGACTTCCGCTGAGCCGGATGCCGCTACCTCCGCCGTCAAGAATATTGCCCTCAATATCGTTGAGAGTCAGCGTACCGCCGGTTGCCGTGGCATTGATCCCACCCAGCGTACTTTCGGCAAGGTCGTTGTTGATCATGCTGGCGGTTAACTGAGCATTCAAAGCACTGCTTGTTTCAAAATCGATTCCGACACCGAAGTTGCCGGTAATCGTATTCGCTCGGACCAGCAGGTTCTGAATGTTACCTTCGTCGGTCGACCGAACCGAAATGCCATCGCCACCGAAGTTCTGAATCCGGTTGTTGAAGATTGTTGATGGCTGCAGCACCGAGTTTCCGGCAGTCGAGACTGCAAACCCGGTCGATTGAGGCAGTGTCGTCGCGTCCGGAGTGAATGTGACGTTAGCCGCGTTGGCGGGGTCGGCCTGCAACAGGCCAGTCACTTGCTGACCAGTTGAGAATGTGACATCGACACGGCTGTTCAAGAGATCGGCAGCGGTGACAGGATCCGTGCCGTTGGCCAGATCGATGTCGAGACTCAGCGTGAACGTGTCGAGATCCTCGCCGAGATCAAGCATGCCGTTGGTGGCGTCCAGAATTCCGTCAGCGTCAGAGTCGACGTTGATGAATCGGTCTTCACCCGAATCGAGCACTCCGTTGGCAGGGTTGAAACTGTTGAAGACCAGATCGACCGTCGTTGCCAGATCCGGAACTGCAGGGACCGAGGGCACAACGGAGGTGCCATTGACACTTTGCAGACCGGTTAGCACATCGGTGCCGTTCAGTACGGTCGACGGGGTGGTCGCGCCGTCAACCTGTGCAGCCGCTGGAGCGAGATCCCACACGATATTGGTGATATCAATGCCGAGTGCCGACCTGTTGATGAAGTTGAACGGCGTAGTTGCGGTGTCGACGGGGACGCCATTCGCATCCAGGCCCGCAATGTCGAAAACAAGTGCACCACCGCCGGTGCCCTGAATTGAGTTTCCGATCGCGGCGATCCGACCGACCGCTGTTCCCGTCAGGCCGAAGTTCACGCCGCCGCCGATATTCCCGATGACTTCGTTCGCGCTGGAAGTGAGCGGTATGTCGAGTCTGCCGTTGCCGTTTATATCCTCACCCGGATCAAGCACGTTGTTGAAATTGACATCCTCGAAGTACAGGAAGCCCATATCCAGATCGATCTCACCGCTGTCGGCCGTAATGTTGATCCCGATGCCCTGGTTTCCAGTCGATCGGTCAAACTGACTTCCAACGAAGTTACTGACAAGCCGCAGGTCGACGTTGGCGTTGTTGGTTGAATCAATTCGGATCCCGTCTCCACCATTTCGAGTGATAACGTTTCCAACAAGGATAAACCCACCGTCGAGACTTCCGTCAGCGTCGCCCAGATTCAGGAAACCGTCGCCGTTGCGATCTTCTCCGGCGTCAAGCAGGCCGTTTCCATTCGTGTCTTCGTTGCGATCCTCACCAAGGTCCAACTGGCCGTTACCATTTCCAAGAGCGAGACGTCCGTCGCCGTTGAAGTCCTCGAAGGTGTCGAGCACACCATTCAGATTGGTGTCTTCTCCTGGGTCCAGCACGCGGTTGCCATTGAGGTCCTCGCTCGGCGTCAAAATACCGTTGCCGTCCCGGTCTTCCCCAGGGTCCAGTATGCCGTTGCCATTCACATCTTCGCTGACATCCAGCACACCGTTGCCGTTGAGGTCTTCGACCGTGTCTTCGCCGATGTCCAATCGACCGTTGGCGTTGACGTCTTCTGAAAGGTCCAGTTGACCGTTGCCGTTCGCATCTTCGCCAGTGTCCAGCACGCCGTTGCCGTTGACGTCCTCGGTCAGGTCAAGAATGCCGTTTCCGTTAATGTCTTCCGGTCCGTCGAGCATGCCGTTCCGATTCAGATCCTCGGTATCCAGCCGCCCGTTACCGTTGACATCTTCGCCAAGCTGCCCGGCATTGAGCACGGACGAGTTCGCCGCGAGAAACACGCCGTCGCCGATGTTTCGATCGACGTTATTGTCCCGCATGGTCAGATTGATCGTGCTTTGAGTAGCACCGGCATTGATGACGAAGCCGGTGCCGTTGCCTGTGTCAAAGCGGCTGTTGCGATTAAGGTCTTCGCCGAAGTCAAGCATCCCGTTTACAGCGTCGGCGATCCCGTCTCCATCGGTATCCACATTGATGATCGTGTCTTCCCCAGGATCCAGCATGCCATTGCCGTTGACGTCTTCGGAATTCAGCAAACCGTCGCCATTCTGGTCAATCTCAGCACCAGCAAAGTTACCGACGACTCGAGCGTTGATCACCGCTCGATTACGCGCCGTAATGGTGTATCCGGCACCGGTATCGAGCACCAGGTTCCCATTCGTGTCTTCGCCAGCGTCCAGCAAACCGTTCCCGTTGGTATCTTCGCCACCGTTCCCATAGGCGATGTTGCCGCGAGCCGAACCACTGCTGGCAACGACGTTGAATTCCGTCGAACCGAGTTCCAGATCGAGCGTCCCGATGCCGTTGTTTTCGAGCATGAAGCCGTTGAACGACTGGCCGCTCGCCCCGAGAAATCTGTTTGAGTAAATACTGGTGGGATTATTGGTGGCAATGGTTCCGGTGACATTCTGCAGATTGATCGCGTTGCGATAGTTTCGGAAGTCGTTGCTGTAAATGCTGACTCCCTGGACGCCGCTGGCCTGGATGATCGAATTTGACACGCCAGTCGTCGTTTGACCGTCAAAGATGAATCCAGCAACTTCCGTGTTGTCTCCGAGAATGTTGACGATGCTCGTACCGGGAGCGTTGCCTGCGGTGTTACTCCAGATCGGTGTTGTCGCAGCAGAGTTGAGTCCAGGGAATCGCAAGGTCCCCAGCGGCGTCGTCATGAGCACGATCTGACTGTTGAGAAACTGTTCACTCAACAGAACCGAGTCCCCAGCCAGGTTGTACTGACCTTCCACACTTCCGCTACGGACAAGAGTCAGCGTGTTGGGATCCGGATTCGGAATTCCAATGAACGTGTTGAACGGATCATCAAACGATCCAGTTCCGTTCGATGTTGAGTTCGGGTCGACGACGATGACATTGTTGATCGCCGTGCCAGCTCCACCGGTCGCGCCCATCGCGGGGATCGCCAGCGTCGTCACCGGAACCTGAACGGTTCGAGTCGTTCGGTTGGTGGTCACTCGATAGCGACGCTCGACGCGGTCGAGAATTCTGTCGACAACCTTGCGAGGTCGGAAGAACTGTTTCGGACGTCCGCCTGGCAGTTGCAGAACGACGGTGCCGAAAACCTGAGTCCCGAAAGCTGCGTCATCGGTGACGTTGATGCCGAGCTGCAGATCGTTGGACAGGTTAACGTCGGTGCGGAACGAAACACCGGTTGCTTCTTCAGCGTTCGGAGTATCGAAGTAGTAACCGCCCACGAATGATTCGAAGCCGTACCGTCCGAGCAGCGGAGTCGGGCCACCGACTTCGACATTGAAACCACTGTAAGCAGTTTCGATGCCCTGCATGGCTGTGGCCGTGATCGGGGTTCCCGGAACGAGCGCACCGGTCAATCGCGTATTGAGCACGTTGGTTTCTTCGCCCAGGGCGAAGTACCCGTTCGCGTGGACGGTGAACCATTTGCCGACGGACTCAAAGCTGACGCCTGCCTGGTCATACGAGTTCTCATTCCCGTCGTCGTAGTCCCAGAAGCCCGAGACGCCCGTGATGCGGTTGCGGAATTCGTCGAACCATCGCAGACCGCCGCCGACCGAGCCGGAGCCGCCGCCGTCCCAATTGGCAGTACCTCGAGCATCGAGGAAGACCAGCGAACTGGACGATTCGAACGTGAATGGCAACATCACATTGACGGCCGATTCGCCCTCGCCCGTGCTGCCCAGCCACTCGCCGATCCGAGTTTCCAACAGGAATCTCGGTCCGAGTTCGTCCTGCCAGACGGTTCGCGTCGGCACGTTATAGCCTTGCGAATTCATCGGCGGGATGTAATCCGGCAGGGCATACGTCGGAACCTGTGCGACTCCGCCGTTCGGCATCGCCGTGCTGGCGACTCCGTCTGATCCCATAGGATCCGGTGTCGGAGGCTGACTGCTCACACGTGTGACGCCGTCCTGGCCAAATGCCGAGGAGACTGCCGTCACGGCGGCTGAGGAACAGAGGAGTGCTCGAAAGAGTCTCGAACGCTTCTGGCTCTTCATCAGAAGTACCAATTCTGTGCGTGGAAAGATGGGGTACCTGTCCCCGGAGGGAACGGTTCTTCCGGTTATTCGGCCAAATCCGG
>Ga0316208_1001016_pt1 | contig 28783 bp, 23 predicted proteins | sample 3monopyrite_MG_FD_204944 | JGI IMG/M metagenome (GOLD analysis project Ga0316208, IMG submission 204944) | Microbial mat bacterial communities from mineral coupon in-situ incubated in ocean water Damariscotta River, Maine, United States -... | ecosystem: Environmental > Aquatic > Marine >... | reverse complement strand
GCATTATTAAACCATATAAGAAAACCAAAATTACAATCCAAAACAATAGATTTGACCAACTAAATATCAAATAACTTATAATAGTTAACGCTATTAAGCCAAACACATAAAAGTGCCTATTGAAGCTCAAAATATTTAATACTCCTTGAAATTTTCGCCTTTTTATTTCCATAAATCAATTTTACCTTTTTTCCACTGATACGGAATATTTCTAATTACAAAGGCATTTGCCAATACAGGATTTTGAAGTTTTATTGTATCCAAGAACTCAAATTTGTAATCAATCACTTTCACAGGACTTGGTGTCCAGTTTTGTCTTACTCCTTCAATGATTAAAACTTCTTTGGTTTCTTTATTGTAGGTGAAAGTAAAAGGTAATGGTCCTGCATATCTTCTTGCTTCTTTCCAGTCAGCAAATGGGGAATTTTCCGGTAAAGAAACTTCTTGTTCTGCTTGGTCTAATGTAAGCTTAAAGTTTGATTTAATTGAAGATAATTCTTTTGTTCCGTCTGTTTCAGATTGGTTAATATCAGTTGTTGTATAGTTGTAATGGGTAAATAAGTTGCCCATTAATTCCATTTTCTTTTTATCAGTTTCAGATTTTAAAATGTACAAACCACGTAAGTTTTTCCCTGTACTTGAAGTGTAACGTACAAAAACACGATAACCAATTAAAAAAAAGTTGTTGCCCATAAATTTAGGAAATCCTTTTGGTTTTAATTCTTTTGTTTGAATCATTGCAACTGCCACAAATGCCCATTTGTCTTGAAATGTATCAAGTTGTAAACATTCGGGAATTAGATTTTGTAGTTGCTCTTTTGGTACAGCAAAAGTCAAAACTGTTGAGCTTTCAAAAAATGATTCTACCGCAAAAGGATGATTTTTTAGGAATGAAAGCATATCAAGTTTGTTGAGTTATTTTTTTGTTCAAATAAAATTCGTTGAAATAGACAACCAGTATAAATAGAAAGGCAAACAAAGAATTTAGTTTTCCCCAAAGTAATAAGTCTGGAACGAGAATAAATTCTAAAGTGTTCATTAATCCAACTATTGCGATTTGAGCTATTGCATTTAATTTTGACTTGAATTTACTTAAAACCCAAATAGCCATTAAGATTTCTGACAGTCCAATTAAAATTGTTAAAACTCTAGAATAATCATCTCCTAAAATTCGGGTAACAATTTGATCGTGTCTAGGCACCAAATTTAACACTTTGCAAAATAGTCCGTTTACAATCCAAACTGTTGCGATGCAAAAGGTCAGGATTTTGTAAATTTTTCTAATTTTCATTGTTTAGTAGGATTTTTTTTAGCTTGCAGGTAAAACAAAGATAAAGTTCCGTTTCAATACTGAAACAAGTTCAGCACAGGTGAACTTTATCGATTGTCAAACGAAGTTAGTGAAAAATTTCATAAAGTCAAGTAAATTCTTACTCTGAAAACTTAGCTCTAATCTCATCTAAACACAAATTATGAATACTCCTAGCATGCGTACGGTTTCGTTGCATGAAAATTAGATTTCACTAATAATTTAATACATAAAAAAACGAGTTAGTTTTTACAACTAACTCGTTTTTACTAGTTAACTTTCGTTTAAAATATTTATGCAACTACACCTAACTTTTGTTTAACTTTATTGTTTTTAGTTTTAACTTCAAATTGATTTGACGTATTTTTTTCGCCTCCAGCCTTTAACGCTTTATCACCAGCAAAAAATGTTTTATGATCATCACCAAGATCAGAACCTGCCATTCTTTGGTGTTTAACACAAGAAACACCTTTACGAATTTCTTGTCTTTGAACGCCTTTAACATAGGCTAACATGCCTTCTTCTCCAAAATAACCTTCCGTAAGATCGTTCATGTGAAGCGCTGTTGTATGATATGTTGGTAATGTAATTAAGTGATGAAAAATTCCAGCTTCTCTTGCGCCATCACTTTGGAATGTTTTAATTTTCTTATCTGCACGATGGCATAATTCCGAACCGTCATATTGTGCATCCATTAAATTATTTCTATCATAAGCGGTCATATTTTCGCCTTCCGCAAGCATTTCCTCATATACTTGACCACGGAAACTTAAAGTCCAGTTAAAAGATGGTGAATTATTATAAATCAATTTGGCATTTGGCACTACTTCTTTAACTCTATTTACCATGTGAGCAATTTGCTGAACATTTGGAGTTGGAGTTTCTATCCATAGTAAATCTGCCCCATTCTGAAGACTTGTAATACAATCTAGAACTACTCTATCTATGTTTGAGCCCTCTTTAAATTTATACAAACCATTTGCTAGTCGTATTGGTCTAACCAATTTGCCTTCTCTCTTTATTAAAACATCGTCTTCTTTAGCATCTTCAATAGCAATCTCGTCAGCATCTACAAATGCTAAATATTGAGACGCTAAATCTCCTGGTTCTTGACTTACCGGTAGCTTTTGGGTAAGGCCAGCGCCTTCAGAATCTGTTCTTGCAACTATAATTCCATCATCTACACCCAATTCTAAGAACGCATATCTAACAGCATTCAGTTTCGCTATAAAATCTTCATGAGGTACAGTAACTTTACCATCTTGATGGCCACACTGTTTAGCGTCTGATACTTGATTTTCAATTTGAATAGCACAAGCTCCGGCTTTAATCATTTTTTTTGCCAATAAATAAGTAGCCTCTTCATTCCCAAAACCAGCATCAATATCTGCTATAATTGGAACTACATGTGTTTCAAAATTATCTATTTCATCTTGCACATCTTCTCCGTTTTCAAGTCTTCTGAACAAGTCATTTAATGCAATAGCATCAGCTTGACGTAAAAAATCATAAATTTCCTCAATAAGTCCAGAAACAGCCGTTTTTTCGTGCATAGATTGATCTGGTAATGGTCCAAATTCAGAACGCAACGCTGCTACCATCCACCCCGAAAGATATAAATACCTTTTACTGGTTGTCTTGTGGTGTTTTTTTATAGCAATCATTTTTTGTTGCGCCAAAAACCCATGCCAGCAACCTAGAGATTGTGTGTAGTTAGATGAGTCGGCATCGTATTCTGCCATATCTTCCCTTATAATACCAGCAGTATATTTAGCGATATCTAAGCCCGTTTTAAATCGATTCTGAGCCACCATTCTAGCAGCGTTTTCAGAGTTAATAGCCTTCCAAGTATTTCCATACTTTACTTTTAGATTTCTTATAGTTTCTAATGCAGAGCCATAATTAGTTTGTGCTAAATTTTTCATAATTTTGATTTTCGTTATTAAAATTAATTTTTTAGTAATTAAATCCTGTTGAGTGTTACAGCACTTGGCAGGATATTTTATTTATATATATTGGTAAGATTTCAGGGTTAGAAATTCTTCAAATTCATCAGAAATAATCAAATCATTAAACAATGTAAATGCTAAAGAAAATTTTGTGTTTTCCAAACTTCCTTGTCTTGCTTCAGTCATTATTTTTTTTGTTTCACTTTTAAAAATTTCTAGATATAACTCCTTATTAAAAAGTCGACCATCTTCCAACGTAACCCCATGTTTTAACCATTGCCAAATTTGTGTTCTAGATATTTCAGCTGTTGCAGCATCTTCCATTAGATTATATAAGGCCACTGCTCCATTTCCTCTAAGCCAAGCTTCTAAATACAATATCCCAACATTAATGTTTTTGCGAATACCTTGTTCTGTTATAGTGCCAGTTGGCACTTCAATTAATTGCTGCTCTGTAACAACCAAATCTTCTAGTTTTTTATGGATCTGATTAGGTGTAGGCATATATTTATCAAACTCATTTAATGCTACTTCTACCAAACCAGGATGTGCAACCCAAGTACCGTCATGACCATTTTTAGCCTCAAGTTCTTTGTCTAATCTCACTTTTTCTATGGCTTCTTCATTAGCTTTAAGATCTCCCTTAATAGGAATCTGAGCTGCCATTCCTCCCATGGCATGAATCCCTCTCTTATGGCATCTTTGGATTACCAACTTAGAATAAGCACTCATAAAAGGAGCTTTCATTGTTACCTGATCTCTATTTGGAACTACAAAGTTTGAATGATTTCTAAACTTTTTTATATATGAAAATATGTAATCCCAACGCCCACAATTAAGACCAACCATATGATTCCTTAATTCATATATAATTTCATCTAATTGAAAACTGGCTGTAATGGTTTCTATTAATACCGTTGTTTTAAATGTTCCTTTTGGAATATCTAAATAGTCCTGAGCAAAATCAAATACCTCATTCCACCAACGCGCTTCTAAATAATGCTCTAGCTTTGGTAAGTAGAAATATGGTGCAGTTCCTTTTTCTAATAATGTTTTTGAGTTATGAAATACATAAAGCCCAAAATCTACCAAACTGCCCGAGATTTCCTCACCGTTTATTAATATATGGCGTTCATTAAGATGTAAGCCTCTAGGCCTTACCATAAGAACCGCTGTTTTTTCTTTTATCTCGTATGATTTCCCTTTGGCTTTATCATAATAAGAAATAGTTCCTTTGTTAGCATCTCTTAAATTATATTGCCCTTCGATGCAGTTTTTCCATGAAGGCGAATTACTATCTTCAAAATCTGCCATAAACGTTTTTGCGCCAGAATTTAAAGCATTAATAACCATTTTGCGCTCCACAGGCCCCGTAATTTCGACACGTCTATCCAATAAATCAGATGGTATTTTAGACGCTGTCCAATCGGCTTCTCTAATGACTTTTGTTTCATTAGGGAATTGAGGAGTTGATCCTTCATCAAACAATTTCTGTTGAAGCTTGCGGTTATTTAATAATTTTAATCGCTTTTCATTAAAGTTTTCATGTAAAGCTGATAAAAATGCTTTTGCATCTTCAGTCAGTATCTCTGGATATGACTCTTTAGATTTTATGAAAACCTTTAATTCTTCTTTAATTTCAGCTGTGTTATTCATAAGTAATTGATTTTTATACGCCAATGATAAAACAAATATTTTAAAAAAACAAGCGAACGTTCGCTAAAACGATGAAATTCACATAAATTAGTTTATTCGCAAATTATGTTATCTTTGAAAGCAATTATGAAAGAATACTATATTTACTAATATGCAAGAAGATTATATTAAACTTATATTTGGCTTAAAGCTAAAGCAGATACGGACTGAAAGGAATTTATCCTTGTTTGGGTTGTCTAAACTTTCAGGATTATCAAAGTCGTATTTAAATGAAATTGAAAATGGCAAAAAATATCCAAAACCTGATAAAATTGTAATCCTTTCTGAAAAATTAGATGTACCATATGACCAAATGGTGTCTTTAAAATTGGATAAAAATTTAGCACCAATTGGAGATTTGTTGAAATCTAAAATATTAAAAGAGATACCATTAGAACTTTTTGGAATTAAAGAAAGCAATTTAATAGATATTGTTGCTAATGCACCTGCTAAAGTAAATGCATTTATTAGTACCATTATTGAAATCGCCCAACATTATAATTTTAGTAGAGAGAGCTTCTTTCTTGCTTCGGTTCGTTCCTTTCAGGAAGCAAATAATAATTATTTTGAAGATTTAGAGCAAAGTGTTTTGACGTTTTCTAAAGCGTATCAAATAGATTTGAATCAAACCATTACATCTAAAGATTTAGAGGACATATTAATTGAAGAATACGGTTACGTTATTAAAGAAAATGAATTGAGTAAATATGAGGCTTTAGGTAATTTGCGTTCTGTTTATGTGCCTAAAACCAAAACACTCTTGTTGGTAAATGACATTGATGAAGCCCAACGCACCTTTATTTATGCTAAAGAATTGGCTTATAATTTTTTAGAGATTAAAGAGCGTTTATATACGTTTCCTTGGATTAAGTTTGAAACCTTTGATCAAGTTCTCAATAACTTTTATGCCTCTTATTTTGCAGGTGCTTTAATTATACCTCATGCAAAAATTAAAGTTCAGTTAAGCGAAATTTTTGAAAAAAACAGTTTTGATGTAGCCATATTTCTAAAATCTATTAAAGCTTTTAATGCATCACCAGAATCTTTTTATCAAAGGTTAACTAATATTTTGCCTAAAGAATTTAATATTCAAAACTTGTTTTTTTTAAGATTTACTCACCAAGCTGAAAGTAACAAGTTTCACCTTAAAAAGGAGTTGCATCTTTCGCATCAACATTCACCTCATGCTAATGAAAATAGTGAGCATTATTGTAGACGCTGGGTGTCTTTAAAGGTATTAAAAGATATAAGTAAAAGTAAAAAGGAGCATGAATTTGATATTCAAATTTCTAATTACCCCAATGATGGTATGAAATATTTAGTATTGTCTTCCGCAACTAAAGATCCTTTTAAAGAAAATCATTATCGTAGTATAAGTGTTGGTTTACTAATTGATAGACAATTACAACGCAAGCTTAATTTTTTAGCAGACCCAAAAATTAAAACTCAAGAGGTTGGTGTAACCTGCCAACGTTGTGCAATAAAAGACTGTTTAGTTAGGCAGGCTCCTTCAGTTATTTTAGATATAGATGCAAAAAACAAAAAAACAGAAATGATAGTAGAAGAATTAAATAATAAGTTTAGCACCTAAATGTACTAAAACCTAAAGATAAAGTTCCCTTTCAAAGAACCTTATCGATTGTTAAAGGTAGTTAGTGGGAGATTTTCAAAAAATTAAGTAAACTCTTATTCTGGAAACTTAGCTCGAATCTCATCCAAACACAAATTATGAATACTTCCAGCATGGGTATGTTGTTTTGAAGTATCAGGAACATAAGTACCATCTTGTACTTGTCCACCAATTTTTTGATAGGCTTCTCTAAAACTTTGACCTTCTACAACCAAAGTATTGATATTATCAACAGTAAAAAGGTATTTATACAAATCACTATTCACATCTACATCTTTCACAATAATTTGCTGAATAGAATAATTAAAAATATCCAAAATATCTTTAAGTTCTTCAAAAGCGGCAATCATATTTTCTTTTAACAACTGAAAATCTCTGTGGTAACCACTTGGTAAATTATTAGTTATTAAAATCATTTCAGATTGTAATGCTTGAATCTTGTTACACTTCCCACGAATCAATTCAAATACATCTGGGTTTTTCTTATGTGGCATAATGCTGCTTCCGGTTGTTAATTCATCAGGAAAAGATAAAAACCCAAAATTCTGACTCATATACAAACACACATCCATTGCAAAACGAGATAATGTATTACATAAACCACCTAATGCTGCTGCAATAGTTCGCTCGTTTTTACCGCGCCCCATTTGTGCAGCTACTACATTGTATTTTAAAGTAGCAAACCCCATCTCTTTGGTAGTTAATTCTCTATCTATTGGAAACGAACTTCCGTAACCTGCTGCCGAACCTAATGGGTTTTGGTCCACCGTTTTAATTGCCGCATCTAATAGAAATACATCATCAATCATGAGTTCTGCATAGGCAGAAAACCACAATCCAAAAGAAGATGGCATGGCAACTTGCAGATGCGTATAACCCGGTAACACTTTATCTTTATACGTTTCAGCTAAACCTAAAAGCGTTTCAAAAAGCGTTTTTGTTTTTTCTTTTACAATCCCTAAATGGTCTTTGTAATATAAATTGCAAGCCACTAAAACTTGATCGTTTCTTGAACGTGCGGTGTGGATTTTTTTTCCAACTTCACCTAAAGACTTTGTGAGTTCAAACTCTATTTTAGAATGCACATCTTCAAATTGCTCATCTATGACGAATGCACCATCTTCAATTTGCTTTTCTAATGTTTTTAAGCCTCTAAGCAAATCAACCAATTCTTCAACAGTAATAATACCTATTTTTTGAAGCATTTTAGCATGAGCTTTTGACGCAATAACATCATACTTTGCTATATGAATATCAATTTCTCGGTCGTTTCCAACTGTAAATTGTTCTATTTTTTTGTCTATTGATATGCCTTTGTCCCAGAGTTTCATACTTAATACTTTTTTTCATTTCCGCGAAGGCGGAAATCTTTTTAATCTTAACTAATCTTTTAATTCTTAAAATTTAGAATAAAGAGAAAAGACCGCTTCGCTTTTAGAACAAAGACTTTAATTAAACTTCAATCAAATCTCTTTTCTTGTTTCTCTATTCTTGATTCTTTTATAAAACGTTTTCCAACAGTTCTATATATATTTTAATACCTTCTTCAATCTCATTCACATAAATAAATTCATCTGCTGAATGCGATCGTGTACTATCTCCTGGTCCTAATTTCAAACTCGGACAAGTCAATACCGCTTGGTCTGATAATGTTGGAGACCCATAAGTGCTTCTTCCCATAGCAATACCCGCTTTTACCAAATCGTGATCTACAGGAATTGACGATGAGTTTAAACGCAAACTACGTGGTGTAATACTCGTAACCGGTGCTTTTTCTTTTAAAATTTGAGCAACTTCTGTATTGCTATACGCATCGTTTACGCGAACATCAATTACCAAATCAACGTGACCTGGCACCACATTATGCTGTGAACCTGCACTAATTTGAGTAACCGTTAATTTAACATCGCCTAAAGCCTCAGAGCCTTTTTTAAACTTAAAACCTTTAAACCATTGCAAGACGCCAATACTATTATAAATGGCATTATTATCGTTTGGATGTGCTGCATGACTTGGTGTACCTTCTATCACGGCATCAAAAACAACCAATCCTTTTTCGGCAACAGCAAGATTCATTAAAGTTGGTTCGCCAACTATGGCAACATCTACTTTTGGAATTATAGGAATCATACTATTTAATCCATTTGAACCACTACTTTCTTCTTCCGCGGAAGCGACCATAACCAAATTATATTTTAAATTTTCTTGATTATAAAAATGCGTAAACGTCGCAATTAAGGATACTAAACAACCGCCTGCATCATTACTTCCTAAACCGAATAATTTGCCATCTTCTACAAAGGCATTAAATGGATCGTTAGTATATGCTGAATTTGGTTTTACAGTATCGTGATGCGAGTTTAATAATAGTGTTGGTTTGCTAGAATCAAAATGCTTATTGACTGCCCAGACATTATTTTTAGTACGCTTGAAATCTATATCATAACGCGTAAACCAATCTTCAATATGCAATGCTGTAACATGTTCTTCAGAAGAAAAAGATTGTGTTTCTATCAGCTTTTTTAAAAGTGATATGGCATCATTTGTTAAGTCTTGTATTGCCATATTATAAAGTAATTGTTGTGAAATTATCGTTTGCTTGGGTTAACATTGAAGTGTTTCCCATATTTATATTGTTCACACCATTTTTCAAGGCATCAAAACAATTTTCTAATTTAGGCAACATGCCATTAGCAATAATACCCTGTTCTAGTAGTTCTTTATAGAGTTTTGAGTCTATATGCTTCACTACAGAATTCTTATCATTTATATCTCTTAAAACACCATTTAATTCAAAACAATAATAAATTGATGTTTCATAAAGATTACTCATTCCAACCGCTACTTGCGATGTTATAGTATCTGCATTGGTGTTTAACAATTGTCCATTTCCATCATGCGTAATCGCACAAAAAACAGGTGTGAAATCCGCTTGAATTAATTTATCGATTGAATTATGTGCCACTTCTTTTACATCACCTACAAAACCAAAATCTATCTCTTTAACTGGTCGCCTATCAGATTTGATACTATTTACATCTGCACCCGTTAATCCAATAGCATCTGTGTTTAAAGCTTGTAATTTTGCCACCACATTTTTATTAACTAAACCACCATAAACCATGGTAATCACTTCTAAGGTTTCAGCATCAGTAATGCGTCTGCCTTTTATCATTTTAGATTCTATCCCTAATTTTGAAGCCATATGAGTTGCTCGTTTTCCACCGCCATGCACCAAAATTTTCTTTCCTTCTAAGTTAGAAAATAATTTTAGAAAAGCATTCAAAGACTCTTCATCTTCAATAATGTTTCCTCCTATTTTTACTATGGATAGTTTTTCCATTCCTCTCCCTCGGCCCTCTCCAAAGGAGAGGGGACTTTTTAAATTAGTTTAATTTTTCTAATATCTTTTTTAGCACCAATTGCGCTGCATAGGTTCTGTTATTAGCTTGCTCAATCACCAACGAACTATCGCTATCTAAAACCGCATCTTCAACAACAACGTTTCGTCTTACTGGTAAACAATGCATGAATTTAGCATCACCTAGTTTTTCCTTAGTTATCATCCAATTCGGGTCTGCGTTTAACACTTTACCGTAACTTTCATAAGAACTCCAGTTTTTGGTATAAACAAAATCGGCATCCTTAAAGGCGTCATTTTGATTGTAATAAATTGGGGTATCTCTAGTGATTTCAGGATTTAAATCATAGCCTTCAGGATTTGTTATTATAAATTCCACATCCATTTTTTGCATCGCTTGAACAAAACTATTTCCAACTGCATGCGGTAAGGCTTTTATATGTGGTGCCCAACTTAAAACTACTTTTGGCTTTTTAACTTTAGCATATTCAGAAATAGTAATAGCATCAGTCAAACCTTGTAATGGATGCCCCGTTGCGCTTTCCATATTCACAATAGGAACAGATGCATATTTTGCAAACGATTTTAAAACGTGTTCACGTTCGTCTTTAACTTTATCAGTTAATGAAGGGAATGCTCTCACCGCAATAATATCGCAATATTGCGAAACTACTGCCGCGGCTTCTTTAATATGTTCTGCGGTGTTACCATTCATAATTGTGCCATCTCCAAACTCGATACCCCAAGCATCACCAGACACATTCATCACTATAGGATTCATTCCTAAATTCAAAGCTGCTTTTTGTGTACTTAAACGCGTACGCAAACTAGAATTAAAAAATAATAATCCTAAGGTTTTATTTTTTCCTAGTTCAATATGCTTAAACGGATTTGCTTTTAATTGTTTTGCCTCTTCAATCCAGGAATTGATGTTATCTATATCGTGTATTGATGTGTAATGTTTCATTTTTATTTTCTTCTTTTCCAGACCTGTCAGGTTTTAAAAACCTGACAGGTCTAAATTCAGTAAATTCTCTATTTTATTTTGGTAAACGGAACTTTGCCTTCAAACGCATTCACTATAAAATTATCTTCCAAACCATTTACAATCCATGTTTCTATATTCGCCTGCTTAGTTACCGAAGCAGCTTCAATTTTTGATTGCATGCCTCCACTTCCATGTGAAGATTTAGAATTAACCACTTGTTCGCGCAATGCATCAAAATCTGTAACTTCTTCAATAGTTTTCGGCACATCATCATTGATAGACGCTTTGGTATAAATCCCGTTTGTATTAGTTGCAATCACAAATAAATCTACCTCTAGCAAAGATGCTGTTAATGCCGCTAATTTATCATTATCACCAAATTTAATTTCATCTGTAGCTACCGTATCATTTTCATTAATAATTGGAATATAGTTATTGTTCACTAATACTTTTATGGTATTCATGATGTTGATTCTACTCTCTTCCTTTTCAAAATCTGAATAAGACAATAAACATTGCGAACTCAACAAGCCATATTCTCTAAAAATTTCTTGATAGATACGAATTAAATGTGGCTGACCGATAGATGCTAAGGCTTGTTTTACAAATACCTCTTCTTGCTTGCTCTCCAATTTCACAAACTGTTTTGCCACTGCGATAGCGCCAGAACTCACAATAATAAACTCACAAGTATCTTTGAGTTTTGCAATTTGATTTGCTATATCCTCAATCTTACCTCTAGAAATATTATCGGTTTCTTTGGTTAGCGTATTAGAACCTATTTTTATTAAAATGCGTTTTTTCTTCATTATTTAAAACTTCATCCGCTTATTTTTCAAATGCCCATTGTGGGCTGCATGCTATCGTATTTGTCCGTTTCCGTGAACATACCATTTATTAGTTACCAAATGCTGTAAACCTATTGGTCCGCGTTGGTGTAACTTATCTGTACTTATCGCTAATTCGCCACCCAAACCTAATTGTCCACCGTCTGTAAATCGAGTAGATGCGTTATGATAAACGGCTGCTGTATCAACATTTTCCATAAACAATTTAGCTTCGGCTTCATCTCTTGTAATTATAGCTGAAGAATGTCCCCCAGAATATGTATTGATTTTAGCAATGGCATCGGCATTCGATGCTATTTCACCAATCACGATTTTATAATCTAAAAACTCTTCATACCAAATATCATCAGATTCGAAGGCACTAATTTCATCAAACTGACATGTTGCTTCATCACCTAAAATCTCGATATCAGATGCTTTCAATTTAGAAATCAACCTTTTAATAAAATCAATTTTATTATGTAGATTTTTATCAATTAACACTTTATCTACTGCATTACATGCTGATATTTTTGATTTTCCATTCATAATAACATTTAAAGCGATATCTAAATCGGCGTTTTCATGCACGTACACAAAATTGTTTCCTCGTCCGCTAATAATCACGGGGCAAGTAGCATGCTCTTTGACAAAAGCAATTAAACGCTCACCACCACGAGGTACAATTAAATCTACTTTTTGAGTTGGTTTTTCTAAAAAGGCTTGCGTTTCTGTTCTATTGAATTGTAAATATTCTACCCAATCTGTAGAAGCGTTATTTGCTTTTAAGGCTTCGTGCCATAACGCTACAATTTTCAAGTTTGAACGTAATGACTCTTTTCCGCCTTTAAGTAATATTTTATTTCCTGATTTAAAAGCTATTCCTGCAGCTTCAACTGTTACATCTGGTCTAGATTCGTAAATAATTAAAACCGCTCCAAATGATGCTGTTTTATTATATACTTGCATACCATTATCATGCTTAAAACTAAAACGCTCCACACCTACAGGATCATCTTGCGATGCCAAATGTGTTACTGCTTTAATCATTTCATCAACTTTAGAATCATCAACTTTCAAACGGTCAAACATCGAAATATCATCGCCTTTATAGGCTTCTAAATCCGTTTTATTAATACTGATTATCGCTTCACGTTCTCGTTCTAAAAGCACTGCCATTTTCAGCAATACTGCATTTCTAGTTTCTATGGAAAGTAGTGTATTCATTTTTTATTCAATGCTTATTTCAACTTCAGCTAATGCTTCAATTAATGCCTCAAAAAACATATTAATATGCTCTTTTTCAACGGTTAATGGCGGTAATATTCTCAATAATTTTTTATTTGATGCACCACCCGTAAAAATATGATGGTCGTAAATTAGTTTTTTTCTAAGGTCGCCAACTTCAAAATCAAATTCTAAACCAAGCATTAATCCGCGTCCCTTAATATTTTTGACCTGTGGAATAGTTTCAGCAATTTTAATGAAGTACTCAGACATCACATTAACATTATCCATCAATTTTTGCTCCTCAATAACATTTAAAACCGATAAGCCCGCTGCACATGCTAAATGATTCCCACCAAAAGTAGTTCCCAACATGCCAAATTTTGCTTCAATATCTGGATGAATTAAAATGCCGCCAATTGGAAAACCATTACCCATGCCTTTGGCGATAGCAATGATATCTGGCGTTACATCATAATGCTGAAACGCAAAGAATTTACCAGAACGCCCGTAACCAGATTGAACCTCATCCGCTATAAACATGCTGTTATTGGCTTTACATAAAGCATCAACTTGCTCAAAAAATTCGGAAGTTGCTTGATCTAATCCTCCAACACCTTGAATAAATTCAACAATGACAGCACAGACATCACCTTTTTCCAATTCAGCTTTTACACCTGAAATATCATTCAATTTCAGAATCGTTACTTGCTGTTGCGCATTTATAGGCGCTATAATATTTGGGTTATCCGTAGCTGCTACTGCCGCCGATGTACGCCCGTGAAATCCATTTTTAAAGGCCACCACTCTAGATTTACCCGTTTTAAAAGATGCTAATTTTAAGGCATTTTCATTAGCTTCTGCTCCCGAATTACATAAAAATAACTCGTAGTCTTTACACTCAGAAAGTGCTTCTAACTTATCAGCTAATTCCTTTTGCAAAGGATTTTGAATGGCGTTAGAATAAAAACCAAGTTTAGCTACTTGCTCTGAAACTGCTTCAACATATTTAGGATGCGCATGCCCAATAGAAATTACGGCATGCCCACCGTAAAGGTCTAAATATTCGGTTCCGTCTTCATCATAAACATAAACACCTTTTCCTGAAACTGGCGTTACATCATACAACGGATATACATTAAATAGCGGCATTTTAACTAGTTTTTATTTGGTTAATTTTTTCAAACGATGCGTTAATTCCTTTTATTAAAGAAGAACTCAATCCTTGATGCTCCATTTCATTTAAACCTTCAATAGTACATCCACTAGGTGTGGTTACACGGTCTATTTCTTCTTCAGGATGTTTTCCCGATTCCTTCAATAATGAAGCAGCGCCAAAACAAGTTTGCATTGCCAGTTGGTGAGCTTCATGCGCTTCAAATCCTAACTGAATAGCCCCTTGAGTTGTTGCACGAATTAATCGCATCCAAAAAGCAATTCCGCTTGCACAAATAACGGTTGCTGCCTGTAATTGCTCTTCAGGAATTTCCATAGAACTTCCTAAACTGTTAAAAATAGTTTTGGCAAATTCAACTTTTTCTCTGCCTCTTTCATTTGCAGAAAGACAAGTCATTGATTGTCCTACAGACGCTGCCGTATTTGGCATGGCGCGAATTATATGGTGCTTTCCTCCTATTATATTTTCTATTTTAGCAATAGAAAAACCTGTAATTACAGAAATAATAATTTGCTCTTTTTTGAGTATATATTTTAAATCTTCTAAAATTCTACTCAAATGTCTTGGTTGTACTGCAAAAATAATAATATCAGAATTTTTAACAGCCTCTTCATTATCTGAAGTTAAAATAACCTTATTAAATCTCTTAAATTTTATAAGAGAACTTGTATTTCTTTTCGTTAAATACAAAGAATTCACCACTTTATTCGTCAATAATCCTTTTGCAATAGACTGTCCTAAACTCCCTGCTCCAATAATTGCTACTTTCATAATTATACTTTTTTTCATTCCCTCGAAGGAGGAAATCTATTTTATTTTTTTGGCGTTACCACAAGGGTCGCGCTTTACACTATATCTTTTTTTCGTGCCTCAAAAAAGGATGCCGTTTCAATCGCTAACGCGCCACTCTTGCCCTAAATCCTCCCCTAACCCCTCCGAAGGAGGGGAACACTTACTCGAACTAATTATTTTCCAGACCTTTCAGGTTTTTAAAACCTGAAAGGTCTTCACTTATCTTATCTTCTGTCCGCAATATATTCCTCCCCCTTGGGGAGGTTAGGTGGGGCTTTCTAAAAATACGTCGCTTTCAATCCTAATCCTGTTGTTTCCTCTAAACCAAACATCAAATTCATGTTCTGGACTGCTTGTCCTGAAGCACCTTTCAATAAATTATCAATCACACTTGAAATTAATAATTTACCATTGTGTTTATGCAAATGCACTAAACATTTATTGGTGTTCACCACTTGTTTCATATGTAAAACCTCATCTGATACAAACGTGAATTTAGCAGCTGCGTAAAACGACTTATAAATGCCTTTTGCTTCGTCTATTGTCCCTTTAAAATCAGTATAAATTGTTGCAAAAATGCCTCTTGAAAAATTTCCGCGATTTGGCATAAAAATAATTTCAGAAGAAAAATCATTTTGTAATTGATTTACCGATTGATTAATTTCTCCTAAATGCTGATGCGTAAACGGTTTATAATACGAAAAATTATTGTCTCTCCACGTATAATGTGTTGTTGCAGATAACGATGTTCCTGCTCCTGTTGCACCTGTCACTGCATTAACATGCACATCTTTATTAAGCAACCCTTTATCTGCTAAAGGTAATAACCCTAACTGAATGGCAGTTGCAAAACATCCAGGATTTGCTATATACTTTGCGTTCTTGATGTCTTCTCTTTGTAATTCTGGCAAACCATAAACAAAGGTTTTTCCTTTAAAATTTTTATCAGCTTCTAATCTAAAATCATTTCCTAAATCGATAATTTTAGTATTATCAGAAAATGTATTTGCAGATAAAAATTTAACCGAATTACCATGACCTAAACACAAAAACAATACATCAACATCTGGATTTACTGTATCTGTAAACTTCAAATCTAAAGACCCAACTAAATCTTGGTGGACCTTACTAATTTTGTTTCCGGCATTACTTGTACTAAAAACAAAATCAATCTCAGTTTCAGGATGGTTGATTAATAATCTAATCAATTCACCAGCTGTGTAACCTGCGCCTCCTATAATTCCAACGTGTATCATATTAATGAATTTACTTGTTGATATATTTTGTTTTGATTTCCTAGAATTTTGATAAACCCTTTGGCTTCATCAGCAGTCCAAGCTTTATTTTCTTCCCCATAACTTCCAAACTTTGCGCTCATTAAATCATGTTTTGAAACAATCCCATCTAATGAAAAATGATACGGTTTTAGCGTAACAGTAACATCACCAGTAACCATATCTTGACTACTTTGCAAGAACGCTTCAATGTTACGCATTACAGGGTCTAAATATTGTCCTTCATGTAAATGCATCCCATAGAAACTAGACAAATATTCTTTGTGCTGTAATTGCCATTTAGTCAATGTATGCTTTTCTAACAAATGGTGTGCTTTTATAGTAATTAATGCTGCTGCTGCTTCAAAACCAACACGTCCTTTAATCCCAACAATAGTATCACCAACATGAATATCTCTACCTATAGCATAAGGCGAAGCTAAATTATTTAAAACTTCAATATTAATTTCAGGATCGTTTTCTATACCGTTTACAGCAACCAATTCACCTTTTGCAAAAGTTAGTTTTACTTTTTCGTCTTCGGCATGTTTTAATTGCGATGGGTAGGCTTCATCTGGTAATGGTTTTTCCGATTCTAAAGTTTCTAAACCTCCAACACTTGTTCCCCAAAGTCCTTTATTAACTGAATACTTAGCTTTATCCCAAGACATATCAATACCGTTTTCTTTTAGGTAATCAATCTCTTGTTGTCTGGTTAATTTTCCATCTCTAATCGGCGTAATAATTTTAATATTTGGCGCCAAGGTTTGAAAAATCATATCAAAACGAACTTGATCGTTTCCAGCGCCTGTACTACCATGTGCAATATATTCTGCATCAATACTTTTGGCATACTCAACTATTTCAATGGCTTGAATAATGCGCTCTGCACTCACAGATAACGGATATGTATTGTTTTTTAATACATTTCCAAAAACCAAATACTTCACTACTTTTTTATAAAAAGTAGTTACTGCATCAATATTCTTGTAAGTTGAAACACCCATTTTATAAGCGTTACTTTCTATATGTCCAATTTCTTCTTTTGTAAAGCCTCCAGTATTTACACTTACTGCATGTACATCATACTCTTTCGATAAACTAACTGCGCAATATGAAGTATCTAATCCACCGCTATATGCTATAACTAATTTTTTCATTTTTTATCTTTTTTTAAAAACATGGTTTCTTTAATATGCTTCAATCTTTTAAAAACCTTTTCTTTTACCTTAATTTTTTCTTCTATTTGTTTCGCTTTAGGATCGTACAACATACCTGTGCACAAACACATTTTTCTATTAGTTCGAGTTAATACATCGTAGTTTTGACAGGTTTGACAACCATCCCAAAAGGTTTGATCGTCCGTTAATTCAGAAAATGTAACTGGTTTGTACCCCAAATCACTATTCAATTTCATAACGGGTAACCCTGTTGTAATACTAAACACCTTAGCATCTGGGAATTTATTCCTAGAGTGCTCAAAAATTTTGTGTTTTATTCTTTTTGCTAATCCTTTTCCTCTGTAATCAGGGTGTACAATAAGTCCCGAATTAGCAACAAACTTACCATGCCCCCATTTTTCGATGTAACAAAACCCTGCAAATTTATCACCATCTAAAGCAATAACCGCATTACCATTCTCCATCTTAGAAGAAATATACTCTGGGGTACGTTTAGCAATACCCGTACCTCTAACTTGCGCAGAATCAGCAATAGTATTGCAAATGGCTTCTGCGTATTTAATATGTGATTTATCGGCTATGACAACCTTCATTTCCCTATTTTTATTTTATGTCTATTATTCTAATTTTTCTTGAAAGCTGAACTGGACTCACCTAGTTCAATAACATTATTATATACCCTTACGGGCGACGAGGAAAAATACGGCGTATAAAAGTATTGTTAATTAAAGAATTAACTGATTTTTGAAATACTATGGAAATAAATTTGGACACTATGAAAAAATTAAAATTACGTTTTGGTTTTGCTTATAGATAAGATTAGAAGCGGCGGCGAAAGCGCACGGGAAACCCGGGAACTGAACAACGTATTTTATTTTTTGAATTTTTCATAATGTAAAACTAAAATTTTATTTCATAAATGCCTAATAAAGACTTAGTTTTTGATAAGAATTACAGATATCTCGTTTTATCTAGGTTTTTATTTTAAAAAATGTAATAATCAGAAGTGTTGACAAAAAAATGCACACCAAATGTGTGCATTTCATATTTAAATTTTGCAAAGATATCTTCTCAAATGTTTATTTAAAATTCAATTGAATAAAATAGAAACAGCTTTTACTCTACGATAAACTTACCTTTCATTATAGCATAATGCCCCGGGAAACTGCATAAAAAATCATAAGTCCCTTTTTCGGGAGCATCAAACTCCACAACGGCTGTTTCACCTCCACCAATAACTTTGGTGAATGCTATGACATCATCAGTACCAGTAGGGATATAGCTATTATCTTTTTCTACCGCTGCTTTGTTTCCAAACATCATGATATCAACACCTTGTTTTAGTAAAACAAAATTATGTCCCATAACATTCTTATCCATTTTACCAATATGCTTTAAGGTGATTTTTACTTTTTTGCCCGCCTTAACTTTAATTTCTTTTTTATTGAACTGCATAGCATCGTTAGATGTAATAACCACATCATTAGGATCACTTTTAGCTTTGTTAGAAACCTCAGTGTTCTTATCATAACTAAACCCTTCTTGTTTCTTTTGATCCTTTCCACCGCAACTGATTAAGGAAATTGAAAAAACCACTAGAATTATAACTTTAATTGCTTTCATATTAATATAAAATGAATAGATTTTGTCTATAATATATAATCTGTACTGATGAAATTTGATGTTTTCTTTTCTAACAATTCTTCTAAAATAGCATTGTTGTATTCATTATCCTTTGAAGCCACAAATGTTCTTATTGAAAATGAACGTAAAGCGTCGTGAACACTTAAAGTTCCAAAAGCGGAATCTTTTCTTCCTGTAAAAGGGTAAACATCTGGCCCACGTTGACAAGAACTATTTAAATTAACACGGCAAACAAGGTTTACCAAAGTATCAATTAACGGAGATAAGGTGTGTATATTTTTACCAAACAAACTTACTTGCTGTCCGTAATTAGATTCTGCCATATCATCTAAGGGTTCTTCTATATCAGAGAACGTAACAACAGGCACTACTGGACCAAATTGTTCTTCTTGAAATACACGCATATCCTTAGTTACTGGGTATAAAACTGCTGGAAAAATAAAATTCTCTGTAGTTTCTCCTCCTTTTTTATTCAAAATTTTAGCACCCTTTTCTTTAGCATCGTCAATCAATTCTTGAATATATGCTGGTTTATCTTCTTCCGGAAGTGGTGTTAATTTAGCCCCTTCCACCCATGGATTTCCAAACTTGAGCTGATCTACTTTATAAGCGAATCTTCTATTAAATTCTTCCACAATAGATTCATGAACATACAAAACTTTTAATGCTGTACAACGTTGCCCATTAAAAGACAAGGTTCCAGCAATACATTCATCAACCGCAGAATCTAAATCGGCATCTGGCAATACAATTGCTGGGTTTTTAGCCTCTAAACCTAAAACCATTCTAAGTCTGTTTCCTTTTGGATGTTGAGATTGCAAAGCATTAGCAGATTTACTATTTCCAATTAAAGCCAAAACATCAATTTTTCCAGACTTCATAATCGGTGTTGCCAAAACGCGACCACGACCGTAAACAATATTCACTACACCCTCCGGAAAACTACTTTGAAAAGCTTCTAATAGAGGAGATATTAATAAAACTCCAAGTTTTGCTGGTTTGAAAATAACAGGATTACCCATGATTAATGCTGGAATCAACAACGTAAACGTTTCATTTAATGGATAATTATAAGGTCCTAAACATAAAACGACTCCTAAAGGGCCACGACGAATGTGTGCATAAACTCCAGAGTTTTTTTCAAACTTAGCCGAATCTCTATCTATTTGTTTATAAGCTTCAATGGTATCATAAATGTAATCAACTGTTCTATCAAATTCTTTCTCAGAATCAGGCAAGTTTTTCCCGATTTCCCACATCAATAGTTTTACGACTTCTTCTCGCTTAGTTTTCATTTGTTCAACAAACGATTCCATGCAAGCTATTCTATCGCCAACTTTCATTGTTGGCCATAGTCCTTTCCCTTTATCATAAGCTGAAATTGCAGAATCTAGAACTTCTATAGCTTCTTTTTCGCCAAGTTGAGGAATAGTTCCTAAAAGTGTTTGCTTATATTTTAAAGTAGAAGAAATAGTTGAATATACTTCAGCCGTTTCACCTTCCCAATGTCGCAACTCGCCATTTACGAGATATGTTTTTTGGTGTAAAAGCGATTCAATCTTATAAGCTTCTGGAATTTCTGTAAAAGGATGTTTCATGAATTTATATTTGAAGTGACACTAATTACTTCAAAATAACAAAAAACAATTCTAAAACCCCTTCTGTATCTCAATTAACTAACTGTTTTACGACGCAAACGTTTTCGAGGAATTGAATGTTTTTAAGAAATATAAAAACAGAATATTATACTTAAAATGAAGTTACTGTAATGAAAAAACCTGTCAAAATGATAACATCTGACAGGTTTGAACAAAATATAGTTTAGTTTAGTTGTGCTTGTGATTATACTATTGGCTTCATAGCCGTCATAGATGATCTTAAAAACTCACCCACTTTTTCAACTGGATGATTTCTTAAAGCTGCATTTACTTCAATAAGTTTTGCGTTATCAACTCCATTACCGTTATCTTTAGCAAAAGGCGTTCCTATAACATCTGTTTTGATATTTTTCATGAAATCTGTTAATAAAGGCTTACAAGCATGATCGAATAAATAACATCCGTACTCAGCTGTATCAGAAATCACACTATTCATTTCATATAATTTCTTTCGTGCAATGGTGTTAGCTATAAGCGGTGTTTCGTGCAATGATTCGTAGTATGCAGAAGCATCGATAATTCCAGAATCTGTCATCGCTTCAAAAGCTAATTCCACACCTGCTCTTACCATAGCAATCATCAATACGCCATTATCATAATATTCTTGCTCTGAGATTTCAACATTTCCAGCTGGTGTTTTTTCAAACGCAGTTTCTGCAGTTGCAGCTCTCCAACCTAACAAATCTTTATCATCATTAGCCCAATCTGCCATCATACCAGCAGAGAAACGACCTTCAATTATATCATCCATATGCTTTTGGAATAATGGACGCATGATATCTTTTAACTCTTCTGATAATTCAAAAGCTTTTATTTTTGCTGTGTTAGAAAGACGATCCATCATATTAGTTACACCACCATATTTCAGACCTTCTGTAACAGTTTCCCAACCGTACTGAATTAATTTTGAAGCATAACCAGAATCAATGCCTTCTTCAACCATTTTATCAAAACAAAGGATAGAACCCGTTTGTAACAATCCACAAAGAATCGTTTGCTCTCCCATTAAATCAGACTTAACCTCAGCTATAAAAGACGATGCTAATACACCTGCTTTATCTCCCCCCGTGGCTACGGCATAAGCTTTTGCTTGTGCCCAACCTTTTCCTTCAGGATCATTTTCTTCGTGCACTGCTATTAATGTTGGCACACCAAAACCACGCTTATATTCTTCACGAACCTCAGTTCCTGGACACTTTGGCGCAACCATAATTACAGTAAGATCTTCACGTACTTGTGTACCTTCTTCAACAATATTAAAACCATGAGAATAAGATAATGTTGCTCCTTTTTTCATCAAAGGCATCACCGCTTTCACGACACTTGTATGCTGCTTGTCTGGTGTTAAATTCAATACCAAATCAGCTGTTGGAATTAACTCTTGGTAGGTACCAACATTAAAACCATTTTCAGAAGCATTTACAAAAGATTGACGCTTTTCTGCAATTGCAGCATCGCGCAATGTATAAGAAATATCTAAACCAGAATCTCTCATATTTAACCCTTGGTTTAATCCTTGAGCACCACATCCTACTATAACTATTTTTTTACCTTTTAATACGTTTACTCCATCTGTAAATTCTGAAGCATCCATAAATCTACACTTCGATAATTGATTTAATTTATCTCTTAGCGATAGTGTGTTAAAATAATTTCCCATTTTATATTTAATTGTTATTATTGATTATTGAATGCTGTTAGCATTTCTGATATTTTCATTTGTTCCTTAGTGACTGCAATTCTACCTGAACGCACAAATTGCATAATTCCGAATACATTCAAATCTCGTCGTAAAGATTCTATTTCGTTTCGTCGTCCAGATTTTTCTAAAACAAAAAACTCTTTGTTTACAGTTACTATTGTTGTGTTACTCTCTTTAATTATATTCTGAATTTGAGGCTCATTAAACAACAAATCAGATTTAATCTTGAACATGCAAGACTCCGTAAATATGGTTTCGTCTTCAGTGTGATAATAAGCTCTTATCGTTTCAACTTGCTTTTCAATTTGTTTAACAATTTTACATGCATTCGATTCGGTCATGTCTACAACAATTACAAAACGGTTTACACCATCAATCTCTGATTGAGATGTTGTTAAACTTTCAATATTGATATGTCTTCGCTGAAAAATAGCGGATATACGATTCAATAAACCGATATTATTTTCGGTGTATATTGATATTGTGAATGATTTTATGTCTTCGTTCATTTTACAAAAGATAATAGAGAAAAGATGTTAGAAAAAAGACAGTTCATTGTTTTCTTCTGAATTCTATCTTATATTGATAAGCATCTTTACTCTCTGTTCTATTTTCTTTATTCTATTTTATTTATTTAACTTAAACGTACATCTGAAACCGATGCTCCTGAAGGAATCATTGGAAATACGTTATCTTCTTTTTCTACACAAACTTCTAAGAAATAAGACTCTTTTGAAGCCATCATTTCTTTTACTGCATCAGCCAATTCTTCACGTTTGGTTACTTTCTTCGCTTTTATATAATAACCTTCAGCAATAGCTACGAAATTTGGGTTTGTCATTTCCGTAGAAGCGTAACGCTTATCGAAAAATAATTGTTGCCACTGACGAACCATTCCTAAGAACTCATTGTTTAATACGACAATTTTAACAGCTGTTTTTTGCTGAAAAATGGTTCCTAACTCCTGAATATTCATTTGGTAACCTCCATCTCCTATAATGGCAACTACTTCGCGTTCTGGCGCTGCCATTTTAGCTCCTATAGCCGCGGGCAGTGCAAACCCCATTGTGCCTAAACCACCTGATGTAATGTTACTCTTGGTTTGGTTAAACTTCGCATAACGACACGTAATCATTTGATGTTGCCCGACATCTGAAACAATGGCTGCGTTTCCTTTACTTTCAATATTTATTTGTTTTATAACTTCGCCCATAGTCAATCCTTCTTTTGTAGGATTGATATCTCCTTTGATTACTTGTTCAAATTCAATAGCATATAAATCTTTAAATTCTTGTAACCATGATTCGTGCGAGTTTTTATTTAAAGCATCAAAAAGCATTGCTAAACTTTCTTTTGAATTACCTAAAACAGCAACATCGGTTTTTACATTTTTATCAATTTCAGCAGGGTCAATATCAAAATGAATGATTTTAGCTTGTTTTGCATAGGTATCTAAACTACCCGTAACACGGTCATCAAAACGCATCCCAATAGCAATTAACACATCGCATTCGTTGGTTAATTTATTTGGTGCATAATTACCATGCATACCAACCATACCTATATTTAATCGATGTGACGTTGGTAATGCCGAAGCTCCTAAAATAGTCCACGCCGCAGGAATTCCAGCTTTTTCTATCACCGCCTTAAGTTCTACTTCCGCTTTCCCTAAAATAACACCTTGCCCCCAAACAATCATGGGTTTTTTAGCATTATTAATTAATTCCGCGGCAGCATTAATAGTTTCTGGATCTGTTTTAGGTATTGGAATATAACTTCTTACACCTTTACATTTTTCGTATTTAAAATCTAACTCCCCGAACTGAGCATCTTTTGTTATGTCCACTAATACAGGTCCTGGTCTTCCGCTTTTAGCAATATAAAATGCTTTAGCTATGGCTCCAGGAATATCTTCCGCTTTTGTTACTTGACAATTCCATTTAGTAACTGGTGTTGAAATACCAACAATATCTGTTTCTTGAAACGCATCACTACCTAATAAGTGCGATGGCACCTGCCCAGTAATACAAACAATTGGAGTTGAATCTATTTGCGCATCGGCAATTCCAGTAATTAAATTAGTTGCCCCTGGTCCAGAAGTTGCCATAGCAACACCAACTTTACCAGATATACGAGCATAACCTTGGGCCGCATGTGCAGCACCTTGTTCATGACGTGTTAATACGTGATGAATTTGATCTCGAAATTTGTATAATTCATCATAAACAGGCATAATAGCACCTCCTGGATATCCATAAAGAATATCAACGCCTTCAGCCATCAAACTTCTTACAACAGCTTCGCTACCTGTGATACGTTGTGTTTTTTCTGCCACGTTTTTGGTTTTATTTATTGTTTGAGTTTCTTTCATCTCTCAGTATTTTTTAATACTCTTTCGAGCTTACTCTAATTTTTTTTCTTTTTATAATGACTAACTTTTGGTTATTTAATTATAAGATTCCTGCGTTCGCAGGAATTTTATGCGTCCGTTACACAGCCTTTAGAGGCCGATGAAACCGATTTTGCATATTTATATAATATTCCTTTTTTGTGTTTTAATTCTGGCTGAATCCATTGTGATTTTCTTTCTGCTAATGCTTCATCAGAAAGCAATACATTAATAGAATTATCTTCAGCACTAATTCTAATGTTATCACCAGTTTTCAATAATCCTATGGTGCCACCGTCTTGAGCTTCTGGGGTTATATGCCCAACAACAAAGCCGTGTGTTCCACCAGAAAAACGACCATCTGTAATTAGTGCTACAGATTTCCCTAAACCTGCACCCATTATTAAAGACGTTGGTTTTAACATTTCTGGCATTCCCGGACCTCCTTTTGGACCTACATACCGAATGACGACTACGTCACCTCTTTCAACTTCTCCATTCGAAATTCCAGTATTTGCTGCTTGCTCACCGTCATATACCACTGCCTTCCCTTCAAACAACAAGCCTTCGTTTCCTGATATTTTTGCAACCGAACCCTCAGTGGCTAAGTTCCCATAAAGAATCTGTAGGTTTCCTGAAGATTTTAAAGGGTTATCCTTTGGGTAAATAACATCTTGTTCATTTTCAAACTTAAGTGGCTCAACAGCTGCTAAATTTTCTGCTAAAGTTTTTCCTGTTACCGTCATACAATCGCCATGTAAAAAGCCATTATCTAGTAAATATTTCATTACGGCTGGAGTCCCACCAATACCATGAACATCTTCCATTAAATATTTTCCACTAGGTTTTAAATCGGCTATTAAAGGCGTTCTATCACTAACACGTTGAAAATCTTCTAATGTAAAATCAATATCGGCTGCATGTGCAATAGCTAAGAAATGCAATACCGCATTTGTAGAGCCTCCTAAGGCATTTACAAGAGCAATAGCATTCTCTATAGATTTTTTAGAAATAATATCTAATGGTTTTAAATCTAATTCTAAAAGGTTTTTTATAGCTCTAGCTGTTCTTTCGCTTTCTGATAATTTATTTGGATTTTCAGCAGGAATTGATGAATTATATGGCAATGCAAAACCCATACATTCTATAGCTGAGGCCATAGTATTTGCTGTATACATCCCGCCACAAGCTCCTGCCCCAGGAACAGCTCTTTTTATAATGTCTTTATATTCTTCTTCATCAATTTCCCCAGCCACTTTTTGACCTAAAGCTTCAAATGCCGAAACAATATTTAACTTTCTTCCTTTATAATTTCCTGATGCAATGGTACCACCATACATCATGATTGACGGACGATTTAAACGCAACATCGAAATAACAGCCCCAGGCATATTTTTGTCACAACCAACAACAGAAACAAGCGCATCATAACTTTGTGCTTGCATTACCGTTTCAATTGAGTCTGCAATAATATCTCGAGACGCTAAAGAATAATTCATACCAGAAGTTCCCATGGAGATACCATCACTAACACCAATAGTATTGAATCCTAAGCCGACTAAATCTGCAATATTACACTCAATTTTCACCTCAGCAGCCAAATTATTTAAATGCATATTACATGGGTTCCCGTCATACCCAGTGCTAGCAATACCTACTTGAGCTTTTTGCATGTCTTCATCAGTCAAACCAACGGCGTATAACATGGCTTGCGATGCTGGTTGAGATTCATCCTGTGTTAGCCTTTTACTATGTTTATTAAGTTCTTTCATATTTATTGCAAAATATTTCGCTTATCCTCTATATTGATATTTATTCTATTGCTTTTTTAAGATTTTTAACAAAAATTCTTCAATTTGCATAAAACAAGTTGTCGAAATTAATTTATTAGGGTTTCTTATAGATTAACCTTTACTTTTATAGGTTAAATTCACGACCCATAAAAACTAATTAAAATACTGTTATTCAGTTATTTAAATCATTTTTTTTATGATGTTCAAAAACGAAAAAAAATACATAAAAAAAGCCTTCCAAATTTAGGAAGGCTTTTAAAAGTTATTTTTTAAAATATACCATTCCCTATCGCTGTGAAATAATCACTATGACATTAATAGAAATGATATTTAAAATTTGTTTTTTCATTTTGAATGATGCAAATATTTACAATTAAAATTTAATAACCAACATATCATCGAAAAAAAGAAAAATCAAGGTTCATATTCTTTTATTTTTTTACTTTTGCAAAACAAATAATAGAGGAAAGATTTGACTGATTGCAACCTCTTTATGTAGAACTTCTTTTAAAAAGATACTAGACACTGAAATAAATTCAGTGCAAGCAAGTTCAGCACAAGCAAAAATGCTAAAGGCAGTGTAAACTTCCTTCGACGTTATCGTCAAATCTTACCATAAAATAAAGAATATGGCTTATTTATTCACTTCAGAAAGTGTTTCTGAAGGACATCCAGACAAGGTAGCTGATCAAATTAGTGATGCGTTAATTGATAATTTTTTAGCTTTTGACAAAGAGTCTAAAGTAGCATGCGAAACTTTAGTAACTACTGGTCAAGTTGTACTTGCTGGAGAAGTAAAATCTACAACATATTTAGATGTTCAAAAAATAGCGAGAGATACTATAAATAAAATTGGCTATACCAAAGGCGAATATATGTTTGACGGTAATTCATGCGGTGTGCTTTCTGCAATTCATGAACAATCTGATGACATTAATCAAGGTGTAGATCGAGGAAGCAAAGAACAACAAGGTGCTGGCGATCAAGGTATGATGTTTGGTTATGCAACAAACGAAACGGAAAATTTTATGCCTTTGGCTTTAGATTTATCGCACAGAATTTTAAAAGAGCTTGCTGAATTACGACGAGAAAATAAAGCTATTTCTTATTTGAGACCAGATTCTAAAAGTCAGGTTACAATTGAGTATAGCGATGATAATATTCCGCAACGTATTGACGCAATTGTGGTATCAACACAACACGATGATTTTGCTGATGACGAAACCATGCTTGCAAAAATCAGAAAAGATATTGTTGATATATTAATACCAAGAGTCGTTGCTAATCTTCCTGAAGCTATTCAAAAATTATTTAATGATGGCATCACATATCACATTAACCCAACAGGAAAGTTTGTAATTGGTGGACCTCACGGAGACACTGGATTAACAGGACGTAAAATTATTGTTGACACTTACGGTGGCAAAGGTGCCCACGGTGGTGGTGCTTTTTCGGGAAAAGACCCAAGTAAAGTGGATAGAAGTGCTGCTTACGCTACAAGACACATTGCTAAAAATTTAGTTGCTGCTGGTGTTGCGGATGAAATTTTAGTACAAGTAAGTTATGCTATTGGTGTGGTAGAACCTATGGGTATTTTTGTTGATACGTATGGCACATGTACTTTTAATATGACCGATGGTGAAATAGCCGAAAAAGTATCTGAAATTTTCGATATGCGCCCTTTTGCTATTGAAGAACGCCTAAAATTACGTTCCCCAATATATAGCGAAACTGCTGCTTACGGGCACATGGGTCGTGAAAACGAAATAGTAACTAAAACTTTTTCTCAGCCTAATGGCGAAAGTATAACCCTTGATGTAGAGTTATTTACTTGGGAGAAATTAGATTATGTTGATAAAGTAAAAATTGCTTTTGGGTTGTAAAACTTAAAGCTCAAATACATTTAAAAGGCCATCCTAAACGGGTGGTCTTTTTGTTTTTAAGTCTTTGACTTTATCAGAAAAATTAGCCAGATTCGTTTAACGCTTGATTAAAAACATTAAAACATTCTTTTTGTCAGAGAATCAATCTAGACAATTAGAAGAAATATATTTATTAAGCCAAGGGTTCTAAAAATCAACATTCTTAATTATTTATTTATCTTTAGCTACTAACTAGTGTCTGGACGGAAACACAGCAAAATTAAATTTGTTTCTTTTTGCGCCCTTTCAGTTTATTTTTAATCGC
>Ga0316208_1001015_pt1 | contig 28785 bp, 23 predicted proteins | sample 3monopyrite_MG_FD_204944 | JGI IMG/M metagenome (GOLD analysis project Ga0316208, IMG submission 204944) | Microbial mat bacterial communities from mineral coupon in-situ incubated in ocean water Damariscotta River, Maine, United States -... | ecosystem: Environmental > Aquatic > Marine >... | reverse complement strand
CGACAAATCACGTGGCCGCTCACGCCTGTAGTCATATTTCGCCGCACCGGTCGACCAGACCGCAGCAGATTCGCAGGTCCTGTTGCGCGAGACCACTGACTGATTGACCTACAGTTTGAGTCACCGTGGCTGAGCTCTTTGGATCAACACAGATGTGCGGCTCGACGTTTGCCGGACCGAGTTGTCAGGATGGTTCTCTGTCTTGAATCTTCAACCACACGCTGACGGGATGTCCGGCAGGATGCACAACAGAGCGGTCGACGGACTGGATGCAGCATGACGCACAGGTTGGCGGCTCAGGAGCCTGCCGATGTCAACAAACCTTGAGTCCGCTGTCGAAAACTACGTCCGTGCCAGAAGTCTGTCGCAGGGAAGCCGTGATGAACATTTTGCGACGTTAAGGAAATGGAACCGTTGGGGTGGTGGAGTGCCCGTCGAAGATTTGACGCGTCGGGTCATCCGGGAATTCCTTGACTGGGTACATGAACATGCCGTTGTGGACGAAGGCGCCAATCCCGAACGCACAGCCAACAAGGCGCGTGAGAATCTGCGAGCGGTGATCTCATGGGCGTGGGAGCAGGATTTGATTGAGTCGCTTCCGCGTTTCCCGCAGCCACGGCCGCAGCGTGACGTTGCCGGACTGCACTATCTCGCCAAACCGGAACTCAATGCTTTGTACTTCGCTACGTACAACATTCCTCGACCACGGGGCTGGGACCTTCCGCTATCAGTGGGGCGACACTGGCGAGCGGCACTTGTCCTGTTCTTCAATTACGGTCTGGATACTGGAACGATCTGGAAATCCGCACCATGCCATGAACCGATCCTCTGGCGCCATATATCATGGGACCATCAATCGCCCGACGGTCATGCGAAGAGACAATCGCGATGGGGATGGATCTTTTATCGTCGCGTCAAGACAGGCAAGACGTTCTATCGCCCCATGAATCGTACGGTTCATGCACATGTCAAAAGTATCATGCCGGATGATCTCGACCCAAACGCACCGGTATTTTCTGGGGGCAGTTCCCGACCGAATACGAGATTTCGTCTGCTTTGCGATCTCGCGGGAGTGAAACCTCGGTTGAACATCGAAACGGGCAAGGAGGAACCGTGGCAACTCAAAGATCTTCGCAAGACCTGTGCCACGTACTACGACGAACACATGCCCGAATCTTCGATCGAGATCCTGGGGCACTCAGTCGGCGGAGTCACCTATCGCCACTATGCGCATCGCGACCCACTGGCTTTCAAAGCGATCATGACAATGCCCCAGCCAACGGCATTCATGGGCCTTGCCAGGGGAATCGACGGCGAGTGCCCCTGCTGTCGAAGACCCTTCACGAATGCAGAATGAAACGGCCGATCAACCAGACACTCATCATCCATTCGGCGCAACTCGCTCCGGGCCGGGTGGCCGAGTGGATTTCGTCCAACTGCGAACCAGTTCGGGCCTAATCCCGAACTCAGCTGCTTACCCAACGACCTTTGATCTTCATAGCCCCTCTGCCAGCTGCGTTACCGACTCATTTCCACTCCCGATACGGTCAACGTAATAGTTGCCGCCAATCCCCGCCGGTATACGGCTCAACGTCCACGACGTAGCATCCAGGATTCAGGAGTGGTGTTGCGCCGGTTGGTCCACTGATCGGAGCCGGGAAGTCTGTTGAAGAGTTTTTGAATGGGAGTTGCCATGGGTCGGTCGAGTTCGCTCTTCGGCCTTGTGCCGCAGCACTTGCACATCATCTTTCCACAGTTCGTCCGGACTTTCGTCGTGATCGGCATCACGATGGGGGCCGTGATGGCGGCCACGGCCGCTGATCCGATCGTGCTCAAAAACCGGCGAGAACTGTTCGTCGATGACTTTCTGATTGAGAAACTGGACGGCGCCACACTGACGCTGCACCGGCCTGTTTCGCGCGGGGTGGCGATCGTTCACGACGCGCCGTGGGAGGGTGAGACATCGGCCTACCACACGGTGTTTCGGGACGGTGACCTGTACCGGATGTACTACCGCGGGTCGGGCCGCGGAAAGCGGCGGGGACGTTTGATGGAACGCCATCACATGAGTCATGAAACGACCTGCTACGCCGAAAGTAAGGACGGCCTTCACTGGACGAAACCCGAACTGGGCCTGTTCGAGCACGACGGCTCCACGGCGAACAACATCGTTTGGTTCGGACCCGGCGGACATGACTTCGCGCCGTTCAAAGACACCAATCCCGACTGCCGGCCTGAGCGACGTTACAAGGCGCTGGCGTTCATGCATGACCGTGCCGCGTCGGCCGAAGGACGCCGAGTGCGTTACCTCTACGCTTTCCATTCTCCCGACGGGATTCACTGGTCGCTCACGCAGGAAGAGCCTGTGATGACGGACGGAGCTTTTGACTCGCTCAACGTGGCCGCGTGGGATGCTCGCCGCGAGTGTTACGTTGCCTTCGTACGCAAGAACCGCCCAGGATTTGGACGCGACGCAGGTACGGCGACCTCCGACGATTTTCTTAACTGGACGGACACCACACGGCTGGAGTATCCCGATGCGATGCCGGTGCAGCTCTACACGAACGCCATCCTGCGCTATCCGCGGGCGCCGCAACTCTATGTCGGTTTTCCCATGCGGTATGTCGAACGGGATTACCGACGAGAGGGGCGAACGGGATGGGGCCTGACCGATGGCGGTTTCATGACCAGCCGCGATGGACTGAACTTTCGCCGCTGGGACGAAGCATTTATCCGCCCTGGGCTGCAACCGGAACGCTGGGTGACCCGCAACAATCTCACTCCTGCTGACGACTTCGCCAGTGCACGGTGGCCCCGAGATTTCGCTGTACTCGACGGAGGGCTTTTTTGAAGGCGACGCCTGCCGATTGCGGCGGCATTCGATCCGTGCCGACGGGTTTGTCTCCGTTCACGCACCGATGTCTGGTGGTCAGTTGCTAACAAGGCCTTTCACGTTCTCCATTCCGTCACCTGATACGCCGCGCACCATGCACCGCGATCCATCCGTGCGGCTGCGCGTCGATACGGACAAACCGATTCGCGGACGTGGCTCGCTGGAGTTTCGCCAGGACGCCGTTCTCACGTTCAACGGATTGCGGGCCCTGGGCTCCCAAGCCACGCTTGCAGTGTCGGTCCGTGGAGTTCCTGCCGGACGCCGCCGACTGTTCTCCACCTACAACGGCGGAACTATCGGGCCGGGTGAACTGATTCTCGACGTTGACACCGACGGCCCGGGTTCAATCCGCTTTATGTACGACGACCTGTCCGTCACGGTAGGAGCGGAATCCGTCGGGGACTGGAGCCGCGAGTCGGGCGATGAAACCGCTCACTATGTCGTGGCGACGTGGGACGCTGGCCGTGTCACGGTGTATTTCGACGGGCGAGAGGTGGCATCCGGTGCCCGACCGGGCGGCGGAGACCTAACATTCGCCAGCGGAGACCTGCGGTTCGGCGAAGACCTTCCCGGAACGTCGGTCTCGAATGAGCCATTCCTTGGACATGTGGACGACGTGCTCGTACTGCAACGAGTGCTGTCGGCCGAAGAGATTGCCGAGCTGGCGAAGTCGGGCGCCACCGACGGATTCTTGACCCGTGATGATCGCGGCGTCTTCCTGTCCATGGACGAGGCCGACGCACCATTTGCGAATTTACTGGCTCACGGCGCGAACAGTGCAAAGCCCGTTACTGGACAACTTCCGCCACCACACGGCGACGTCGAGTTGTGCGTGAACTACTCGACCTCCGCGGCGGGCAGTCTCCGTTGCGAGATTCAGGACACAGATGGCAATCCCGTTCCGGGATTCACTTTGTCGGACTGTGATCAACTCTACGGTGACTCGCTGGACCAGCCATTGAGCTGGAACGGCATCCGAGAACTGACACCGCTCGCCGGCCGCACCATTCGGTTGCGTTTCGAACTCGCAGACGCGGACCTCTACGCGTTGCGTTTCGGAAAGTGATCACCGATCGACCGCTTCAGTAAGACCGTCCTCACCGCCGTTTTGAAGTTCAGTCCGTAACTGATACAGACCTTGATATCCGGAAGATCGAGCCACGAACTCGCTCCGGGCCGAGACACCGACGCAGGTTCCAATCTGATTCGCGTCGCCAGAAGGCATTTACAGCGTGCAGTCAGAGTGATTCGTTCACGATTTGCTTCGTGACCCCGGTCTAGCGCGACCGACGCAGTTTGGGCGAGCTGTCGTGGAGGGCTCTCGATTGATTTTTCGAGTTGTTTTCGGTTACTGGAAGTCTGGTGGCGAGCGGTGCTGGAGCAGATACGAAATCGGCTGGCCAGGCGTCAGCACTTTCAGGTGAGAGCCAAGGTTGCGGTCGGAACATCGACACCGGCGCGCTGATCTGCAAAAGCTACCGAGTGTTCCACAACCTGAACCAGAGATTGGTCATCGATGACCACTTCGTAGGACCAATAGAACAAAGCCGCCGATGGCTTAGCGGACTCGCCCGGATTTCCCATTATCGTCGCGTCTTTTACTTGAAAAACGCGACTTCGTACGCTTTGAGGACTCAAAGGGAACGAAGTCGCCGATTAGGACAAACACAGCGAAAACCGTAGTGAAACGGTCGCATGCAGATGCCGTCTGCAAGCGTCAGGGCTTACTTGATCGCTCTGACTCTGCTCAACTGCCGCCCAGTGTGAACAATTCTGGCTGCCGGTTTCCACATGCTGCGTGAAAAATACAGGGGCCTATGGCATCATACTGATCAAAAGATTCGACTCGCCCATTGCCAATTTCCGCTGGAGTTACCTGTGGAGCTGGAGAGACTCAGCTCGTTCTTTGCCACCAGTCCAGCCGCAAAGCTGCTGCGGTCACCTCACGCTGCGCACATCGTCTACTTCCTGAACTCGCATTTCAAAGCTGGCGGGGCGATCACGATCTCCCACACAAGCCTCTTACAGAAGGTGAGTGAATTTCAGGAAACGATCCATGTCCTGGAGCCGGATATTCTGGGTGACAAGGCTGAAACCTATGTCACTAAATGGTCGACGGGAGAGACCCGGTGGTTGCGGCGGTTCCATGACGCTGAGCATTCGGAACCGGTCTACGAGCTGACGCCGCATACCGAAGATGTGCTCAAATTTCTGACTGAAGTGCTGGAGCGCAGCCTCGGGTTCGTCGGAACTGAGTCCCGGTTGCAACGGATCATCGACACTCTGTCCGATATCGTGGTCAGAGGCTCAGCCGACCCGACAAGACGCCTGGAGCATCTGCGATCCGAACGGGAACGGATCGATCAGGAAATCGCGGCCATCGAATCCGGCAAGGCGGTCGAGACCTACAGTCCAACGGCCATCCGGGAACGCTTCGGTGATGTCGTGTCTGATCTCGGTTCTTTGCAGGGTGACTTCAGGTCTGTCGAAGACGCATTTCGGGATATCACGCGTGCCGTCCAGAAACGTCAGTCTGAAACGAACGGGACGCGCGGTGAGATTCTGGGCTTCGCGCTTGATGCCGAAGACACACTTAAGTCCCAGGATCAGGGAATCAGCTTTGACGCATTCGTCCGTCTCCTGCTGTCGCCACGGAAGCAGGATGAGCTGGAGACGATTACACATCAGCTCAATGAGATTGAGATTCTCGCCGATCAGCTCGACGGTCTACGAAGAATCCGCGGGATGATGGGCAGTCTGTCGGATGAAGCGGAGAAGGTGTTGCGAACGACGCGGCGGCTGAGTTCGACACTCAGAAGACTACTCGACACTCGCGCGAGAGCCGGCCGCGCGCGACTGGCAACAGTCCTGCGTGAGATTCGCGGTGCGGCGACGCGGTTGGCCGAGCGTCCGGATGTCGAAGTCACCGGGATCGATATCTACACACAGCTCGATCTGTTGAATGTCGGCGAACGGTCTTTCTGGTCCTCGCCTTCGCGGTTCTCGGAATCTGAGTTCAAGACTCACCAGCCAGACGAGGATGAGCGTCTCGCCATTTTTAAGAATCAGGCGGCAATGCGGCGGCTCGATTGGGCAGGCATGCGTTCCAGAATCATCGAAATTCTGGATGATGACCAGGAGTCGGTCACGCTGCCGGAGCTACTCGAAATCTACCCGCCGACCGCCGGCACGATCGAAGTTCTGGGTTACGTGCAGATCGCCCACGACGACGGTCATCATGTGGATAAGTTGATGACGGACGTGATCCGACTGCCTGACCGATCCTGTACTGAGAGTGCTCATGGAAGCGCCGATGACGACTCGGAGACCTGGGAAATTCCTCGCGTCACGTTCCTCTCTAAACAGCAACGACAATTCCGCGACGGCCTGCAGGTGGGAGAGTCGTCAACATGACCGAGCACGAGTTTCCTGAATTCGACGAAATGGGCATCGCCGCCGTCCGGCTGCTGCAGGGCGTTGTCTACGAAGACGACAAGTCGGCGTGGGACGTATTGCTGTCAAATGAATCCCGTCTTGAAACGTGGTTCTCGAAGGTCGGTCTGGCGCTCATTATCGATCGCAGTGAAGGGCTTGCTTATCTCAAGCAACTCGGCGACGACGAGCGCAGTGAAGGTTACGAACGACTGCCCCGGCTGTTTCGGAAGACTCCGTTGACCTACGCAGCCACGCTGTTGTGTGTCCTGTTGCGTGATGAGTATCGGCAGTACGAGGACGAAGACGTTGATAACAACATCTGCGTTGTAGAAACCGCATCGCTGCTGGATGCCTGGAAGCCATTCTTTCCCGGACAGTCAGACGAAGTGCAGTTGCGACGCAGCCTGGTGGCCGAGCTGAACAAGCTGGAGAAGCTGAAGTTTGTTCGCAAGCTGGGCAGCGACTCGGCCACGTGGGAAGTACGAAAACTACTCAAGGCAAGACTGCCATTGCAGGAACTTGAAGAGCTGAAGGATCGCATGATGGAAGCCGCAAGGACCGAGGCGGAATGAGCTGAAACGGCATCTGGATGGACAACCTATGGAATTCGCACAGGACAGCGGGCCTTGCAGGCCTGGATATCGACTGCACCGGTTGGAACTATTCAACTGGGGCACGTTCGACAGCTCCGGAGGTCAGGTCTTCCGTTTTGAGCCAGCCGGTCGCACGGCTCTCATGGTCGGCCACAATGGATCGGGTAAGTCCACGCTGGTCGATTCCCTTTTGACGCTACTCGTTGGCGGGAACATTCGAAGTTACAACGTCGCCGCCGGTGCAACACGTTTCGAGAGGAACGAGGAAAGCTACATTCGCGGGGCCTACAACCGAACGGCGGACGATTCGCAGACGGGTGTGGTCAAGTATCTGCGCGAGCGAGGCTCGACATTTTCGGCGATCGCCGGCGTCTTTCGTGACGAGCAACTGGATCGCGCGTTCACGCTGTGCGTCGTACTGCACCTCACGACAAACGGTGCAGACAAGGTTTTCGCGCTGGCCGACGAAGAGCGGGAATTGAGTGTCGACCTGCAGGGGCTGCGTGCTTCAGACGCGATCACCAGTCACTTCCAGTCGCATGGTTATCGCACAACAAAAACGTTCACCGAGTATCACGGCTGGCTGACAAAGCGAACCGGGATGCGTCCCAAAGCGATGGACCTGTTTAATCAGACGGTCTCGGTCAAGGACATTCACAGCCTGAACGATTTCGTCCGGAGGCGAATGCTGGAAGTTCATGACTGGCGTGAAAAAGTCGACCGGCTGCTGAGACACTTCAATGATCTGAGCGTGGCTCACCAGGAACTCGTCCGTGCTCGCAAAGCCGAGGAGTTGCTGACACCGATCGAAAAATTCGGCATTCGATACCGCGATCAGGCTGAGCAAATGGAGGCGATCGAGGCCAGGCTGGAAGCGGCAGACACGTTCTTCGCGGTCGAAACCGTGCGTCTGTTTGAACCGGAGGTCACACGACTGACGGGAGAACTGACTGCGGTCGTTGAAAAGAAAGAACGCCTCCGTCAGGAGATCGACACGGCCGAGGAACAGAAGTGGCAACTGAAGAACGAGATCGAGCAGGCAGGTGGTGACCGGCTGCGTAAGATTCCCGATCTGATCGAAATAGAGCGAGCCAACCTTGCACGGAAGTCGGACGCGTTTCAAAGGTTCCACAAGCAGTTGCGGCTGACAGGAATCGAGAAGGGCGTTGGCACTTCCGATGAGCTGTCAGTGGTCCGCAAACGGCTCCTGGAAATTCAGCAGGAGACGGCGGGCCAGATTGCGGCGACGGGCGAAATGCACGAAGCGGCCATCGCCGAACGAGGTTCAATTCGCAGAAAGTTGCACGACGAACAGGAAGAGCTGCAAATTCTCAATGAGCGTCGAACGAACCTGCCGGCTTACCTGGCCACGTTAAGGGCTCGTATCTGCGCCGATCTCGATATGGAAGAGTCGAAACTTCCGTTCGCCGCCGAACTGATTGCCGTCACCGCTGAGGAACGGAACTGGGAGGCGTCAGCAGAACTCGTACTCAGCTCGTTTGGGAAAACGCTACTCGTGCAGGAGCCGTTCTACCGGCGGGTCCGCAGCTACATCGAGTCAAACAGGCTGCTCGACGGACGGGGTCAGGGGCAGCGGCTAGAGTATTCACGCGTCGGTCGAGCACCTGACGAGGGCGGCGATCGGATTCAACCTCAGTCTCTCTATCGCAAGCTGTTGTTCCGCGATCACGGCCTGGCTCCCTGGGTGCGCTCGGAAATTCTGCGTCGGTTTGATTATTGCTGCTGCGAATCTGTCGAAGAATTTGACCAGGCCACGCAACTGGCCATGACCGCCAACCGGCACATCAAACGCGGCCGCGATCTGCACATCAAAGACGATCGTCAACAGGCCATTGATCCGCGGCACTTCATTCTCGGCTGGGACAACCGTGAAAAGAAGCTTCTACTGGCGGAGCGGATTCGAGAACTGGAAGCGGAGTTGCGGCAATACGACGCCACAATTGCGGGCCACGCCGAGACGCTGCAGCGTCTGAACCGTCGGAATGACGCGGCCACCGAGGCATTGCTCCTGCATGACTTTGACACGATCGACGTGGATCGCCACCGGGATGCGATCGCGTCTCTCGAAGCAGAAAAGAAAGAACTGGAATCGTCCAACGAAGCTGTCCAGGCATTGAAGCAACGAGTCGCAGAACTGGAAATCAAATCTGCGTCGCTGAAGGATGAACGCGATGAAAGAGTCAGGGAAGAGGATCAACTGTCCAAACAGATCGGTCAGGGAAGCCTGGCCCTCGGCAACGCGAAGAAGGCACTCGGCTCTGCAACGGCCAGCGGTGATCTGGCCATGTACGCCCCGCACTTTGACGAGATTCGCGAGACGTTGTCCGATCCGCCTCTCAGCTTTGCAAATCTGATTGAGCGAAAGCCGGTCTGGGAATCCCAAACCAACATAGTAGTTCGCCAGCTGGCCAAAGAGCTGGAGCCGTCAAAGGATCGTCTGGTCGACGCGATGAACAAATACCTGAGGGAAATGCGTGAGGAACAGACGGACCTGTCTGGAAATGTGGCGTGCCTGAGCAGTTTTCTGGACCGACTGGAGCAGATTCGTGACGAGGATTTACCTCGGCACGAAAAAAAGTTCAAAGACGGACTCAACGATAAAGTCAGTCAGGAGATTGGCACGTTTCATTCTGGACTGCGGCAGGAATGTCGAGAACTTGAAGACAGAATTGAACAGCTCAATGTGGCTCTTGCACAACTCGATTACCGAACAGGCACGTTCATGCGACTGGAGCCGCGACCGATTTCAGATCGGCAGATTGACGACTTCAAGCGGTCGCTCCGCGAGTGTCTCGATGAATCTCTGGAGAACACAGACGACGCTAATGAGGCTCGTTTTGTGAGAATTCAGAGCCTCGTTCAGCGAATGGCGGATAAGGAAGAGGCTCGCTGGCGGGACCGGGTCATCGACGTCAGAAACTGGTACAGCTTTGCCGCTTGCGAGATCGACCGGGAAACGAACGAGACTCGGGGTTTCTATGAAGGCAGCTCAGGCCAGTCGGGTGGAGAAAAGGCAAAGCTGGCATTCACCATTCTGGTAGCGGCGATCGCGTATCAGAACGACATCGATCCCGACCAGATGACGCCGGGCCGTTTTCACTTCGTCGTCGTGGATGAGATGTTCTCGAAGATCGACGATGAGAATGCCAAGCGTGCTCTCAGGCTGTTTGAGAGGTTCGGCCTGCAGATTCTGATCGTCGCCCCACTCGACGCAAAGGCTCGGGTGACGGAGCCATTCGTTGACAGCTATCTGCACGTCGTCAAAGACGAAACGACAAACCAATCGCAGCTCTACAGCATGACGGCTCGCGAATACGAAGAAATCGTCCAGGGCTTCGACGATGCATCGGCATCGACCAGAACACCACGGCGCTCTCCCAAATGACAGCTTGTGTCAGTCGTGGTCGAGCGACAGGTGCTTTGATTTCAGGTGTCCGATTCCATGATCACTCCATCAGAGATAACCGGCAAAGCAGCGAATGCCTACGAAAAGAAGTTTCTCCCGCTCTGGATTTGCAGTGACGAGTCCGAGTTCTTTCCGCTGCAGATTCGAGCCAACCTCTCCCTCGACGCGAACGACATTTCGTCCACAATACAGGCGGTCGAGACACTTCGAGAGAATTCCGGGCAGTCCCGCGGATGGGGTTACACGGTCCACTGGGAAGAGGTCCGACTCCGCGACTTCGGCCGAAACCTGAAACCGGCTCGCGTCACAATCGACACGCTGGATGATCTGTTGAGACTCGCGGGAGCGGGCAAGTCGTTTCAGGAAACACGTTCTGTCGTCAAGCGACTGCGATCTGAGCTGCCTGATCTCGAAGCGTGGATCGTCAGCCACGTACGGACGCTGGGAAAACTGCACGAGTCAGTTGACGGGCTGATCGCCGTATCGCGTTTTTTTATGAGGAATCCCTGGCCAGACTGTTACGCTCGTCAGATTCCCGTTCCGGTCGACACGAAGTTCGTAGAACGCCATGAATCGACACTCCGTCAATGGCTCCGACTGTTGCTGCCCGGTTCAGCAATCGACGTCAGCGAGTCGCAATTCGCCAGCCAGTTCGGTCTTCGCGACAAGCAGACACACCGCGGACTCCGAGTGCTCGCCGGTTCCCTGCTGGCGGAGCTGTCGTTGCCATTTGCGGAACTTTCACTGCCGCTGCGAACGCTGGCGACTCTGCCAGTCCGCGACGCAACCGTGATCGTGGTCGAAAACCGGCTGAATCTCTTCACACTGCCATCGCTGCACCGCGCCCTCGCGATTGAGGGAGAAGGCAAGGCCGTTACGCGGCTGAGAAAGCTCGAATGGCTGCATCACAACCGTTTGCTCTATTGGGGTGACATCGACGTGGACGGATTTGAGATTCTGTCGTCTCTGCGTAGCCTGTTTCCGCACGTCGAGAGTGTTTTGATGGACGAGAAGACACTTCAGACGCATTCGAACGAGCAGAATTCGGGAAACGACCGCTCGCCATCGACTCCGTCCAACCTGAAACCGCACGAAGCTGCAGCTTTCCAGCTTTGTGCCCGGCACAACATTCGCCTTGAACAGGAAAAGGTGCTGCAGAAGTATGCGGACGCTGTCCTGACTGGCAATGAGAAGCCCCGAAACACTAGATGACGCTGATGCGAACTGAGATCGCCTGATTCAGCACCAGCCAGGGAGCGGTACCTTAAAAAAGAAGAAAAACGGGGCATAATGAAGCAGAGAGATATGGGTTAACCATCGGAAAGCCGTTTTCCGACAGCATCACGTGTTGAATCAGAGTGGTTTTGAATGGATTCCAATTCGCAAGGTACATCTTCAGACGATGAAGAACTGAGGACGAACTACAAACTCGACCTGCGTTACTTCACAGATGCGACATTCTGTCCGGCGATGGTACGGAAACGGTCGCGGCGGGCCTTTGAGCTGTTCCTGTTCATCAGCAATCAATGGCTGCGTGCGCATCGGCAGGCCGTAACTCCAACGCACGTCGATCTGTGTCGGGCCTGCGGACTTGATTCCGCGGACAGCAATTCCCGGAGTGTGATTTCGAGGTTGCTGAAGCAGCTTCGTGAGACCTACGAGGTCATCGATTTCACGCCGGTTCGTCGCAAGAGGCCAACGATCACCGTTCGCCCGCCAGTCCAAAATGAAGATTCAGTTGCCCCACAGCACTACATTTATTTCGACGATGGATGGGACGCCGCCATTCGGACAGTCTTTGATCGGCTTGGCCCAAGAGCCTTCTCAGCGGAGTACATGTACCTGATCGCGAAGTACGAATCGGCGCTGGCAAGCCGCAAACATGGACGCAGTTACTGGTTCTTTCCACTGGAAAGGATCACGGAAACGTTTCACGTCTCGTCGCAGTTCGCGTCTTCCGGCCTGCGAGGTCTGGTTGAACTCGGCATGATGCACGTCTCGCATGGACAGTTCGGCATCACGTAATGGATACATAAGAAGGAAAGGCAGCAACATGCCGGCAAGGACTAATCATTTCCAAAGACTCATCACAACGATTTGCGAGCGATGTGCGGAAGAGGGCATAGTCGTCGAGGAATCTGGGATGATCGAGGAATCTTTTGGCGACGAACGCGAGATTGACGTTCGGCTAACCGCAAAGGTCACAGGCCTGCCAGTAACGATTGCTGTCGAATGTCGAGACCACAGCCGCAAGCAGACCAAGGAATGGATCGATCAGTTAATTGGAAAATTCATAGGAACAACGCCCAAAGTCGACCGCGTGATCGCAGTGTCTCGATCGGGCTTCACGGCAGGAGCTGAGAAGAAAGCGTTGGAGCATCGAATTCTCACGATCACTCTTTCCGAAGTGCAGACTGTTGACTGGCCGAAACAATTTTAATGCATTCGAATCGCTGAGAGCAGAATGGAAGTAACTCCAGCCGAGTTCGGTGTTTCGCCACGCATGGAGATAGCTCTCGATTCTGCAACGCTGGTTGTCAATTCAGTGCCAGTTGGGAACTTGCGGGAAATCGTTCTTTCGGTCCTCGTTCCACTTGCCCGATCTGAAATCTCGAAGCAACTGTCGAGTGAGCCAGCAAAGTTCTTCCCCAATATGGCGGCTCTCAAGCACTCAGTATTGAGAACCGAACATGATTATCCTGTTCAAGATATGGCAGTCGTTTCCGAGAATGGTGAATCGCATTCGATCAAATCGATCCTCGTCGTGCTTCACACCAGTATGTCAGTCAAAGTCACTCAGAATTCCTTTGAAGTGACTTCTGAAACGCCATTTAAACCTCTAAGCGACATTTGTGTCACGAATGCATCGGCGTCAGACGGTAAACGGAAATTTGATGTTTCCGTAATTCAGTCTCTGGGGCAGCCAACAATGCAGGTTTGTATGACTCCTGAGAACCGGGGGACCAAAGTCAATGACGCTGATGGCTGACAGGGCAAAGCCTATTGCCTGTTTAATGCCACGCGCCGTGTGTTATCTGCGACGTAGCACTTCGAAACAGGAAATGGGAATTCACGGTCAGCTTGAGTGGGCACTTCAAGCTGCCCGCAAACACGAAGTGAACCTCGAAGCGAGCCCGGACGACATTGACGAAATGCTGCAACGTGGCTTGAAAAGCTATCGCGGCATACTGCTTGACGACGGTATCTCCGGCAGTCGTCTCGATCGGCCGGGCTTTGTTTCACTTCGTCGTGTAGCAGTCCAGAATCGAAACGTGAGCCATATTCTGATCCACAAGTCTGACAGGTTTGCTCGACCGGAACAGGCCGGCCAGGCGATGTCGATGGAAACCGAGCTGCTGCTCGCCGGCCTGACAATCGTCTTCTCAAACCGTATCTCAGAGCCTCGTGAAAGAGGAATCCATTATTTCGAGCGCGACATTTTGTTGCTGCATGAATACAGCCAGAATGGCGAATTTCTGACTCAGCTTGCCGAACGCGTACTGGCTGCTCAGATTCGACTCGCAAAAGGCGGCTACTGGACGGGAGGTCCCGCGCCGTACGGATTTGTCCGAGTGCTGTGCGATGCAGCTGGTAATGAAATCATGGTTCTCGATGAAAAGACCACGATCCGTCGTGAAGGGTGTCACGTCAGGATTCGTGTCGATGAACAGAATCCGGCACGTATTGAAACGTGGTTGAGTCTTCTTAAATGTTACGGTGTCGATGGCTGGGGAGTGCAGCGGATAGCGAATCGACTGAACGAACTGCGCATCCCTTCTCCAAATGCTGGTCGGACTCGCGTGATCGGCGGTGTCCTGCGCCGCAATTCAGGCAAGTGGTGTAAGAAGACAGTAAAGAGGCTCATCGAAAACCAGGCCATCATTGGTATGGCCGTTTTTGGGGTTCGCTCAGAAGGAGCGCATCGACGGTTTTCCCCTGACGGTCCAAGAACTCTGACGGAGTCCGATCGAACTGAGGAAGACAGATCGCGTAACATTTTCAACCCGAAAGAGGAGTTAATTGTCGTTAAGACCGGCTACGAGCCAGCCGCCAGCGTCGACCTGTTTGAATCATGTCAGGAACAGCGTGAGATGCGAGGCAGAAGTCAGCGAGGAGTTTCGAAGTCCGATCCAGCAACGTATCCACTGAGCACTCGCATCTACGACCGCTCTGGCGCCTGCAATGCGACTTTCTATGGGGTGAAGGAAAATGGAAAGCGCTGGTATATGTGCTCGGCGTACAGTGAGTCCAAAGGCCGTGAATGCTTTCGGCATGCAATCGACGCAGACATCGCGCTTCGATACACGATCAATACTCTCAAGCAGCAACTTATCGCTGCTGGTGGACGAAAGGCATTGCGAAGTCGACTCGAGGCGCTGGCAGCAGAGGATCAGGCGGATTCATGCGATGTTGCCATGGATGAGCTAACGATGATCGAGAAACGCTGCGCGTCATTGCAGGCGGAAGCGGAAACAACGCTCACCAACATGAGCCGTGCAAAAACGGGTGCAGCCTTCTCAGCTCTTGAAAAACGTTATGAAGCGACGCTGGCCGACATCGAAAAACTGGAATCTGAGACCGAAATTCTTCGCACAAGAAAAACTGTTGGCACCGACGGAAAACATCGCGCCGTTGAGGACGCGCTCGGGCTCTACGACGAGATAGACCGTATCACGTCCGACGAAAATGCGCGTGCTGATATCAACAGCGTCCTCAAGCAGCTCAATTTTCAGATGGGCCTACTTTATATTGAGAATCCACGCAGTAAGCGTCCCAAGAGAATTCTCGTTGGCGGACGGCTTACACTTGGCGACAATCCTCGCCGAGGACACAATTCACATGGCAGCGGTGACCATCCATTGGACATGGATGGAGACGGTCAAGACTCGGAGTCCGATCCGTCAGGATGTTCACATCCCACCCCTGCCGCCCATGTTGTTCAGCAAGCGGACCGAAGTATGGGGAAGGGGGCTGGGGACAAGCTTGCGAGTCCCCAGTGTTTCGGTCTGGGGGCTCGCAAGCTCGTCCGCCAGCCACCCAATGCTGACTCTTGAATTCACGGAAGCCTAATCTTTGGCGTACTCAAACAACGCCGTCGACAGATACCGTTCGCCAGAGTCCGGCAGGATCACGACGATCGTCTTGCCTTCTGCTTCTGGTCGAGCGGCGACTTTCAGCGCGGCAGCCACTGCCGCTCCTGAGCTGATGCCGGCAATGATGCCTTCTTCTTTGGCGAGTCGTGGCGCCATTTCGAAGGCCTCTTCGCTGGAAACCTGCACGACTTCATCCACGATCGACATGTCGAGATTGTCAGGAATGAACCCGGCTCCGATCCCCTGAATCTTGTGAGGGCCGGGGCCGCCACCTGAAAGAACCGGGCTTTCCGTTGGCTCAACGGCCACCGACTTCATGCCGAGCCCTTTTTCATTCTTCAGATAACGAGAGACTCCGGTAATCGTTCCGCCGGTCCCGACACCAGAAACGAAGTAATCGACTTTGCCGTCGGTGTCTTCAAAGATCTCAGGACCGGTCGTCTTGACGTGAATCGCCGGGTTCGATGGATTCTTAAACTGCTGCGGCATGTAAAAGTTCGGATCCGCCGCCATCTCTTCGGCTTTCGAGATGGCTCCTTTCATGCCTTCAGCACCCGGCGTTAGAACCAGACTGGCTCCGAAAGTCTTGAGCATCATGCGACGCTCGAGTGACATTGTGTCAGGCATCGTCAGCGTCAGCTTGTAACCGCGGGCGGCACAAACATAAGCCAGAGCGATGCCGGTGTTTCCGCTGGTCGGCTCGACGACTTCCATGCCCGGCTTGAGAGCTCCGGACTGTTCGGCGTCCCAGATCATTGCCGCACCGATGCGGCACTTGACGCTGTAAGCCGGATTGCGACCTTCAATCTTCGCCAGAACCGTCGCCTTTAAACCCTCTGTCACATGGTTGAGTTTGACAAGCGGGGTGTGACCGATCGAAAGCGAATTATCATCAAAAACTGGCATCCTGCTGGCTCCTTACGTAACTGCCGGGACAAAACCGGTGGCGTGAACTCTACTCCTGAGACGCTCCGTCAGAGTTCCGCCAAAACTTAAGCCGATTATTCAGCATCGCCTGAATCAGAGCAATCCCGTTATAAAACCGGCCTATAGTCGGCTATCTGTCGCTTCGATCGGCAAATAAGCCGCAGGCTGTTCACTTCGAACAGACCTTCGCGGCCACAGAGCCGAAAATCGTAATGCGGAAACCTTTAATGAGCCGCTCATAAGGCCGTGCGAGTATGCTTACGCCGCAATCTGCACCCAAGACCCAACGTCTCGATGGTATTCTCAGGATGAATGCGATCCGATTTGATCCTCTGCTGAAGCGAATCCGCTGGGGAGGCACTCGGCTTGGTACGACGCTTGGAAAGCGGCTCGGTCCTGAAACCGATTATGCGGAAAGTTGGGAAATTGCCGATCACGGCGAAGACCAAAGCATCGTCAACACCACCTGCTTCGCCGGCTCGACACTTCAGGAGCTGCTGCGAGACAGCAACGAGGCGATACTCGGGCGCCACGCAGGCCACGACCAATTTCCCCTGCTGATCAAGTTTCTCGACGCCAGCGACCGGCTGTCGGTGCAGGTTCACCCCAACGATGCTCAGGCAAAGAGCTTCGATTCAACCGAAAACGGCAAGACCGAAGCGTGGGTGATCATCCATGCCGAACCGGGCAGTCGCGTTTACGCAGGCCTTAAGAAATCAGTCACCGCAGACACAATGCGAGCAGCGATCGCAGCCGGTAAACTGGAAGACTGTCTGCACTCTTTCGAAGTTTCAGCCGGCGACTGCGTATTCGTTCCCGCCGGAACCGTCCACGCGATTGGCGAAGGCATCCTGCTGGCGGAGGTTCAACAATCGAGCGATATGACCTTTCGCCTTTACGACTGGGACCGCGTCGGCGCCGATGGCCAGCCGCGCGAACTGCACATCGAACAAGCGATCGCCTGTACGAACTTCGAACTCGGACCGGTCAACTGTCAGGTTCCCCAGCTAATCGAACATGGCCATGAACTGGCATCGTGCGAGTACTTCAATATCCGACGCTACTCCGGAGCCGGCCAGGTCCCAATCCCGGACGACGAACGATTTCACGTTCTGATGAGTGTCGGGGCGGAAGCATCCGTCACCGTCGGGCCAGAGTTCGAACAACTCGCCTTCGGACAGACGCTATTGCTTCCCGCTGAGCACGAGGCCGCGACAGTCAACCTGGCTGAAAACAGCACTGTCCTGGACGTCTTCCTGCCATGACGCGGTAAGTTCGCTGGCAGTCAGGTTCGCCAAACGCCACTCGACAAAATGTCCGAACAACGAGAACCGACGGGAATAGTGGTCGCACCTGGCGCATCAGTCGGGTATGCAAACCATTTTTCGACTCGCCGCCGACGCGACCGTCTGCTTCCACATGGCCTACGTCCTGTTCGTCGTGCTCGGACAGGCCACCGTCATGCTTGGAGCGGTCTGTGGTTGGAAGTGGATTCGAAATACCACATTCCGACTATTCCATTTGCTGGCCATTTCGATCGTCGTCATCGAGAGCTGGCTCGGTTTTACCTGCCCGCTGACAACGCTCGAAAATCATCTCCGAGCAAGATCCGGCGCGACGTCGTACGACGGAGATTTCATCGCAAACGTGGTTCACGACACACTGTTTCTCGAACTCGATCCGTGGGCTTTCACCACGATGTACTCGCTGTTTGGCCTGACAGTTCTCGTAACCTTGTTTGCCAGCCCGCCTCGTGCGTTCGCCAGAAATGTGCCGAACGGAAATGGGCCGAACGATACAACAGCCCAAGCCTGACAGGCCTCTGACCGGACATCGGCAACTTCAAACTCGCTGAAACACACTTCCGAACAACGCCGGATTCGGAATCTCGCGGGCGTCAAACTGCCGACCGGACGTTGTGTACTCGATAATGTCGACGGCTGCTCCGGCCTGATCAGAGCTTTCATAACCCGCCATCAGAATCGCCATCGTGTCCCAGGCCATCAACGCTCCTGACTGAGGAAACTGATCCTCGTTCAGTGCACACGCGACGGCGTCGTTCATCTCGCCCACGTATCCGTGAGAGTAGAACTGGTTTGGCCGAGGAAAACTCGTCCCCTGCGGCGTCGGCAATTTCTCCCGAACCAGTAGATTGCCAGCATGATCTGCGTTCGGCATGAAGAGTTCGTTTTCGTTGTTTGGATTCACGCGCAAATCGTACTGAGCGAAATCGGTGATCACGGAAAACTCATTGCGGATCCCACTGATACTTAAATCGTGCCCAATAACTTCCGCAATCGTCTGGTCTTCAAACACGACCGTCAGACGCCCGAAGTCGTCAACATTCTGCATGACTCGAAAGAACTCTCCGCTCGACTCCGGCTGATGCTTCAACACCTGCATCGCCGCTGCGGAAACCGACACCGGTCGAATCGGTTTTCCGTTTGCAAGAATGCCCTCGACCTGTTTCAGGTAAAGAGCTGGTCCCAGCGGATGGCAGGCCTTATTGAACAGGGCTCCGCCGCCGGACTTTTCCGGAGTGTCATACGCCGGCGCATGCGAGCCCTGATGTGCACAAACTCCGCGTTGATAAAGTACCTTGCCCTTGCCCGTCTTCTGAGCTTCCGCGAGTAGCTCGACAATCCCCTTCATCCCGTCGAAGTAAACAAAGTCTTCTGCGTAAAGCAGCTTTGATCCACACTCGCGAACGACGTCAAACACTTCGGCGAGATACTCCATCGACTCGCGTTTTCTTGTCGCCGCGTCAGCCTGTCGCCCCTCGGCATAGCCGGGCCAGATAACCGGCGGCTTTTCAAGAACAATCACCGGCACGCCAGCGCGAGCAGCTTCCATCGTGTACGGGCCATGAGCGAAGTTCGCACAGCAGACGTTATCGATCGTCGGCTTGACGGCTTCGAGCATCTCGGCATGAGACGCGAACGCCGAGGCGACATTGTGCGAAGCGGCGAAGCTCTCGGCATTGTCGCGTCGTCCGGAAACGACTCCGGCGAGTTCAATCTCAACACCATTTCGGTGAGGAATCATCCCGTAAGTCTTAGCCGTGTAGTCAGCGGCGAATCCAGTTCCGTTGATGGCGACTCGAATCGTTTGCTTCGTCATGGTGAGGTCTCTACGCCGTCATTAGTTCTGCGTCGTCAACAGAATGGTGAAGTGGCAACCGTTCGGCATTGCGTTGTGGAATGAAGAAAGCCGGCGAGCAAATGCTCACCGGCTTTCAGAAGTTCAACGTTTTCAGCAGTTAGACAGGGCGAACATCTTCTGCTCGTGGTCCCTTTGGTCCGTGGCCAGCGGTGTAGGTAACCGACTGCCCTTCGTACAACTGCTCAAACTGGACACCGTCAAGGTTCGACATGTGGAAGAACATGTCGTTCCCCCCGCCCGTGTCGATAAATCCGAAGCCCTTTTCAGTCAACTTTTTGATCGTGCCTTCAGCCATTACTTCACTTCCTCAAGAAACTTGTGCAGCGATGTTCGAAACAACGAGTTCGAACGTGGCCGCTGCTATCGCCGAGAATTGTAGCGGCGACCCTTGAGAGCACAATAGGCACTCTGCGACTGAGCGAGGTTTTGGCAAACGGATACACCCCTGCGAACTTTTAAGCAACGAAAAAGGTAGGTTTTCCGATCTAACGTCCGAGACATTTCAGTCAACATACGCCCGGATCGTGGGTGGACTTCGCGAAGGCTTCGTAATATCAGACCCCCAGATTGCTTCGATCTTCGTTAGAGCTAACATCCGATCGTCAGTCGCAACCAAAGGCGACCAACTTACTTATTTGATAACGAAGCATCCAAAGCCGGAAATCCAGTCATGCCAAACGTTCGCCCAGCAGGCTCGGTCAGTCACAACAATAATGGCCGAGTCGTCCTCATCAGCGGCGGAGCCAACGGCATTGGAAGAGCCATTTGTGAAACCTTCCACGAGTCCGGCGCAACGGTCGTCTGCCTGGATGTTGACGAAGCAGCGGCTGCAACACTTAGTAAAAGCATCGACTTTGTACGGGGCGACACGTCGGTCGAAGAAGACTGCGAAAATGCTGTTTCGTTTGCCGTGGAGCAGCACGGTGGCCTGGACATCCTCGTCAACAACGCAGCCATCCAACCGCCGTCATCCTACGTGGCTCTCGATGAATTGCCGGCGGAGCTCTGGAACAAAATGCTCGGCATCAACCTGTCCGGCTACACATTCCTCGCGAAACACGCCGTGCGAGTCATGAAGCAACAACACAGCGGCGTCATCGTAAACATGTCCAGCGGCCAGGCTCACCGAACCGCGCGGCAGGTTCCAACGTACGGCCCCATCAAAGCGGCAAATCTTCACCAGGCTCGACAATGGGGAATCGAGTACGCTCGCGAAGGCATCCGCGTGGTCTCCGTTTCTCCCGGAGCGATCGACACGCCACTCGTACGAGCCAGCCTGGAAGCTCAAGGCGGAGAAAGAGAACTCGCCAACCGACACCCGTTGGGCCGAATCGGTAAGCCGGAAGAAGTCGCCGCAGCCGTGCTCTGGCTCAGCAGCCCCGAGGCATCCTTCGTGACCGCGACCGACCTCGAAGTCGACGGCGGACTGGGAGCATTCGGCTCATTCGCCGATCCGTATCCGATGTCCGATTAATATCGTCCGCGCGTAGCGCTCAACTTCCCGGAAGCCAGGCAGCATGCAGGCCGGCACAAGCACCGCGCCGCTCCGGCATCAGGACTCCGACAGTTGGCCACAAAGAGGCACAAAAATCCGCAAAAACAGAATGTGTCATTCTTGCGATTCTTTGTGGTTTTTTGCGGCAAGAGAAATCTGCCTTAAGACTGGTGGCCAGGCGACTCCAGGACTCTGCGTGGGAATGACGAAAACCGTCGCTCTCACCGAATTCGGGGAGTTATTTCGGGACCATTCCTAAGAAAGAAAGGCATCCTGAAAGTCAGTCAGCGACTTCAATGACGGCCTTGATGACCCCCGTTTCCGGCCGAGTGTACGACTCGAAGTTGTCGATCACTTCGTCAAAACCACAGCGATGAGTCACCCACGGATCGGTGTTGATTGTCCCATCTTCGATCAGACCAATGATCCTCGGGAAGTCGGTCGGCAACGCATTTCGTGAACCGCGAATATCGAGTTCCCGACGGTGCTGCCACGGATGCGGATAGCTGACTTCGGCGGTCGAAATGCCGACGTAAACCAGCACGCCGGTGTGAGCACAGTAGTTAAGTGCCTGACTCATCGACCCGTTATGCCCGGTGGCGTCCGTCACGACGGCGTACATGTCTCCGCCAGTGATCTCTTTCATTTGATCGATCTCAGAGTCGTCGCCTTTGAACTGGATCGTGTGCTGAATACCGTAATTTTCGCGACAGAATTCCAGGCGAGATTCGACCATGTCCATGACCGTAACCGTGGCACCGGTCAGCCGAGTGAATTCCAACGTCGCCAGACCGATCGGCCCGGCACCGATGATCAGCACGTGGTCGCCGTCTTTCGCGTCACCGCGATCGGTCGCGTGACAACCAATGGCCAGCGTTTCGACAAGAGCGAGCTGCTCCATCGTCAACTTCTTCGAAGCGTGCAGTTTATCGGCGCGAATAATGAACCGCTCACAAAGTCCGCCGTCCACCATGACGCCAATCACGTTGAGACTTTCGCAGCAGTTGCTATTTCCTTTGCGGCAGGCGTAACACTCGCCGCAATTCATGTAAGGCTCGACGCTGCAGCGGTCACCGACGGCAACGTTGGAAACTCCATCGCCGACAGCCATCACTTCCACACCCAACTCGTGGCCAGGCACTCGCGGATACTTGAAAAAAGGCATCTTCCCGAGAAACCCGCCCAGGTCCGTCCCGCAAACTCCCATCCGGTGTGTACGAACCAAAGCCTGCCCCGGCCCCGGCTGCCCCGGATCATCAATCTCGATCTGAATGATCTTCTTCGGTTCTTCAAACTGCAAAGCTTTCATCACGTCTCTCATTGGTCGTTGTTTTGATAATAGAAAGAGGCCGCAAAGCAAGAATGGCTCCGCAGCCTCATTTGTTATTCGTCATTCAGTCTTACGACTTTGCGAGTTGCCGCAGGACTGTGTGCAGGATGCCGCCGTTGCGGTAGTACTGGACTTCAACCGGCGTATCGATGCGGCAGGTCGTCACGAAGTTGACCATCGAGCCGTCAGCCTTGCGAGCGGTAACTTCCACCGCCTGCTGAGGCTTCAGGTCGTCTGACAGCGCGATGTCGAAGACTTCGGTGCCGTCCAGGTCGAGACCTTCACGGCTTTCGCCTTCACGGAATTGAAGAGGTAGCACTCCCATTCCGACGAGGTTCGATCGATGAATTCGTTCGAACGAGGTCGCGATGACAGCTCGAATCCCCAACAGATAAGTCCCCTTGGCAGCCCAGTCGCGAGACGACCCGGTCCCATACTCGGCTCCAGCCAGAGCAACCAGCGGCGTGCCAGTCTCTCGGTATTTCATGGCTGCGTCATAAATTGATGACGGCTCACCGGTCGGAAGATAGATCGTCTCGCCGCCTTCCGTCCCCGGAGCCAGCAGGTTTCGCAGTCGGATATTGGCAAACGTGCCGCGAGTCATTACCCGGTCATTCCCCCGACGGCTACCGTAGCTGTTGAAGTCTGCGACTCCGACGTCACTGTCCTGCAGGAACCGTCCTGCCGGAGAGTCCGGCTTGATCGCTCCGGCAGGACTGATGTGGTCAGTGGTTGTCGAATCCCCAACCGATACCAGGCAACGAGCCCCGTCGATCGAAGAAATCGGCTTCGGCTCGGGCGACATCTCAACGAAGAAGGGAGGCTCCTGCACGTAGGTGCTGGCGGCATTCCACTCGTAAAGGTCACCTTCTGAGGTCGGAATTGCCTGCCACTGCGGCGGTCCGGCTGCAGCACCGGCGTATTGCTCGATAAACTGCGAGGGACTCATCGAAGCGGCGACCGTGTCTGTCACTTCCTGCTGACTTGGCCAGATATCTTTCAGGAAGACATCGTTACCGGCCTGATCCTGGCCCAGCGGTTCGGTGACCAGGTCGAAGTCTGTCGTTCCGGCAATCGCGTACGCAACGACCAGCGGCGGGCTCGCCAGATAGTTTGCTTTCACCAGCGGATTGACTCGGCCTTCGAAGTTTCGGTTTCCGGAAAGAACCGACGAAACCACCAGATCACCCGCATTAACGGCTTTAGCGACAGGATCCGGCAGCGGACCACTGTTTCCGATACACGTCGTGCATCCGTAGCCGACGGTAAAGAACCCGAGCTTCTCCAAATCTTTGTCGAGACCTGACTTCTCCAGGTATTCGGTGACAACGCGGCTGCCGGGAGCAAGACTCGTCTTCACCCACGGTTTCCGAGTCAGACCTTTGGCGGCAGCATTCCGCGCAACCAGTCCGGCACCAATCATCACTGACGGGTTGCTGGTGTTTGTGCAGCTTGTGATGGCGGCAATGACGACCGAGCCGTCAGTGATCTCGGATGGCTGATCAGGATCGTCGACCTTTTGAGGCGCAACCGGCTCGTTGCGACTGAAGACACTTTTGAGATCCCGCTGCCACGTTGACTTCATTTCACTGAGCAGGATTCGATCCTGCGGACGCTTGGGACCAGCGAGCGACGGCAGAACCGTGCTCATATCGAGTTCCAGCGTGCTGGTGAATTTTGGATCCGGACAATCAGCCGTGTGGAAGAGCCCCTGCTCTTTCGTGTAACGCTCGACCAGATCAATGAGGTTTGCGTCGCGGCCCGTCTTGCGCAGATAGTTCAGCGTTTCGGCATCGACCGGGCAGAAGCCCATCGTCGCTCCGTATTCCGGAGCCATGTTGGCCAGCGTCGCTCGGTCAGCAAGGCTGAGAGCACTCAGACCCGGACCAAAGAATTCGACGAACTTCCCAACGACTCCATGAGCACGCAACGTCTGCGTGACCGTCAACACGAGGTCCGTTGCTGTCGCCCCTTCGGCGAGCTTGCCGGTCAGTTTGAAGCCGACCACTTCCGGAGTCAGCATGTAAATCGGCTGACCGAGCATGACCGCTTCGGCCTCGATCCCGCCGACGCCCCAGCCAACGACGCCAAGGCCGTTAATCATCGTCGTGTGGCTGTCCGTTCCGACCAGGCTGTCCGGGAAGGCGACACCGTCTTTGGTCAGCACAACTTCGGCGAGGTATTCCAGATTAACCTGATGAACGATTCCCGTCGCCGGAGGCACAACTCGGAAATTATCGAAAGCCTGCTGGCCCCAGCGCAGAAATTCGTACCGTTCCTGGTTTCGTTCGAACTCTTTGTCGACGTTGAACTGCAACGCGCCGCTCGAAGCGAACTGGTCAACCTGCACCGAGTGGTCGATCACAAGGTCACACTGAACGAGCGGGTTGATCTTCTTCGGATCTCCGCCCATTCGGACCATCGCCGACCGCAGCGCGGCCAGGTCAACAACCGCCGGCACGCCAGTGAAGTCCTGCAGAACGACTCGGCCCGGCTTGAACGGCAGTTCGACTTGAGCGACGTTCGCAGCGTCCCACTTTGCCAGTCCCGTAACATCGTCCTTACTGACAGTGAATCCATCTTCGTTGCGGAGGCAGGCTTCGAGCAGAACTCGAATCGAGAATGGCAATGAGTCGAGATCACACAGCCCGTCTTCGGCGAGCTTCTTCAGACGATAGTACTGGACGTCTCCGCCGTTCGTGTTCAGTGTTGCCAAAGCGCCAAAGGCGTTCGTCCCTGCCATTTCGTTCTTCTCCGAAGTCTGGATTCGCTACTTGCCGGTCCGCCTTTGTGCGACGCACACGACAAGATCATTCGTTTACATGACGGCCAGCCGACCGGAACGGATTCTAAAGAGTTGCCGGCCGACGACACCAGTTGCCGGAATCGGATAAACCCTCGACTTACGTGATTCTCTGCCGAATTCTCACGGTCGAAGTCGACCCGAATCATTCGAACAGCGGGGCATCGACGGAGATCTCGCCGAGATCGTTTTTCCCCGGCTTGATCGTCAGCCTGTAAATGCCCTTTTTGTCTTCGACCGTCCCAGACTTCAGTTCCATCTTCGACAAGTAGCCGGCCTTCTCCTGCCAGAACTGAAAGGTCCATTCTCCTGGCGGCAGATCGCGAATCTGAAAGCGACCGTGTGAGTCGCTCACCGCGACGTAGGAATGATCCTTCACCACCACCCAGCCCTTCATCCACGCATGGATCGGGCAGGATACCTGGGCCGGCCGACGCTCCACCTTGCTCAGCTTCTTCTTAACCGTTGCCCCCGTTCCAATCGCCTCATTAAACGGAGTGTTGTAATAGAGGTTGGCCAGCGTGTTATGAGCCACCGGGTCGTCATTCCCGAGCACCAGCGTCTGCTTCGTCGTGAGGACGGCGATGTGTGGTTCGAACCGGCAATTCTTATTCGTCATCACAACTTCGGCCGGCAGTTTGCGTCCTGGCAGCAGAACGACTTCAGGCAACGTCGTCCCCTTCGCAAGTTCAAGCCAGACGACAACGTTCGCCACGCCTCCATCCTTCGAATTCACCAGTAACTCTTCATCAAGCGGATGAGTCTTCGAACAGATGGCGATGTCCTTGTTGAGGTCAAGCTTCTCAGCAACAGGAGGCTTCCCTCTAAAAACAACGCGACCACCGAGCGTCCCCAACTCTTCCCCAAGAGCCGAACTGCCAAACAACATGCTCAACATCACGGCACTCAGGAACCTCAATGCAACTTCGTTGAAGACAGAAGTTGTATCAGTACGGTGACCCGAATTCGTCATTCGTCTTTTCCATGAGTCCACAAGAGGGGTGCATTCTTCTCGGCCAGCCATCACCGAGTTCACGACGGCATCATGACCGACAACGAATCAACCATGCAACCAGCAACGACCGGACGCAGGTGTGCCGCCCCGTCAGTCGTTAACCAAATGACGGCCCCCTCGCCCACGACTGGACCTCTCATCGCCGCCCAGCCAGAATCCGATCATCCGCCGAACCTATGCATGCGCATCGTGCTCTCAACCCGTAACTCCGGCACACCTCAACCCGACGTATGGGCCGCGAATTTCCAGTATCCAGCCATTCCTTCGCGTCTTTGCGCCTTCGCGTGAGCCCTTGTCGCTGATGCGAATTATGAGACAACGAGATCTCAAACGGTCCGCACTGGATGCTCAATAATTCGAATAGAATCTCACGCGAAGGCGCAAAGTCGCGAAGACCTGACGAAACACAGCAACAGGAAATTGTCCGGGTACAGAATTTTCGCCAAGGATTCAGAATGATCGACGCGACAAACTCACGGACGGTCAGGACTGCATGCAATCGCGATTGTGGAGACGCCTGCAGTATTGTCGCGACTGTCGAAAACAATCGCGTCACGAAGATCGCCGGAGATCCCGATCACCCCATCACCAAAGGTTTCCTCTGCCATCGAACCAACAGGTTCCTCGAGCGTCAATACTCCCCGGATCGATTGACGACTCCACTCGTACGAAACGGCGCGAACTTCGAGCCTGCATCATGGGACTCTGTGTTGAACCGGATCGCTGAGTCGATGATTCGCTTCCGAGCCGAGTCCGGTCCGGCGTCCATCATGCATTATCGATGCGGCGGCTCGATGGGCATGATGAAACTGGTGACCGATTACTTCTTCGAACGCTTCGGACCGGTAACGATTAAGACCGGTGACGTCTGCACCGGAGCTGGAGACGCGGCTCAACAACTCGACTTCGGAACGGTCGACAGCCATGACATCTTCGACCTGCTGAACAGCAAAACCATCATCCTGTGGGGAAAGAATCCTTACGCCAGTCAGGTGCATCTTCTGCCGGTCCTGCGCGACGCAAAGAAGAACGGTACACGTTTAATTCTGATCGACCCCGTTCATCATCAGACGGCCCAACTTTGTGACCAGTTCGTGCAGCCTCGGCCCGGAGGCGACGCCGCTCTCGCCTTGGGAATCGCATGCTGGCTGTTTCAAAACGGGAAAGCAGACTCGGCTGCAGAGTCATACTGCGACAACGTCGGCGAGTTCAAATCGCTGGCCTGTTCAAAGACCGTCGAACAATGGGCCAGCCAGGCCGATGTCTCGCCGAACGAAATCCTCACGCTGGCTAATGCGTACTCGGACGGACCGTCGGCGATTATCGCCGGGTGGGGAATGCAGCGTCGCGCCAACGGTGCGGCCACCGTGCGAGCCATCGACGCGCTCGCCGCCGTTTCCGGAAATCTCGGTATCGCTGGTGGCGGAGTCTCCTACTGCTTCGCCCGCAAAGGTGCATTCGACTATTCGTTCCTGAAAGGTGAAGCCGTTGCCCCGCGCACCATCCCCGAACCGCTGTTCGGTCCGGGAATTCTCGGGGCTGACGATCCGCCGATTCGCATGGTCTGGGTCACGGCCGCCAACCCTGTCGTCATGCTGCCAGAGTCGGAAACCGTCAAACGAGCACTGGAGACCCGCGAGCTGACAGTCGTGGTGGATTCATTCCTGACCGACACTGCTCAATGTGCAGACATCGTTCTGCCGACCACAACGATGCTTGAAGATGACGATCTGCTCGGTGCGTACGGCCATCACTGGCTGGCTGAAATGCAGCCCGTCGTCGCGCCGCCCGAGCAAGTCAAAACTGACTATGAAATCGTGCAGGCACTCGCGCCGCTTGTCGGACTGGGCGACGAATTTGCAGACGACGTCGAAACCTGGAAACGACGCATGCTGAAGCCAGGCAACGACCAGGGAGCCTCGCTCGACGACATTCGCCGCAGCCCGGTTCGAAGCCCAGCCGGTCCATCGGTCATGTTCGCCGATCGGAAGTTCCCAACGGAATCCGGGCGAGCCAACCTGACAAAAGCTGTCGACACAATTCCGTCATCGACCACAGCAGATCGCCCGCTTCTGCTGACGTCCTTGTCCACGGCGGCGGTACAGGGATCGCAATGGCTGAACGGAGCACAGGACGATCATCTTCCAGCAACCGTGCATCCTGACTCAGCGGCAGGCTTCAATGCTGGCGACGTCGTGAGGCTGGAGTCAGAACACGGTCAAATAACGGTCCGACTGAAGCTCGACCCAAACCAGCGCCGCGACATCGTCCTTGTCCCGAAAGGCGGCTGGCTGAACAAAGGCCGTTGCGCCAACACTCTGATCAAGGCTCAAACAACCGACGTTGGCGACTGCGCGGTTTACTACGACACTCCCGTTCGAATCCTTACCGTCGTCTGAGTTGAGCCTTCTGTAAGATCGGTCGACGATGCCAAAGAGCCACCGTTGAGGACACGACATGACTGTTGATTCAAAACCTGGCAATGCTGACGAGAATTCTGAGACGGCTGACTCCGGTGAGTCACTCTGTCCGTTTCACCTTGCCATTCCCGTGAGTGATCTGAGCCGGTCGAGAGAATTCTAAGGTGAATTCTTCGGCTGCCCCGAAGGCCG
>Ga0316208_1001014_pt1 | contig 28800 bp, 31 predicted proteins | sample 3monopyrite_MG_FD_204944 | JGI IMG/M metagenome (GOLD analysis project Ga0316208, IMG submission 204944) | Microbial mat bacterial communities from mineral coupon in-situ incubated in ocean water Damariscotta River, Maine, United States -... | ecosystem: Environmental > Aquatic > Marine >... | reverse complement strand
GCAAGCGGGGCCTGCCCCGGCATCGGCCACCTTTTGTGGCACAGGTTGGCGTTTTTGACAGACCGACGCTGGTGCATAACGTGGAAACCCTGCTTTGGGTGGCGCGGGTTTGCCGGGAAGGGCCGCAAGTGCTGAACGGGACCGAAAAGAATGGGCGCATCGGGTTGCGATCCTATTCTGTTTCCGGCCGCATTGCAGCACCCGGCGTTTACCTTTTGCCCGCCGGATCGACGATCACGGATGTCATTAAGGCGGCAGGTGGGATGGCAGAGGGCCATGTGTTCAAGGCCTATCAACCGGGTGGTCCATCATCGGGCCTGTTGCCTGCGTCAATCAACGATGTGCCGTTGGATTTTGATACGCTGCAACCTTTGGGCACCTTCATCGGCTCTGCTGCCGTCGTCGTTCTGTCTGATCAGGATCGCGCCCGCGATGCTGCACTAATTATGCTGCGTTTCTTTGAGGACGAAAGCTGTGGTCAGTGTACGCCGTGTCGTGTGGGCTGTGAAAAAGCGGTAAAACTGATGCAGGCGGACAGGTGGGATCATGCGCTGCTGGAAGACCTGTGCACGGCAATGGCTGATGCATCCATCTGTGGGTTGGGGCAGGCGGCGCCTAATCCGATCAGGCTGGTCATGCAGCACTTCATGGACGAGGTGGCCGGGTAGGCCGCTTGCGGGCTTTCCAAATCTGCCGATCATCATTAGGTGATAGCAAAGGCAGTTATGGTTGATCTGAATGTCATTTTTCAAAAAGCTCAAAGACCGGATGTTCAAATCCTCGTCCAAGATTGACGAAGGTTTGGATGCCATCGTGCAAGATGGCGGTGAAGCAGAGGAAATTGTTGAACAAGAGGTTGCAGCGGCTCCGTCGGTAGCCGAGCCAATTCCTGAGCCTGAGCCTGAGCCTGAGCCTGAGCCTGAGCCTGAGCCTGAGCCTGAGCCTGAGCCTGAGCCTGAGCCTGAGCCTGAGCCTGAGCCTTCGGTTTATGAACCCGATGACGATGAACGGCAGGCCGTCGCGCCAACGCCGCTTGCGTTTACCGTTGATCTGACAGCACCTTTGGTCGAGGAACCTGCGCCAGAGCCGGAGAAAAAAGGCGTGTTGGGCCGTCTTTTTGGCGGGGCAGACGCCAAAACGGTCGTCAAGCGCACCCTTGATGACGACATGCTGGAACAGCTCGAAGAGCTGCTGATCACTGCTGACATGGGTGTTGATACGGCTTTGCGGGTGACCGCGAACATGGCCGAAGGGCACCTGGGGCGCAAACTCGCAGTTCCTGAAATCAAGGCGTTGATGGCGCAGGAAGTCAGCCGGATCATGGCACCGGTTGCGCGCCCCTTGCCGATTTATGCCAAGACACCGCAGGTGGTTTTGGTCGTGGGCGTCAACGGGTCCGGCAAGACGACAACGATCGGAAAATTGGCCAGCCAGTTCCGGGCCGCGGGCAAAAAGGTAGTGATCGCCGCAGGTGACACGTTTCGCGCGGCAGCGGTCGAACAATTGCAGGTGTGGGGGAAACGCGCGGGCGTACCTGTGCTGACAGCACCGGAAGGATCAGACCCTGCCAGCCTTGCCTTTGATGCAATGACGCAAGCGCAGGCCGATGGTGCGGATTTGCTGATGATCGACACCGCGGGGCGCTTGCAAAACCGCGCTGACCTGATGGAAGAACTCGCCAAGATCGTGCGCGTGATCCGCAAGAAAGACCCCGAAGCGCCGCACAACACACTTTTGGTACTGGATGCGACGACCGGGCAAAACGCGCTGCAGCAGGTGAAAGTGTTCCAGGAACTCGCAGATGTGTCCGGGCTGGTGATGACCAAACTGGATGGCACCGCGAAGGGGGGTGTCCTGGTGGCACTTGCCGATAAATTCGGGCTGCCGATCCACGCCATTGGCGTGGGCGAACAGATTGATGATCTGGCACCTTTCAATCCTGACGATTTTGCAGCCGCGCTGGTTGGTCTGGAGCGATGAGACGGCTGCTTGCCGCAACGATCATCACTTTATGGCCATTCGGCAGTTTTGCCGACAGGAATGTTGATGATTGCGAGCGGGCACTGGAAAGCTTTGCTGCGTTTTCAGGCGATTTGTTTCAGCGCAACAATACCGGCCTCGCGCGATCTGACGACGGTCTGTGCTATTTTGGAAGGGGCTCAGGTCAGGTTGCATTTCGATCCGGCACTTTCCGCGTCGATGAAACAGCGGGCACAAATGGGCCAAGGCGATCTATTGATTTCACGCTTGCACAGGCTGAGACGCCCTTGGGCGTTCTGGATCTGATTGGCAAGATCACCCAGGATTTGGGCTCTGGTGCGCTGAGGTTGGAAAGGCTGACCGCTGCGCGTGACGATGCCCCGGTCATTCTGGCGCAAGCTGAACTGATGCTGTTGCCGGCCGGATCGACCCCTCGACTATCCGATCTTGCGGCAGAAAGCATCAGGGTGCGGATCAATGTGACGCCTGAGTTGTTGCAAGACCTGGGCTGGAACTATGGCGAGGTGACCCGCGTGGCGCTGGAACGGGTCCTGAAAGATGTGAACCGAACACAGATCAGCAATGCCGCGCGCGGTGCATTTTTGCGTTTGGCTCAGGCGGCCCCAGCTGCGCAAGGTCGGCTGGAAGTGGAACTGGCGTTCGGTGAAAACGTGAACATCGCGCAGATCATGGGCCTCGTGGCCGCATCCAAAGACGATGACCTGGCCCCGGCACTTGCGCGTGCATTCCCTGGTGCGACGCTCATGCTGATCTGGAACCCGGGGCGCTTGTGAACGAGCTTGGTCAATCGCTTGTGGCGTTGGCAGGCACGCCGGAAGGCGCCCGGCTTGCCACGATTCTGGCGCTTATCTCGGCGCTGGCACATGCGATCTTTGGTGCGTTGCAGAAGGGGCGGTATGACCCTTGGCTGACGCGCGGGGCCATTGACGGCTGGCTGTTCTTGCTATCTGCGCCGATTGCGCTTTTTGTTGTGCCTTGGCCTGGTCTGACCACCGCATTGATCCTGGTCGGCGCGATTGTCGTGCATTTTGCCTATAAGGTGACGATGGCGCTCGCCTATGAACGCGCGGCGTACACGGTTGTCTACCCGGTGGTGCGCGGGACGGGGCCCTTGGTCACGGTCATCGCGGCATCCCTGTTTTTCGCGGAGCAATTCACACCCTTGCAATGGGTCGGTGTGGGCTTTCTGTCCGGGGGTATCCTGTTGCTGGCTGTCCGCAACATCGCTGAAGAGGTGCTTGACCCGCGCACCTTGAAGCTTGGGTTGGTCTGGGCTCTGGTTGGGGGATTTCTGGTCGCCATTTATACCACCTATGATGCCTATGGCATCCGCCAGACGCCTGATCCGTTCACCTTTCTGGCGTGGTTTTTCTTCGTCACGGCGATTGATTTTCCGCTTCTTGCGACGTGGCATTACCGGCGTCTGAAAGAGCCGCCGGACTTGGGACCCTTGGTTTGGCGTGGGTTGTTCGGAGCGCTGATTGCATGGGTCAGCTTTGGCGGTGTTTTGTTGGCGACGCGGTTGGACAAAGTAGGTGAGGCGGCTGTTCTGCGGGAAACATCCGTCGTCTTTGCGGCCTTGATCGGCTGGTTCATCATCGGCGAAAAAGTAGGCCCACGCCGGTTGATTCTGATGTGCCTGGTTGCCTTTGGGGCCGTCATCGTGGAAATGGGTGGATGAGGGAGACATCAATGTCCGAAAAAGCAATCAATCCGGTGCTGAAACAGGTTTTGGAGTTGGGGCCGACGATTGCGTTCTTCCTGATCTATCTGCGCATTCGGGATCGGGTTTTCACCTTTGGTGAGACCGAATACACGGGTTTCATCGTGGCCGCACTGATCTTTATTCCGATCTTGCTGGCAGCGATGGCTGCGTTGTGGGCGCTGACGGGCAAGTTGAGCCGCATGCAGGTTTTCACGGCCTTCATGGTGATTTTCTTTGGTGGTCTGACCGCATATTTCAACGATGAGCGCTTTTTCAAAATGAAGACCACGATTGTCTATGGGGTCATGGCTGGCATCCTGGGAATCGGACTGCTGCGCGGACAAAGTTATCTTCAGTATGTGATGGAAGAATTCCTGCCGATGGAGAAAGAAGGCTGGATGATCTTTACCCGCAGGTTGTGCCTGATGTTTGCGGCGCTGGGCATAGCAAACGAGGTTATCTGGCGCACCCAGTCAACTGATCTCTGGGTAAAGCTGGAAACATTTGCCTTTCCTGCTGTTCTGATGGTGTTCTTGTGGGTGCAAATCTATCGATTGCAACGATATTTCATACAGCCGCCAGAGATTGCAGAGGATTGAACCTTTGCGCAATGAATGGAGCGACCCGGCTTAACGCATTTCTGCGTAGGCCAAGCCGCCAACGCCATGGCGTTTGTGATGCCCGCCATCACGTCGGTAGCGCAGCGTATCGACCTGCACGTCAGTCAGATGTGGTCGAAAAGTGACCCCGGCACGCTCACCGAACGCCCAACATACAACCGCTTCGACGCGATGGTTGAGAATGCCGAACTGAACTTTTTCACCGCGCCTCAGGCCGCGTGGACCGATGATGCGCGCGCCGCTGCCGTTGACGTCAAGAACCTGACAGTCCTGTTGCCCCGACGAAGTGCAGAGTTTGATCGGGAACTGGGTTGGATAACGATGTGGACGATACTGCATGATGTAGCCCGTTTGGATGTGTTCGTCCCTCATGCTACGGCTTCATCTCTAATAATTCGTTACGATGATTTCCCAAACAGCACAGTCTGCGCCGCGCTGTCCTTGCGAAAATCCCCGCGCTTTTCGGCAGCCAATGCCCGCCCACGCTGGACGCCGGGGCGGGCGCCCATTGTTTCCAGCCAACGTGCCATATGCGGCTTGTCCTCCAGCGTTTGCTGCTGTCCTTCCCAAAGCGACGCCCAGCCCCAGATGGACATATCAGCGATCGAATAAAAATTGCCCGCGACGAATTCATGAGCTGCCAATTGCCGGTTCAAAACACCATAAAGCCGCGCCGTTTCGCTGCGGTATCGATCCTTGGCGTAGGGCAGGTCGTTGGGCGGTTCCATCGCTGGCGCGTATTTCAGGAAGTGATGCGCCTGACCGGCCATCGGCCCAAGGCCGCCCATTTGCCACATGAGCCATTCATCCACCTTGATGCGGTCACGTTCCGAGTTGCCATAGAACTGCCCGGTTTTGCGCGCCAGATATTGCAGGATCGCCCCGGATTCAAAGATCGAGATCGGCGCACCATCCGGCCCGTCATGATCGATGATCGCGGGCATCCGGTTATTGGGTGATATCTTGAGAAATTCAGGCTTGAACTGATCACCTGCGCCAATATCAACCAGATGAAGCCTGTAGGGCAATGCCATCTCTTCCAGCGCGATAGAGGCTTTCCAGCCGTTCGGTGTCGGCCAGAAAAAAAGGTCAATAGGTTTGGTCATGCATGGTCCTTTCACTTGCGCGCCACCATCGCATGATGCGCGCAAAGGGCAAGCGCCGGCCGCTTGACGCTGACGCAGCGCAGGCGTATGCACTGACCCGTGGCGATTTGTTACCGGATTGCGGGCCACGTTAAACATGCCGCTAAAGAGGATTGCAGGTTGTCATACCTCGATACCTTTTTTCCGGTATCGGGGTTTTTTATTGCGCAAATCACGCGCGAGGACGGACAATGAATACGTGGAAGAAGCGCACCAAAGCGGTGCACACAGGCATCAGACGCAGCCAGTATAACGAGGTCAGCGAGGCAATCTTTCTGACGCAAGGCTTTGTCTATGACACGGCCGAGGATGCGGAGGCTCGTTTCATCCAGGCGGGCGACGACGAGTTTATCTATGCCCGCTATGGCAACCCGACCGTGGCGATGTTCGAGGACCGGATCGCAGCACTTGAAGGGGCTGAGGACGGGTTTGCCACGGCCTCTGGCATGGCTGCGGTGAATGGCGCGCTGACCTCCATGCTGCGCGCGGGCGATCATGTTGTGTCATCTCGGGCGCTGTTTGGATCGTGTCTTTACATTCTTGAGGAAATACTCAGCCGTTACGGCGTCGAGGTGACCTTTGTGGACGGGACTGATCTGGCAGCATGGCAAGCGGCGATCCGCTCTGAAACGAAGGCGGTATTCTTCGAGAGCATCTCGAACCCGACGCTGGAAGTAATAGATATCGCGCAAGTTGCGCAACTGTCCCATGCGGTCGGTGCAACCGTTATTGTCGACAATGTATTTGCGACGCCGGTATTTTCGGATGCCATTGCCCAAGGGGCCGATGTTGTTGTCTATTCGGCCACCAAACACATCGACGGGCAGGGCCGCGCGCTGGGCGGGGTGATCCTTGGCACGCGCGATTTCATCCGCGGCACGGTCGAGCCCTACATGAAACACACCGGCGGTTCGATGTCGCCCTTCACTGCATGGATGATGCTCAAAGGGCTGGAGACGATTGATCTGCGGGTCCGCGCACAAGCCGCGACCGGGCAATACCTTGCAGAGCAGCTTGAGGCGGAGGGCACCTTGTCAAATGTGATATATCCCGGTCTGACCAGCCATGCACAAAACGCACTGGCGCATCAGCAGATGGGTGCGGGGGGAACCGTGCTGTCGATTGATGCGGGCTCTAAAGAGGCGGCATTCAATCTGCTGAATACATTGGATATCTGGACAATCTCGAACAATCTGGGCGACGCCAAGTCGATCGCGACCCACCCCGCGACCACGACGCATCAGCGGCTGTCGGAAGAAACCAGAGCCATGCTGGGGATTACACCGGGGCTGATCCGGTTGAGCGTCGGTCTGGAAGACCCAGATGATCTATTGGATGATTTGCAGGGCGCAATTCGGAGTTTGCCAGATTGACGTTGATGCAGCGTTATTTCGACCGCCTCATTCTTGGATTGGTCAAGCTCTGGATCATCGTCCGGGCCTATCCCCACTGGCGCAAGCATATCGCCCGCATGAAGAAAATGGGCGTAAAGACTGTGCGGGTTACTTTGCCAGTTCTGGCTGACGAGAAGTTTTTCTGGCGCAAGGTTTTCGATCACGATCCGCGCTTTATAACGATGACCGACAAGATTGCCTGCAAGGAGTGGGTGAAGTCACAAAAGATTGACGCCAAGACGGCGGCGGTCCTGTGGGTTGGACGTGACGCGAATGATATTCCTGATGCGTTGTGGGAGCGTCCCTGCTACCTGAAGGCCTCGCATGGCTTCAACATGAACATTCCGATCCTGTCCCCACCAAAAGACAGGGCGGAGATCATCGCAAAGGCGAATAGTTTTCTCGGTCTTGAACATGGGCGTGAGTCCAACGAGTGGGCCTATCGACATGTTCCGCGCCGGCTTTTGCTGGAAGAGGCGCTTTTTGTAGATCAACCCATGATTGAAGTGAAATACTACACATTTGGCCCGGTTGTTGAGCAATTCGTGCTGACACGCAATGGACAGCCGACTGTGGCGGCGCGCTGGGTTCGTCAGATTGATGGCAGCTTCTTGCGTGATACGAAGCCGACGACGCATGGACCCGAAATTGACCCCGCACCGCTTCCTCCATCGGTCGAACTAGGTCTCAAGCTTGCGAGCGAAATCGGTGCTAGCTTCGATCAAATTCGTGTCGACACGATGTCCGACGACGAAACGGTCTACTTGGGTGAGGTTACGGTCTATAATGAATCTGGCCGTTTCAATTTATATGGACATATCAAAGGATCGCATCTGAACAGGTCTTGGGATTTGCGCAATGCATGGTTCTTGAAGGAAAGACAGCCTTGGCCTTGGCGGATCTATGCTAACGTATTGCGGCGGGTTCTTGATCGCCGTGAGGTCCGTGAGAAAGCAAGAAACCTCTGACATGCTGCTCGCGATGCGTGAAATGCTGGCCCCGAGTGCAAAATACTGGTTAAATCCGGGAGGTTTAGCCGCTAGAAAGGTTGCCCCTCATGACTGATCCGCGCGCGGAATTACAACGTATCTACAAAGATATCATTGGAAATTCCGATGACATGCCCCATTTAGGGGTGTCTAACGCGCCGATGGGGGGCACTGACATGAACATCCACGCAGCCGATCTGGACCGAGAGCCAACACGCGCTGAAGCCGAAGCCGCCCTGGCGCTGCTGCGCCGTTGGGCGGGGGATGTAACGGCCGAAGAAGTGGCAACGCTCGATCCGCTTGTGTCACGTTTGATTCCCGGTCAGGAAGTGTCGAACTATCCCGCTTTGGCACGCGCCTACCCGGAAGACTTCGAGGTTGATGACGTCTACAAGGCGTCGATGCCGGATTTGCAGAACGGCCCGGCCAGCCTGATCCGCGGGGCGCAGCAGCAGATCCAGCATGTCGGTATCTCCAATTTTCGACTGCCGATCCAGTTTCATACCCGCGACAATGGTGATCTGACGCTTGAGACATCGGTAACCGGCACCGTGTCGCTTGAGGCGGAAAAGAAGGGCATCAACATGTCCCGCATCATGCGGACATTCTACAAGCACGCCGAAGAAACCTTCAGCTTTGAAGTGATCGAGCGGGCGCTTGATGCCTACAAGTCTGATCTGGAAAGCTTTGACGCCCGCATTCAAATGCGGTTCAGCTTTCCGATGAAGGTCAACAGTCTGCGGTCCGGTCTGGCGGGCTATCAATATTATGATATCGCGCTGGAACTCGTGGAGAGTGCGGGGGTGCGCAAGAAAATTGTGCATCTCGATTACGTCTATTCGTCAACCTGCCCCTGTTCGCTGGAGCTGTCAGAGCACGCGCGCCAATTTCGAGGTCAACTTGCAACGCCTCATTCGCAGCGATCAGTCGCGCGGATATCGGTTTTACTGCAAGAGGGTGCAGATGTCCTGTGGTTCGAAGATCTGATTGATCGCGCGCGCGCCGCCGTCCCGACAGAAACACAAGTCATGGTCAAACGCGAAGATGAACAGGCCTTTGCCGAACTGAATGCGGCCAATCCGATCTTTGTCGAGGATGCGGCGCGTTTGTTTACAGCGCAGCTACAGTCAGACGCGCGCGTGTCCGATTTCCGCGTGATTGCCAGCCATCAGGAAAGCCTGCACAGCCATGATGCTGTGTCGGTCCTGACCGAAGGTGAGACATTCGCAACAGAGAGCCTTGATCCACGCCTCTTTGCCTCGCTTTTTCACGTCGGTTGATGCCATCCACCCGGATTCGAAGCTTTGGCGGGCAAGCGGCGCCGAAGGGACATGGCACCTGACGATGATCTAGCCGTCACCAAACCTTTACAGGCAGCCCTTGAAGCCCCTGACACCGGACACTAAGACTCTGTCAGGACATTTGAACTAGGACGATCCCGTCCGAACATGAGGCAGAAAATATGCAAGACCCCGTCGAGACTTATATGAACCTTGTCCCAATGGTGGTCGAACAGACCGCACGGGGTGAACGCGCTTACGATATTTTCTCTCGTTTGCTGAAAGAGCGGATCATTTTTGTGAACGGTCCGGTGCATGACGGCATGAGCCAGTTGGTCGTGGCGCAGTTGCTGCACCTTGAATCCGAGAACCCCAAGAGGGAAATCAGCATGTATATCAACAGCCCTGGTGGGGTGGTGACATCTGGTTTGTCGATCTATGACACGATGCAATACATCCGGCCCAAGGTCAGCACACTGGTGATCGGGCAAGCGGCGTCGATGGGGTCGCTTTTGTTGACAGCCGGGCACGAAGGAATGCGGTTTTCGCTGCCCAACAGCCGCGTGATGGTGCATCAGCCATCCGGAGGATACCAAGGGCAGGCCACGGATATCATGATCCATGCCGCCGAGACCCAAAAGCTCAAGACCCGTCTGAACGAGATCTATGTCAAGCACACAGGCAATACGCTCAAAAAGGTTGAAGCCGCGCTTGAGCGGGACAATTTCATGTCGCCGGAAGAGGCCAAAGACTGGGGCCTCATCGACGAAATCGTCGAAAACCGGACCAAAGCCGAAGATTAAGCCGACAATCACTGTCAGGAACCACAAACGCGGCTTTGGCCGCGTTTGTCTTTTTTCTGACCCATTGTCGGTTTAAGCCGACTTTGCCGAGGCTTTATCCGGTTGTTAATGACGTTGTGTGCAAGGTCATTTTGACATTGTGGACCTTGGCGGGCTGTCTTAGTGTTGTTTGAAAGGCAGTGCGAATTCCGTTTGAACGGCCAATGAGCAAAGAGGGTTGAGATGGCGAATACGAGTGGCTCTGACAGCAAGAACACACTTTATTGCAGCTTTTGTGGCAAAAGCCAGCATGAGGTGCGCAAGCTGATCGCGGGCCCAACTGTCTTTATCTGCGACGAATGTGTTGAACTCTGCATGGATATTATCCGTGAAGAGACGAAAACAGCAGGTTTGAAGGCGGGTGACGGCGTACCAACCCCGACCGAGATTTGTGACGTTCTGGATGACTACGTTATCGGCCAGATGCATGCCAAACGTGTGCTTTCTGTCGCGGTCCACAACCACTACAAGCGGCTGAACCATGCCGAAAACTCTGATATTGAACTGGCCAAATCCAACATCATGCTGATCGGGCCGACGGGCTGCGGCAAGACGCTGCTGGCGCAAACGCTGGCGCGGATCTTGGATGTGCCCTTCACCATGGCCGACGCGACAACCCTGACCGAAGCGGGCTATGTGGGCGAAGATGTCGAGAATATCATTCTCAAGCTATTGCAATCGTCGGAATACAATGTCGAGCGCGCGCAACGCGGTATCGTCTATATTGACGAGGTTGATAAGATCACGCGCAAATCCGACAATCCTTCGATCACCCGTGATGTCTCGGGCGAGGGGGTGCAGCAGGCGTTGTTGAAGATCATGGAGGGCACCGTGGCTTCTGTGCCGCCGCAAGGGGGGCGCAAGCATCCGCAACAGGAATTCCTACAGGTGGATACAACAAACATCCTATTCATCTGCGGCGGTGCCTTTGCAGGTCTCGACAAGATCATTGCGCAACGTGGCAAAGGTTCTGCCATGGGCTTTGGTGCCGATGTCCGCGAAGATGATGACCGCGGTATCGGTGAAATCTTTGCCGATCTGGAGCCAGAAGATCTGTTGAAGTTCGGGTTGATCCCCGAGTTCGTCGGCCGTCTGCCTGTCATCGCGACATTGACCGATCTGGACGAAGATGCGCTGATCACCATCCTGACACAGCCAAAGAATGCTTTGGTCAAGCAGTACCAGCGCCTGTTCGATCTGGAGAGCACGAAACTGACGTTCACCGAAGATGCGCTCAGCGCGATTGCCAAGCGCGCGATTGAACGCAAGACCGGTGCGCGCGGGCTGCGCTCGATCATGGAAGATATCCTGCTCGACACGATGTTTGACTTGCCCGGTATGGATACCGTGACCGAAGTTGTGGTGAATGAAGAGGCCGTGACCTCTGATGTTGCCCCGCTCATGATCCATGACGAGGGCAAGAAGAAAGAACCTGCTACGGCAAGCTAGGCCGATGCCTGTGCATCACATCTCTACCGGATCACCATTTGAAGAACAGATCGGCTATAGCCGTGCTGTTGTCGCGGACGGCTGGGTTTTTGTGGCCGGCACCACGGGCTATGACTATGCGAATATGGTGATGCCAGCCAGTATCGAGGACCAGTGCAACAATGCACTGGACACGATCGCCAGGACCTTGGCAAAGGCAGGCAGTGGGCTCGATCATGTGGTGCGGGTCAACTACATCGTTCCCGACAAAAAAGAATGGCCGAATTGCTGGCCCATCACCTCGCAGGCATTTGCCCATGCAAAACCCGCGGCCACAATGATTTCGGCCCAGTTGCAGAACCCGGAAATGAAGATTGAAATCGAAGTGACCGCGCGGGTCTCCGCCTGAACCCACTGGACCTTTCAGCGCCATTGGTGCATGGATAGGCAAGGCAATCGGAGACGCGACATGGGCCTCGCTCACAATTTCAAACGCATGTTTACTTGGTGGGATGGCCAGTCTTTTGGCACCCAGCTTTGGACCCGCCGTCATGGTACAAAAGTGGGCGAAGATGCTCAGGGCAATGTGTACTACCGCAATAGCGACAACAGCCGCCGCTGGGTGATCTACAACGGTGAAAACGAAGCGTCGCGCGTCAGCCCAGATTGGCATGGCTGGTTGCACCATACGTGGGACGAACCTCCGACCGAAGTTGCGGTGGCGCACAAAGACTGGGAAAAGCCGCATCAGGAAAATCTGACAGGAACGACGGCGGCTTACGCGCCCACTGGGTCGATTCGCCGTGCAGCGCCTGTTGAGCGCTCTGATTACGAGGCATGGACTCCAGAATAGGAACCCTTGGCATGCGGTCACTTTTCGCATCGATCATTACCGGAATTTCACTGATGGCAGCGCCGCTGGCAGCGCAGGAAATTGTGACGACCCCAATCGAAGAAACCCCATTGGATCAGTTGATCGGTCAATTAACCACCGTCCCCATTGAAGAGGAAGAAGAGTTCCTGACCATTTCGACAGAGGCCGTAATGCAAGAGGTTGCAACCGCTGCCGAAGGGGAATTGCGCATTCTGGACAAACTGACCGGGCAGGTCACAGACTTGTCTCTGTCTCAAGGGGAAACGGGCACATTGGGCTTTCTTTCCGTCACGCTGGATGAGTGTCGCTACCCGGTCGAAAACCCGGCGGGTGATGCTTTTACGCGCGTACTTGTCGAGGACACCAAAGAAGGTGCACCGCTGTTCTCAGGCTGGATGATCGCTTCGGCGCCGGCGCTGAATGCCATGGATCACCCACGCTACGATGTCTGGGCGTTGCGCTGTATCACGTCCTGAGCGGCGGGTATCGGGCCGGGGATGGCGAATGACGCCTCTTTGGCCAAAGCTTCAGCCAGTTTCGCCTTGTACTGATCACGCGGTATTTCAACAGCACCGAGGCTGGCCAGATGCGGAGTCATGAATTGCGTATCAAAAAGCTGGTAACCCCCCAGGCGCAACCGGTCCACCAGATAGGCCAAAGCGACTTTTGAGGCATCGGTTGCTTTGCTGAACATGCTTTCGCCAAAGAAGGCGGCGCCGATGGTCACACCATAGACGCCGCCAACAAGCTGCGCGTCGTTCCAGACCTCAATGGAATGGGCAAAGCCCCTTTCATGCAGCGCGGTATAGAGATCAAAAATCGTGGCATTGATCCAGGTCTCGTCACGGTCAGCGCAACCACGCACGACATCTTCAAAGGCGCGATCAACGGTCACGGTAAAGGCGTCGCGCCGCAGGGTGCGTGCCAGGCTGCGTGAAATCAAGAATCTGTCCAGCGGGATCACACCGCGCATGCGCGGATCGACCCAGAACACCTCTGGGTCGTCGCGCCCTTCGGACATGGGAAAGACGCCCACCTGATAGGCCTGCAAAAGCAGGTCTGGTGTCAGGGTGGGCGTGCCGTCTTTCAAGGGCCCGGATTCAGGTTTTCTTCAAGCCAATGTTCGAGCCAATGGATGTTGTACTCACCAGTTTGCACGGCCTGTTCGGCCAAAAGTGCATGAAACAGCGGGATGGTGGTATCCACCCCATCGACGATCAGCTCACCCAACGCCCGCTCAAGCCGGGCGAGCGCTTCGGGGCGATCGCGCCCATGCACGATCAGCTTGCCAATCAAACTGTCGTAGTAGGGCGGGATGCGATAGCCGTCATAAAGCGCGGAATCCATGCGCACACCCAGCCCGCCGGGGGCGTGGTACTGGGTGATCGTTCCGGGGCAGGGTGTGAAATTCGGCAGTCTCTCTGCGTTGATCCGTACCTCGATGGCGTGGCCGTTGATCTTAAGATCGTCTTGCCCGAACGACATTGGCATGCCAGAGGCGACCCGCAACTGTTCGCGCACCAGATCGACCCCAAAAATCCCTTCGGTCACAGGGTGTTCCACCTGCAAGCGCGTGTTCATTTCGATGAAATAGAACTCGTCATTCTCGAACAGGAATTCGATGGTGCCCGCACCAATATAGTTAATCTTGGCTACGGCATCGGCGCAGACCTTGCCGATCCGGTCGCGCAACTCTGGCGTGATGCAAGGGCCGGGCGCCTCTTCAAAGACCTTCTGGTGCCGCCGTTGCAGCGAACAGTCGCGTTCGCCCAAGTGGACAGCGTTGCCTTTGCCATCGCCAAACACCTGAATTTCGATATGACGTGGGGTGGTCAGGTATTTTTCGATATAGACTTCATCGTTGCCGAAGGCGGCTTTGCCTTCGGCACGCGCGGAATGGAACGCCTGCTCCATGTCAGCGGCAGTTTGCGCCACTTTCATGCCGCGGCCACCACCACCGGCAGTCGCTTTGATGATGACGGGGTAGCCGACTTCTTCACCGACACGTTTTGCATCCGCCAGGGTTGCGACACCGCCCTCAGAGCCGGGCACGCAAGGCACGCCCAGGTCCTTCATCGTGTCCTTGGCGGTTATCTTGTCGCCCATGACGCGGATATGCTCGGCTGTGGGGCCGATGAATGTCAGATCGTGATCTTCAACCGCTTGCACGAAGGCTGCATTTTCGGACAGAAAGCCATAGCCCGGGTGGATCGCTTGTGCGCCCGTGATCTCGCAGGCCGAGATGATTGCCGGGAAGGACAAATAGCTTTGGGCGGAAGAGGGCGGGCCGATGCAGATCGCCTCGTCGGCCATGCGCACATGCATGGCATCAGCGTCAGCGGTTGAGTGAACGGCGACAGATTTGACGCCCATTTCACGACAGGCGCGCACGACACGCAGGGCGATTTCGCCTCGGTTCGCGATAAGGATTTTATCGAACATGGGGCCGCCCTTATTCGATGATCACAAGAGGTGCGCCAAATTCGACAGGTCCGCCATCTTCGACCAGAATACGCTTGATCGTACCTGCGCGTGGGGCAGGGATGTGGTTCATCGTTTTCATGGCCTCGATGATGAGGATCGTGTCACCCTCTTTGACGGTTGCCCCGACGGTGGAAAAGGGGGCGGCACCTGGCTCGGCCGCCATATAGACCGTGCCTACCATTGGCGATGTTACGGCACCGGGGTGGTTTGCAGGGTCGGTGGCGTCAATTGTGGGGGTTTCTATCGCAGCCGTCGGAGCGCCGTGTGCCGCAAGGGGCGCCGGTGCTGCTACCGCAGGCGCGGTCGCCTGCACAACTGTCTGGATTTTGCGGCTCACGCGCACATTCAGGCTGTCGTTTTCGCCATAGTCCCGTTTGACCTGTAGTTCGGTCAGATCGTTGTCGCGCAACAGCTCGGCCAATGCCGCAATAAAGCTGACGTCGCTATCGTGAGAGGTTTTGTTGCCCATGTTTTCCTCGGCCGGTTGCCCATATTTTTGGCGCTTGCGCGACGTGACGTCACAAAGCATCAAGACGCTTATAGGGCAAGCCCGCGAGGGTGGAAAGCACAGCTGTCTCTAAAATCCTCAGGTAGCGCTTGGCACCGCCATATCTGATCGTGGTGCGGCGTCAGCGCCTTTTACAGTCTCGGCTGCGGCTTCACCGCCCTCATAAGGCAGCATGGGCACATCATAAGGACGCAATGTGCGTTCAGGTGGGGCGATTTCCGCCGGGTTTTCGGGGAAAGCAGAGCCTGATAGGCGCGCGGTCACGACCTGCGCCACGAAAGGTTTGTTGTCCGGCAGGGTCGCGCTGGGTTCGGCGCCATCGACGACCTGCACTTTGGTCGTGATTGCGCGCGGCAAGATAGGGGCGGCATCAGTCGCGGCGGCCGCTGGCGTAGTGGGAAACGTGAGTGAGGTATCCATGTTTTGGCTCCGAAAAGCGAGGGCGTTCGCCCCAAGAATCGCTTTTTCGGATTACCAATTCCTTAATCGCAGAGATGAGTTTCGCTGCGATTTAAGATTAATACGATCAGATCGCGAGGTATTGCGCGCGCAGTTGCTCGTTCTCAAGCACTTCCTTGGCTGAGCCATCAAAGACGACCTTGCCAATATCAAGGATCACCGCGCGATCAGCGAGCTTCAACGCGGCAACGGCATTTTGTTCGACGATTATGGTCGTGATGCCTTGATCCCGGATGATCCCAAGCGTCTTGGCGATTTCCTGCACGATCACAGGTGCAAGGCCTTCATAAGGCTCGTCAAGCAAGAGCACCTTGATGTCGCGTGCCAAGGCGCGCGCGATGGCCAGCATCTGCTGTTCACCGCCTGAAAGGGTGACACCCTCTTGTTTGCGACGCTCACCCAGCCGCGGGAAGAGGTCATAAATCCGATCCAGCGACCAGCCATGCGGAGGGGCAATCTGGGCCAGTTGCAGGTTTTCCTCGACCGTGAGGCCAGGAATGATCCGCCGATCCTCTGGCACCAGAGAAATGCCGTTAGTGGCCGCTTCGTGGCTTTTCATCTCGTGCAGGGGCTTGTGATCAAGCCAGATTTCGCCATGCTTCAAGGTCGGATTGTCAAGGCGGGCGATCGTGCGCAAGGTCGAGGTCTTGCCGGCACCATTGCGTCCCAGCAAAGCGAGGATTTCGCCCTCGTGAATGTTGAAGCTGACATTCTGCACGATGTAGCTTTCGCCATAATAGGCCTCGATTTCCCAAACACTGAGGTAGGCTGGATGGGTTGCGGCGTTATTGGCGTGCTTGTTGAAAGGTGCGTTCATTGTATCGTCTCCTAAACCTGCGCTTCGCCAAGATAGGCTTCACGCACCTTGGGGTGGCCCTTGATGTTATCAGGTGTGTCCTCAACCAACGGCGTCCCCTGCGCCAGCACGGTGATCCGTTCGGCCAGCGAGAACACAACGTTCATATCATGCTCGATGATGGCCATGGTAATGCCACGCTGTTCTCGAATTTCCTTGAGAAGGTTGATCGTGTTCTCGGTATCGGCGCGCGCCATCCCCGCAGTTGGTTCGTCCAAAAGCAAAAGTTTGGGATCCTGCACAAGACACATCGCCATTTCCAGACGTCGCTTGTCACCACGTGACAGGCTGGAGGCGATCATATCCTTTTTCTCCAGCATATTCACGTCGTCAAGGATGGCCGCAGCCTGTTCCTGAATGTCTTTCTCGGAAAAAATGCTTTCAATGGCATGCATCCGGAAAGACCCGTCACGCTTGGCAAAGCAGGGGATCATGACGTTTTCAAACACGCTGAGATCGCCGAAGATCTCGGGGGTCTGAAACACCCGGCTGATCCCCATCTGGTTGATTTCATGCGGCTTGCGCCCCAGCACTGATTGCCCATCAAACATCACCGATCCGCTATCAGGGATCAGCTTGCCCACCAGCACGTTCAGCAAAGTCGATTTGCCGGCGCCGTTGGGGCCGATGATGGCGTGCAGCGAGCCTTCCGCGACGCTCAGGTTCACATCCCCGAGCGCTTGCAGACCGCCGAACCGCTTGTTGATGCCTTTGACTTCTAGCAAACCCATCTGTTTGTCTCCTTATTCGGCCGGTTCAGTGGCGTTTGGCTTGGCATCTTCAGGCTTCTTGCGCTTGAAGGCTGCGGCGATTTTCTGGCCACCCTGGACAAGGCCACCGGGCAGGAAGATCACGACGAGCATGAACATGATACCCAGTGTCAGTTGCCAGCCTCTCCCGACGAACGGATAGATCACGGCGACCACGAAGTTCTCAAGCCCGTCGGGCAGGAAGGCAAACCAGCCATGCAGGACAGATTCGTTGATCTTCGAGAAGATGTTCTCGAAGTATTTTATCATCCCGGCACCGAGCACCGGACCGATCAGTGTTCCGGCACCACCGAGAATCGTCATCAGCACGATCTCACCCGACGCGGTCCACTGCATTCTTTCGGCACCGGCCAGCGGGTCCATTGACGCCATCAAGCCACCGGCCAGACCGGCATACATGCCCGAGATCACGAAAGCCGCCAGCGTATAGGGCCGTGGGTTCAGCCCGGTATAGCTCATCCGGGTCTGGTTCGACTTGATTGCACGCAGCATCATCCCGAAGGGCGAACGGAAAATGCGGATCGCCAGATAGAACGACAGGATCAGAAACAGGGCGGACAGGTAATAGCCCGCATTCAACGTGAACAGCCAGGAGCCAATTTCCAGTTCATAACTTGCGCGCATCTCGAGGCCAAAGAGGGCCGGCACCGGGATGTTGCCCGTTGCTGTCTGGGATACCCCGAAGATGCGCGGATCATCAAGGGCCAGTTGCAGCCCGGTCTCGCCGCCGGTGATCGGTGTCAGCACGGAATAGGCCAGCACAAAGGACATCTGGGCGAAGGCGAGCGTCAGGATCGAAAAATAGATGCCGGAACGTCGCAGCGAGATATACCCGATGACCAGTGAGAAGAGGCCCGCGATGATTACACTCAGAATGATCGCTGGCAAGACGTTCATGCTGAGCAATTTGAACATCCAGACGGCGGCATAGGAACCGACGCCGAGGAAGGCAGCGTGACCAAAAGACAGATAGCCGGTCAGACCAAAGAGGATATTGAAGCCGGTCGCGAGGATGCCGAAGATCACAAAACGCTGCATCAGGTCGGGGTAGCCGGCGTTGAACTGCGCCATCTCTGACCCTTCGGGGAAGGGGTTGAGGATGAATGGGGCCAGCAACGTGAGAGCGATCACGATGATGAGCAGACGGAGGTCTTTCTTTTCAATTCCGAGCATTGGCTTAGTCCTCCATCACGCCCTTGCGGCCCATCAGGCCACGCGGACGTGTCAACAGAATGATAATTGCGACAAGGTAGATGATGATCTGGTTGATCCCTGGCAGGAAATCGATGACGACCGACATGGACGCAAAGCTTTCCAGGATGCCCAGCAGGAACCCGGCAGCGACAGCACCGGGCAGGGACCCCATGCCACCTACAACCACCACAACAAAGCTGAGCACAAGAAAGTCCATGCCCATCTGGTAATTGGGAGAGTTGATGGGCGCATACATCACGCCCGCCAGCCCCGCGACGGCAGCGGCAATCCCGAACATGATGGTGAACCGCTTGTCGATGTCGATGCCAAGAATTCCGACCGTTTCGCGATCAGCCATGCCGGCCCGCACGACCATTCCGAAGGTTGTGAATTGCAGGAAGGCAAAGACCCCACCGATAATGAACGCCGAAAAGAAGAAGTAGACGAGGCGCCAGTTAGGGTAGCTGATAGCATTTGGTTCAAACCCGAGGATAACGCCAAAGTCGAAAGCCCCCACGAATGCATCAGGTGCGGGCGTCGGGATCGGATTGGCACCGTAGAAATACTTGACGATTTGCTGGATTACGATGGCCAGACCGAAAGTCACGAGGATCTGGTCGGCATGCGGACGCTTGTAGAAATGCTTGATCAGGCCGCGCTCCATGATGAAGCCGATGGCCACCATGAAGGGGGTCGCGAACACGATCGAAATCGGAACCGACCAGTCGATAATGACATCTCCCGCGGTTTGCCCGAACAGGTCGTAAATATAGGGGACATCAACCTGAAGCGGGTTCCCCAGAAAATCTGTCCGCGTTTCGTCCACAACTTTTTTGCTGATCGTGAGCAGTTTGTTCACGGTCACCGCGGCGAAGGAGCCAAGCATGAACAACGCGCCATGGGCAAAGTTCACGACGCCCAGCGTCCCGAAGATGAGCGTCAGACCCAGCGCAATCAGCGCGTAAGCCGAGCCTTTATCGAGCCCGTTGAGAATTTGAAGAATGAGCTGGTCCATCTGGTGACCTCTGATCAGTTGTAGGGTTGAGCTGCGGATGCTCTTTGTCACGCCACGTCCGGTAACCCGGTGTTGCGCGACCTCTTGGTGGTCAGGCCACCCGCTCTGCAGGTGGCCTGACGGATTTCTGGCTTATGCGCCTGGGTTACATGTGCCCAGTGCACCACCCGCAAACTGTGGGTGATCAGGTGCGTATGTGACCTGCTCCACAGGGGTGACTTCAACGATTTCAAGAAGGTCGAACTCGTTGTCCGGGTTCTCTTTCCCTTTCACGACCAGCACGTCCTTGAAGCACTGGTGGTCGTCGCCGCGGTAGAGTGTTGGACCGTTGCCCAGACCGTCGAATTCGAAGTCTTCGAGCGCTTCGACGACGGCACATGGGTTGAACGAACCGGCGCGTGTGACCGCATCCGCATAAAGCAGCGTCTGCACATATGTTGTGTGCGCAGCCTGGCTTGGCGGGAAGCCGTACTTGGTGCCGAAGGACCGTGTGAAGGTTTGCGAACCTTCGTCCTGAAGTGACCAGTGCCAGTTCGTGGACCCAAAGATGCCGGCCACGTTTGCACCCGCACCACGTGCCATCAGGCGCGAATAGAGCGGAACAACGATTTCGAAGTTCTGGCCGTTGGCCTGTGCTTCGCGCAGTCCGAACTGAACCGCGTTGGTCAGCGAGTTCACCATGTTCCCGCCGTAGTGGTTCAGAACCAGAACGTCAGCACCGGAGTTCAGAACAGGCGCGATATAGGACGAGAAGTCTGTCTGCGTCAGCGGTGTTTTCACAGCGTTCACAGTTTCCCAGCCCATGGCTTCGGTTGAGGACCGAACAGCCTCTTCGGTGGTGTAACCCCAGTTGTAGTCTGCGGTCAGGTGATATGCCTTGCGGTTGGTGCCGTAGTTGGCCGCAAGTACAGGGGCCAGCGCTGCACCGGACATGTAAGAGTTGAAGAAGTGACGGAAACCGTTGGCCCGCTTGTCCTTACCTGTCGTGTCGTTCGAGTGGGTCAGGCCCGCCATGAAGATCACGCCAGCTTCCTGACAGAGCGCCTGCACGGCCACAGCCACACCAGAGGACGAGCCGCCAGTGATCATGATTGCGCCGTCTTTTTCGATCATCGAACGGGCCGATGCGCGGGCCGCGTCTGATTTGGTCTGCGTGTCACCAGTTACATATTTGACTTCGCGTCCCAGAATACCTGTGCCGTCCAGCGCTTTGGACGAGAAGGTGCTCAACATGCCGCCGTCACCGCCACCATTCAGGTGCTCCACCGCCAGCTCGTAGGCGCGCAGTTCGTCTGCGCCCTCGTCGGCATATGGGCCAGTTTGCGGGACGTTGAAGCCAAGAATGACTTCGCTGTCGCCAGGCGCATTTGTGAACCCGCCGTTGGAATCAGCGCGCAGATACTGCGGCAAAGCGAGACCAGCACTGGCAACCATACCAGTCTTGAGCACGCCACGACGCGAGAATTTCGAATTGGACATTATTATCCTCCCTAAAGATTAAAGCCGGTTGCGCCTCCTCGCCCAACCCGCGAGCACTTTACAGTACACTCGTACCATCGGTGACGATGGCCGTTTCAAACAACAAACCATTGAGGGGGCTGGACTTATTTGTAAATTCATGAACAATAGGTTGTGAAATTTGGTAAATGTTTTTTCCTGCAGGCGCAGAAAAGCACTGAAACGAAAAGGGGAAATCACCGTGTCCAGCCAAAGCCTCGCCGGTTCACGCATTCGCGAAAAGCGCCTTGATCGCGGGCTCAGGCAGGCAGCCGTTGCAGAAACAGTCGGCATCTCGCCCTCCTATTTGAACCTGATTGAACACAATAGGCGCAGAATCGGTGGCAAACTTCTGGCTGATCTGGCACGTGTGCTCGAGGTCGATACCGCACTTCTCGCCGATGGTGTGGACAGTGAGACACTGGACCAGATGCGCGGTGCCGCCGCCGCGATTACCAGCACGGCAGAGGTTGAGCGCACCGAGGAACTGGCTGCGCGCTACCCCGGATGGGGTGCGCTTATTGCCGCACAGGCGCGCAAGATTACGGCGTTGGAAGAAAAGAGCCGGGTGCTGACCGATCGTATTGCCTATGATCCGCAACTTGCCGGGTCTTTGCATGAAGTCATCTCTGCTGTCAGTGCGATCCGGTCCTCGGCCTCAATTCTCGTTGGTCCAGAGGACCTTGATCAGGACTGGCAACGCCGGTTTCACCAGAACATCTATAATGACAGCCTGCGACTGGCAGACAGCAGCGAAGCGCTGATTGCATATCTTGAAGCGCCAGAGGCTGTGTTGGAGCAGTCCGGATCGCCGTTCGAAGCGGTCGAAAGTTACCTTGACCAATCCGGTTTTCATATCGCCGCGCTCGAGGATGGGGCTGATCCTGCCACCGTGTTGCGTGATGCGGATTTGCTCGGTGCTGCAGAGATCGTTCTGAGCCGGATCCTGCACTGTTACGCTGCCGATGCGGCAGCGCTGCCGCTGGCAGCCTTCGAAAAGGCCAGTCGAAAGCATCATTACGATCCAGCCAGCATTGCGCAAAGCTTGGGTGTTTCTCTGGCGATGGTCATGCGCCGCATGGCGCAATTGCCTCCCGATCAGGGCCACCCGCCGATGGGTCTTGTCATCTGTGATGCGGCAGGTGCGCTGAGCTTCATCAAATCGGTGCCGGGTTTTACCATGCCCCGATCAGGGGGTGCCTGTCCGCTCTGGCCGCTCTTTGGTGCCCTCAGCAGGCCGCATCAGCCGATCCGCCTGGAGGTTGAAATGCCAGCCCCAAACGCGACGCGGTTCTTGTGCTTTGCCTTGGCCGAACCAATCGGACCTGCGGCCTTCGATGCGCCACCCGCCTTGCAAAGCATGATGCTGGTGCTGCCGGATCCACCAGAAACCGCAAATGTGCTTCGTCCAGTGGGGCTGTCATGCCGAATTTGCCCGCGCGCAGACTGCCCTAGCCGCCGTGAACCCGCACTCGAGGGCATCACGCTGCAAGCAGAGCTTTGACAGCACCGATATTTGTCGTGATAGTCAGGCACAAGGGAGGCCCCTTTGCAAAAAAGGGGCAGTCGCAAGGGGAGACGATGAGATGGGCAAACGTGTCCTTCTGATCGAAGATGAGCCGAATATCATCGAAGCGATCAGCTTTATTCTGTCGCGTGACGGATGGACCGTGCATACGCACGAGGACGGCACGTCGGCAATGGACAAGGTTCTGGCCTTGCCGCCTGATATGATCATCCTTGATGTCATGCTGCCCGGTCGCAGCGGTTTTGATATCCTGCGCGATTTGCGCGACAACGACGTCACGCGGCAAACGCCGGTCATGATGCTGACCGCGCGCGGTCAGGACAAGGACCGCGAGCTTGCCATGCGTCTTGGTGCATCGCTTTTCATGACAAAACCATTCTCGAACTCCGAAGTGCGTGATCACGTGCGCAACCTGATGGAGGCATGACCGGCCCGAGCAAAACACCGGTTTTCTTGCAGCGGGCAAGCTATCGCCAACGGCGGCTCCGTGATGGGGCAAAGCTGGTTCCGTTTCTGGGCATCATCCTTTGGCTGATCCCTCTGGCATGGCAGAATGAAGGTGCTGGTGAACGGGTCGGTTCTTGGGGCGTGCTTTATGTCTTTGGTGTTTGGGTTCTGTTGATTGTCCTTGCGGCGGCCCTGTCCAGCCGGTTGCGATCCGATGCCTCAATTTCCGATCAGGGTACATCTGAGGAATGATGACCTTCAACGCCTTGATTGTCTTTGCCTTGGGCTATGTGCTTGCGCTTTTTGTGATCGCTTTCATCGCCGAGCGGCGGGCTGCGAAAGGGCATTCAAACTGGCTGACCTCACCCTGGATCTACACGCTTTCGCTGAGCATCTATTGCACGGCATGGACCTTTTATGGCGCGGTTGGCTACGCGGCACGGTCTGGTCTTGAGTTTGTAACGATCTACCTTGGTCCGAGCCTGGTCATGGTGGGCTGGTGGTGGGTTCTGCGCCGTCTGGTGCGGATCGGTCGCGCGCAGCGGATTACGTCGATTGCTGATCTCGTATCGTCGCGCTTTGGCAAATCGACGCAGCTGGGCATGATCGTCACGGTAATCTCGGTCATCGCGGCCACGCCGTATATCGCGCTCCAACTGCAATCCGTGACCCTTTCGTTTGCGGTCTTTGCACAATCCGAAGGGGTGAGCTGGGATCAGCCAGACTTTACCGCCACGGCGATGTGGGTTGCCGTTGGACTGGCCGTTTTCACCATCATTTTCGGCACCCGCAACCTTGATGCCAACGAGCGTCACCACGGGGTTGTGATCGCCATCGCGGTCGAGGCCGTGGTGAAACTTCTGGCGCTCATTGCTGTCGGCGTGTTTGTGGTCTGGGGGATCGCAGGCGGACCCGGCGAAATGCTGACCCGCATTGATCAATCCGAAATGGTGCTTTGGAACGGAAACAGTGGTCGCTGGATCAGTCTGATCTTTCTGTCGGGCGCCGCGTTCTTGTGTTTGCCGCGCATGTTTCAGGTGCTGGTCGTCGAGAACGCGGATGAACGGCATTTGCACATCGCAAGCTGGGCGTTCCCGCTGTATCTTTTCTTGATCAGCCTATTTGTCGTGCCGATTGCTGTCATCGGCCTTGATTTGTTGCCAGCAGGAAGCAACCCGGACCTCTTTGTCCTGACCGTGCCGCTGAGTGAAGGGCGTGGGGGTCTGGCGGTTCTGTCCTTTCTGGGGGGGTTTTCATCAGCAACCTCGATGGTGATCGTCGCGACCATTGCTTTGGCCACGATGGTGTCAAACCACATTGTCGTTCCCATCTGGCTGAGTTTTCAGGTCAATCAGCAGGTGGTGATGTCAGGCGATGTGCGCAGTGTGATCTTGATGTCGCGGCGCCTGTCTGTTGCCGGAATTCTGGCACTTGGCTTTCTTTATTACCGCATGTCGGGTGGCGGCACCGCACTTGCTGCGATCGGTTTGATTTCGTTCACGGGTGCGGTGCAAATTCTGCCTGCGATGATCGGGGGCATCTTCTGGCGAGGTGCGACAGGGGTTGGCGCCGCTGCGGGTCTGCTGACCGGCTTGGTAATCTGGATGTGGACGCTCTTTCTGCCCAGCTTTGGGACGGACGCTTTCATCAGCCAGACGCTGATGGACGAGGGGATGTTCGGCTGGTCGTGGCTCAGGCCGCAGGCACTGTTCTGGGTGGAGGGGCTGGATCCGCTGGTGCACGGAATCCTCTGGTCAATGCTGCTCAACTCAGCGATGTTCATCTTCTGCTCACTCGTGACCTTTCCGGCCCCGCTCGAACGTTTGCAGGGCGCGCAATTCGTCAATGTCTTTGATCATTCCAACGCCGCCCCCGCATGGACGGGTGCGGCGACCGGTGCCGAGGATTTGCTGATCATGTCGCAGCGCATTCTTGGCAGTACCGAGGCGCAGGCCATATTCGAGCAAGAGGCAGTCCGGCAGGGCAAAGCCGGCCACTTGCCGGACGTCACCCCGGAGTTTGTCGAGCGGCTTGAACGCGATCTGGCCGGATCGGTTGGTGCCGCGACCGCCCATGCGATGATGGAGCAGATGATCGGTGGCAGCAGCGTCTCAGTCGAGGACCTGATTGCCGTCGCCGATGAGGCGGCGCAAATTCTGGAATACTCCAACAGGCTGGAATCAAAGTCACAGGAACAGGAACGCACGGCGCGCGCCTTGCGGGCCGCCAATGACAAACTCACCGCTCTGTCGATCCAGAAAGATGCGTTTCTTAGCCAGATCAGCCATGAATTGCGCACACCAATGACGTCGATCCGGTCGTTCTCTGACATTCTGCGTGATGGCGAGATGGCCGAGAATGACCACGGAAGATACGCAGGTATCATCCATGACGAGGCTGTACGTCTTACCAGACTGCTGGATGATTTGCTTGATTTGTCGGTGCTTGAAAACGGTCAGGTCGAGTTGCACAAGCAGACAGGCCGCCTGTCTGAACTGCTGGACCGGGCCGTGCGGGCGGCGGGCCTTCACGATGGGGTGCTCGCAATCAGCAGAGACGGCGCCACCGAAGATCTGGTGCTGACGACCGATCTGGACCGTCTTGCGCAGGTGTTCATCAATTTGATTTCGAATGCCCGCAAGTATTGCGATGCCGATGCCCCCCACTTGCAAATTAGCGTGATCAAGGACGGCGAGAGATACGCCATTGATTTTATTGACAACGGCAGTGGTATCGCCGCGGAGAACCAAGAGCTGATCTTTGAAAAATTTTCGCGTGTTGCAGACGGATCAAAGGCTGGAGGGGCCGGGCTTGGCTTGGCGATTTGCCGTGAGGTCATGCATCGGTTGGGTGGTGAAATAAGCTATGTTCCGCGAAAAGAAGGTGCGGCGTTCCGGGTGCATTTGCCGAAAGTGAAATCTGCGGTGGCGTTAGAGGAAACGTAACCAGTTTTCGGTAGGTTTGCGGCGGAACATCTGTGGCAGGCGTATGACTGAAGGCACACAAGTGACATTACTGCGGCGGATGACCCGACCGCAGGGGCCAGAGGTTGCGGAAAATCCGTTGACGTCCTTACGTGCCGTGCGGCTGGCACTGACCAAGGCGGCCGATGATTCCGTGGGGCTGGTGCTGACTGTCCAAAGCGTCGCTGAAGAGGTCACCGGATTGGACGAGATGCTCGGCATTCTTGACGACGAGCAGCTGTTGGTCGGTCTGGCGCGCGAGGGCGATCTTGCTGGTGTGATCGCGCTTGATATGGAAATGCGCGCTGCGGTGCTGGAAATGGAAACGATGGGCGCTATTCTGGCGCAACCCGCCGAAAAGCGCGCGCCGACCCGAACCGACAAGATGCTGTGCGAGCCGCTGCTGGCAGAATTTCTATCGGCCTTTCCGGGCGCTGTTCTTGGCACACCACTTGAAGGGTGGATGGACGGTATCCTGCCCGGCGACAAGGTGCGCAGTGCGCGTGCCGCAGGGCTGATCCTGACCGACGGTGACTATCGCATCGTTCGGATGACCGTCGATCTTGGGGCGGCGGAACGACAGGGCATGCTGCTGATGGCCTTGCCCTTGGTGCAGGAAACCGCCCCGCCAGAGGCAGCGCCACCGTTGCCTGTGGATTGGGAAGGCGCCTTTCAAGATACCATAGCTGACGCACCCGCCACCCTTCAGGCGCAGTTGCACCGTTTTCCGGTGTCTTTGGCGGCGGCGCAATCTTTGCAGGTTGGGTCAATATTGCCTTTGCCCGGTTGTACGGTCAGTTCTGTCAGGCTGTTGTCGCCCGACGGACAAGTGGTTGCACAAGCCAAATTGGGTCAGCTGGGCGGGTATCGTGCCGTGCGTCTGGAGGCAGCACCTGCACCGGAACTCTCTGACCTCCGCGACGGGTCAGCTAAAGCGGTCGTCTCGTTACCAGACAGCATTGAATTGGAAGTTGTAGAAGGCGGGCCTGCGCTGGCAAATGACCCGCCAGCGCCGCTCGATGGTGCGGTTGAGGCCGCGGAATTGGACATCATGGCCGACGGTATGCCTGACATTGCAGACATACCGCAGGACCATGGCCCGCCTTAACGTTGGGCCAGCGCGTCGAGTTGAGGACGCATGCCCCCAAGATCATACCCGGCGTCGGACGTCGCCGCGAGGATATCATCTGCGGACATCTCGGTCGCCTGACCGAGCGCCCAGACGATGGACGAACGTGTGCCCGACGCACAGTAGGCCAGCGCCGGCCCGTCAGACGCTGCCAATGCCGCCATTTGTGCGTCGATCATCTGCATGTTCAGCCCCTGATGCGTCACCGCGTTTCTCACAAAGACAAGGCCACGCTTTTGGGCCTCGGCCTCCATCACGCTGGAACGGTGGCTGGGCGGAACTTCTGCATCTGGCCGGTTACAGATAATTGTTGTGAAACCGGCTTCTGCGATGGCCGCGATATCTGCGGCATCAATCTGAGGTGAAACGGCGTAGGCCGTGCTAAGCTGTCGAATATCCATGCTGTCCTCCTAAACCGCTGCCGCGACCCGGTCCAGCCGCAAGCGCACACCTGGCGCCACGACCATCCCTGCCAACATGGCGCCCAAGAACAGCAATCCGCCGACACCACCGAAACCCAGCGAAGCGATGGCCGGTCCGGGACAGAGGCCCGACAGGGCCCAACCCATGCCAAAGAGCGTTGATCCAAGGACCAGATTGCGCCCCACGCTCGGTTCTGGTCGTGCTGGAAATGCGTTAGCCAGGACAGGCTTGCGTCCGACCGAAAACAACCATGCGATGGCCATCGGAATGATTGCGCCCATCATAACAAAGGCGAGAGTCGGGTCCCAATTGCCAAAGACATCAAGCCATCCTTGCACTTTGGTCGTGTCGGTCATGCCGGACACCAGCAGGCCAAGCCCAAAGACCGATCCGACGAGAAAAGAGATAAGTACGCGCATCAGATCACCCCCAATACATGCCTGAAGATCACGATCGTCAGGCCGCCGGCGCCGATGTAGAATGCGGTCGCCACGATGCCGCGCAGCGACAACCGCGATATGCCGCAAACCCCATGACCAGAGGTGCAGCCGTTGGCCAGTCGTGTGCCGACGCCAACCAAAAGCCCTGAGGCGATGATCACCGCCCAGTTACCTGTCAGGTTGGTTTCAGAACCGCCGGTTGCAAATGCCGCAATCCCCGGCACAAGCACCAAACCTGCGATGAGCGCTGCACGCTCAAGCCAGTCGTGGCGCCCACTGCCGTCAACGAGGTCACCAATAATGCCGGAGGCCCCCATGATCCGCCCGTTCACCAGCAGAAACAAGGCCGCAGCCAATCCAATAAGCACGCCACCGGCGAGCCCCATGATCCAATCTATAGGCATGGTTCTATCCTATCCTGTTTTGAAGGTCTTATAGCGCGTTGATCGGCACTTTGAAGTAGCTTTGCCCATTGTCCTCAGGTTCGGGGAAATGCCCCGCGCGCATGTTGGTTTGCAGCGATGGCAGGATTAACCTTGGCATGCCCAAGGTGGCGTCGCGTTCTTGACGCATGGAAACAAATTCCGCCATCGGGCGGCCTTCGCCGATATGCACGTTCAAAGCCTTTTGTTCACCCACGGTCGTTTCCCAAGCGAATTCGTCTCGGCCCGGTGCTTTGTAATCGTGGCCCACGAAAATGCGGGTGTCATCCGGCAAGGTCAGGATTTTCTGGATCGAGGCGTAAAGATCTTCTGCCGATCCGCCCGGAAAATCGCAGCGCGCCGTGCCAAAGTCAGGCATGAACAGCG
>Ga0316208_1001013_pt1 | contig 28807 bp, 21 predicted proteins | sample 3monopyrite_MG_FD_204944 | JGI IMG/M metagenome (GOLD analysis project Ga0316208, IMG submission 204944) | Microbial mat bacterial communities from mineral coupon in-situ incubated in ocean water Damariscotta River, Maine, United States -... | ecosystem: Environmental > Aquatic > Marine >... | reverse complement strand
CTGCAGAGTCTGTTGAAGCCGCCGCATCGTCGTTGCTGGGTAGTGATGCAACGAGTTGTCGGTTGCGGTCTCGCAGACTCTGAACTTCGTCATACATCAGCTTGAGGTTGTGCCGAATATCGTCGACTTCGAGCACGGTTAGATTCCGTTTTTCGTCGAGGATCTCGATCGCTTTGACCTGCCCGTCGATCATGTGGTCCGGCAGAACGCCGCGGTCGCCTTCGAGTGTCGCGTCGCCATGAAGTTCGATGTAGCGGTAGTTGAGATGCTCGTTAGCGATTTCGACTTCTCGTGCTCGGGTATCGCGGAGGTCTGTTTTGGCCGCGAGAAGTTCGTCCTTGGCCAGCAGCACTTGCGAATACCGCAGCAGCGTTTCCGGAGCGTTCGTCGGTACAGAGCCGTAAACGCGGCACTGGTCGCCGAAGATGTAGGTTTGATTCCAGTTGTCAGTTTCAGCAGCTCGTAATGGCCATGCGGCGACAGCGGCGCTTCGTCCAGCATCGACCACTGTAACTTTAAACGGTCCAACGTAATTGGTACCCCCATCCTGAGCGGCGCCGAAGACGTGGATGATCTGGTTCGTTCGAATTCCGGTCGCGGGGCCAATTCCATTCAGGACGATGCCGTCGTTGCCGTTCGGGACGATGGCGACGTTCTGGCCGATCAGCGGAGCCCACATCTGCATCAGCAGGTCGTACTCAGATCGAGTTGCGAAGAGCTCGCGTTCAGTCTTACCGACATCGGGGATGCTCTTTTCGTACGCGTCCCGTTTCCCCTCGATGGACTTCATCCATTCGTTGCGGACCTGAAGTGTCCGGCTGGTCGACCAGATGGCGACTCCAGCAAGAATCAGTGTCAGGCCCAGCAGAATTTTACCGAGAATATGCATTCGCCCAGCCTCGCGGGGAATCAGTGAAAAAGTGAGATCAGCTCGTTGGTACGACCAGCAGAGTACAGCCGCGAGATCGGATTCTGATCCCTGAATGAACACTCGCGCCGGAGTACCAGTTCGGCATCGTCGGCAGAAGATCGTCGACTTCAGTCTAACGGGTCATCTTAGGAGTGCTTTGAAAGCACGGTCAAGCAGATTCAATTTGGACGAAACATCACGGCAATGACAGGAATGCCGGTCTCGCGGGGAAACGTAACCTGAGTCAGTTTTACTGGTTACGCAACTGCCGGTTTGCTGGGTTGAAACGGTTTGCACGGGCGCGGATCGGAAGTTGTGACGAGACCTGTCGATTCAACCGCTATTGCTGCCATTTGCCGTTTTCCGCGAGAATTGGCGGCTGTTGAATTGTAGATTTTTCATTCACCTCCGCAGGGAAGCGCGAGTCATGCGACGACTGTTTGCGATGTTCTTTGGATTCGGCCTCGGTCTGGCCGCGATGTTCATGGCCTTTCAGGTCCACGTTGTGAAGACCGACTCGGATTGGCACTTCGTCAAGAAGCAGGAAACTCAGTTCGCCGACTTCTACGTCGACATCCGCAAATGGGACCGCGAAGAATGGGGTCGGCACCCGGATTTTCAGAAGGCTCTGGTTGAAGCCGGCAAGACGGAACTGTTGCCAACACCCGACCCGGAAGACATCCTCAACGACGCCATGCGGAGTTGGGACACCGCGAAACGAGTTCTCGAAGCTGTTCGAAAATAGTTGGTTGTAACTCATCGTGGCGTGGGCTGGGACGTGTCCCAGCTTCGGCAGGTTTGAAAATGCTGGGTCGCGACCCAGCCTACTGATCTTTCTCAGAATTCTGGCTTCCATGAGGGCACCGCTTCCGAGCCGACAAAGTCAGCGCTTGCTGACGACTCGCCGGAGCTTTCTGCGCGCGTGTGGCCTGAAGGTTGGTGGTCTGGCCGGCGCGGCGGTGATCGCTGGCTGCCAGTCGACGAAGAAGGCGGCGGACCTGCCCGTTGTCAGTCTGCCGGGGCGGCATTCGGTGCAGGCTGACCAGCTCGTTCTGCTCAGCGATTTTCGGATCGACTATAACCATGCCGTCATCGCCGATTTAAAAAAGCTGCGAGGCGACGTGCTCAACGTCCTTGAGCTGACGCCGTCGGAACAGCCGGTCGTCGTTTACCTCTTCGAAAACGAACAGCTTTATTACGACTATCTGAAGTCGACGTGGCCGATGCTTCCGTACCGGCGAGCGTACTTCTTTGGCAACTCGTACGAACTGGCGGTTTACACGTCGTGGGGCGACAAGATTCAGGAAGACCTGCGGCACGAGTTCACTCACGGGCTGCTGCACTCAACCTTGCGGACCGTTCCGCTGTGGCTGGACGAGGGCATTGCCGAGTACTTCGAAGAGGCCGGTGACGAACCCGGTGCCGTTAAACGAAAGGCGGTCGAGCGGCTTTCTTTGGCCATGACCAACGGCTGGAAGCCGAGCATGACTCGGTTGGAAGGTCTCAAAGAAGTTTCCGACATGGGGCAGTCGGACTACGAGGAATCCTGGGCGTGGATCCACTTCATGCTGCACGGCGACCCCGCAGTCCGGCAAGTCCTGGTCGACTATCTCGCCGACCTGCGGACGACACCGAATCCCGAACCGCTCAGTATTCGACTCGACGAAACGATGCTGACGGCAACGGATCGATTCTCCAGTTACGTGGCGTCGCTGAATACCTTCGGCTGGCCCGATGGCCGATCCGCCGAGGGCCGACACCCACGCGGCAGCCAGACTGCTGCGGCGTCTGGTGACTCGGCAAGCGTCGCGAAGCCTGCAGCTCGAAGCGTGCTGGATCTTCTCAAGTTCAAACGGTAATTCGCTTTCCGGGTGGCACGGGTTGCTTGCAACCCGTGTCGCGCAGCGACAAGAGGAACCGCAGTTGGACGGCGACTACCTCCTGCGGCTTCGCCGCCCCGGTTGCAAGCAACCGGGGCCACCCTTTGCTATTGAGGTTGCTGTTCTTTGGTCGCAGTTTCGTGCTCCATTGTCCAGCCCGGCAGCGTGAGCGATTCCTGTGGCTCGACGAGTTTGTCGTACAGCTCCGGTCGGCGGGCTTTGATGTAGCGATGCCCTGACGACTGCTCCAGCTTGTCCGGAGTCAACAACCCGACGACGACCGAGTCTTCCAGCGAGTTTGTTTCGACGAGCACTTCGCCGAACGGGTCGAGGATCATCGACAGGCCGGGTTTGACCGTGTCGTAATCCCAGCCGACCGGGTTGCTGAAGACGGCGTAAATTCCGTTCTCCCACGCTCGGGCCGGTAGCCATTTCATCAACCACTCGCGACCTTTCGGCCCGTTGAATTCCTGCCGAAGCCGCACGGGGTCGTGATGACGGTTCTCCCAGAGTTGCCTGTCAATCTTGCCGCGCCCCGGCATGGGAGACGGCAGCCCGCAGGTGACATGCGGCATGAAAATGATTTCCGCTCCGAGCATCGTCGTCAGGCGGACGTTTTCGCAAAGGTTGTTGTCGTAGCAGATCAGGAATCCGACCTTGCAGCCGAGCAGGTCGATGACGTTGTAACCTTCGCCCGGCGTCAGGTGAGGATTTACAAACGGATGGAGCTTCCGAAACTTCGTGATGAATCCGTCCGGCCCGACAGTCACGTAGCAGTTGTAGATTCGCCCGTCCGGTTCGATTTCGAACAGCCCCGCCATGACGATCGTTGAAAGCTCGCGCGCGATCTCGGTCAGGCGTCTGACGGAAGGCCCGTCCGGAACCGACTCGGCGACGTCTGCCAGCTGCTGGTGAGAAAGCGGCTGCACCCACGTGTAACCAGGAATGCAGCCTTCGTGAAAACTGACGATCTCGGCACCTTGTTCAACGGCGGAGCGGGTGAGATCGTGAATTCGCCCGAGATTGAATTCCGGATCGTTGTCCCGATTTTCGAACTGTGCGGTGGCAACTCGGATTGTGCGCATCGGAGTCCATCTTTCGTTTCAGGCCGGCGGTTGGGCGATGAGAGGATGTGAGAGGTTTGGCGTATTCAGGGCAAGCGTTGTTCGGTGTGATTCTGTTTTTGTTTATTTTGGGTCAGGTAGCCGTTGTCTAGCGATTGCGGACGTCCGGAGCGGTCGTACAATCGCGGCGATTCCCAGGGTTTGCTCGCCATGATTCACATCAAACAGGAACGGCTCCACGATGTCTAACAATGTTGTCAGTCTTGTACTGGGCGGTGGCCGGGGAACTCGTTTGTTCCCGCTGACGGAGCACCGTTCGAAGCCGGCCGTCCCGCTGGCTGGAAATTATCGGCTGATCGATATCCCGATTTCGAACTGCCTGAATTCCGGGATGAACAAGATTTATGTTCTGACTCAATTCAACTCGGTCAGCCTGCATCGGCACATGCGGCAGACTTATCGGTTCGACCGGTTCGGAGCCGGCTTTGTCGAAATCCTCGCCGCTCAGCAGACGAACGACGGCGAAACCTGGTACCAGGGAACTGCCGACGCCGTCCGCAAGCAACTTCGTTACATTCAGCAGCCGGAAGTCGAACATGTGCTCGTCCTGTCCGGCGACCAGCTCTACCGGATGGATTTTCAGGAGATGATGAAGACGCATCTCGAAACGAACGCCGACGCCACGATCGCTTCACTGCCGGTTAGCGACGAAGACGCCAAAGGTTTCGGTGTGATGCGGATCGACGAAGCCGGACGGGTTCACGGCTTCCTGGAAAAGCCACAGGAAACGTCCGAGATGGACATGGTTCGGATGGATCCCGCCTGGATCGACGCTCAGGGAATTCCCAGCAACGGTCGCAGCATGCTGGCCAGCATGGGGATTTATCTTTTCAAGCGGGACGTGCTGGTCGAGATGCTCGAAAAGTCCGAGTACACCGACTTCGGCAAAGAGATCTTCCCGATGTCGATCCGTGCTCGAAACGTGCACGTGCACCTGTTCGATGGCTACTGGGAAGACATCGGGACGATTCGGTCGTTCTACGAATCGAACCTCGCGCTGGCGTCGGCCAATCCGCCGTTCAACCTGATCGACGAAGCCAACCCAATCTTTACCCGCGCCCGTTCGCTGGCGCCGGCTCGAATTCTGGACGCGAACGTAAAGAAGGCTCTGATCACCAACGGAGCGTTTGTCGAAGACAAAGTGACGATCGAAAACAGCATCATCGGGTTGCGTTGCCACGTTGGGCAGGGGGCGTCGGTCAAAAATACGATCGTGATGGGAGCCGACTTCTACGAAAGCGACTGCGACCGTACCGACGAAACCGGCGAGCTGCCTCCGGTCGGTATCGGAGCCGGCACGGTCATCGACGGAGCCATCGTCGACAAGAACGCCCGCATCGGCCAGAACTGCCAGATCGTGATGCGCGACGGCCTCGAACCCAACTGCGACATCAACGGCGTCTACATCCGCGACGGAATCATCTGCATCCCGAAAGACGCGATTCTTCCCAACGGCTGGAAGTTTTGACCGTCAAGAGATCAATCTACCGAGTTAAAGTCGAGTTGGTGTGGAAGCAAGATTCATAGATAAAGTTGCCGCGATGACGGCTTCTGAAAACCCGGCTTCTTCTAGTAGTTCTCGCCGCTCCTGATGTTTGAGCCAAATTAGGAATCCTTTGTCGACAACGTTCAACCTTTGGCTGGTTTGGTCGTAGTCAAGGATGATTGGTTTGAAGCCCTTCTTCACTTGCAGCGAAGCAGCAGAGTTCAGTGCTTTGGCGAAACTTCCAGGGTTAAGGCTAGATTTTCGAGGATGATAGTCTTGGATCAACGCTCGAATTTCTGCTGATCGTAACCCGTTCATTAGATCTTCGACGGGCGACATAATTACAGGGAATAATAGCCAACGATACATCTCGAGTGTGGTTTGTTGAAAGCCATCTGCGAATAGGCGAAGGAACGATCGGAATCTTGGTCCCTGTCTGTCGATGACTGTTCGGACTAAGCTGTCAACATCGTGTTCTGATCCAATAACACGTGTAGTATCCTGTGTCTCGGATACGTTTTCTTTTTCACAGCACAATCTACACACTTCTTGCACAACGTAGACGCTGTCGAAGGAGCGTGCGAGGAGCTGCTCGACAAATTGTCCGTGGAAGTCGATATTAAGAAGTTTTCCACCTTCGCAAATCACACTTCGCAACTCGTTGTCTGACCACTCGTCCGCGTTTACTGAAATGACTCGCCCGGCCAGATCGCCGTTTAGTACGATCAATCTATTCTCGTCTAACCAAACGCCAACGATTATAAATGATATGTTCGACTTTTCGTGAAACGCTTTCAGTGCGACGGAAAAGCTGAGTTGTGTGTCTTCTGGAAGATAATGAAAGTCTTCAAGGACGATGAACTTATGAAACGATGTTTCGTCAATTGCTTGTATTACGTCATTTACGTCGGAAGGGTCCAGTTCAAGTGTCAAGTACGTTTCTTCGGTCCCGTTTGCTTCTTCGGTACTCACCCCGACGCCCGCGTTCCAAAGGCTGAAAAGCTGTGAACTGATCGAAGCTTCGATTTTGTTGGCGCCACTCGTTGTGATTTTTTTGGAAGTCTGAATTTGGAATCCAATTTGTTTCAGTATCGCAGAGTGGAGTTCGACTAAGTCCCAATCATTCGAGCATTGGATAACAACGTAATCGGCGGGTTCAAGACAGTATTTCCTTAGGCACGTCTTGCCCTGTTTCGAGCTTCCGAAAATAACAATATGCCTACCAATCGATAGATTGGTTATCAGTTCCGAGTCTACGCCGGCGCGTTGAATGTAATTTCGTGGTACGTCACGCGACATTCCGAATACGTCGTCTGTGTAGTGTGTATCTACGGAAGGAGTGTCCATTAATTGCTTTTCTCCAATGTAAACGACTAGGCCCAACAGACGACGAAGATCGCATGAACGTACAGGTTTCTGAAAAACTCGTGTTTCTGATTCAACTATGCGGTCTCAAGGCGTGAATGGGATTCAGTGAAAAAGTGGTTGATGTACACAAGCGTTTGGTATCTTAGTGTTGCGGCGGAGTTGGATTTTGTCAACGTTGCTGCCAGATTTCGGAGTCGTGCGCTTCTTATCTTCATCGGAGCGGATCGTAGTCGCGCGATGCTATTTCGCTGTCTCTTGCGGGCCTGTCCGAGGCCGCAGTTACGAGGCGCCGCGGAAACATCGGAACCTCAGATCGAACTTTCAGAATCCACCTCGCTAGTGTGAAAGCATCGCAATCTGACGTTTTTGGTCGATGTGCAGTCGATAAAATGGGGCTGGCAAGGTGACGCTGGTCGATTCCTCCGGCAAGGAAAGAACGATTTCTCTGAAGGCACTTCGCGAGCTGGATCAGGACATCGTCAAACGATGGTTCGGCGAGTAGGCAGCGCTATACGAACACGCCGGCAATCGGTCGGCCGTCAGCGATGCGGTAGGGGCGGCCGGTCTGGTCGTGAATTTCGGTCTGCGGGTTCAGGCCGAAACGCCAGTAGATGGTCGCGGCAAGGTCGGCGGGTGTGACGGGATCGGTTGCCGGGTAAGCGCCGATGCGATCGCTTGATCCGAATGTTGATCCGCCTTTGATTCCGCCGCCAGCCAGCAGCACGGTGTAGCAGTCCGGCCAGTGGTCTCGACCGGCGTTGCCGTTGATCTTTGGCGTGCGACCGAATTCGCCGAGCGCAACAACCAGCGTTGAATCCAGCAGGCCTCGATCGTCGAGATCCTCGATCAACGCGGCGAGCGACTGGTCCGCCTGAGGCAGCAGATAACGGCTGTGTTGTTTGAAGTTCTTGCTGTGTGAATCCCAGTTCTGCCCCTGCTGGCGGAAGTCGTGGATGTTGACGAAGCGAACTCCCGATTCGACCAGCCGCCGGGCGAGGAGCAGGTTCTGACCGCGGAGATTTCGGTGGGGAGCTGCGGCCGCCGCGCCGTCGCCGGACAACCGTTCTGGCTCGACCATTCCGTAGCGTTCCCGCAAGGCGACTGGCTCGTCTTCGATTTTCAGTGCTTGCTGCAGCTTTGTGGAATGGAGCAGCTCGTGAGCCTTGCTGCGAAACTCGCCAAACGATTGCGGAAGCGTGGCGAGCGTCGGGGCGATGTCCAGGCCGGTCAGTAAGGATCAGTCCCGAAATAACTTCCCGATTTCCGGTTCCATGTTTGACCCGAAGCCGCAGGCGATGGTGTTTTGAATGCGTGCCAGCGTCTGAAACGCGGGCGCCTCCGGCTTCCGGTCAAACAAGGAACTTATTTCGGGACAATTCCGAAGTCTCGGCGTTGCGAAATCCGATCCAGCGTCAGCTCGGTCGGGCGGTTCAGCGAGTCCATCTGGTATCGGAGCTTTTTCGAATCGCCGCTGACCAGCAGCGGATCGAAGCGGTGACCCAGAAATCCGCCGCCCTGGCAGGGAGTCGTCACGACGTTGTGAAACTGCCATGGCAGCATCGCGTGCGGAACGTCGAGCTGCTCGCCGGCCCGCAGCATCGACAGCACCGCTCCGTGGCAGGGGAAGAACTGATCCATCACGGCGAACTCTTCGCGGTCGCCCTTCGGTCCCTGTCGTCCGGTGTGAGTTTCCGTCGACGCCGAATCATGCAGTCGGTTTCGGTGATGCATGCTCCGCACCAGAGCCACCTTGTGCATGACCTTCGCCATGTGTGGCAGGTGCTCCGAGATTCGCAGACCTGGCTGCGACGTCTCGATGCTGGAGAACTCGCCGCGGACCGAATCTGGCGCGTCTGGTTTTACGTCGTACGTGTCCAGGTGGCTTGGTCCGCCGTAATAAAAGACGACGATACACGAGCGAATCGAATTCGGAGCCCCACTTGCTGCCGACACCGCAGCCCCGGCGGCACAGGCAGACTTCACCGCCGACAACGAACTCAACAACCCCAGCCCGCTTCCCAGCTGCATTAGCTGCCGCCGGGAAGGCTGGTGTGAATGAAGCTCGACCGGAAACTCAAACATGATTCGCTCGCCAGAAAGGGGAGCCGAAATCGTAGCAGAATCCGGCACATCGCCGCGTCTGATTCAGGACAGGATGAGGGCTGCGTTCTGCTACTCAGAAGTCTGCTACTTGCGAATGTCGTAGCAAAGCAGGGCGTTCTGATCGCGGGCGTAGAGCAGTCCGTCGACGATCACCGGATGCGGCCAGCTCTTGCCGTTCTTCGTGGCGAGCTTGAACGAACCCTTCAGTCGGTACTCTTCCGGAGTCGCCTCGATCAAGGCCATCGTGCCGTCTTCATAGCGGAAGTAAAGATGCCCGTCTGCCAGCAGGATCGCTGCTGATCCGCCACCAGGACCACGCCCGCCCGACCAGACTTCTTCACCGGTTGAAAAATTAATGCACAGCGGGAATCCGTTGTTGTGACCGTGTCCGCAGTAAATGTGGTCGGCGTAAACAATCATGCCGCCGTGATGATTCTGCATTTTCTTCGCGTCGAGGAAGTACTTTTCATGGGCGACCAGGCGATTGCCTTCCTTCTTGACCTGCACCAGCGCCGCTCCGGTTCCGTACCCGGTTGAGCAGAAGACGAAGTCGCCTTTGACGAGCGGCGTTGAAATGTTCGCGGTACCGTTGGCGATGCGGTTGTAGGACCAAAGTTGAGTGCCGTCTTTCGCATCGATCGAGATCACTCCGCGGCCCGTCAACTGGACGTACTGCTTCACGTCTTTGGCGTTGCTGATCACGATCGATGAGTAGCCGGCTCCATCTTTGCCTCGGCCGCCGATGTCGTCGGGCATGGCGGACTTCCAGATTGTCTCGCCAGTTTTCTTATTGAGCGCCACGACGACGGCGTCTTTCGCTCCCGGCGTGCAGACCAGTCGGTCGCCATCGATCAGCGGCGATTCGCTATAGCCCCAACCGGACATCATGCTTCCGCCGAAGTCTTTCGGAAAATCTTTCTCCCAGGCGATTTTGCCGGTCACGACATCGGCAGCCACAAGCTGTCCTTCTCGCCCCAACGCGTAGACCAGTCCGCCGTCCACGGTTGGTGTGCAATTGGGGTTTCCACCTTTGACCGGAGTCGCCCACAACTCGCGACCGCCCTTCAGATCAAACGCGATCAACTCGCAACCGTTCTTACGTTTGCCCATCGTGAAGATGCGCCCGTCTGCAATCGCGATTGACGAGTAGCCTCTCCCAAGTCCGTCAATCTGCCACTTGAGCTCCGGTCCGTCGTCCGCCCATTCAGATTGCAGTCCGTTTTCGTCCACAGCAATGCCGCTGCGATGAGGGCCGCGCCACGAGGGCCAGTCGTTGGCAGAGACCACTTGCGTTTGCTGTGCAAAGACGAACGATGCAATACCGAAGAGCACTAAACAGCGGAATTCTGCGTGGAGCATTGGTTCAAAACCTGTCGTCATGAGGCGGGAATAACTGCCCGATCAGGCAGCGAGGACGTCGGCAGCAGGCGAGAGGCGCCGATCGAATCGGCGAAGAGTCGACTGATCGCGCGCGGGCTGAATATAGTCTGACTCGCCGTCGCCAACAATTCGTATCGAGGCACCGGTCGCCGCCACCATCCATAATCGCCAGAGGTCGCCGAACATGTTCAGATTAGACACTCCACTCCGTTTACGGTTGCTCGGACTTTCACATTGCACGCGGTTCCCCGCCGTTGTGGCGTTCTCCGCAGTCGTTTTTGCACTGACGATGCAGCCTCAGGTCGCGGTCGCGGAAACGTTGCTGGCGGGCGTCGCCAAGGTCGACATCACTAATCTCGATGCCGGTCCGGTCAACGATCCTCTCTATGTAAAGGCGCTCGTTCTGAAGTCCGGCTCGACGACGACCGCCATCGTCACTGTCGACGCCGTCGCCATCGGCGGAATTGGCCATATCGCAGACGACTACCTCGGCAAGGTTCGCGGCATTATTGAAAAAGAACTCGGCATTCCGCCGACAAACGTGATCGCTAACGCCAGCCACTGCCACGGCATCGTCTGCAAAGACGCCGACGACCGAACAGTCCGAGCGATCAAACAGGCGGCGAGCAATCTGCTGCCCGTCAAGATCGGAGTCGGAACCGGCTACGAAGACCGCATCATGGAGAACCGTCGGTTGAAGATGAAAGACGGACGCACGATCGACGTCCGACACGCCTACTCGATCCCGCCTGATGAAGAGATCGCTTCGGTCGGCCCGGTCGATACGGAGATCGGCGTCCTCAGACTCGACCGGCTCGATGGCACAACGCTGGCCGTCGTCTACAACTTCGCCTGCCACCCCATTCAGAACGTGCCGAGCCGAGGCAACAGCGCGGACATCACCGGCTTCGCGTCGCAGGTGATCGAGGACAATCTCAGTGAAGGAACAATCGCTCTGTTCGTGCAGGGCTGCGGAGGCGACATCAACCCGATTCGCTACAAAGACGTCGACTATCCGCGAGATGCAGAACCGCTCGGAAACATGCTCGGGCTGAGCACTCTGAAAGCCGTACGAAAAATTACGACGAAAGAAGACGACCGACTGACGGTGCTGAGCGAAGTCATCGCGCTCCCGCGAGCCAACACTGCCGAACGAATGGCCGAGATGGAATCCGAGCAAACTCGGTTGGTGCAATCTTTGGGCGGAACATCGCTCAACCTTAAGACGTTCATCCCGCTCTTCGTTAAGTACAAAGCGTCCACAGAGTTTCCCGCGAACTACCCGTATCGATACCTGCATGACCGAGCGATGGGGCGAAAACATCTCGACACACTCGACGCGGAAAATCGAGCGAACATGGAGCGATACATTCGCAACATCCACACGATGGAAAAGCTCACCCGTCTCAATACAAACCTGAGACTGCTAAAGAAACATCACGCGGCCGGAATCGCTGCAGGCAAGCGAACCATCGATGTCGAGCTGACCGGATTACGAATCGGCAACTTTGTCATGACCACCTTTCCCGGTGAGCTGACGGTTCAAATCGGTCTGAACCTGAAGAAGATGTCCCCGCACAAGCCAACGTTCATCGCCGGATACACCAACGGCTACATCTACTACGCTCCGACGACTGAGCAGCTGCTGAACGTCGGCGGCGCTCAGGAAGACAGCGACTGCGTCCTCGGCCCGGACTGGCAGAAGATCTACGAAGACAAGGCTGCGGAGATTCTTAACAAGCTCTGAACAGCATGGACTTAACGGCTTGACTCAGGTTGCTGGCCTGCCTACTGTACTGCGTAACGTAGTACAGTACGCAAGGCGGGAACCATGCGAATTCAAGTGACAACCGGATCCAGTATCCCGATTTATCGACAGGTCGTCGATCAGATTCGGCATGCTGTGGCATCCGGAAAGCTGGCGGTCGGCGAGCCGCTTCTCAGTGTCCGCGCGCTGGCGACGGAGTTGGTTCTCAATCCGAATACGATCGCCAAGGCCTACTCCGCTTTGGTTCGCGACGGAGTGCTTGAGAGTCAGCAGGGGCGTGGGTACTTCGTCGCCGCTCGACGGGAGATTTACACACGTCGAGAAAAGCAGCGGCGGCTTGAGGAAGTGATGGATCCGTTTCTGGCAGAAGCGCTGACGCTTGGTTTCGACGCCGAACAGATCATGACTGAAGTGCAGAAGCGACTGGAAAAACTTTCGCCCAGCACGGATTAAGAGACAGGCGAATGCCGACGCCCCGTCAGTGAGACGCACATTTCAGAGGAGAGAATGACAATGCTGGATCCAGTGATTCAAACTAAAAGGCTGACGCGATACTTCGGTCAGAACGGGGTTGTTCGCGACCTGGATCTGCGAGTGCCGCCCGGACAGGTGACGGCACTGCTGGGACTTAATGGTGCCGGCAAGACGACGACCATTCGAATTATTATGGGACTTCTTCGACCGACTCGCGGACGGTGCGAAGTGTTCGGCCAGGACAGTGGCCAGTTATCGCCCGACGCCCGCATGCGAATCGGCTATATGGTGGAAGGGCACTTTCTCTATCCGGGCATGCGGGTTCGCGACTGTGCAAAGTTTCAACGAGCCGGTTATTCCCGCTGGGACGACGCTCAGTTCGATCAGATTGTCGCTCATTTCGGCATCGCACAGTCAACTTACGTCGCTCACCTGAGTCGCGGTCAGCGAGCCGGAGTATCGCTGGCGCTGGTCCTTGCTCCTGATCCCGAACTGCTGGTGCTTGATGATCCCGCTTTGGGTCTGGACCCTGTGTCCCGGCGAGCTCTGAACGAAACGCTGGTCGAATTCGCTGCCGGCGGACAGCGGACGGTGTTACTGAGTTCTCACCTGCTGGACGACGTCGAACGCATTGCCGATCGCGTCATGGTGATGATCGACGGGCGACTGCAGGTCGACACAACGCTGGACGATTTTCGCAGTCGCGTGTCCGGGTACGTCGTCGATTCTGAATCGGTTGATACCGATCGCGTCGCGGCGATTCCCGGCCTGGTGGAAGCTCGCCAACTGGGCAGCCGACTGCACCTGACCGTCGCTGATGCTGATGAAGAAACCCTGGCCGCCGTTGAACGATTGAACGCGTCGTCGGTGGAGACGATCGAGCTGCCTTTCACGGACTCCGTTCTCGCCTGGCTATCGCGCAGCCGAGAGCAGCAGTCGTTTATCAGTCGTACAAAGACCGGAGAGACCGCATGACAACGATCTTTCGCAAAGAACTCAGGGATATCATCCGCTGGGTACCGCTGGGCCTGATCGTGATCGGCGTCCTGTGTTATCAGCAGCGTTCCATGCATGTTCTGAATGCTCTTCAACATTGGTTTTGCTTTGCAGAACAAATTGTGATCGGCAGCAGTCTGTTTGCATTGGCGCTGGGACTGTTGCAGTCTCTGTTTGACCTTCGCACGGATTCACGAGCATTTCTGCTGCATCGGCCGATCTCCGCTCGTGATATTTTCTGGGGAAAAATTGCGGCAGGCTTCGTCGCGCATTCGATTGCGTGGGGAGTACCGCTTCTGGCCACAGCCATCTATCTGGAATCAATGGGACCGGAACGTCTTCCTGTGGCCTGGTCGGACGTGGTGATGCCCGCCATTTTCTGCCTGGTGTCATTTCTGTTTCATCCGGCAGGAATGTGGATGGCCTGCCGGGAAGCTCGGTGGGTCGGTACGAAGTGTCTTCCACTGGCCGTTCCATTGATCGCCTGCATTTCTGTTGGTGTTCTCTCCGGAGGCCTTGCTCCGATGCTGGTTCTGGCATTCTTCGCAGGTTTGATCATCGCCATCTCGTGGCTCATCGTCGCGGCAGCCAGGCACGCGTTTACTCGGCAAACGTTTCTGCCGTCCCCCGCCAATGTTGAATCATGGTCGTGGCCGAACGCCCTGGGTCTGGGAATTGCGAGCACAATGGTGGTGTTGGTCGCCACCGGTTTTCTCGTCGCGTTGATGCTGCCACAGAATTCTTCGATGCCAACGACGGCCCGTCGTCTGGCGGCATCCAGTACCGGGCAACTTTGGGAACTCGAAGAATCCTGGAAGTCACCGCGGATGCGGCAGGACGAGCCAATCCATCGCACCGGCCGGCCAGTGACTGGTGACGAATCCAGTGTTGCACTCGTCGAGCTGGACGAAATGTGGCGGGAACAGCCGCTGTTGAGCCTGCCTGATTTGCTGAGACCAATGAGTTTCGGCAGAGAGTTCGTGTATCGAAGTTCGACGGCATCGACCGACAACGGAGGATCGCTGCATCTTATTGAACGCGACAACCAACTCTACGTGTACGGCGATTACTCTGGCTGGGTCGGCACGGTGACACCTCAGGGAGTGTTCGCTCCGAACGAAATACCGCGGGGCGCGTTCAGCAATTTGACTACCCTCGACAGGTACCGAGGCGCTTCCCACAACCACACGTCGATCGGCGGGCAACGATTGCTTGCCGACGATAACGGCATCTATCAACTCGACTTCGATACGCGAAAGCTTCGCAAACTGTCCGACACACCCACCGCGTGGATGGCGATTACTCTGCCCTCGAACGATCAGCCTGAAACCTCACTGTGGGCATACGGTAACGAAACTGTTTCTCGCTTCTCCGTCCGCCCCCTGACAGAAGGCGAGACACTCCCATTGATTGACTCCGAACTGATCAAAGCAACCCATCAATATCCACTGGCCAAAGTCGAAATTACTCCGACGGGAACGTGGCCGCTCAACTGGATCGGCAAAGATGACGAATCGCGACTTACCGTTGTATCCACGGACGAAGGAGGGGCAGTGATTGTCGCGAACAATCCGGACGGAACCTGGACGTATCGGATTGGAACATCGGACGGAGCTCTGGGAAAAGCCATCACACAACCGAGAATCGGGACGCTGGTCGTTCGCGACGGAAACGACTTCTTTGTGCTACCTCCTGGTGTAAGTGCTGGTTTTTCTATCGTGGCCCCGATCGTCTCCCAGAGAGCGGCTCAGACGGTGAGCGGCCTCGGCTGGAAGTGGGTGCTGGTGACATTGCATTCGTTGATCGGTGCTGCCGGCGTGTTCCTGCTGATTCGATCAAGAGTCGATTCGGCGGGCGCGCGTACGGCCTGGCTGGTGATTGCAGTGCTGTTGGGAATTTACGCATTGCTGGCGGTGATCGCCATCTATCCGCGATCGGTCACGGAACAATGCACAGCCTGCAGTCGCCGCCGCCGAGTCGACCTGGATCGCTGCGAACACTGCGGAGCGGACTGGGAGATTCCAGACGGCTCGGGCATAGAACTCATCGGTCTGCGCGACGTCTCCCTGGCAGACATCTCACAGACTTCGACCCATTAATCGCCTGCGTGTCGGAGTGATTTCAGACGTATGTGATCAAATTCGGGCCGACTGCCGTGCCGCGCGAGAGTTGCAACGGCGACTTGCTATTTTCTCCTGGCCGACGCTCTCGTGTCGGCCACGATTTTACCGGTCTTCTGACTCAGCATCGCCAGAAGATCACGGAGCTGCTCGGTGGTCAGTTGCCGAGGCAGGCCGTCGGGCATGATTGATTTGTTTGACGGTTGCTGCAGTTCGATGTCGGCCAGCGGGATTTCGAATGTTTTGCCGTCCGCGCCGAGGAACGTGTTGGTCTTCCCTCCGCCCTGAATTTTCAAACCCTGATGAACCCGACCATCGGTCGTCACGATTGAAAACGGAACGTACATCGGGGCCATTTCCCGACTTGGTTCGAGAATCGATTGCAGCAGTCTCCGGCGATCCATCGATCCAGCAACACCGGTGAGGGCCGGGCCGATCGTTTTCCCGCGACCGTTGTACTGGTGGCACGCGCTGCAGTTGGCGGTCGCTCCAAAGAAGACTCGCCAACCGGCTTCGGCGTCGCCGCCGGTACCGACTTTCTTCATCCAGGCATCGATGTCGGTCGACTCAGGGAGTGAACGATCCACTGGCAAAGGGTTTGCGGGTTTCTGGATCGACCTGATGTCCATGATTCCGGCCCTGGACAAAGTCTGATTGCCGGTCAGGCTGTCCGCGATCTGGCGAATCTCGTCGTTGCCGCGCGCAGCGACGGCGAGATGTCGCGCCGCTTCGCGCTGCACATCGCCGGACGATTCCTTCATCAGCTTGCGAAATGTGTCCGCCGTCCACTGTTGCATAACCGGTGGCACGAGTCTGATCGCGGCAATCCGGATCGCGTCTGAGTAGCTGCTGTCGAGCGAAACGTCGACCAGTCGCTGTGCCGTCAGCTCGTCGAAGTATTCGCGTCTGACGCGTTTGACCTCGCCCGTCTCCAGGTACGAGACCGACGAAACCGCAGCAGCGAGCAGTCGTGGTGAAAGCTTCGGCCACTTGAGCAGTTGCAGAATCTCCTGCTGCAGAGACTGCACTCGGCGCTCGGAAGCCCAACGCACGGCCGCCAGCCTGACCGGCTCGCTTGGATCGGCCAGTGCCGCTCGCAGAATCGCTTCGCGTTTGGCCGCGTTGCCTGCGTCGCCGCTCAGGTCGTCCCAGCGGTGCGCCATCAACCACGCCAACCGAGTTCGGGCGTCGGAAAACGATGCCATCGGTCGCCCCGTGAAATCCTCGCGTGTTGCCGCTGCCTCCAGTGCCCATTGCCAGGCAAACACATCGTCCGTCGCCAGCCGGTCGATCACGTCTTTCGTTGGCAGCGTCGATACATTGCGCGCGTCCCGCTCGGCCTTGCTGAGCGGCGGCGTTTCGGCGGTCGACTTTTCCTTGAATCGAATCCGCCACACGCGACCGGTGCTGTGGACGTTGTAGCTGCGATCAACCCAGTCGGTCACCAGCAGCGAGCCGTCCGGCGCGACGGCCATGTCGACGGGACGAAACTTCGACCCTCCCGCAATCGCGACGTCCTGATCGGCGACAATGGATGCCCCGTTCGGTTTTGCTGTGTAACGCTCGATCCGATTGTCGCCCCAACTGGTGACCCAGTACTGACCGCGATATGGCAGAATCGCACAGGGTGCTTCGCCCGTGCCGCACACCATCGGCAGCGTGCCGGGCAATTCCCCATTCCACGCCTGCAACGGATGCTTTCCTGACCGGCCGAATCGAAACTGAAATCCGTAGTCCCCCATCGGAACGACTTCACTGATCCGACAAGGTGGCGTGGCGTCGGCGTCGTTTCCCACCATCAACACCCGACCCGCGCTGTCGCGGCAGAGACCGAACGGGTTCCAGAATCCGGTGGCCTCGAGCTTCAGTCCGCCGCCGTCCAATGAGCATTCAAAAATATTCCCGCCCTCGCCACCGCCGCTGTGCGACGTGCCATCCTGACCGATCAGCGTGTAGTCCGCCCCAAGGTTCTCGCCCATCCCGACCATCAGTGTCCCGGAAGATTCATCCAGCAGTAACCCGCTCAACCCGTTATGCGGATAGTCGGCGTCCGTCTTCAATGTGAGCAACGTCTCGCTCTGGTCGGCCACGTCGTCCCCGTCGGTATCGCGAACTCGAATGACCGAAGCACGCGTCGAAAGGTAGACCCACCCGTCGCGATCAATCGCCATGCCCATCGTCTTGTGCGTGCCCTGGTGGAAAGTGGCGATCTGATCGAGACGGCCGTCGTCATTCGAGTCACGCAGAATTCGAACACGATCATGCGGCAGGCCGCCGTATTCTTCATTCGGGAAATGCGTGTGCGATTCCACGACCAGCAGACGCCCTTCGGAATCGAAGCGGCAGGCGATCGGCGTCACGATGTCCGGGTCAGCGGCGACAAGTTCAATCGAAATCGCGTCGTCAAGCGACTTCGGATCGGGGACGCTGGCTGACGACACATCGAGCGTTTTCCATTCCAGCGCGATGGCGTCCAGTGGGAAGAGCATTGCCATCACAAGCCCGACCAACGGAAGCCCAGCGTCGGCGATCATTCGAAATTGTTTCATTGTCTCTGCTTTCGTTGCTTGATCTGGTCCAAAGTCGCGTCTGAGGCGAGGTTTGCTGGCGCTAAGGCGAGGATCGCTGGCGGTGAAACGGACGGCGTCAGGAAATCGGGAACGCAATATATCGATGGCGACCCGCGTCCGCGCTGCTCGGCGGAATCCGTAGCCACACACACAGCGTTCCAGGTCATCCGGACGGCGGAACGGTCGCGTTTACTGAGTTTGAGGAAAACTCGCAGCCGGTGCAGCCGAACTTCGGTTCGATCATCGCCAGGCATCGCCGACACACCAGATCGCTGCCGACACTCGTGTCGCTCGCCCGTGGAGTCGTCATCGACGGCGGTCGCCGAAGCGAGGGTTACGGCGGTGGTGAAATGGGAGATTTCGTGGTTGCTTTGCCGGGCGGTGTTGCGGGCCATTGAGAGGGCTTTCAGGTAGACCTCGGGGCCGGTGACTGCTGAGCCGATGTTGAGGAACACTCCGCCTTCCAGATTCTGGATGGCTTTGGCGAGGATCAGAAAGTCGGTGTGAGTGACTTTTCCCAAAGCTGCTCCGTCGCAGTTGGCGTAGCCGTGGATGATGTCGCTGCCGATGCTGACGTGGCTGGTGACCGGAACTCCACACCGCCAGGCGGCTGCGGCGATGCTGATGTCTCGTTGCGGGAGTTTCTGAGACTCGATGGCTCGACCGAGTCCCTCCCCAAGGCCTTCGTCGTTGCTGGCTGCTGCGGTGACGATGTCGTTGAGGTGACCGGTTTCCTGCCACAGTCCGAACTTGATCCACTTCGCGACATCTTCGCTGGTGCCGCCGTGCAAAGCGAGTTCGAAGTCGTGGATGAGTCCCGCGCCGTTGGTGGCGAGATGCGTCACCAGGCCGCGTTCCATCAGGTCGATCAGAAACCGCGACAGTCCCAGCTTGATCGGATGTCCGCCGATCATGACGATGACGGGACTGAGATTCTGTGTTGCTTCCCGGATGGCAAGGGCGACCTGACGAAGACTTTCACAATCGAGCGGCTGCTGCGGGCTGGCCAATTCAGCAACGTTCGGTTCCCAGAGATCGCAGCCGCGTTCTTCCAGACTGCGAAGTTGCAGTCGCGAGCGGTCGAACGTTTCGTAGCGGCTCATTCGACGGGTTCCAGCGAGTAGATCAGTTCATTGAGTGCTCGAAACGGCCACAGCCCGCATTGCTGCAGACGAGGAGTCAGCGGAACCCCAATCAACGCGAGCATGTCCGCCGCCTGAAACTCGGCCAGCGATTCGACCGTCCGTCGTTCGACATACTCACACAACATCGAAGTCGCTGCCTGAGAAACCATGCAACCAGCCGCAGTGGACCACGCCTCGCCAACTTGACCATCCTGAATCGTCAGTTGCAGCGTCAACTCATCACCACAAGCAGGATTTCGAAGAGAACGTTGAACGGCTCCCGCTGACGCCTCGCCACGGTGATAAGGACTCTCAAAGTGATCCAGAATCGGGTTGTGATCCATCAGCGTCACCACTAATTCAGAACCCTGTTCATAATTGGGTGGCCCGACCAATCATGGTCGGGTGCCGAAGGCACAAGAAGCCGCGCCATCGATTTCCGACGAAACATCGCACGTCATTCCTGTTTTGCACACTGATGATGAAACCTCTTTTCACTCCGCGACCCGGCCAAAAAGCTGGCCGGGCTACCCTGCTGATTCGAGATCGCCTCAGCAGCCCGAAACTGGAAGATGAAATGAATCAGCCCTGGTGACTGGACTCAGCATGACTCGCACCGCATTGAAAATCTTCGTGGTCCTTGCCTTCTTTGTCACCCCCGCATTCCACGCAAAAGAAACGCGTGCCGATTCGCGAAGACATTCCATACGGCGGACGCCTGACTCCGTGTATGGAATCCGATGAGGTTTGACGAATGTGGCTTTTAGTAGGCGAATTGCTTCGTCTGGTGTTCGCGACAAGCCGCTCGTCATTTCACAATGGTCATAAGCTGACTCACGTTTTTTGCACGAAGACTTGGGGATCTGCTTGAATGTCGGTCGAACGCCGCTCTGACAGGCTCGAGGTACTATGCCCAAACTGTTACGAATCCTGTGTCGTAACAGTCGAAGAATCAACATGCGAGATTCGTTGTGCTTCCTGCTCGCAAAATTTCAGCATGGCGCAGGAAGAGACCAGGAAAAACAAACCGCAGAATGGGCTCCAGGTACGCTGCCCGAACTGTCACGAATCCTGTGAATTAACCGGTGCCGATTCGACGTGCGAAATCCGCTGTGATTCCTGCGCGACTCGTTTCAGCCTGGCACCGGAGGCGACAAAGAGCTACGTGCCGCGTCAGGAGAAGATCGGACAGTTTGAGTTGCTCGAACATTCAGGATCTGGCGCGTTCGGCAATGTGTGGCGTGCAAAAGACACAATTCTGGATCGCCAGGTAGCGCTTAAGATTGCTCGCTCCGACCGCTTCGATCGCGCGGACGCGGATATTTTTTTTCGCGAAGCCCGCGCGGCCACGCAACTGAAACATCCGAATATCGTCAGCGTCCATGAAGTAGGTCGTGACGGAGAGCTGTTGTTCATCGTCAGCGATCTCGTCAGCGGCGCGGACCTTAGTGACCATCTCTTGATCCAACGTTTTTCGGCACGCGAAACCGCGGAACTGTGCTCGAAGATTGCTGACGGTCTGCATCACGCCCACGAATCGGGTGTTGTTCATCGGGATTTGAAACCACGGAATATCATTCTTGACATGGCAGGCGTTCCGCATATCGCGGACTTTGGGCACGCCAAGCGTGAAACGGGAGAAATGACGATCACTCTCGACGGGAGCATGATCGGAACGCCGTCGTACATGTCGCCAGAGCAGGCAGAAGGTGAATCGCACCAGGTTGACCGTCGGACAGACATCTACTCAATGGGTGTGATCCTATTTCTGATGCTGACGGGCGAGTTACCCTTCCGTGGTACCTACAGAATGCTGATGGTTCAAATTATCAACGCCCCTCCACCAGCACTTCGAAAACTGGAAAGCACGATTTCACGGGACCTGGAAACGATTTGCCTTAAGTGTCTCGAAAAACGCCCGGAACACCGTTACGAGACTGCTGCAGAACTCGCCGACGACCTCAGACGTTGGCTCGAGAAAGAACCGATACTCGCTTCTCCGCCAAGTTTGATTGGGCGGATGGTTCGTTGGAGTCAGCGTAAGCCGGCGATGGCTGCCCTGACTGCAGTTCTGACAATCGTCATTGCGATAGGCTGTGCCGCCTTGGCGTGGCAGTACCAATTGGCCGTCAGTGCTAACCGCGAACTAATGGTGACGCAGGTCGACGGTCTGAGAACGGCCAACTCCGCGGAAGCACGGATTCTCCTGAAAAACATATCCAGATTTGCTGAGCAGGTGCTGCCCGAGTTGCATGCTTCGCGGACAGCGACGGAGCTCACAGAAAGTCAGCGAACTCGCTTTGCCATCGCGCTTATTCCGTTTGAGTCAGGAGAAGTCGACTATTTCTTCGATCGCCTGCCAAACGTTGGCGTCGACGAAGTCGCACTGATTCGCGAAGCCATGGAGCCACACGCGGAAAGGCTGACACCTCAGCTTTGGGAGTCAATAACAGCGAACGACATCAAGACGTCGACTCAGTTGCGTCTAGCGACAGCGCTTGCGGTGTTCGAGCCAGAATCCGAACGCTGGGCGACAATCGCCAATGATGTCGTTGCTGCGTTGCTGCGTTGCTGCGTTGCTGCGTTGCTGCGTTGCTGCGTTGACCGCGTTGACCGCGTTGGATGAGGCGGAGGCTCGCAAGTGGGTGCAGTTGCTTTCGCCGGCACGGAAGTGGCTGCTCTCGGAATTCAAGTCTCTCTTCGAGCAGGGCAGCAATCAATCAAGTCGCATCGTAGCAGCCGATGCGCTGACCCGTTTTCTTGACGATGATCCGGATCGGCTTGTAGAGCTCCTGAAACATTCTGACATCCAGCAGTTGCACATCGTCATTGCTGCGTTGAAACAGCACGGTTCGGGCGTTCTCGACGAAATCGAATCGCTGACTCGTCTTCGCCCAAACCTCTCAGAGGAAGAGGTAAACGTAATCTGCAATGCCGTTGTTACCTTAGCCCAGATGGATCGACTTGATGTGCTCTGGAGTCTGCTCGAGGCTGATATTCCACCAGATGTTCGCGTCCTGTTAATCCACCGACTTGCACCGTCTGGCGTGACTCCCTTAATTCTCGCCGAAAAGCTGACCCACAAGACTCCGAAGCTGTCTCCAGCCGTGACGCGCGGTCTACTGCTGGCACTCGGCGAGTACGAACCGTTTCAGACGACGTCTCGATTCCGAGCGTCCGTCGGCGCACGCGTTGCGAAACTTCATACGGATGATCCAGATTCAGGTGTGCATTCGGCCGCCGATTGGCTACTCCGTGAATGGAGCATCAGTCGAGATATTCGCAAGCAGCCACGCGAAATCGAGGAAGGTCGAAACTGGTTCGTAGATCGGTTCGGACAAACGATGCTCGTGGTGCGTGGCCCCGTAACGTTCAATTTAGGATTCTCTCCAGGCGATCCTGAGTCTATGAGAGTTGAGCCACAGCAGGAAATTCAAATTCCCTATTCGTTCGCAGTGGCAACAACTGAGATCACGCGTCGACAATTCCAGAGGTTCTCAGAATCCAGCCACGATGTGACCGCTGGACCTGAATTGGACTGTCCGATGAACAATCTGACATTCAATGAACTTGTCGCTTACTGCCGATGGCTGAGCTTAAAGGATGGACTGACGGAGGACGACATGTGCTTTCCTCCCGTCGACGTCAACGCGAAAGAAAAAGCGATCCCCTACGAAGACTTTCTCAGTCGATCTGGTTACCGGCCACCCACCGATTCGGAATGGTTATATGCCTGCCGCGCTGAAAGCCCCACTGCAATGTTTATGGGCAATTCCGCATCAATGCTGAAAAAGTATGCGTGGTTCAGAACTCATGCGGAACAACGATCCTGGCCAGTCGGCACGCTGAAACCGAATGCTTTCGGGCTATTTGACGTTTTCGGCAACGTTGAAGAAATTGTCGTTCTTCCGCTTGCCGTGCCCTCTGAAACCAATGAGTCTCAGGTGATGGCCGTGCGAGGTGGATCTTATCTCTATGATTCCTGGCAACTCGAGTGGAGATCCAGGCACCTGGTTTTCTCGCACAGTAGTTTTGCAACGCAGGGTGCCAGAGTTGCGCGCACGTTGCCTGCGAGGTAGGCTGCCCGGCGAGAAGTTTTCTTGTTCATCCGGTAAATCGGGGGCACTCCGATTCCAACGATGCTTGCCGGGTGGAGTCCGGTCAAAATACTCCGCTGACGCGTAAGACCCATCCGCCGCGGGGCTTACGAGTGGCCTCAAATTGAGTTCTCGGCCGAGCACCCGGTGATCGCGTCCGCCGCGTCCAGCTGCAAGCTCCGCTACACTTCGCCGGTTGCTGAATTCGTCATGAGCCTTGTGTGAAAGCCCGAAACGTGAACACCTTGATTCGACTTAACGTGATTCGCCTGAGCTGTGTGGCTGCGGTGTTTCTGGCGAGCAACTTATCGCAGGCTGCCGAATGGACTGTGCCGATGGCAGGTAATGCTTTTCGGACGGCTCCCGAGCCGGGAGGGGGCGGCGTTCAACGAAACGGGACGGTCGCGTGGAGCAAATCCGACACCGTGTTCTCCGTCTTCTTCCACGTGGATCGTCCCGCGGCTCTTCGTCTGCAGGTTAATGCTGCGGTCAGGGACGGACGCTCGACAATCGTGGCTCGCGTTGGACAAAAGGAGTTCAGAACGGTCGTCGAAGGAACGGATCCTGCGGACCACGAAATCGGCGAGATCACCGTTTCCGCCCCAGGATACGTTCGGGTTGATTTCCAGAAGGCAGAACGGACGGCTGATGTATTTACAGAAATCGGCAAGCTATTGATCTCGTCGAAGACCGAAGGGCTGAAGGTCGACTTCGTCCGAGACAACAAGGGCGGGATGTTCTATTGGGGACGCCGTGGACCGTCCGTGCATCTCCGCTATCAAGTGCCGCGAGACGTCAACCTGCGATACGCGTATTCGGAGGTCACCGTTCCGAAAGGACAGGATCCAATCGGCACTTTTTATATGGCTAATGGATTCGGCCAGGGCTACTTCGGATTCCAGGTGAACAGCCCGAAAGAGCGTCGCGTACTATTCTCCGTGTGGAGCCCGTTCAAGACCGACAATCCTCGAGACATTCCGAAAGAGCAGCGTATTGTCGCGCTCGCTCGCGGCCGTGAGGTGCACATTGGCAAGTTTGGTAACGAGGGTTCGGGCGGACAAAGCTATCTCGTTTATCCGTGGACGACCGGAAGCACCTACCGATTTCTCACGAAGGTGGAGCCTGACGGAAAGGGCAACACGGTCTACACGTCATGGTTCGGCGACAAAGGGAAGGACGAGTGGCGACTGATTGCCAGCTTCCGGCGTCCGAAGACCGACACGCACCTGCAAGGCTTTCATTCCTTCCTCGAGAGTTTCTCACCCACGCACGGACACATCGGCCGCCGAGCTTTCTACGGAAACGTCTGGGTTTGCGATGCCGACGGCGGGTGGTATGAATGCACGAAAGCCAGGTTCTCGGTCGATGCAACCGGTGGCGGGCGTCATCGCCTCGACTTTACCGGCGGGTCGGACGGCAAGAGTTTCTTCCTGCGCAACTGCGGCTTCTTCAACGAGACCGGACGCCGGGGTGAAACTTTTACTCGCGAGGCCACCGGCACCAACCAACCGGACATAGACCTCGACACGCTGCCCACCGAGTGAACTCACAAGGCTCCGTCACACGACAGATTCAAAACACTCGGATTATCAGGCAACTCTATGAGAAACGAATCAACGGTCACGTTTGTATTTTTATGTGGTGCGGTAATTCTGTCGGCAGCGCACCCTGGTGATGCCAGTGCTCAGGAATCTGGCTGGCAGCAGGAGACCGAGGAGCGACTGCGAGCGATCTATGATCGCGGAGAATTTCGCGCGAGGAAGTTTCAGGCGAAATGGCTCGCCGACAGCTCGGGATACACGGTTCAGGAACGTGACAAAAAAACGAACGAGCCGGTCCCGGCGCGGTACGACGTTCGTACTGGCAAACGCACCAAAGTAGATCCCGCGAACAAAGTGCAAACTGATCCGAAGCGACTGCTTTCTCCAGACGGCACACGCGTCCTGGAGTTTCGCGAGCGGAATCTGTTTGTCCGTGACCTCGCAACCGGACAGCGAACCCAACTGACAAACCGACCGGACGAACGCGACATCTGGTACCGGCAACCCGTCTGGAGTCCCAACGGAGAATGGATCGCGTTTATTGAATCGGATGAAAGCGACGTGAGGTTACGGTCGGTTCTTGTGCCCACAGATCCGTCGTACCCAGGCGTTCAGAATAATCGATTCGCTCGAGTCGGAGAGAAGATTGCCACTCTTCGTATTGGCGTCGTTGACTCTGACGGCAAGAAGATTCAGTGGTTGCCACTTGAGGCACCGAGTGAAGGGTTCTATCTCGGACAGGTCGACTGGGCGGGAAATTCGAATGAAGTGCTCGTCGAGAAACTCAGCCGGTTTCGTGATCAGCGAGATTTTCTTTTTGCGAATATTGGCACGGGAGACATTCAGAAGGTCTATCACGAAGCCAATGAGGCATGGGCTGTTGGTAGTCAGGGAAAGAATTCCGGGCTGACATGGATTCGCGACGGCAAGGCCTTCATCGTCGTCAGTGAAAAAGATGGCTGGCGGCACGCATTTGTGTACTCACGCGAAGGCAAGGAAGTCGCGCTGCTGACACCTGGCAAGTACGACGTCATTGAGCGTGGGCCTGTCGATGAAGCCGGAGGCTGGTACTACTTTTATGCGTCGCCGGACAATGGAACGCAGAAATATCTTCACCGCGTTCCGCTCGACGGATCGGGAACGCTCGAACGGGTTACTCCGGAGGGGCAACCTGGCACGCATGACTATGATTTCTCACCAGATGCCCGGTGGGCGATTCATTCGTGGTCGACTCTGGACAAGCCTCCGTTCGTTGAGCTCGTCGAACTGCCGCAGCACCGCGCCGTGCGCGTGCTCGAAGACAGCAGCGAAATTCGCGAGAAGATGAAGGATGTAGTTTCGCATCCCACAGAATTTCTGCAGCTCGACATTGGCGACGGTGTTTCCATGGACGCATGGATGATCAAACCGAGGGACTTTGACGAGTCGAAGAAATATCCCATCTTTGTCTACGTCTACGGCGAACCGCACCTTCAGACGGTATTGGACAACTGGGGAGCAGCTCAGATCGACTTTCATCGCGTCGTCGCGGACCTGGGATATCTCGTCGTTTCAATCGATAACCGTGGCACTCCGGCACCGAAGGGAGCTGCCTGGCGGCGCTCCATTTTTGGAAGTCTCGGGCCTCTTTCCACGGAGGATCAGGCGGCGGGCCTGAAAGAGCTGGGCCGCATGCGAAGTTACGTTGATCTTTCTCGCGTTGCCATCTGGGGATGGAGCGGCGGCGGCTCAAACACGCTCAACGCCATGTTCCGTAAGTCCGACCAGTATCACGTCGGAATTGCCGTTGTGCCTAAGCCACAGCCGCATCTCTACAACGCGTGGTTCCAGGAAATTTACATGCGGACGCGTGAAGTGAATCAGGATGGCTATCAACGATCTGCCCCGATCAACTTTGCAGACGGCCTGCAGGGCAAACTCCTGATGGTCACCGGGTCAGGCGAAACCAACACGCACATTCAAATCATCGAAGGGCTGGTTGATCGACTAATCGAACTCAGCAAGCCATTCGAATACATGGTCTACCCTAATCGAAATCATGGTCTCCGAGAGGGAAACGGGACGGTGGTCCATGTGAGAATGCGCATCATTCGATACTTGCTCGAACACCTTCCCTGCGGTCCGCGTTGACGAATGGTCCGCGTTGACGAATGGTCCGCGTTGACAACGGTCCGCGAATCGAATTGCGTTTTGAACCATTTTGTTGACGCAGTTCATGTCTGGTCAGACCTTTTACAAGGCCGCATTCAGCGGCTGAGAAATCCCTGCTCTTTCATCCACTGACCGGCTCGCACGGGCCAGTGGGTGATTGATGATGCGTAGACTGGCTTGCCCTCTTAACCGTTTCGCAAGAGACGCCCCCTGAGTTTCCCGCCTCATGAAGTGCTCTCATGACCGTAGGGTCAAAAACCGAGGCCGAGTCAGTGTTCAGGTCACTCTTCTGGATGGTGCGGACGTCTACTTTTCCGAGCTGGTCCAACTTGAGAAACGACCGGACCCCATCGCTGAATATTTGAAGGACGAACGGAAAGAAGACGAGCCAGCCAAAGATGGACCGTCCGCCGACAAAAAGAGCGACGGAAAAACGGACGGTAAGGGCACAGGAAAGAAAGAAATCAAGCTGGCGCCAGGCTCTGAAACGATCAAAGGAACCGGCGGAAAAGTTCGCCGGAGCAAATCTGAGAGCCGCAATGTTCGTTCAACGAGCGAACAACAAAGGCAGGATAAATCGGTCCGGCAAGCCGTTGGTGTGACGACGGACGCAAGCGATGAAGGAACACGCCCACCCAGAACTCCGCAAGGTCCGATCTCAGAAATCCAGCGAGAAGTCGTCAACTTCGCGGCCGACAACATCGGCAAGAGAATTGGCCGCGGAGAATGCTGGGATCTTGCCGACCAGGCATTGCGAGCCGCCGGGGCCGAGCCACCGAAAGGTTACTCATTCGGCGACCGCATCCCGCTGAACGAAATTCAGCCCGGCGACATCCTGCAATTCACGTCGGCACGATTCGACGAACCAGGTTACTGGACCATCATGGGCACGCCGAATCACACGGCAGTCGTGCACGCCGTTGGTGACACTCGGGCGTTCATTCTTCAGCAGAACTTCGACGGCAAACGTTACGTCACGACGTACGACCTGAACCTGAATAACCAAACGTCCGGCCAGATCGAAGCCTTCCGACCTGTGCCACGCGACCGATAGGTCACAACGACGCAGCACTTCAGCGAGGAGCCTGACATGAACGCAGGGCAAATCGTTCTTCTGACAACCTACCTGTTCACGTCAGCGGTGCTGGTCGGAAGTGGCATCCCGCTTTACTGGCGCAAGGTTGGCTCCAACAAGCTGTTTGGTCTGCGGACGAAACTGACCATGAGCGACGACGAAATCTGGTTCGCCGCCAATCAGGTCGCCGGACGATGGCTGATCATCACCGGAATCGGAACGGCAGCGGCGGCCGTCGCTGGAATACTCGCGGGAATGAACGAGACTGAATCCGCGACGCTTGTCACCGGCGGGATGCTGACCGGCATTTCGCTTTGTGTAATCGCGTCACTCGCCGAGCAACGCCGGGTCGTCGAGGAACGCGATCGAACCGGAACGAACGACGTCGACGTGCGACACCGGGCTTAGGACCGTCCTGGGATTAACTGTCGTAGTGGAATTCGCCAGAATTCCCCCGTTTGGCCACTGTTCAGGGACTTCTGGCGAAGTCCACTACGAGATACCGGACAGTAGATTCCAAAACAGCCCTTAGTGGTCGGTTTCATAAATCCTCAAAGGGTTGGCATGGAAAGTTTGTTTGACCCGAAGCCGTAGGCGAAGGCGTTTCTGAACGTAAATCGCACCTTCGCCTGCGGCTTCG
>Ga0316208_1001012_pt1 | contig 28814 bp, 25 predicted proteins | sample 3monopyrite_MG_FD_204944 | JGI IMG/M metagenome (GOLD analysis project Ga0316208, IMG submission 204944) | Microbial mat bacterial communities from mineral coupon in-situ incubated in ocean water Damariscotta River, Maine, United States -... | ecosystem: Environmental > Aquatic > Marine >... | reverse complement strand
TGTTCGTACATACTGCATATCAAAATGCTTAACGTTTAAGCTGCATATTCACAGTACGTTCGAGTTTCTTGGTATACGGTGGAATAAGGCCAAGTAAGTTCGCAATACTAATCTTGGGGTGCCTCAAAACTGACTTCTGGTGACTAAACTCCAAGAAGCCATCATAGCCGTGATACCGCCCCATTCCACTATTGCCAACACCACCAAAGGGTAAATTCTCATGCGCCCCGTGCCATAAGGTATCATTGACAGTCACCCCGCCTGACGTTGTGCGGCTAAGTACCTCTTTTTCTTCGTCTTTATCATTACCAAAATAATAGAGTGCAAGAGGCCGCTCATGCTTATTAATGTACCCAATCACATCTTCAGTTTTTTCATATGTACGCACAGGCAATATGGGGCCAAAAATTTCTTCTTGCATGACTTTCATGTCATCCGTGGGGTCTAGTATTAAAACAGACGGCAGTTTATTAGCCTGATTTTGCCCCTTGAAATCCTCTTCCGCGGGGTTAATGATCCGCACATCAGCACCTTTTGCCTTGGCATCCTCTATATAGCCTTCAAGGCGGTCCCGGTGACGCTTGCTAATAATCGAGGTATATTGTTCATTCGCAAGCATGGTTGGGTACATGCGTTTCACACATGAACTATAGCTCGCAACAAACTCGTCGCGGCGTGCGGTATCAATATTAATATAATCTGGCGCCAGACAAATTTGACCGGCATTCAGGTGCTTAAACGTTGCCACACGCTCTGCCACCATACTCATATTTGCTGATTTCCCAACAATAACAGGGCTTTTACCGCCCAGCTCAAGGGTGATCGGCGTGAGGTTTTCACTCGCTGTACGCATAATAAGCTTGCCAACTGCTGGTGCCCCCGTAAACATCAAATGATCCCAACGCTGTTTTGCAAAAGCCTGACTTGTTTCAACGGCGCCGTTAATAACAGCTACCTCACTTTCATCAAAATGCTCGGCAAATACCTGTTTAAAGAATGCGGACGTACGCGGCGTGGCTTCTGATGGTTTGATCATCACCCTATTGCCTGCCGCCAACATTTGAGCAAGCGGAACAAATACCATCGTTAGGGGAAAATTCCACGGTGTTATAAGCCCGACAACGCCCTTAGGCTGCGGCACTACTTCTGCCCGCGCCCCGAGCAAACCGAGAGGAAATTGCAAAGATCGTTTGGATGGTTTCATCCACCGATCAACATGTTTGATCGCGTCACCTAACGCCCCTGCACTTGCCGCAATATCGGCAAAAAGCGTGGTTTCGCGGGACCTGTTTCCAAAATCCTCTGACAAGAGTTGAATGAAGCTGTCTTTATTATTTAAGAGGCAGGCTTTCGCGCGTTTGAGCCGGTCTTTCCGCACAGTTGCTGAAACAAACCCTTCAGCCAAGTATGCCGCTCGCTGAACATCTAACTTTTCCGCAATATGATCAGCAGAAGTCTCTGGGTGCTGAGTGCCATCCATTCGCTTTCCCCTTATGCTAAGTCATTTCTATTTAAGAAACAGACTTTCCTAAAAAGAGCGTAGCCCGTATTTACTGGACGTTAAAGTCTAAAAATAAAAACCGAGAGAAATCCAGTTGAATTAGAGCTTATGCAGACTTTAAAACAATAATATTATTCCGTGTTTCGGGGAGCCCATCTTCGTCCTTATCACTGCGAACTTCCTCAAGAAAACGGCGCACCTCGTCACCTAACGCTGCAGCTTCGCGTGTTAATTCCTCAGCATTTGTTTCCAAACTACTTGCCATACACTGGGTTTCATCAGCCGCAGACCCAACAATTCCAACGCTTTCCCGGACATTTTCAGTACCCAGAGCTACCTGCTGGACATTTTTTGCGATCTCCTGTGTTGCACTCGTTTGGTGCTCAACCGCAAGAACAACAGACTGTGTAACAGAATCCATATTGCGGATAATCTCGCTAATTCGGTCAATGGCACCGCCCGTGTTGGAAGCAACCTTCTGGATATCACCAACGTAACTTGAAATTTCCGACGTTGCTTTACTGGATTGTGCTGCCAGGTTTTTGACTTCCTGAGCAACTACAGCAAACCCCTTCCCTGCTTCCCCTGCACGAGCGGCTTCTATTGTCGCGTTTAGCGCAAGCAAATTTGTTTGCCCGGCAATATCCTCGATCATTTTCACAATGAGCCCAATTTTATCTGCGGCATCAACAAGTCCTTGTACAGTTTCAGTCGTACACACAGCTTCTGAAACCGCTTCCTTCGCAACCGATGCGCTTTGCAAAAGCTCTTCCGACATCGTCCCGAAAGACACCGCCAGTTCTTCTGTCGCCCCCGCAACAGATTGAACATTAACCGAGGCATCATTCGTCACCTCATAAGTATTTGTTACCTGTGTTTTAGTCTGAGCCGTATTTGCCACCAAAGACCGGGAGGCCAAAGCAACATCATGCGAGGCCTTATTCACTGCATCCACAACTTTAATCACACGACTCTCAAATGCATCTGCCATCTCAAGCCGCTGTTGACGCCTCGTATTTTGCCGGGCTGTGCGGCGCCTGTTTTCTTCTTGCTGTTGCTGTTCAATGAACGCTTTTTGCTCGGCCTCTGCTCTGCGATCAGCCTCTCCTACCTCCAGTTCTGCTTTTACTTTTTCTGCCGCAACTTGCTCCAGTTCAAAGGCTTTATCTTTAAAAATTTCTGCCGCTTCTGCAAGTTTACCTAATTCGTCAGAACGCTTCCTAAAAGGAATTTTAACGGCTTTATTGCCCTCTGCTAGGTCACCAATTGCCTTTGTAATTTTTGAAATTGGCCCAACGATCAAAACACCAATCAGCCATGCACAGAGCATGGCGACCACACCGCCAATAATTAAGGCCCACACGCTGGCAGTCGCCGTCGAAGCGATCCCCTTTTCCATATGGTCTAGGGCTTGAGCTTGGGCTGAATGCGCATTATTTTTGATGGATGTTGTTATCTTATTAATCTCTGACGCCGCCTGTGAAAGCCTTGACATTGCTGCTTCAACGGCAAGGTACGTCGCATTTTTTTGCCGTAAACTTTGCCGAATAACATCACCATCCCTGCGGACATATTTTATCGCAGAACGTTCGCGGCGAGGCGCTGTTTTTAAAAAGCCACTTGCTCGTTTGAGCGCGGTTTCAAGGTCTTCACTCGCTGTTAACGCCCCCTCAAAATCAGCCATATTTTCTGAGGCTGCGTAGGCAATGCTATAGGTTGTAAACCGGTCAACAATTTCAGGGATACTATCCGCCAAGCTTGCAGCGCCTGCTCCTTTATCTTTTAAAAGAAGCACAAGCCGTAAAGAGGATACTTTAATTTTACCAACCCCCACAACAATAACCTGCAAGGCTTCGGCTTCATTGCTTAGTCTGTCCTCTATACTACGAAAAACATCTTCAAACGCGCCTGAGGATTGCTCAATATTACCTGCAATTTCTGAATACATGCCCTCTTTGAGTTGCTCAACAATTTGTGTTCTAAGAGCCCGCGCATTTTCCTGAGCAATTTTGGCTTTTTCCTTGTCCGCAGGTGCCCCGGAAAGAGAAAAAAGACGCAGGGCAAATTCCTGCTGCTCTACCGACGAAGCATATTCATTTGTCAGCCGGACAATTTGGGTTTTTGTAAAAATTTCACGAGACGCTTCATCTAGGCTCGTAAGTTTATATGCCGATAATAAATTTACAGAACCAAGAATAGCAATTACGGCTGAAAAGCCCAGAATGATTAACAAGCGAACCGAAATATTCATTGCCTTACACCTTACCCTAAATTGAACTATCCGTGTATGTTCGCCAGGCCAATTTTTATAAGGTGGCCAGCTTTGTAAAAAAGCTAGCAATCATAAATGACATTTTTATTACATTTAAAAGACATCTCTATGGCTTTTATGACAGTATTTTAGGAAATTTTTATGGATATATATCCTGAGTATTCCAAAGTCTTTTTTCTGCTGGCACATCTTCGGGCTCTTGCGCAAGGCTATATGTAACCCGCTCATGAAGCCGGAATTTACGGTCACGCCAAAACTCAAAATATGTTGGTTTTAACCGGTAACCTGACCAATGCTCAGGGCGCGGCACCACACCTGCTGCAAACTTTGCGGTATATTTTGCAATCGCCGTTTCAAATTCAAAGCGGCCCTCCATTGGCCTTGACTGTGCAGATGCCCACGCCCCTATCTGGCTTGCCCGTGCACGTGAGGCAAAATATGCATCTGCCTCAGCAGGCGTCACAAGGTCGACCCGTCCTTCTATTCTGATTTGCCGGCGCAAGGACTTCCAGTGAAATAATAATGCCGCCTGAGAGTTATGTTGAAGGTCCTGTCCTTTTCGGCTTTCAAGATTCGTATAAAAAACAATACCGCGCTCATCACACCCTTTCATCAATACCATGCGCACACTTGGCAAACCGTCCGCTGTCGCTGTTGCAAGGGCCATAGCCGTTGGATCATTTGGTTCTTTTGCCTCAGCCTCAGAAAGCCATTCATTCACCTTCGTGAAGGGAACATTATAATTTACTGTGTTTTTTGTCATCTGAGCTTTACTCCAGAACCATAAAAATCTATTTCATCTATCAATCACGAATAACGCACGATAATATTGTGCGAGAGGCCTTACATCTTGTAAGGTGATTTACAATTTGTTTAGTATCGGTTTTCACAGTTTGAAACAACCTTATGAATGATCTTTATACTCGGCTTGGAATATCAAAATCCGCCACTCAAGACGAAGTCAAAAAAGCTTATAGGGAGTTAGCTAAAAAGCTACACCCTGATAGAAACAAAGACGATCAAAAAATAGCAGATAAGTTCAAAGATGTTTCAGCGGCTTATGCTATCTTGGGGGATGCCAAGCAGCGCGCCATGTATGACCGCGGCGAAATTGACGACAATGGCAACCAACGGGCACCAAGTGGTTTTGGTGCTGGTTTTGGCGGGTTCAGGAATGCGCAAAACCAAAATGCGCGCAGCTCAAGCACATTTGACTTTAATGAGGCCGAAGATATTTTCTCTGAATTTTTTCGCTTTAATGGCAAACGTGGGCCAAACACCCAAAGGCAAAGCCCGTATGAAGCATCTGGCCGGACGAAGGGCCTCGATATCAATTACCAAATTACAATTGGTTTTGAAGAATCTATCACAGGGGGTACGCGCCGCCTGCGCCTAAATGATGGCCGTAATGTTGATATAAAAATACCTGCTGGCATTCAAGATGGTCAGGTTATTCGCTTAGCAAAACAAGGTGGGCCGGGCATTAGCGGGGCGCCAAAAGGGGATGCTCTTGTTGAAATACAAGTGGCTAAACACCCTTATTATAAGCGAAGCGGTAATGATATTTTGCTTAATTTGCCTATTTCCTTAAGCGAAGCTGTTTTAGGGGGTGATATTCAAGTACCAACCCCAACCGGCAAGCTAACCATTCGTATTCCCCGCAACTCTTCTTCTGGCAAGCGGTTACGCCTCAAAGACAAAGGTGTTAAAAACAAAGACACCTCAGGCCATATGTATGTAACACTTATTGTGAACATGCCTACTGACCGGGACCTTGAGCTTGAAAAGTTAGTCAAAGAGTGGGGTCAAAACAACGGCGAAGCATTACGCAAAAAAGCCGGCTTGAATTAGGTTTAAATTAACGGCTACAAATGGACAGCATAAAAAAACATTTGAAAATTTGGCAGAGGGCTATATCACTTTTCATTCAAAATGATGCCCTTTCAGAAGCAGGGAATATGGCATTTTTAACCATGTTATCCCTGTTTCCTTTTGTCATATTTCTAGTGGCTTTATCAGGTTTCCTTGGGCAAACCGAACGCGGGCTGGAGGCGATCACCTTCATGTTGTCTGTGCTACCGCCGGAAGTGGGCACTGTCATTTCCGGGCCTATCAAAGGTATTATAAAATCTACAGGCCCGGAAATACTAACAAGTTCCATCCTTTTTGCAATCTGGACAGCCGCCGCCGGGGTTGAGGCCGCAAGGAACGTTCTCATCAAGGCATTTGGTAAAGAGCTTGCTCGCCCCATATGGATTCGCCGTGCAGAGAGCCTTGGTGTTGTTGTGTTCAGTGGCCTTGCCGTCATTGCAGCCATGTCCACGCTTGTTCTCGGTCCGCCCCTTATCAAGGCTTTCACAAATTTATTTCCTGATACATACACATCAGAAATCAATCAAATATGGGGCTACCTGCGGCTGCTCATAAGCCCTGCCCTTTTAACATTGGGCCTTTATAGTATTTATTTTGCCCTTACGCCGCGCAAAGCAGGAAAAGCTATGCGCCTGCCCGGTACAATTCTGGCTATGGTTGTTCTACTTGCTACAGCTAAAGGCCTTTCTGTTTATCTCAAGTATGCAGATAATTATGATGTGACTTACGGTTCGTTAGCTGGGGTTGTAATTATGCAATTATTCTGTTTTCTTGTCAGTATTGGCTTTGTACTCGGGGCAGAACTAAATGCCGCTTACACATATGATAAACAAGCAGCAGACAATTCAATAGGTGCAGACGACCCTGAAACAGTCTAAAAATGAAATTATATAGCTAATTGACGCGATCTTCCCTTTGTGTAGGATGCGCGCAAATCCACTCCATAAGATATACGGGGCATATATGACTAAATTAATGGAAGGCAAACGCGGCATTATCATGGGCGTCGCTAATGATAGGTCGATGGCATGGAGCATTGCAAAAGCTTGCGCCGAACAAGGTGCTGAAATTGCTTTTACGTACCAAGGGCAAGCCTTGAAAAAACGGGTTACACCCCTTGCTACCTCAATAGGCTCTGATTTTATTGAAGAATGCGATGTATCTGACGGCGCTTCCATTGATGCTGTATTTGAAAAACTAGAAGCCAAATGGGGCACGATTGATTTTTTTGTTCATGCTATTGGTTATTCAGACAAAAACGAGCTTCGTGGTCGCTATATTGACACAAGCAAAGATAACTTTCTGATGACAATGAATATTTCAGCATACAGCTTTGTCGCCGTTGCACAGCGTGCTGAAAAAATCATGAACCCGGGCGGCAGCATGCTGACCCTCACATATTATGGCGCGCAAAAAGCAATCCCGCACTATAATGTCATGGGAGTTGCCAAAGCAGCCCTTGAGGCAAGCACGCGTTATCTTGCTAAGGACCTAGGTGAAAAAGGTATCCGTGTGAATGCTCTTTCTGCTGGCCCTATGAAAACATTGGCGGCTTCTGGTGTGGGTGATTTCCGCATGCTTCTTAAATATAATGAGGTAAATGCGCCGCTCCGCCGCAATATCACCCTTGATGATGTGGCTGGCTCCGGGCTTTATCTGCTCTCTAATTTATCAAGTGGTGTTACGGGTGAAACCCATTATGTTGATGCTGGTTTTAACACAACCTGTATGCTTACAAATGAAGACCATATGAAAAAATATATCGCACTTTTGGATTAAACTTTATGTCCTACAATACGTTTGGCCGTTTGTTTCGATTTACAACATGGGGGGAGAGCCACGGCCCTGCCCTTGGTTGCACTATTGACGGTGTACCGCCAATGCTGGATTTGACAGAAGCAGATATTCAAACGTTTCTTGATGAGCGTAGGCCGGGGCAGTCCAAATATACAACCCAGCGCAAAGAACCAGATACAGTAAAAATCATGTCTGGTGTTTTTGAGGGCAAAACAACCGGCACGCCCATCCAGCTTATGATCGAAAACATTGACCAACGCTCTAAGGATTATGGTGATATTGCCCAGAGCTTCCGCCCAGGGCACGCAGATTATACCTACATGAGTAAATATGGTATCCGCGATTACCGCGGGGGGGGCCGCTCTAGTGCCCGTGAAACCGCCGCTCGTGTAGCAGCAGGTGCTGTCGCACGAAAAATTCTTGCCCCAACCATAAAAATCAATGCTGGTATGGTGCAAATGGGGAGCCACAAAATCAACCGTAACAGGCTCGACTGGGGCTCAGTGCGCCAAAACCCTTTCTTTTGCCCTGACCCTGTAACCGCTGACCTGTGGGCAAATGAACTAGATGACATTCGCAAAAACGGCAGTTCCATTGGGGCTGTAATTGAAGTTCAAGCTGAAGGTGTCCCAGCTGGCTGGGGTGCCCCCGTTTACGGCAAACTTGATAGCGACCTTGCCATGGCCATGATGACAATTAATGCTGTCAAAGCTGTTGAGATTGGCGCGGGTTTTGAGGCAGCGACGCTGACCGGCGAAGAAAATGCAGACGAAATGCGTATGGGCGCAAACGGAAAGCCAGAGTTTTTATCAAATAAGGCTGGCGGTATTCTTGGCGGTATATCAACAGGACAAACAATTGTGGCGCGTTTTGCTGTCAAGCCAACAAGCTCAATCCTGACACCACGTAAAACTGTTACACAAGACGGCGAAAATGCAGAGATACTAACCAAGGGACGGCATGACCCCTGTGTGGGTATTCGGGCTGTGCCAATTGCGGAAGCAATGATGGCCGTAGTCCTCGCGGATCATATGATGATGCACCGGGCTCAGTGCGGCGGGTAACCTCTGCTCAAGCTTGCCATACATGTCATTGCCCCTGTAATATGTGTCCATGGCAGAAATATGTATTTATGAGAAAGAGTATTAGGGAGTGCCTATGACTAACTGGCTCAAATATGCGTTGGGTATTATCGTTTTTTTGTTGGTGATACTACTTTACGTGGGATGGACCCCTGATATTCCACATGATGAGCTTACCACCAAATACGCAACCGGTGCCTCAGACTTTATTGATCTACCGTCTGGCACGAAAGCTCATTACCGTGTTCAGGGTAACGACACTGGCCCTACAGTCCTTTTGCTGCATGGATCCAATGCGAGCCTGCATACATGGGATGGATGGGTAACAGCCCTAGAAGATGACTTTTTTGTTGTTTCTGTTGATCTGCCGGGGCACGGCCTTACAGGGCCAACCCCAAACAGTAATTACAGCTATACAGCCATGGCGGCTTTTATAAAAGAATTTACAGAAGTGCTTGAAATTAATAAATTTTTCCTAGCCGGAAACAGTATGGGCGGTGCTGTTTCATTACAGTATGCCCTTGAATACCCCGCGCATATTCTAGGGCTTGTCCTTCTTGATTCAGCAGGCATAGCCACACCGCAGGCCGCGCTTAAAAAAGTAAACCGCCCCCTTGCCTTTGATTTAGCGGGTCACTGGTATGGCACATGGATTTTGCAGAATATTACACCGCGGTCCATGGTGATTGAGGGGTTAGAAAAATCGTTCAATAACTCCGCCCTCATCACAGATGAAATGATTGATAGATACTGGGAACTTGTCCGGCACCCCGGTAACCGGGAGGCAACCAACATACGGTTTGCGTGGTACCGTGATGAACAGGAGGAACTCTTAATTGATAAGATTACACTCCCCACTTTAATCATCTGGGGTGAAGAGGATCAGCTTATTCCCCTTGAAGTTGGTCAGGCATTTCACAGACGTATCAAAGGCAGCAAACTTATCACTTTTGATGGTATTGGCCATATTCCAATGGAAGAAAGTCCGGTTAATACAGCTAAAGCGGCCAAGGCCTTTATGCTTCAGGTCGCTTCAAACTAAAATCACAGGGTCGCTATGTAAGTACTACTCTATGTAAGCGTCGCTGCTATCCGTGATTAAGCCTTGGTGAAAACGCTAACTAGTTCCAAATGTGTTGACCAGAGAAATTGGCCAACAGGTACAACACGGTTTAACGTGTAGCCGCCATCTGCAAGAATGCGTGCGTCCCGACTGAAAGTGTTTGGATTACAGCTTACCCCAACAATTGTTTGAACGTCTGACTGTGCAAGTTCAAGCACTTGTTCTTTCGCCCCAGCCCGTGGTGGATCAAAAACAACAGCGTCAAAACCAGCGAGTTCGGCTCCTGTTAAGGGCCGCCTATATAAATCCCTATGTTTCGCTATAATTTGCTTGAGACCTGCCGCACGCTTTACACCCATTTGCAGCGCATCATAAGCAGGCTTAGCCCCTTCAACTGTCAGTATTTGGTGTGTTTTAGCAAGCGGGAAGGTAAAGGTTCCTATGCCAGAAAATAAGTCTACAACACGTTTTGCAGTAGAACATGCCGCAACAACTTCCGCGACAAGAGCTCTTTCCCCCTCTTCAGAAGCCTGAATAAAGGCCGCTGGTGCCAAGGGTACATGAACACCCGACATGTCCATCATTGGCACCCGCCTGATAATTACAGGGTCAAGGAAACCCTGATCCCGCCAATGTATCGCTGCAATATCATGCGTGTTGGCAAAGTCGACCATCTGCTCCCGAGCAGCCAGCGTTAATTCCACCGGGGCATCAACCAAAATATCAATACCCGTTGATGTTAACGTTATGTGCAGCTCTCCTTGCACTCTATTCGGTAAAATCACCGTCAATAATTTACGCAGTGGGGCAATCAGGTCTGTGATTTCTAACCGCGTAACAGGGCAATCTTTCACATCAACAATTTGATGTGTCTGTTTTTTGGTAAAACCAATAACAACACCTTTGCCCATCTTCAACACCTTTAGCGCCACTCTGCGCCGGGACTTTTGCGGCGTGATAATAGGGTCGGAAACGACAGATGCCTTAAAGCCATGTTGCTCAAGAGCCATCGAGGCACGTGCTTTCAACCACGCTCTGTAGACAGCATCCGGTAAATACTGGAGTTGGCAGCCGCCGCACTTCCCAAAGACCTTACAGACAGGCTCACTACGGTCCTTACTGGGGGTATCTAGCTTGATTAGTTCTGCATTATAGCCATTTTTTTTCACTGGGCCTAATGTAACCGAAGCTATATCCCCCGGCATGGTGCCTGTGACAAAAACCGGCACTCCCTCAAAGGCCCCAATACCATCCCCGTGGGCACCCAGCGTCGTAATTTCAATTTGTACGGCCTTATTCATTATTTTTCTCACCGCGAATTACTTTTTCGTCAAAAATTTTCTCACTGGAAATTTTCTCACCGTAAATAAGAAATTCAATATTCCCTTCAGGGCCTTTAATCGGACTTTCTGTGATGCCGACTGCGCGCCATTCTGGCATTGCATTCAACCAAGCTTCAATATCATCACACACAGCCTTATGAAGAAGAGGGTCACGTACAACGCCTCCCTTCCCTACATTTCCTTTTCCAACTTCAAATTGTGGTTTAATAAGCGCTATTAACTTACTATTATTACTAGTAAATTTCATTGCAGATGGTAAGACCGTTTTAAGAGAAATAAAACTGGCATCACATACAATAATATCAACAGCAGTTGTAATTTCTGTGTCCGTTAGATAGCGTGCGTTTGTTTTTTCCAGTACCGTGACACGTGTGTCATTCCTGAGTTTCCATGCCAGTTGCCCGCGCCCAACATCGACAGCAAAAACATGTGCTGCACCACCCTGTAAAAGCACATCTGTAAAACCCCCTGTTGAGGCACCAACATCAATAGCAACACAGCCCGTTGGATCAACAGAAAATTCTTTAAGGCCCTTCTCGAGCTTTAAGCCACCCCGGCTAACCCAGCCATGGTCTTTGCCGCGTACTTCAAGGACTTGTTCTTCTTTAATCTGCTGGCCTGCTTTTGTAATTTTAGCCTCACCGGAGAAAACAACACCAGCCATTATAAGTGCCTGCGCCTTCGCTCGGGTTTCGACCAAACCACGATCAACAAGCGCAATGTCGGCCCTAATTTTTGCTGCCATGTAAGGCCCCTAATCAGTTGCTTGCAGCTGACTGCCCCAAGTCATTACGGCCCAAAGCTTTGAGAACGGCGGTAATGATTCCAGAGGCATTCAACCCAGCCTCTTCATACATTTTTGTCGGGTTATCATGATCCTGGAACACATCAGGTAACTTAAGAGCCCTGACTTTAAGACTACCATCAAGAATACCCTCTTCTGCCAAAAAGTCCATGACATGGGCACCGAAACCACCAATAGACCCCTCTTCAAGGGTAATCAGCAAATCATGAGAAGCAGCTAGGTCTTTCAACATTTGTTCATCAACAGGTTTGGCAAAGCGTGCATCAGCAACTGTTGTGGATAAACCGCGGTTTTCAAGCTCTTCTGCGGCCTTGATGGCTTCACCGAGACGGGTACCAAGCGAAACTATTGCAACAGAAGTTCCTTTTTTAACAATACGCCCTTTACCAATTTCGAGGACTTTCCCTTTTTTGGGTATGGCAACCCCCGTGCCTTCACCGCGCGGATACCGCACAGCGGAAGGGCGGTCATTAATTGACGCCGCTGTCACAATCATATGTTTGAGTTCGGCTTCATCCGCTGCTGCCATAACAACCATATTAGGTAAACTTGCAAGATACGTCAGATCAAAGCTACCTGCATGGGTTGGCCCGTCTGCCCCAACAAGGCCAGCCCGATCAATTGCAAACCTCACCGGCAGGTTTTGCACAGCTACATCATGGACTATTTGGTCATAGGCCCGTTGCAAAAAGGTAGAATAAATCGTCGCAAAGGGTTTGTAACCCTCTGTCGCAAGACCCGCAGCAAACGTAACCGCATGTTGCTCCGCGATACCTACATCAAAACACCGATCGGGGAATTTTTTCTCAAATTTATCCAAACCAGTCCCCGAAGGCATGGCAGCAGTAATTGCCACAATTTTATCATCGTCTTCAGCGGCTTCTATTAAGGCTTCTGCAAAAACATTGGTATAAGTTGGGGCTTTAGACGCAGATTTTTTGCGTTCTTTAGTGACAATATCAAACTGAGGCACAGCATGATATTTCTCCACGTTTGGCTCTTCAAACGGGTGGCCTCTGCCCTTTTCTGTTACAACATGAACAAGGATGGGACCCTCATCAGTATCACGTACATTTTCAAGAACCGGCAGCAAATGGTCCATATTATGGCCATCGATTGGCCCCACATAATAAAACCCTAGCTCATCAAAAAGTGTCCCGCCGCCAATAGCAATACCCCGAGCGCTCTCTTCCCAAAGTCGCGCGCGGTCTGCGAGCGGTCTTGGCAGTAAATCAATGATTTTCTTACCAAAACCACGCAGGCTGAGGAATGTTTCCGAGCTAATTATTTTGGCAAGATACGCACTCAAGCCGCCAACGGCTGGCGCAATAGACATATCATTATCATTCAGGATAACAATAAGGCGGTTACCTGCCTGTTTGGCATTATTCATGGCCTCATATGCCATGCCCGCACTCATGGCCCCGTCCCCAATCACCGCAATCGCACGGCCCTTTTTGTCACCGAGCTTATTAGCAACTGCCATTCCAAGGGCGGCGCTTATAGATGTAGAGGAATGCCCAGCCCCAAAAGGGTCATAATCGCTCTCAGTGCGTTTTGTGAAGGGCGCAAGTCCGCCACCTTGGCGAATAGAACGAATACCCTCTCTACGGCCCGTTAAAATCTTGTGGGGGTACGCTTGGTGCCCTACATCCCATACAATTTTGTCTTCCGGCGTATTAAAAACATAATGCAACGCGACAGTAAGCTCGACAACACCAAGGCCTGCCCCAAAATGCCCCCCAGAGATTGATGCCGCGCTAATAACTTCTTCACGCAGTTCATCCGCAAGTTGACGAAGCTGTTGCTTTGGCAGTTTCCGCAACTCAATGGGTGTTGGGGTTTTATCCAACAAAGGTGTATCAGGACGTACGCTCAACTCAGTTTCCTTTGATACGAATTTCTCTGCGTTAAGTTCCATGCAGAACACTTAGAGGTTCGTTTATCATTTTTATAACAAAAATACCCTAGTATGGACTCACGTGCGGCGTTTTATAGCAAAATGTGCAACCGCGCGCAAAAGGTCAGCCTTTTTATCAAATTCTTTTAGGTGATCAATCGCCTGATCTGCTAAAATTTCAGCCTGCCTGCGGGCACGTTCAATCCCCATAATCCCAATAAGCGTTGCCTTACCTGCATCCTCGTCTTTACCCACAGCCTTGCCCAGTTCAGCAGCGTCCCCTTCAACATCAAGCAGATCATCCGCAATCTGGAAAGCAAGACCAACATCACGAGCATACCCAGCAAGCGACGCACTTGATTGTTTACTAACACCACCCAAAATTGCTCCGGCTTCAGCCGCAAAGGCAATAAGGGCACCTGTTTTCATGTTTTGCAGACGAAATATAGCGCGTTCATCCAAATCATGCTCGTCAGCAGTCAAATCAATCATTTGACCGCCCACCATTCCTTGTGGTCCTGATGCCTTTGCTAATTTAGAAATGAGCTTACAGCGAACTCGCGAGTCTGGGTGTGTTGCTTCATCAGCCAGTATTTCAAACGCAACTGTCAAAAGTGCATCCCCTGCGAGGATCGCCGTTGCTTCATCATACTCAATATGCACTGTGGGTTTGCCCCGGCGCATATCATCATCATCCATTGCAGGAAGGTCGTCATGAATAAGCGAATAACAATGTACACATTCAAGCGCCGCCGCTACACGAACGGAATAACGGCGCTCGACACCAAACAAATCTGCGCTTGTCATAACTAAAAAGGGCCGCAGGCGCTTACCGCCAGAAAAAATTGAATGGCGCATAGCCTTATAAACACGGGCTTCTGCGCCTGTTGGCACAACGAGTATCTGGTTCAGCACACGCTCTAGTTCCTCTGAGGTGACTGCCATCGCTTCTTTCAGCGCAAGATTGTCCACTAAGTGTGCTTTCTAACTATTCAACATCAAAAGGTTGCGTACCGGAAGCAGCACCATTTTCATCAAGAGTTATTTTCTCGATCTTCGCCTGTGCATCTTTTAATTTTGCTTCACAGTGTGCCTTGAGCTTGGTGCCCCGTGTGTAGAGTGCAATGGATTGCTCAAGGGGAGCATTCCCAGACTCAAGCTTGGCTACAACATTCTCAAGGGCAGCCATTGCCTCTTCAAAGCTCAGAGCTGTAATGTCCTGCTCACTCATATCAATCTCGCCCATATAGGTTCCCCTATTCATTATGCATCATATTCGCGGCATATATAGGCGCCACTATAACAGCTCGTAAAGGATTAGTTCATAATATCCGCAAGAGACCGCAGAGGCACCCCCGGAAGGGCCCTTACTTTTGCAAGCACATCAACCCGCTCAATATCGTTAAGTGCCTTAAAATAATAAACACCCTTTTTCATGGAGCGCTCTACTAACCCTATTGATTCCAACAAATGTAGATGCGCAATTGCCTCCCCTAGTGCCAGAAAAAACTCAAAACCATCAATTTTGCGCCGGTAAAGGGCTGGAAAAGTTTCAACAGGCGTGCGTATGTCTTCCGCACACCATGCATGTAAACGGCTGAGCTTAACCAGATGGCTCTCAATCAAACCAGACAAGCGGTTATGCAACCCCTTAAAAACAGGACCATGGCTTGGTAGTACAAGAGGATCAGTCTTAATGCCTTGCATACGCTCCAAGCTTGAAAGCCAGTGTGCGAGAGGGTTTGCCATAGGCTCGCGGGCATATACAGATACATTTGAAGTAATTTCAGGCAGCACCTGATCCCCTGCAATGAAAAGCGGTTCATCAAGGCATAAAAGGCACGCATGCTCCGGGGAATGTCCGCGCCCAATGATCACCTTCCAGGTGCGTCCTCCAAGCTGGAGCACCGAGCCATCCTCTAAACGTGAATAATGATAAGGCAATTTATGGACACCTTTTTTAAAGTGCCCAAACCCTGCCTGACGAATCTTTTCTTCAAAGTCAGGGTTCACCCCCATGCGGAGCAGATGTTGAAGTTCTTCCTCTGGAAAAGCATCGCTGGCGTTTAACCAAAGATGCTGAGCCATAAGATATTCCAGCATTGTCATAGAAAATTTTGCGCCGTGTTTTTCAACAAGCCATCCCGCAAGCCCAAGGTGGTCAGGATGCATATGGGTAGCAATCACATGCTTGACAGGCTTGCTACCAAGCACCTCTTTTTCAAGAGCCTCCCAAGCTTCAATGCCACGTTTACCCTGAGAACCGGTGTCAATGATAGTCCAGCTATCCCCTTCATCAACAAGATAGACATTAATATGATCAAGAGACCATGGCAGAGGAATACGGGCCCAAAAGATACCTTTTGCAACCTCAATAACATCACTGCCCACAGGCACTGTTTGGAAGGGATATTCCAAATTATCAGCGTGTTCAGACGCTGCAATACGGTGATCCACAACCTCAACATTATCTGAAACGGCCTCTAGCGGCTCCAGAGTTTCACTTTTTGTCATAATGTCCCTTATGTGCGCGCAAATTGATCTACGCCCATTGCCATAACAGATAAAGACCCTGCTTTAATGGGGTCCGCTAAAGCGATAGCCGGCGGTAATATTTGTTCTATATAAAATTTAGCTGTTGCAATTTTTGCCTGAAAAAAATCTGGGTTTCCTTCACCTGCCCTCAAACGGCGCCCTGCCTCAACGGCTTGCTGTGCCAGTAAATGAGCACCAAGAACAGTACCAAACAGCCGTAAATACGGCGTTGCAGCGGCGGCTGTATCCTTGATTTTATCCATACCGTTGGCCACGAGTGTATCCGCTGCGTCAGAAAGCGCGGCAACACCTGCGCACAAAACATCCTTATGAAGCACGAGCTCCCCCTCAATGCCTTCCGCAAAATTGCGCATTTCTTCAAAAAGGGCCTGCCAGTGCATACCGCCGTCAGCGCCCAGTTTGCGCCCAACAAGGTCAAGCGCCTGAATGCCATTTGTGCCTTCATAAATAGGCGCGATACGGCAATCTCTATAATGTTGCGCGGCACCCGTTTCTTCAATAAAGCCCATCCCCCCGTGAATTTGCACACCGAGCGACGCCGCTTCAACACCAATGTCCGTTGAATACGCTTTTGAGATAGGAGTAAGCAAATCAGCTTCTCCCTGCGCGCGCTGCTTTTCGTCTGCGTTTAGTGCTGTGTGTGCCCGGTCCACTGCCCATACATTACGAAAAGTAATAGCTCTCGCTGCCTCAGTTGTTGCTCGCATGGTCATAAGCATACGGCGTACATCCGGGTGATGAATGATGGTCACGGGTGTTTTATCTGCCGAGCCTATCTCAGCAGACTGCACCCGGTCTAATGCGTATGAAACTGCCTGCTGGTATGCACGTTCAGCAATAGCCACCCCTTGCACACCAACACCAATACGGGCATGGTTCATCATGGTAAACATACCCGCCATACCGCGGTTTTCTTCACCAACCAGATACCCAATACAGTTCTCTTCATCACCAAAAGACATAACACATGTTGGGCTTGCGTGGATTCCCAGCTTATGCTCCAAGCTAACACAGCGCACATCGTTTGCTTCACCGAGACTGCCATCATCCTTTACATGAAATTTTGGTACCAAAAACATTGAGATACCCTTAGTTCCCTCAGGGGCTCCAGGTAACCGTGCCAAAACCAAATGGATAATATTCTCACTAAGGTCATGCTCTCCCCATGTAATGAATATTTTCTGGCCCGATATTTTATACGTACCATCTGTTTGTTTCTCTGCCTTTGTACGCAGCGCCCCTACATCAGACCCCGCATTTGGTTCCGTAAGGTTCATTGCCCCAGACCATACAGCGGAAACCATATTAGGAAGGTATTTTTGCTTCAGGTCATCCCTCGCATGAGCTTCAATTGCCTCTATGGCACCGTTGGTAAGTAAAGAAAGAAGACTGTATGCCATATTGGCCGACGTAAACATTTCATTGACGGCCAGAGAAAGGGTTTCAGGCAGGCCCTGCCCATCCAGATCAGGCGATGCTGACAAGGTAGCCCACCCTCCTTCAACATAGGCTGCATGCATGGCTTTAAAAGCGTGTGGTGTCACAACAATACCATTTTCAAGCTTTGGCGGCTCTTGGTCTCCGATTTTATTTGTAGGAGCAATCACTCCTCCAGCTAGTTTTCCTGCTTCATCAAGTACAGCGGCAACAAGGTCTGCGCCTGCTTCTTCATACCCAGGCAAAGATGTCCAGGCCTTAAGGCCACCGACTGTTTCAAGGGCAAATGTAATATCCTCAAGGGGGGGGCGGTACTCGCTCATATTAATATTTTCCTATTAACCATTGCCACCAGCTTGCCTCTGGCCTATCAGCTATATGAAACAAACCCTTACAGGGCCGTTTGAATTAAGCCCTTAAAATTGAGACAGTTTGCATGGTGAACACTCATACTCATGTTATTTCTGCCCATAAAGATGGGGCGATTGAAGCCGCTGTCGAGCAATTAATTGCAGGAAATTTAGTTGCCCTCCCAACAGAAACTGTCTACGGCCTTGCGGCAGATGCCCTTAATGATAAGGCTGTTACAAAAATCTACCGTGCCAAAGGCCGCCCTTCAAACAACCCACTTATCTGCCATGTTGCAAATGCAACCATGGCTGCTGACTATGTGATCTTAGATGATATTGCCAAAAAAATGATACATCTCTTTTGGCCAGGGCCCTTAACTCTTGTTCTTCCACAACGCCAAAACAACGCAGTGCCTGCTATTGTGTCAGCTTCGTTGCCTACACTGGCAATACGCTGCCCCGCAACAGATATAACCCGTGAAATTATTGAGAAACTTGGACGCCCCATCGCCGCGCCTAGTGCCAATGCTTCTGGTAAACTTTCACCTACAACCGCACAAGATGTACTTGAAACACTTGATGGCCGTCTGCCACTGATCCTTGATGGCGGCCAGACTAGAATAGGTATTGAAAGTACCATTGTGAGCATTGTAGACGGCAAGATTACCTTGCTCCGCCCGGGTAGTGTAACGGTTGATGATATTAGCCAAAAAATAGGCCATCCTGTTTTTGACCGGGATAAACAACAAATTACAGCGCCGGGGCAACTTCAAAGCCACTATGCCCCGAATGCTGCGGTTCGCCTTAATGCAAAAGAAAAGAAACAGGGTGAAACCCATATTGGCTTTGCAGATATTCACGGGGACTATACTCTAAGTGCAGCGGGGGATTTAGTTGAGGCTGCCCATGCACTTTTCAGTACACTTAGAAAAGCCGACCATAAGGGTTCCCACACTATTGCTGTTGCTCCTATCCCAAATACAGGCATTGGAATTGCGATCAATGACCGTCTGAAACGTGCCGCAGCCCCGAGGGAGGTTTAGCATGATAGAGCACTGTCATATTGAGGCATTATGCACCATGCTTGGGCCAAAAGGCGCCACCACTGATCAGGCAGAAATTGCACCACATCTGGAGGAATGGCGCAGTAAATACTTTGGGCAAACACAACTTCTTCTAAAACCCAAAAACACTGCTGAAACAGCGGAGGCTGTTAAATATTGTCATGACCATCACATTGCAATTGTGCCGCAAGGCGGCAACACTGGCCTTGTGGGGGGAAGCTTGCCAGGCCTTGCTGAACGGGATGAAATTCTCTTGAGCACAAAAAGGCTCAATAAAAACATTAGTGTTAATGAAACGGACTATTCTGTCACTGCAGACGCAGGGTGCACCATTACCGCCATCCAAGAAGCAGCTGCTGAGTATGACAGGTTATTTCCGCTCGCGCTTGCCTCTGAAGGGAGTTGCACCGTGGGCGGTGTTGTATCTACCAATGCAGGTGGGGTGCATGTTGTTCGCTATGGTACAACACGCGCCTTAACCCTTGGCCTAGAGGCTGTTTTGCCAAACGGTGACATCTATCATAGTTTGTCTTCTCTCAAAAAAGACAATACGGGCTATGCCCTTGATCAGCTATTGATCGGTGCGGAAGGTTCCCTTGGTATCATCACAAAAGTGACTTTTCGCTTATTCCCCGCTGAAAAACAAAAACACACATTTTGGCTTGCCGTCAAAAGCCCCGAAGCGGCTTTAGAGCTGTTGGCACAAGCACGTACACAGACAGGCGACAGGGTTTCTGTCTTCGAGTTTATGCCCCATCTTGGCCTCGAGTTTGTCCTAAAACATATCCCGGCGACAACCGCCCCCCTCAGCAATATATACCCTTGGTATATATTGCTTGAAGTTGCCACCACTACAGACGACCCGCACTTGCAACACCATTTGGATGAATGGATTTCAAAAGCAATGGATAACGGATTGATACTTGATGGTGCTGCGGCACAGTCTGGCGCTCAGGCGGTGTCTTTTTGGCGGCTCAGGGAAAGTATGTCGGAGGCACAAAAGCATGAAGGAGGTAGCATTAAGCACGATATTTCTGTGCCGGTGTCAAAACTCCCTGCTTTTCTTGAAGAGGCATGTGCCACAATCAATGCTGCATATCCCGGGTGCCGGCCAACACCTTTTGGCCATTTAGGCGATGGGAACATTCACTTTAATATTATGCAGCCAACGGGCGCAGACAAAGAAGTCTTTCTGGCCAAGTGGGAAGCCATGAATATGCTGGTGCATGATATTATTGTGAAATATCAAGGGTCTATATCAGCGGAGCATGGCATTGGCCGCATGAAAAAAGCAGAACTAACGCGCACTAAAGACCCTGTCTCACTTCAAACAATGAAAGCGATTAAGCGGGCGCTGGATCCTAACAATATTATGAACCCTGGCGTTTTATTCGACTATTAATTTTGAGGATTAATTCCAACTTTCATTTGGTAGAATTTTTGGATTTCAAGAAAATCTGCCTCCATATTACCCGTTGGGTGAAATAAGGGGCCAAAACCAATTTCTTTTTTGCTGCTATCCACAAAAGCAAAGGCAATCGGCACATTGGCCCCCACCGCAATTCTATAGAAACCAGTTTTCCACTTTTTTACACCCGACCGAGTTCCCTCAGGAGCCACCCCCAAAATCAACCGGTCTTTTTGATTAAATATACTAATCACTTGATCAACTATATCAGATGCACTCAAGCTGAAACGGTCTACAGGGATGCCCCCCAAATAATAGAATAACCAGCCCAAAGGCCCTTTGAATAGGGTATGTTTTCCTAAAAAACTTACCCGCATATTCAAAACACCAACAACCCCCATAAAAAGAGGGAAATCCCAGTTACTTGTGTGAGGGGCAGCAATGGCAACAAATTTTTTGTCAGGGGGCAACTGCCCTACTAATGTCCAACCACCAACTTTTAAAATTGTCCAACTCATACCCTTCAAGAGGCTACGAAAAAACCGGTTGTCATATATGAGCTTGTCATCCACGATATTATTTTACTCAAGACAGAATAAGTGATGGAACAGATTAAGCAGTTTTTTATTATATAACCAGCAAAAGAAAAGGCGGATAGAATGACTATCCGCCAAAAAATAAAATGCACCAGCCACTCAGGCAAAGATAGCTGGTGCATCGTACTCCGAACTCATAACGATTATTCTCTGCCCTCTCAGATCTCAGGCAAAAACCCTTTAGGCATGCTTCTATACTCGCAACCTGTGTGCCAGAAATAAATTTGTTTAATTTCAATGGGTTAAAAAATAATGTTTCATTACAGGGCATAAAACAAAAAATAAATATGTGTCACTTTGAAACATGTTTCATTTCAAAACGGTAGGAAGTAAACCACACAAACGCTACCCTCGAAGAAGACGCTCATATGCAATGAGTAAAACCCCAATCACGGGTTTTGCAAAACCCGCCGCTTCTAATAACCGGGTTAAAACTGCCTTATTCCCCGTATTAATTTTTTCTTCAACAGCTTCATATGGTTTTCCCAGCAAAACTGCGATCGAAACAGTGAACAACCGCACATTACCATTCTGCAAATAATGTAATAATAGGTCAGAGTGCAAACCATCCGTCGATTTAAGCTGCTGGAAGTAATTTTCCACCTCAGATAAGGGGGCCATTTCTAGGGTGCGAGAAAAAACCTGACGGTTTGCTAAGGAAATTAAATAAGAAGAATAGTCATTTGATAACTCATATTTTGCCATCATATATTCGCTAAATTGACGCGAGACTTTAAAGATAAGGCGCTCAACTATTTCAGCTGGCAAGTCGGCACGCTGGCATAGTTTTTCCATCAAACTGCGTTCCTCAGGAAACCGGTCAAGGACCCTATCAAAACTCCGCTTTCTCATATCAGCGGTGTCATTATTCACTAGGTTTTGAACCGCAGTTTGACTTCCAACATCGCTAATCGCAAAACTAACCGCCTCGGATAAACCTTTTCTTGTTGCAACTGCTTCTTGAGTATTAGTGTCAGAGCTTCGGATCAGCTCTTCGAGGAATGCATCGTCTACAGCTTCTGATGCCACAAGAAAAGGGACTGAAATTTGCTCAATATCAATCGCCACGGTCTTGATGAGTGCTTTGGGTAAAAAATTGCAGGCCCGCAGTTCTTTTGATAGGGCTTGACGCACTGAAACCGCTACATCTTCAACTAATATTTTAGCTAACTCCAATGCAGAAGCTCGATCCGAGGTGTCAGCGTTTTTAGCTAAAATTCGGCCTACTTTTCCTGCAATTTCCTCGCGGGCTTTAAGACCGATGTTTTGAAGGTCATCTATTTCAGTCACAAGAAAACTCATTCATTCTATAAAACTTTACTTCACTATATCAAAAATGCCTAGTCGTTCTTAATGGGTTTCAACCCCCTTGCAAATCTCATGGCATTTTTTTGATAATGTTCACTTGACCATTTAATCAATTGAATTTCTTCATCTTTTAGTGGTCTCAGTGCCTTTGCCGGAGCGCCGACAATTAACATCCCATCAGGAAATTCTTTATTTTCAGTAACTAAACTATTAGCACCAACAATTGAATTTTTACCAATCTTTGCACCGTTTAAAATGGTACTCCCCATGCCAATCAAACTATTGTCGGCAACATGACAGCCATGGAGCATTACCTGATGTCCAACAGTAACATCCGCCCCAATAACCAGAGGGTACCCATCATCCGAGTGTAAAACACTATTGTCTTGTATGTTGGTCCCCTTGCCTATTGTCATCGGTTCATTGTCTGCGCGAGCAGTAACATTAAACCAAACACTAGAATTTTCTGCCAAGTGTACATCTCCAATGACATCAGCCGAAGGTGCGACCCAAACACTTTTATTTTCAAGCGTAGGTTTTATTCCATCAAGTGCGTAAAGCATATTCCCTCCCAATCACAACATCCAGAATATGTAAGACTTCTCTTAATCTGGTAACCCAAGAGAAGAAAGCTTTTTCTTCCTTTAAATGACCATCCGTTAATTGGTAGCTTGATCTTTAACTATAAAGCAACGTAGACACTTTATATGGTTGAACGCATCGATGAAAAGTCCCTTGAATGGCGTGGTAACACCCCGGTTTCCAGCCGGTTTGGCGATGTATATTATTCAGAGGATCATGGCCTTGAGGAAACAGAATTTGTTTTCTTAAAAGGCATTGGTGCACCTACCTGCTGGCAAAATAAAAGCAGTTTTGTTATTGCCGAAACAGGCTTCGGTACGGGGTTGAATTTTTTGGCAACCTACCGCGCATGGCTCAACAGTGGTGCTACGGGTACGCTAACCTTTATCTCAACCGAAAATTTTCCTCTTTCTGCCGCAGCTCTCAGGAAAACACACAAGACTTTCCCCGAACTTGAAAATTTTTCAAAAGAATTATGCGCGGCATGGCCGCCGCCCTCTCCCGGCTTTCATGTACGCAGTTTTGCTAACAATAAAATTCAACTGTTGCTGATGTTTGGTGACGCCACAGACAGCTTTAACAACCTACATGCCTCGGTTGATGCTTGGTATTTAGATGGATTTTCCCCGTCCAAAAACCCCGAAATGTGGACAGATGAGCTTTTTGGACAGATGAAAAGATTATCAAAGCCCACAGCTAAGTTCGCTACCTTTACCGCTGCAGGCTTTGTTAAACGTGCGCTCAGGGAGCGTGGCTTTAACGTGACAAAAGCACCTGGTTACGGACGCAAGCGTGAACGTTTAATTGGGACAATGGCACCTCAAACTTCAGAAACAATTCCCTTTGTCTCGGCACTGCCAATAGTGCCCAGTTGGGCCTCAATTCCCGACAGCCCCAAAGAAAAAGATACTCTTATTATCGGTGCCGGCATTGCAGGGTCCAGCCTTGCGCATCTTCTCCATCAAAAAGGGCAGAAGGTTAGCCTTGTTACCGGTAAAAGCCCTGCAGGGTCTGATGTGCCTGCCGCCATACTCTCCCCCGGTTTTCAAAGGAGCAGTCTCCCCGCTTCCTATTTTGCCACATCCTGTTTTGCTCATGCTTGCTGGTACCCCCCTTATGCCAAAGCTTGGGCCGCAGAACGGGGCGTTAAAGTGAGCAGCCTAGACCCCCTTGAACGCGACAGACTTCATGAAATTGCACAGTTATTTGGCTGGGGAGATGACTGGTTAGAAACTATGAAAGATGGCCTTTATCTGCCAAAGTCGGGGGCTTTGTCCCCCAGCATGGCCCTTCAAGCGCTCCAGAAATCTATTCCCGTCCAATATGGCACAGTGAAAACCATACAAAACCATGAGGGACAGTGGCATATTGATGTGGACGGTAAACGCTTGACCGCAAGTAACCTTGTCATTGCATGCGCCATGAATAGTGACCTTATTTTGGGTGAAGATCATCACCTAGAGCTGAGGGCCAAGCCCGGCCAAATTGAAGTGGTGGCCGCTGATCAAAACGGTTTGCCGGAAGGAAATCATGCTTTTGGCGGCTATATTACGGCCCCTACAGGGGCGGCAACAGACGAAACGCTAGAGGGCAAAATCCGCACTATTGGTTCTACCTTTGAGGTTTCACCAACGGACCCTCACGTATGGCCAACTGCAACCCGTGAAAATAGCCTTGCTAACCTTTTAGCTTTGAAGAAAGCTATGGGCGCTGCCCCCAGCATTTCAGCGATAACAACATCGTGGGCAGGAATACGGGCAACAACACCAGATTATATGCCGTATGTGGGCCCCATACCTGCCTGGACGATAGCCGCTGAACAATTCAGCAGCTTAGCAAAAGACCGCAAGTTAAAAGGGCTTGGCCCAATGCCATACCAAAAAGGGCTGTATATAGTAACCGGATTTGGGGCAAAAGGTTTTCAACAGGCCCCTTTGTGCGCAGCCTATATAGCGGCCTTACTATGCGGGGAACCCCTTCCTCTTCCTTTGTCATTAATTAAATACTTACATCCTGCCCGCCACATGATTAAATCAATAGTACGTAGGACAAAACCTTAGGTACAAGAGTACTGTACAGTATGTTAGATACTCATTGTAACCCTGCAAAAAAATGATAGGAGCACCATATGGAGACTGTAGACATTGTTGAAGTTGGTGCTCGAGATGGCCTGCAAAATGAAAAAATTTTATTTTCAACGGAACAAAAAGGCGCGCTGATTAATAAAGCTATTGATGCGGGTATCAAACGGCTTGAAGTTGCGAGTTTTGTTCACCCCAAACTTGTCCCGCAAATGGCCGATGCCGAAGCTGTTGTGTCAAATTTGCCTGATATAAAAGACATTGAGTATATTGGACTTGTCCTCAATAAACGTGGCTATATGCGTGCCCTTGCAACGCGGGACGGTAACAAACGCGGTGTCGATGAAGTTGGCTGCGTCACCACAGCATCCAATACATTCGGAGAGAAGAACCAAGGCCAGTCCCGCGCGGAATCCATCGAAGAAGCAAAGGCTATTGTCAAACTTGCCCAGCGTGCCGGCGTTGGAGCACAAGTTACTATCTCAACGGCATTTGGCTGCCCCTTTGAAGGAGAAATAGCACAGCAAACTGTGATAGACATGGCCAAATCACTCGCCGAGGCAAACCCCCGAGAAATTGCTATTGCCGATACAATTGGTGTTGCCGTGCCGAATAAAGTATATGATATTTTTTCAAGCCTTAGAGAACATATTCCGCATATTCCCTTGCGGGCACATTTTCATAACACCCGCAATACCGGCATAGCAAACGCTTGGGCCGCATATCAAGCAGGCGCAACAGTCCTTGATAGCTCCGCCGCCGGGCTGGGCGGGTGCCCATTTGCGCCGCGTGCTACAGGCAATATTGGCACCGAGGACCTGATCTATCTATTAGATAGATCAGGTGTTCATACGGGCATTGATCTCGGTAAAATGATCAAACTTGCGCAGTGGATTGAGAGCATACTTGGTCGCCCTGCCCCTTCTATGGTCTCGCAAGCTGGAGGCTTTCCTGTTGGCACCCCTTAAAAGGCCAGTACAACCCACATTGCAAACAAAATCACATTGCTAAAAAGAAAAATTCTGAAACGCCACATTATTTTATTACTCGTAACATGCACCCAGACATGTGCTGCGCGTACAATGACATACGACCATGCTAGGCCTACCATTATGAGGCTTTCTTTTTGAAAAACGACAGAGGCCAAACAAACAGCCAGAAATAATACAGGCATTTCAAATTGGTTGAGAAAACTTCGCTGTGCAACCCGCACAATCTCTGGTTCGCCTTCGCCTTGAAAGGATTTAAAATACTCCAGTTTTGTTTGCCCTGCTTTTGCAGCCTTGATCCGACGGTTTGCAAGTAAAAACAAAGCAAAAAAACTGATCATAGCCTGCGCAATGAAAGGATACAGGATACTTTCAAATATCATTTTTTATTCTCCGCATATTTATTGACTGTTGTCTCTAACATTATTTGCAATGTCGTATGAATTTTTGGCTCATTTGGATTTAATGCCAGAGATTTTGTATAATCCGCAGCAGCAGCCTTCTTTTGGCCTAAAGCGCGGTAAACATGCCCCCTATTATAGAAGGCCTGCCATGCCTTTCGGTTTACCCGAATAGCCCGGTCACATGCCTCTTTTGCACTCTCCAGTCTCCCTAATGTATAGTCAATTGCGCACAAGTCTATAAGAGCTGCTTGCAATTGCTCATTGGCTAAACTGTTTTTGGTTGCCCGCTTCAAATATTTAGAAGCTTGTTCCCAATTTTTAACCACAACAGCTTTACTCGCCTGCTTTAAGTTATAATTTTGTTCTACATGGTATATTTGGGCTTCAGCACTGGCTGTTATCGCTGTAAAGCTCATTACTACACTCGCTGCTATCATCTTCATTCTATATGCCATCATCTACCTCCTCAGGTTTAGTTGCATGAAATGCTCGCCACCAAACCTTCATATAAGGAGCAAAAATGAATAGAAAATAGACAATAAAACATATATACTATTCATAAATGAATTACATAAAGGCTCAATGCATGTTGAATTGGGATGATCTTAAATATTTTTTGGTGATGGCCGAAGAAGGTAGTCTATCAGCCGCAGCCAAAAAATTAATTGTCAGTCAGCCAACACTCTCCAGACACCTTACCTCACTGGAAGAAACCATCGGAGCAGAGCTTTTCTCTCGAACCCGTTCTGGCCTGGAGCTTACGTCTCTCGGGGAACGTCTGTTACGCCATGCCAAAGAAATGCAAGATGAAGTTCATGCTGTTGAACGTATCATTACAGGCAGCGATACCAGCCTTAAAGGTAGCGTTGTCATTTCGACAATTGAATCAATTGGAGCCGAGTGGCTTGTAAAACATACACGCCCTTTTCATGACCAATATCCCGGTATTACCGTTGATTTTAAACTGACCCACACATCATCGGATTTACTTCGCAGAGAGGCAGACATTGCGCTGCGTCTCTTCAGGCCCGTGCAAAATGATCTCGTTGCCAAGAAAACCGCCACCATGAATTTCGGTTATTATGCAAGTACCGAGTATATTGCACGTTACGGCAAGCCTGAAAAATTATCAGACCTTAAAGATCATTATCAAATTCTACCCCATGACGACATTCTGGCTATGCTGCCACTCAGTGCACAGCGCCCATGGCGGTCACGGGCAAATGCAACATTCCGGTCAAACAGCTTTCTTGCACTCTCTTCTGCCGTCAGAGAAGGCTATGGTATTGGGGCCTATAGCTGCTTAACAGCTGCGGGCGACAAAAATTTAGTACGGCTGTTTGAGGATATGGTTATTTTCAGTACAGACATTTGGCTCGTGAGCCATGCGGAACTGCGCCGCAGTGCACGCATTAGAGCCATGTATGACTATTTAGGGGATTTATTACTGACCCATGCCCGTGCATTCTCGGGCACTATTTAGGACCTTATTCGTTACCAAAAGAATGAACAGCACGCACTTCACTACCATTGCCTTGGTATTCAAGAGTTTCAAAGCATGCTTTTGCCATCATAATACCACGACCATGTTTTTTTGTATGGCCATCTGTCGCTAGAATATAGTGCTGATAATCAAAGCCTGAGCCACCGTCCTTAATTAAAAAACAAAGCCTGTTTGGTTCACGTTGAAACTCGACGGTGACAAAGCGATCAGCATACTCGGGTAAAGCACGTCGCCGACGCACTTCTGCAGCTAGAGCACCACCTTCAATCAAGGTTCCTTTTTCGTCATGTCCAATTTCCAAACACCCATGCTCCACACCATTTATCAACAATTCTGCCAAACCAACAGCAATAGGCATAGGGTTTGGGCATGTCATTGATAACATTGTGGCCAAATTTTGGGCCTCACGCCGTGTCTTAAACTTAAAAACTCCCTCAACAATTTGGCCAATCGCTGACGACCGGCGCACCATCTCCCGCCTTAATTTTACAATCCTATGAAAGCCCCTGACTTCCACAGCAAAAATAAGTTGAAGTGCCTTAGCACCGAGACTTATATCAACAACCTTCGCTACACCAAGTGAAAGAAGAGCTTCCTCTTGCTCGTCATCCAAGGTGTTAACAACGGCAATGATTGGCCCGCCAGCGCTACGAAAATTAATATCTATCGCGTTATAACAATCTTCGAAACTTACGCCTGATATTGTTAAATCAACAATACAAACACACAAATTTTGAGCCATTTGTAAGCTATGTTCCGCTAATTCTGTAAGGCTATCTACAGTCAAAATTTGGAACTCTTTACCATGAATATCAGGCATAAGATGACTGAGTTCACCAGCTTGAGGTGCGTGAATCAGTGCTAAAGGTGACTGTGGATTAATATTTTTTGGGATCATTC
>Ga0316208_1001009_pt1 | contig 28932 bp, 23 predicted proteins | sample 3monopyrite_MG_FD_204944 | JGI IMG/M metagenome (GOLD analysis project Ga0316208, IMG submission 204944) | Microbial mat bacterial communities from mineral coupon in-situ incubated in ocean water Damariscotta River, Maine, United States -... | ecosystem: Environmental > Aquatic > Marine >... | reverse complement strand
TCCACGCCGTCATGCGAACCCCGAACGGTAACGACTACGGAAAAGACCTCTTACGCCAGCACATCGAGCAGCATCACAAGCCTGCACGCGAGTAGAATGCCCAAAGCGTTCGGCTGTTCCCATCAACGTGCGGCCGCCTTCGAATGAGGGAAGAGTTTGCATGCCCAGTTCCCAGTGGCTTCACTGCCTGTCATGCGGAAGTGATTTATCTGCTTACCACAAGACGCCCGAAAACGGACACCCGTGTCCATTTTGTGGTCGCAGCAATGTTGCATCTCTCCCTGCTTTGGTCCGCCGCTGGTTACGGGTTCGCCTTCGCAGCGTCCACGATGTCGAAGGTCTACGCGCCGCAGAGGAAGAACTCGAGGCCTTCCTGACAACCAACAAGTGTGACGATGCCAGAACAGCGTTCCTGGCACGTCTTTCACTCAACGACGCGGCTCTGTCAAAACTCACACGAAAACTCGACAACTACAAACAGAAATGAGAGCACTTCTAATGCCGAATACGCCGCCGGCTCGCTTGGTCATAACATTTCATCTTCTGCTTACTCTGGTGGCAATTTCCTCAATCGCCAATGCGAAGGACGAGGCCCTGCTCAAGCCGAATGTCGTTTTGATTTTTGTCGACGATATGGGGTATGGAGATCTCGGCTGCTACGGCAACTCGAAGATCAACACGCCGAACATCGACAGGCTGGCGGCGCAGGGGCAGCGGTGGACGAGCTTTTATGCTTCGGGGTCAACTTGTGTTCCGAGCCGGACCGGATTGATGAGCGGTCGGCATCCGGCGTTGCTGGGTAAGGAATAGTCCTGAAATAAGTTCCTTGTTTGACCGGAAGCCGAAGGCGCCCGCGTTTCAGACGCTGGCACGCATTCAAAACACCATCGCCTGCGGCTTCGGGTCAAACAAGGCAACGGAAATCGGGAAGTTATTTCGGGACTGATCCTAAGCAGAAACTTCCTGCTTCGCCGAGAAGCCTGATGGCGGCGATGTTCAAGCGGCAGGGCTATGCGACCGCGATCCTCGGCAAGTGGCACCTGGCCGGCTATCCGAAAGACTTCACGCAAAGTCCGATGCACCCGCTTGAGTGCGGCTTCGATTACCACTTCGGAACACCCGGCAGCAACGACGTGCCGGCGCCGGTTGGCAAGAGGCAGACTCGAGATGTCTTTGACGCGTGCCACAAAACCACGTTTCAGGTGCCGCTGATTCGTGGTCGCGAAGTGGTCGAGTTTCCGGTCAATCAGGAACTCTTTACGAAGCGATACACCGAGGAAGCCGTGAAGTGGATTCACGCTCGCAAGGACGAACGCTTTTTTCTCTACCTCGCCCACAACATGCCGCACGCACCCGTGTTCGCCTCGGAAGACTTCCAGGGAACAAGTGCGGGCGGTCGTTACGGTGACGTCATCGAGGAAGTCGACTGGTCGGTTGGAAAAGTCGTCGCCGCTTTGAAAGAAGCCGGCGTTGCGAAGAACACGTTGGTCGTCTTCACGAGTGACAACGGCCCGTGGTCGATGTTCGGCCCTCACGGAGGAACGGCTGCCCCATTGCGAGGCGAAAAAGGAACATCGTGGGAAGGCGGTTTTCGCGTTCCTGGAATCTTCAACTGGCCCGGAACGATCGCTCCGGCAGAGGTCGACGGAATGGCCGCCAACCTCGACCTGTATGCGACATTCGCCGCGTTGACTGGCGGCGACGAGCCACAGGACAAACCGGGATATATTTCGACCGACCTGTCTGGCACGTTGCTTCGGCAGGAGGCAAGCCCGAGGACTCAATGGTTATTCACCGGCGGCGGTGCGGACGCTTTTCGGTCCGGCCGCTACAAGATTCACCTCTCGACGAAGACGCACTCTTCGGATCCGGATACTCGCAAACGCGTCCCACCGGTCAAGCACGACCCACCGCTGTTGTTTGACCTCGAAGCAGAGATCAGCGAGCGAACCAATCTTGCCGCGTCGAAGCCTGACGATGTTGTTCGGTTGCTGGCCGAGATGTCAGCGTTTCGTGGCAGGTGAATTTCCGAAATGTTGACGAACCCCTTCTCCTCGCCGGGGCTCGACTCTCCCGAGGGAGAGTGAAATTGGCTTACTCTGCAGCAGCGATTCGTTTGACTTCGGTCAGCAGGTCGTCAGGCAGGAAGCGATCGACGTGTCCGGCGCCGCGGTTGATCTTGTCCAGCTCCAGAGCGCGGCGGGCCGTCGCGGCTGCTTTTGGTGAGTCGCCAGCCAGAGCCAGTGCCTGGGCGGTTTCGGCTGTCCATGTCGGTTGAGTCGGATACTTCTCCAGCGCGTTCTGCAACTCCTTCACGGCTGCGGCGATCGCGCTGTCGTCTTTCGGTGAGGTGCCGCTTGCTCGTACCAGCCAGGCGTAGCCGATTTCGTGAGCGACCTGCGGACTGTGAGGTGACAGCGAGCGAGCGTGCTCAGCAGCCTCGATCGACTGGTCGAAGTAGGTTTGGTCGCGAGTTTGCTTCCATTGGTGAAGGTAGAACTGCGACAGGCGGACGTACGGTTCGGGCGAAAGGGAGTCTGCGTCGGCGGCTTTCTTGTAGATACCCACGACACGACGAGGATGTTCCCCGTTGATCGTTTCGTAGTCTCCCAATTGAAGCTGGGAAGTTGCTTGAATCACGGGACTGAACCCGGTCGTCGTGCAGCAGACCGCGGCCGATCCTGAAAACAGGGCGGCCGCCAGCCAGGGGCCGTTGTGGAAATCGTCTGCTGGATAGGCCGCCACATTGCTAGCAGCGCCGAGCGCCTTTGGATGCAGTTTTTCACTGTGGGCCGTGCTCGAATCATTTGCTGCGTCGATACTCAGCGCGGCTGCCAGTGCCAGGGTCAGTCCAATGACTGCTGGCATGGCGATGCCACCTGAAGCCGATAGATGAACGAACAACGCAACGATGGCCGCGACAACGGCGACCGAGGGCACTCGCAGCTCGGACTGACTATTGGCGGAATCCGAAGACGGTCGCAGAACCATCGTCAACACGCTGTCGATGATGATGGCGACTGCGCAAACGGCGAATATGTTCCAGGAGACGCTTCCGGACAACAGCCACTCGCCAGCAATCGTTAGTGCGGCTGCACTGCCGATTGCCGTTCGGATCGACGGCCGTGGTGAAAGACTCAATTCATCGATGGCGACTGAGTCAGTTACTGGAGACGTTGCCGGTTGTACGCAGAGCTTCCAGCTCAGCCAGGAAATCATTGAGAGAAGTGCAACGAGTCCGGCCAGACCGACAACTCCAGCGTTCGCAGTAACGTCCAGGATGAATTGATGAGGATCAGAAATTTCTTCGCTCGACTGCGGCAACTTGTACCGAAGATAGTTGTCGCGAAAGTTGCCAGGCCCCGTGCCGAACAGCGGATGGTCAAGGATCACGTCCCAGGTCGATGTCCAGTATTCGAGGCGGTAACTCAACGACGTCGACGCTTCGGTCAGCACCTCTACATCCAGCGCTCCGGTGGCAATCGCGACTCCGACCAGAAGCAAAAGAATCACTGCGCCGATTACGACAATTGGAAGTAGTTTTCTGAGTGAGGCTCCAGACGTGGATCTGATGGCGAACAGGCTGATCAATGTGCCCAGCCCAACAACCGTCCCGCCCCACGCCGAACGGCTCTTTGTGAGGACAAGGCAGTAGGCCACAAGAAGCAACGTCACCGTCAGCGAGCAGATGATGTTCCGATTACTAAGCCCACCTGTATTGGGGCCACCTGATATCGCTGATATCGATTCTCCCTGGTGTCGCAGTAGCAGACTCAGCAGCGTGCCCGTCAGCAGGACCACGGCAATCGCCATGAAGCTGGCAAGTGTGTTTGTCAGCGCAAAGAATCCTAATGGTTCCTGGCTGTCGCGAAGCCGCCGCTCAAATAACTGGCGCGACGGGCCTGAAAGCGGAATGCCGCGCGAAACAAATTCAGCTCTCAATTCCCGCAGCCGTTTCGCTCGCTCTTGAAACGGCATAACCGACGACGCTTCGACGGTGTCGATCTCGGCTCGAAGAGCCTGATATTCTTGCAGGTTGGACGGGTACCAGAATGTCGGCTGCCATATCCCGTAGCAGGCGAGAGCGGTTGTCAGGACCAGAATTGCACGCAGGAACTTCGGTCGAGAATCCACCGTGACCGTCTGCCGTATCATCGAAAACGTGACCGCGACAGCGAGCCATTCCCACAGCATGTTGGTTGCCGCTCGCTTGTTGCCGTCAGTCAGAATCACAACGAGCGACGAGAGAATGTGCGCTCCGCAGAGTAGCCAGACGGCGACATCCAGTTTCTCGAAACGCAGCCGTTCGAACGAGACTCGCGATTTCCACCAGAAGAATCCTGCCCCGGCAGCCAGTGTCAGCGAGGTCAGCCAAAGCGTGTCGCCTTCCGCTGTGCCCTCGGTCGGAATCAGCCAGCGTGCCAGAAGCAGCCCCCAGATCAGTGCTGGAATCAGTCCACTTTCTGATGGCAGCACGGTCTCTGCGGTTGCGGGCTTTTGTGAGTTCCGAGACGTGCCAGAAGACTGCTTTCGAGATGATCGTTTTGGCTTTGCCATGTGAAGCTACTGCCAGGAATCCGCGGGGCTCGTAAAAAAACACCCCGGCAACATGTGTGACCGGGGCGTTGAAGGATGTTGAGTTTTACGCGTCCTGAGAAACTTCGTTTGGTTAGCTGTCTGAAAGATCTTTCAAGGCTGCGTCGAAGTCGGGGTAGAGGCTCCACAGCTTGTCGAGGTGTGTGACTTCGAGGACTTCCTTGCAGTAGTCGGTCAATCCGCTGATACCAAACTTGCCGCCTGGAATTGCATTCACCCGGTTCCAGATTCGGAACAGCACTTCGATAAAAGATGAGCCGAAGAAGCTTGTGTATTGCAAATCGATCAGCACTCGCGCCGGGTCAGCAGCAGCAGCAGCGTCGAGCATGGCGCTGCGAATCATGTCCAACGAGTTCTCATCGAGGTTCTCGAACTCAGGGCCAAGGCGAATGCATGTAACATCGCCGCGTTTCTCGATGTTCGGGCTTTTCTCAGTCATCGGGGGTCTCAATCGTGTGCGTTACACGGCGGGCTGTTGCGGGCTTCGGGTCACACTACTCAAGTGTTTTCGTCACACTCAATGTGGTGCATTGCCGGCACCATAACCCAAGCCGCTCCAAGAGGTTGATACTACTACCTGCCGCCTGAATGTCAACGTCGACGACCGCTTACAAACGTTGTGGCGGACGATCGTTTTCCTGCAGCTCGCAAGCCAGAAATGTCCACTACGGCTGATTCATGAGACCGCGACGGTTGCGAGAATTCGGGCGACCGCTGGACGAAACTGCGAGCGTCGAATTCAGCTTTCAAGTGTGTCCCGGAAGTTCAGAATTGGTTGGTTCGCTGCGGATGGAGGATTCGAAAGCAGAATTCGATTCTGCCTTGTCGGGCGGCGGCATGATGGTAGGTGTTCACGCACCATCATCGAACAGGTCTACCGTTCGGGCATCGCTTCGAGCATGACTGAAACATCCCTTTGCTGTCCTTCTCGCAGAATTGTGACGGTGACGGAGTCTCCAGCTCGGTATCGAGTGAGCAGATCGAGAAGGTCGCGAGACGTTCGAATCGGGTCTTCGTTGATTGCCAGGATCCGATCTCCGGCCAGCGTTTCAAGATTCTTACCGCGCCGGATTGGAAGAATTCCGGCTTTGTCGGCCGGGCCTTCCGGGACCACCTGTTGGACGGGTACGCCTGGCAGTCGATTCGGTCGAGCAATCTGGTGGTCCTCTCGAACGACGACCCCGAGCCAGGGGCGGCTGATTTCACCAGTTCGGATAAGATCCGGAACCGCGACGTTTACCAGGTCGACCGGAATCGCGAAGCCGATTCCGTGGGAGCCTCCAGACTCGCTGTAGATCACCGCGTTGACACCGATTAAGCGTCCCGCGCTGTCCAGCAACGGTCCCCCGGAATTTCCCGGGTTGATTGCTGCGTCCGTCTGAATTGCGTTGTGAATAGTTCCGGTCGCCGTGCCGAATGTTCGATTCAAGCCGCTGATGACACCGGTGGTCAACGTATGATCGAATTCGAACGGGCTGCCGATGGCAAAGACTTTCTGGCCTACTTTCAAGTCGCTGGACTCGCCGACCGCGATTGGAGTCAGGTTGCCTGGTGGTACGTCGATCTTCAGCACGGCGATGTCATTCGACGAGTCAAACCCGACCAGCCGTGCCGAGTGGTTTGAGTTATCGGCGAGCGTCACAACCGCTCCCTGGCCTTCACTCACAACGTGCAGATTGGTGACGATGTGCCCGTCGGTGTCCCAAATGAAACCGCTGCCGGTTCCGGCGCGCTTTTCGAGGACGTCCATCGTGAACGCGTTCTGAAAAATGGCGACTGACGTCACATGCACGACGGACGGCGAGGCCTGTTCGAACAGTTCGATGGTACTCAACTCGTCAGCGGCCAGGTCGCCTCGCGGAGTAATCGCGCGGGATTCGGCGTTCGCGTTGAGCAGCGGCGAATGCCAGAAAGCCTGCCGGTAAATCATCACTCCGGTCAGGCCGAGCAGCAGGACCACAAGCCACACATTGACCCGGGAAGTTCCGGGCGAGTCTGCTGAATCGTGGCGGGGCCCGGATGTGCTCATTGTCAACTCAGTCCGTTTGTCTTTTCGTTGAAGTTTTCAACCGCAGTCAGGAATCGGATTCGATCCTTTTCGGGAATCTCCGAGAATCCGTCAATCATTCCGTCGGACAACATGCGAGTGCAGCGTTCAACGGCGGTTGTGATTTTCTTGAAGGCCTGCTCTGGATTCAGCAACGCTGGACCGCTTGATTCCGGTGCTCCCTCAGTCGATTCCGACGGAACGCTTGTCGCGCCGGTCTTGTAGGGAGAATAAGCCTGTTCGCCTCCGCCAGATTCAGCTTCTCCTGCTACGGTCTGAATCTGGTTTTCGCTGGCATGACTTTCGTCTAAAGAGTCAGAAGTTGGGCGAACTCCGTCCGAGTCGCCAAATCCCTCAGGCGTCAGATGCACGATCGGCTCGCCAAATCCGGCAGCGGACGAGTTTATGTCCAGGTCTGCTTCGGCCTCGACGGTCAGGTCTTCGCCGTTCTGCATCCGTCGCCAGGCCTTCATTTCAGCGACGGTAGCTCCGTTTTCTTCCGCCCAGGCCAGACATTCGGCCGAGTCTGACCAGGTCAGGGCGACGTAGAAGTGAGACCATTTCAGTTTGGAATAACTATCGGTGACGTCCGCAAACGATTCCCAGACGCGTCGACGCTGGTAAATCTGGTCGCCGCTGAGTCCGACCAACGCTCCAAAATCAGCGTCTGTCCGGCCGCGTGAGTAACGGGTTGTCCATTTCGTGGCACATTCACCAACGGTCCAGTTGCAACTACTCAATGCAAGTTGGGCGGTTGAGATCAGTTCCTGCTCGGTTTCCTGAACGTCGACGACAGTGCTCATGCGACAGCCTCTCTGCTGAAACATTTTCGATGAGACGCGCGGCGTTGTTGAACCAGCCCGGAAGTCCTCAGAGCGAGGAAGTATCAACAGGCGGAGCCGTTTGCGATCAACATCGAAAAGGAGAATGAAGAAATCAGAAGTGGTTGCCGACGGTTCGGTAACTGCTACCGAGCGCCGCCAGAAAACGAGAGAAGGAATCCGTTCCCTCGAGCGTCTGAAGTCAGACGACAACCGAGCACAGGTTGGACTGCAGTGGCCTCACTTCGGCAAGCCGAAGCATCCATGCCGAGCAATCAAACCCAGACCTCCGTGATAATTCGCTGTTTCCAGCTGATGACTCGGAACGCTCCCGCCGAGTCAGTCGTCTACTTCTACTTTAAGCAGCGTGTTCTTCAGAGCCCGAATGGGCGGCGGGATACTATCGCCTCGCCAGGATGATTTCCAGGGCGAAGACGACAGAGTTTCTCAACAATTTTCCGACAGCCGCGCGACGGTCTGCAGCTTCGGGTTAGCTGACCTTTGCCGTCAATCGATCACGAGGAAACTTTGATCGACTGAGAAGTTCAGTTTCACTGTCTACGCCCGGCGAGTGCTCGCGTTACACCCGGCGAGTGCTCGCGTTACACCCGGCGAGTGCTCGCGCCGCAGACGCGTTCGTTGGCGATTCATCGCTCGGGACAACATACTCGGAGGCTACCAATCGACCGTTCGATTGCCTCGCTGATCCATCGCTTGCCCCACCTCATTTGCCCAATGGGATTTCCGAAATGAAAAAGTCTCGACGCGTCCTTTGCTGCGTGACCGTCCTGGTCGTTGGCTTTCTGCTGCTGAATTCGGCTCCGAAAGATGCCGCGGTTTCAAATGTGAAAGCAGATGTGCTTTCTGAAGACGGAAGCCGGCAATGGCTCAAAGGAAACCTGCACACTCACTCGCTGTGGAGCGACGGTGACAATTACCTCGAGATGATCGCGCTCTGGTATCGAGATCGCGATTACGACTTCCTTTGCTTCACCGATCACAACGTGCTGGCTCAGTCGAAGAATCGCTGGGTTGATATCGCGAAGAAGCCGACCGGTCAGGACGCTCTGAGAAAGCTCAAAGAACGATTTCCGGAAGGCTGGGTCGACGAGCGGACTGTTGACGGACGCACGGAAATTCGGCTGAAAACGTTCAGCGAGGTCAACGCAAAGGTCGGTCAGCCAGGAAAGTTTCTGCTGATTCAGGGTGAAGAAGTTACCGACCGCTTCGGCAAGTACCCGGTCCATCTTTGCGCGGCGAATGTGAAAGACCTGATCCCTCCGATGGGGGGCGAAAGCGTCGCCGAAACAATTCAGAAGAACGTCGACGCCTTGATTTCGCAGCGCGAGCGCACTCGTCAGTCGATGATGATTCACCTCAACCATCCGAACTTTGGATACGCGGTCACGGCGGAAGACCTCATGGGGATTCGCGGTGAGAAATTCTTCGAGGTCTACAACGGTCACCCCGGCGTCAACAACTCGGGCAACGCCGAGCACGCATCGACCGAGCGAATGTGGGATATCATCCTGACCAAACGACTGGCCGAACTTCAGTTACCGGTGATGTACGGCCTGGCGACCGACGACGGCCACAATTATCACGGCATTCCCAGCCGCAAGAGCGAGCCCGGTCGAGGGTGGGTCATGGTGCTGGCCGAAGCTCTCGATCCCGAATCGATCATCCCGGCGATGGAACGTGGCGACTTTTACTCGACGTCCGGAGTCACGCTCAGCAAAGTGACGTCGTCCAGTGGGGGGCTGTTCGTCGAAGTTAAGCCCGAGCCGGGCGTTGACTACAAAATCGAGTTCATCGGCACCGAGGCGGGTTACGACAAAACGTCCGAACCAGTGCTGGACAAGAAGGGCAACGAAATCCTGGCGACTCGTCGGTACAGCGAAGACATCGGGAAAGTCTTCTCAACGCACGATGGAGCGTCGGCAAGCTACTCATTCACCGGCAAAGAGGTTTACGTCCGGGCCCGCATTACTTCGAGCCGCAAACACGCGAACCCATCCGAAATCGATGACTTCGAGCAGGCCTGGGTACAACCAGTGATTGGTCCCGCCGCGATGAAGGCTGCCAACTAAGTGGTCCGGTTCACAAGTTCGTATGGGGTCGTCAAGGTAACCCGACGCGTCAGCGAGGGACTCTGACGCATTCAAATCCCTCGCTGACGCGTCGGGTTACCCTATGCAAATTTGCGAACTCGACCACTAAGGGTTGGCCTCGAATTAAGTGTCGCGTTTCTCTGTAGCTACCGTCGCCAGACGGTGGATCAGTCCACGCTCTGGCGAGCGTAGCTACGACAGTTATTGACAGGCCGATCGTAAGTCTCTCCTGGGAGCAAAAAAAACGCCGCAACTGCAATAGTTGCGGCGTTTTCTGTTGTGAGCATCAGAAGCGTCTCAGCACTCCCGAGATCATGCACTCAGCGATCGGAGACTATTCTTTTGCTGGAGCTTCAGTTTCGGCAGCAGCTTCGCCTTCGGCTGGAGCAGCAGCTTCTCCTTCAGCCGGTGCCGGTGCTTCGGTTTCGGCCGGTGCTTCGCCTTCTCCTTCAGCTGGAGCAGCGGCTTCGGTTTCGGCAGGTGCTTCGCCTTCACCTTCGGCTGGTGCTTCCGAATCGCCTTCTTCATCGCCGCCTTCAGGAATTTCTGCGCCGCCACCAGTGGTTGATCCGGCTTCGGCTCCGAGATCGGCAGGCGGACTGGATGCTCCACCACCGTCTCCACTATCCGGCTTGGCACAGCCAGAGCTGGCAGCCATCAGACCGAATACAGCGACGAGTGCAAACAAACGAGCAGTTTCAAAGATAACCCGCATGGGGAACTCCTTTTGAGAAATGTCTTGTATCAACTTCGATACGGGCTCCGCGGACAATTCCGCGACGAGGGATCGCGTCATTAAAGAGAGCCCGGTTCGCAGATTCAACCGTGCCAGCATTTCGGCAGCTATTTTGAATTCCCAGCTTCAAAGTGGGCAAATTTCGGTAGAAGTTCCGATTGTGTCGATTTCTGCGATACTGAGTACGGAGCCTTACGTTCAGATTGCTAAGCGACGTGGGCAAATCGTCAACACAGAGCGCTAGCTGGAATTTACGATTGCCCGATTTGCGGCAAACTGCAGCGCAAAGTTTTCGTTGCGGACTTCCACCAGCCTTCACTGCGTCGATTTCAGAAAGGTGCAGCGGATTGGTACATCGCTGTATCGGAAATCGCGGTCTATTCGCCCATAACGTTGCATCCTGCGTAACCGGATTCTTGCGACACGTCCGGGCTGACAGCCAGGAAATACAGGAAATTCCCAGGTTCCGCACTTTGGCATTCGATTCGCTTTTGTCTCCAACATCGACTCCACCATTAGTAACGCGGCTGCGCGAGATGACGGATTTTCGACGGATATAAACTGGTTTGCGGTTCTGGTCGGTTCAACGAACCGCGATGAAAGTCAACGCGATCGAGTTGAAGATTGGGCTGAGTAGATTCGGACAAATGACCACGAACTACTCAGCGGGCAAGGAATTTGGATCGCTGAAAAGCACAGTAGGAGATTGATCGATGATTAATGCCCCGGAGTGGGTGCGTAAGCTTGTGGATGCAGTGGCTGATTCGACAACGTCGATTAACACCGAAGGAGAACTGGGCTGTCACGTCTTTCAAAACAAGGCAGATGGTTCGAACGAATGGGAGATCACGATCTTCGGAGAACCCGTTCAGATGGGCGGCCGACTGGCGTCCTATTCGACGGACTCTGTGTTCTCGATTGACGTTCTCTCGATCGTGACTGTTTTCGACACTCTGATTTCCTGCCGTTGGCAGACAAGTCAGGTCGACAGTGACGACGACCTTGGTACTCATTTGAGTGTCGAAGGAATTCAGAACGGCGAAGCTGTTTGGCTGCGGATTGTCAGTCAGAAGCCCGAGGCAATCGCGAATGACCCCTCGATGTCATCGCGAGTTCGGCAGAGATAGTAAACGACGCGACGATCGAGTTGACTGGTGACCGGCAGTGCTTTGTTGCACCGCTCGGCTGAGAAACGATGTGAGAGATCGCGCAGGATTGCCTGACGAATCGCAACATTCGTTGGGCTCGAGATTTGTTGAGAGTATTTCGCAACGAAAGCGGCCCGGAGTCGATCGCGGACTCCGGGCCGCTTTCTATTTGGGTGTTGAGTTTGCCGGCGCTGAGATTCCCCGCGCTGCAGCGTTCTTCCGTCATCAATCAACTGCGTACGCTACAGCAGCCCTTCGATGCACGATCCATGGTCGAGTATCGGGACGGGGCGATTCTGAATATCACGAACACGCGATTCAGGATCGATGCCCATCGCTGCGTAGATCGAAGCGGCGATGTCGGCGGGACCGTAACTTCGCGTTGTGGGGTACGCGGCGTGAGCGTCGCTTGCTCCGATGACCTGTCCGACCTGAGTACCGGCGCCGGTAAAGAAAAGCGAGCCGCACGCTCCCCAGTGGTCTCGGCCTCCGTTCGCATTGATCTTCGGCGTTCGTCCGAATTCGGTCAGGAATACCACCAGTGTCGAATCCAGCAGTCCGCGGTCTTTCAGGTCGGTGATCAGTCCTGCGAATGCACGATCCATTCCGGCGACATGGTAACCGCGCTTGCACGTTTCGCTGATGTGCGGAAAGTTTTGAGACGGTGCGTTGTGGTTGTCCCACAGGTTTCCGTAATCAGGGTCGTACCCGTAGTCGACCATCACGAACCGGGCACCGGCTTCGACAAGACGCCTTGCCATCAGGCAGCGTCCGCCAATCTTCGTTCTTCCGTACGAGTCGCGGGTATTGTCCGATTCGTTGCCGATGTCGAAGGCGCTGCGGATCCCACTGCTCGTCAGCAGTCGGAGTGCGTTCGAATAATGCCCCTCCATCGTGGCAAACTTTCCGGCTGCTTCGGCCTGATGTGCGGCCGTTTCAAGTCGCTCTCGCAGACCGGCTCGGCGATCAACCCGCGTGACGGAAACGCCGTCAGGCATAGCCAGCACTTGAGGCTGCAAATCTTCATCAGACATCGGCGAAGGATTGGCTTCCTTCTCACCCACGGTGAAATCCGGTTGTTCCGGCTGCCCACCGAGCGCGAAAGGGGCGTACTGGGCACCCAGCCAGCCTCCGACAAACAGATTGTGCGGCGGCGGCCCCGGTCTGGTGATGCCTGGCACGGCGATGTAACCGGGCAGGCCGTTGCGTGTTCCGTAAAGATGCGAAACGAACGAACCAATGTTCGGCTCGGTGAAAAGCTGTGCCCGTGTGACCTTTCGCCCGGACAGCGTGTAGACCTGACTCAGCAGATGATCGTTGCTGTCGTGTGAGAAACTTCGCAGGACAGCAAGTTCATTCGCAATCTTTGCCAGGTTGGGGCACGTCTCGCAGAACTGGACACCGGGCAGTGCCGTATCGATGGCTCCGAGCGTTCCTCGAATTTCGTCAGGAGCCTCCGGTTTTGGATCGAGCGAGTCGATATGCGTGACGCCGCCGCCCATCCAGAGAAAGATGACGGACTGCGCTCGTCCCGGATGATCCAATTGCCGATCGGGCGTTGCTGCTGCGGACTCACGGATTCCTACTGCCGGAAGCAGTCCGCCCGAGACGGTGATCGAGCCAACTCGCAGCGCATCGCGTCGCGACATATTTCCAACGATAGGTCGGTCAATCGATTTCATTGCAGAACCTGTTCGGCGGATTCACTCTTTGATTTGAAATGTTGCACACGCTCACGGCCGGCTGTGTCGTGAGACTTCAATCATTATCGGCTCGCAACTTCATAAACGGCAAGCACCGATACGCAGCGAGGCTTCAGCCGCACCAGCAAGTCGTCTGCTGGTACACAATTCGAAGCCTCAGAACGACCGACCAGGAACCGCCATCCCGTCGAATGTTGCATCCCCGCAACGTCACGCCGCAACGTTGCCCCCACTTTTGTTGATTGCAGGCAACATCGCACGGCCGAGCGCAAACTCGCCAGGATTTTCCAGAATCGCGTTAGTCGTTGTGAAATCGGCAGTTAGACACTCCGGAGACCGTGACCGTTCAATCATCCGATCGTCTGGCATTCACATTGCTTTACACCATGCCAGAACGGCTCACACGCAACTGTTCGAGACTTACCTCTCAACAATTCGAAACCCGTGAGCCAATCGTTCGCCGAACTAAACCTGCAAGGCTGACATCAGTCTGCAAAATAATTTCGGCTGCCTTGTGTTTCCAGCGAAAGCAAGCCGGTGTGTCGAGAGCTCCGGATCAATGCTTTGCTGAAAACGATCCCAGAGAGAACCGAGAGAAAGCCAAACAGAGAAAAAGGAGAACAAACTATGAAGACTCTTATGAACCAACTGCTGAGTGACGAAGCCGGTTTTGTGATTTCGGCTGAACTGATCCTCGTCGCGACGATCGCTGTCCTGTCGCTTGTTGTCGGCCTTGCTGAAGTTTCGCACGGCATCAATCAGGAACTTGAAGACGTCGGGTCAGCTTTCGGAGCCATGCAGCAAAGCTACGTTTACCGAGGGGTGCAGTCCGCAGATAAAGGTTCCATCGTCGGCAGCTACTTTGACGATGATCAGGATCACTGCGACAGTCAGTACGACATCGTCGGTACGGCACCGGTCGGAGAAGATGGCTACGTCAACCAGGACGACTACGACTACTAAACATCGTCGATGAGATGTCGCTTCCCGAGAAGTCAAGTTCAAACCGCCCGGCTGCAACTTCGCAGCCGGGCTTTTTTGCGTTAGCGAGTTGCAGAATTGCGGACCGATCCGCTCTATCGTGTCTGCAGGACTCGCTCACAGAATGCCGATGCACGAAGCAATTCTGCGTCGCCGTTGAGCCGCCCGGCCAGCTGGATCGACAGAGGCAGGCCGCTATCAGAAATTCCGATGGGCAGCGAAACGGTTGGGAGTCCGGTGTAACTCCATGGAGCGTTCATCGCGGGGTTGCCCGTTGACGATGCGTCCGGTGCCGGTCCGATCGCCGCTGGAGTCAGCAACACGTCGAGCCCCTCGGCAAGCAGCGCATTCATCCGCCGGGACGTGACGACCTGATGTTCGCAGGCTTTGATATAGTCCGTGGCTGATGCCGCGAGACCTTCCTCGATCAATGACGCGACGCAGGGACCATAGTCGTCGCGATGTTCGGCGAACCTTTCGCGGTGCCACGCTGCGGCGCCGGCCGCCATGATCAGCCTGTGATGAGTCAGCAATTCGTCAAAGCCTGTGGGGACATCAACGTCGTAGACCAGGCAACCGGCCGTCATAAATGCGTCCAGTGTTTGATCGATGACAGACTTTAGGTTCGGATCGACGAGGTCTTCATTGAAGCCTCGCAAGCGTCCAATTCGTGGCGGAGTGCGAACTGCGTCTGACGCGTTAAGTGAGCTGGTCGAGCTGCCTTGCAGTACGGAGAGAACCATCGCCAAATCTTCGACGCTCCGAGCAATCGGGCCCGGGTGGTCGAGCGACTCGGCGATCGGCACGACGCCGTCCACCGAGACCGTGCCGAACGTCGGCTTGCAGCCGAACACTCCGCAGAAAGAGGCCGGCCGAGTAATCGACCCTCCGGTTTGAGACCCGATCGCCACCGGGCACATGCCAGCCGCGACCGCAGACGCGGATCCGCTCGATGATCCACCTGGCGTGTGAGCAAGGTTCCACGGATTCCGAGTCGGTGGCGGATCGAAACAGGCAAACTGCGTCGTCACCGTTTTTCCAAGGATCACCGCCCCGGCGTCGCGAAGCAGCGCGACCAGTTCGGCATCGCGTTCCGCGGCCTGCCCCTTTGACATGAGCAGCGAGCCGGCTCCAGTGACCATGCCCGCGACGTCGACGATGTCTTTGATGCCGATCGGAATTCCGTGCAGCGGTCCGCGAATCTCGTCCGCCGATCGTTCTCGATCCCGCTCGGCGGCGACGGCGAGTGCTCCGTCCCGGTCAACACTGACCCATGCATGAAGCTCCGGCTCGCGATCGTCGATTCGTGACATACACGTTTCTACAATCTGCACGCTCGTTGTTAATCCGGTCTGCATAGCCTCGGCCATGCCGGCGGCGGTTTCGCTTCGTTCTGGATACAGTTTCACGGTCAGGCTTTCGATTCATCAGTCAGCAGAGGAAGCACGAATGGCAGCATCGTTCGGCGGATTCCCGAACGAGACATTGCAGTTTCTCAAAACGCTCAAACGAAACAACGATCGCGAGTGGTTTCAGAAAAACAAGGCCCGCTACGAAGGCGGCTACGCCAATGATGAGATTCCTCTGCAACTCTCTGGAACTGCCGTTCTGATTCTGCCAGCAGCTTCCGACGAACCACGAATGGACACGAAGAGACACGAATTTCGGTAGATTCATCGTGTCTTTATTCGTGTTCCTTCGTGTCTATTCGTGGTTCGTGACCGCCGACCGGTTCATCCACCGTGTTTGAGCGAGCGTCGGATTGCACAGGGTGGTATGCTCGACTCATCGCCCTCCCACCCACGATTTTACCCCGCTGACTCAACTTCCGGACCCACGCATGACCGATTCCGATGTCGAACTGCCGTCAGAAGACGATGCCAGTTCGAGCAGTGACTCCGAGCCGAACACGATCCCGCTGAAGCCTGAGTCGAGCGACGAGATCTCGCCAGCGATTCGGCCGTACGACGCCGAGATCAAATCTGACTCGCGGGCTGCTGCGACGCCCACCGGCGAAGAGTATTCCCTCTTGAATCCGCCGGAGTCGTGGGAAACGTCTGGCCCGGAATGGCACCGCGTTGAAAAGGTCGAACCACCTCGGGCAACGATTTCCAGGACGTCTTCGATGCGACGGAAGAAGCAGGCAGCCGTGCTGAGTCCGATGGGCTGCAACCTGATCGTGTTTGTTTCCAGCGTCTGCGTGATGGTTCTCGAACTGACGGCTTCCCGGCTGATCGCCAAACACGTCGGCAGCTCGCTTTACACATGGACGTCGGTCATCGGCGTCGTGCTGGCCGGCATCACGGTTGGCAATTTTATCGGCGGCTGGATGGCCGACCGCATGGATCGCGAAAAGATTCTCGGCCGCCTGTTCCTGCTGGCCAGCGTCGCCAGTCTCAGCGTGTTGTGGCTCGACCAGCTCGCGGCCGGAAGAACTCGTCCCGACGACGTTGACTGGCCGATGTGGGTGTTCCTGACCGTCGCCGAAATGTTCTTCCTACCAGCTCTGGCGTTGGGGACGATCTCGCCCGTCGTCGCCAGCATCGCGCTCGACCGAAGCGAGTACACCGGCAGCACGGTTGGAAACGTTTATGCCTGGGGAGCGTTCGGCTCGATCGTTGGCACGTTCCTCACAGGCTTCTGGCTGATTGATGTGTTTGGAACTCGGATGATCATCGGCGGTACGGCCGGAATACTGGCTCTGCTGGGCGTGGCGGTTTCTTCGAAGCAGTTGCTGTTTCGCACGGCGGTGTGCTGCGGCTGGTTGCAGTTTCTGGTTGTCACCACAGCGGCGGCCTCGGTCACGTCCGGAATGGTCGGCGAGGTCGGAGAAACTATCGGACGCTGGAATGCGGAGCGTGATTACACGATCGATGCGCTGGCCGAATGGTACGACGGCCAGCGGAAAGAACTCGACGAGGCCACTCGAACGAAACTGATTAAACGGACGAGCTCAGAAGTTTTGGAACCGCTCGACAAGGACGCGTCTGGAAAGCTCAGAAAGTGGCTTCGCAACGGTCTGCGGCATCAGCTCGACGATGAACTGCGAGCGTCGATCGAAGCCGTCATTCGCGAACAACTCATCGATAGAAAAACCGTCAACCAGTGGCGTGAGCACGGCGAAGAACTGGGTTACCACCTGCACTCGTTGGGCCTTTACTGCTTCCTGCGAAGCGATCAAACCGGCGAGTACCACGACGAAAGCAATTACTCCTACGTCAATGTCAGTGACACTCTGGAAGGCGACGAGGTTGTTCGGCAGTTGCGGCTCGACAAGCTCGTGCACAGCTACTTCAACCCCGAGAAGCCATCACAGCTGTACTATGAGTACGAGCAGATCTACGCCGAAGTGACTGAACGAGTCGCGACCAGCTGGGCCCGCGAGACTTCCATTCCGATCGAACCGTTTGACGGCTTGAGCGAATTGGCTGCCAGTCTGCCCGGCTGGGCGAAGGTCGATTTCGATTCCGGCCAGGTCACGATTCAAGGCGTCCTGACGCGCGAACGGCGAAAGCAGTTGATCAAGGCTGATCCTTATGGATCGTTCTGGTTGTCGATCGAAGAACTGGCCGAAGACACTCGTGATCCACTTTGGGGCGGACTCAGCTCGGTCGAGGTCGCGTCACTTCCGCCGGGAGCCGACCGCGACGAGTTTCTGAAAGACCGGCTGACCTTCGAACCGAGCATCAAATCGTTGAACGCGTTTCGAGTGTTGGACGACGCAGATGTCACTCGGTTGTGCTCGGTCGGCGACGCGGGAAAGGGCATCGCGTGGCGAGACGCTGTCGATCTTCTGATGAAGGAATCGCGGCAGGTCAGCACGTTCTTCATCGGCGGCGGCGGGTTCGTTTTTCCTCGCTGGATCGAAAGCGAGTTTTCGGACAAGTCGCGGATCGACGTTGCCGAGCTGGACCCTGCGGTCAAGCTGGCGGTCCAGGCGGAAATGGGGCTGCCACCCGACGGTCAAACTGCGGTCCGAACATTGATCGGAGATGCTCGGAACGTCGTCGACGACCTGTTGGCAGCTAACAAGGCCCGCGTGGCCAGCGGCGAGAAACCGATCCACTACGACTTCGTCTACGGAGACGCCTTCAACGATTTCAGCGTGCCCTGGCACCTGACGACTCTGGAATTCAACGAGAAGGTGAAGGCGCTGCTGAATCCCGACTCGGGCGTTTATCTAATCAACGTGATCGATGCCTGGCCGCTGACAGCCATCGGGGAAGGACGGCTTTCTTCAGACGAAGGCGGTGAATCCGTATCACAAGCTTCTGACAACGACGAGGCCGTCGGAGAAATTTTCTCGACCGGTATCCCTGCAGAGCTGATGCTTGATCCCGGTCTGGTCCTGGCCTGGCAGTTTGCTCCGGAAAACTACGGCGGACTTGAAGTGCTACCCTACCGCGAAGGGAAATACCGGCTTGCCGTACGAGGCGTCATGCCCGGTGACCTGTGCGACCGCCTTACCGCTGACGCTTCCGGAGAAGGCAGCCAGAAATTCAAAGACGCCGTGCTGGCAGCGTTTGAGCGGTCGAAGAAAACAAAAGTCGGCAGGTTCCTCAGCAGTTGCACAGCGACGCTCGGCGAAGTCTTTCCGAACGTTTACGTCTTCAGCACCGCTCACGGAACTCCGTCGGACGTGCGAGACACTTTTGTCATCGTCGCCTCGATGAGTCAGATCGACATTCTGCGACTGGCAGCCGACGGCCGACACTGGGACACGCCACCGTTCGCGACGCTTCACACTTCGTCAGACGGAAGTCGCACAACAACGGGGCAGATGGACTCGATGCTCGAAACTTCCCGAGGCCTGATCCTGACCGACGACTACGCACCCGTCGACAACCTGCTGCGAGCGGTCTTCGACGATCAGGATTGAGCCTGTCGTTTGCATCGGGTGGCCCGACCGCTCGCGGTTGGGTGCCGCAGGCACAAGATGTCGCGCCCTCAGTTCTCGATGTGTCAAGCCGGTTTCAAACGCTCGCGGCAGGACGATGGGATATCTTGCCACTTCGTGTGTGCGGATTCTTGTTCGTAGGGTGTGACCAGCGGGCTGAACCGAAATTGCGGTGTGCCGGCGCGGAGATCTGTGAGCAATCATGACGGCGAAGAACTTCAACGGTCGCCCGCGCCGGCACACCAGCCGTTTGATTCGCTCCGCTGGTCACACCCTACGACAATCCCCCCAACACCTCCGTCGCGGCGTCGATCGATTTTTTGATGTCTTCGTCCGAGTGCGCGGCAGAAACAAAGTTGGCTTCGAACTGGCTGCACGGCAGATAGACGCCTCGATCCATCATGCCCCAGAAGTATTTGGCAAATCGATCGGTGTCGTTCTTTTCGGACTGAGTGAAACTGACGACGCGTTCCGGATTGAAGAACAGCGTGAACATACTGCCGACCTGACCGATCGAATGTTCGATACCGGCGGCCTGTGCGGCTCGACTGAGAGCATCGCACAGGTGCATCGTCAGTACTTCCAGCTTTGCATACGGGCAGTCGTCTCGAAGTTGCTTCAGCGTGGCGAGCCCGCAGGCCATCGCCAGCGGATTGCCGGACAGCGTGCCGGCCTGGTAAACCGGTCCGACCGGCGAGACCGTGTCCATGATGTCGGCTCGGCCGCCGTACGCTCCGACGGGCATGCCGCCGCCGACGATCTTGCCGAGTGTGGTCATGTCAGGCGTCACGCCGAAACGTTCCTGAGCACCTCCGTAGGCAACTCGGAAGCCAGTCATGACTTCGTCAAAGATCAGAACGACTCCGTGCTTCGTGCAGAGTTCGCGGCACGCTTCCAGGAAGCCATCTTCGGGCGGAACACAGCCCATGTTTCCGACGACGGGCTCCAGAATGATCGCCGCGACTTCGCTGCCGATTTTGTCGAGCGTATCGCTGAGCTGCTGAGGATTGTTGTATTCCAGAACGGTCGTGTCGGCGGTGCAGCCTTTGGGGATACCGGGACTCGACGGGACTCCCAGAGTCAGCGCGCCGCTGCCGGCTTGAACGAGCAGGCTGTCAACGTGCCCGTGGTAACAGCCTGCAAATTTGATAATTCGATCTCGACCGGTGAATCCTCGCGCGAGCCGAATCGCGCTCATCGTGGCTTCGGTGCCTGAGCTGACCATGCGGACTTTTTCGATCGACGGCACGGCGTCGACGACGACCTGGGCAAGTTCGGTTTCAAGTTCGGTCGGAGCGCCGAAGCTCGTTCCTTTCTTCAGGGCTTGCTCGACAGCCGCCACAACAGACGGATGCTGATGCCCGAGAATGTGCGGCCCCCACGATCCCACAAAATCGATCAGTTGATTTCCGTCGATGTCGTAAAGGTAGGCCCCTTCACCGCGATCAATGATCAGCGGGCTGCCGCCAACTCCGCCGAACGCGCGAGCGGGGCTGTTGACGCCGCCGGGAATCAGCTTCTGAGCTTCCGCAAAATGGGCCAGGCTTTTCTCTCGTGAAATTGCAGTCATGTCTTTTTGAAATCCCATTCGTGTAGGTCAGGTTCTGCCTGACGAAGTCAATCTGTTGGTCATCCTTCGTAGGGCATGTCGAGCGAAGCGCTGGCGTGCCAGCTGACGAAGTTTTTCTGAGTGTCAGAATGTGGACGGCATGCGATGTGTAGGGCATGCGATGTGTAGGGCATGCGATGTGTAGGGCATGTCGAGCGAAGCGCTGGCGTGCCAGCAGAATTCAATCTGGGACGCCGGCGCTGCGCTTGACATCCCCTACACAGATTCCGTCAGGCGATGCCTCTTCCTCTAAACGCATTTTCAAGTTCCTGTTGATCTACTCTCAAAGCAGAATGCCTGCAATGCATGCCGTCATGAAGCACGCCAGCGTTCCCCCCAGCATTGCCTTGACGGCGATTCTCGCGAGGTCCTTCTGCCGCTCCGGAACCAGGCTGCCGATTCCGCCAATCTGAATTCCAACTGACGCAAAGTTTGCAAATCCGGCCAGCGCATAAGTCAGGATGATTTGCGTTCGCTCGGTAAGTTGCACGGTCGACTCGGGTTTCTGCCATTCGGTCAACTGGCTGTAAGCGACGAACTCGTTGGCGACCATTTTCAAACCGAGTAATTCTCCCGCGTGGAAAACGTCACTACGGGGAATTCCCATCGCCCAGGCCAGTGGCGAGAACACATAGCCGAGAAACATTCCCAGCGACCATTCCTGGCGAAGCAACTCGCCGACCCAGATGATCAACGCGTCCAGCGCGGCAACCAGAGCCGTGAACGCAATCAGCATGGCGGCAACGTTCAGAGCCAGTTTCAGCCCGTCGGTCGCGCCGAGCGTCGCGGCTTCGACGACGTTTGTGCCCGCACGTTTGATTTTGGGGATCGCTCCGCCAGCGGTTTCCGGAGTTCCGACTTCCGGGACCATGATCTTGGCGATGAGTAATGCGGCGGGTGCTGAGATCACCGACGCGGTCATGAGGTGTCCGGCATTGACTCCCATTCCTACGTAAACGGCAAGAACGCCACCGGCGATCGTCGCGAAGCCTCCGACCATGAGAGCCATCAATTCTGACTCGGTCATCTTCAGAAGGTACGGCTTGATAACGAGCGGCGCTTCGGTCTGCCCGACAAAAATGTTCGACGCTGCTGACAGCGTTTCCGCTCCGGAGGTTCCCAGCGTCCACTGCATGACTTTGGCGATCGCACGAACAACTACCTGGACGATTCCCAGGTAGTACAGAACCGACATGACTGACGAAAAGAAAATGATCGTTGGCAGGATGCCGAAAGTAATCGTCTTGATGAGCGTGTCGCGCGGCGGGTAGCCGGTTTCGCCGGGTCCAGTGTTGACTCCGAAGACAAGCTCTGAGCCCTCGTCGGTAAAGGTCTGCATATTCTTGAACATGTCGCCGAGCCACTGAAACAACGACAGTCCCGGGTCGGTTTTCAGGACGAGTAGTGCCAGTCCGAACTGCAAAGCCAGACCGCCAGCAACGATGCGGAAGTTGATCTTCTTCCGGTTGGTACTCATCGCCCAGGCGAGGCCCATCATCACAAACAGGCCGCCGAAACTCACAACGCGTTCCATTCAGATGTTCCTGTCGTTGTGAGCCGCCCTGGCGGTTCGATTGGAGCTGCCGCTCCTTTGGAAAACGATTAAACCGGCAGACCACGTTCGGTGCGAATTCGGTTAACTTCGTTCATGACTTCGTTGACGATCTCGCCGTTTCGCTCGATCGATCGAAACTCGAAAACGCTGACGGCAACGTTGATCGCAACCGTCAGCACGGCGATTGTGAGATGCACGGTCGACGGAGCAAAGCCAAACCAGCCTCGAAACCCGACTGCGGAACCCGGATCGGCCGCTGCCCCGAACGCTCCGGTCATGACGAGCATCAGAATGCAGGCGGTGATGCCTGGCATCAGGCGATATTTGATCTTCTGGTTCTCCGCGTGGAAATCGGCTGAAAGCTTGTACGCACGCGATGTTTCCTCGACCCAGCGTCCCGTGCCCATGAAATAGGTCAGAGCGATTGCATGAACGAGCGACGCGAAAATTAAACTGCCAACTCCCAGCAGCATGTGTCGATTCACGCCGTCCTGCTCAGTGATGAGAGTCGGGTCGCCAATTCCCAGGCCAAGGAAGAACACGATGGCGACCAGCAGCGTGCCAGCCATGCAGAGCGAGAGAAAAATCCGTGACACGTTGTGCTCAGTTCAGTGGTTGCGAGAAAAATGGAGGCTGGCGAAGACGTATCTTAGCAGCCCGTCGAAAAAGTGTGCCACTGGCTCTGCCAGTGATGTTTTTGATTAGCGGACCGGGGAAATTCAACACTGGCAGAGCCAGTGGCACACCTTCAACCTGTGAACTCGTAATGGACTCCGTCAGGCAAAGCCTGGCCTACGAATTTCTGAGTGAGGCCCAGCCGGCGTCGGTTTTGGACAGGAATGCGGTCATGCCGAGTTCCGGCTCGCCGGTTGGGTAACACTCGGCGAACGCTTTCGACTCGGCCAGAAACTGGGCCTCTGCATCCGGGCCTTCGAACTGCGTGATGAGTTGTTTCGCGGCGGCTCGGGCGTGCGGGCCTCGGCTGGCGACGAGTTTAATTCGTTCTTCGATTGCTTCTCGAAACTCCTCTTCGCTGATGACCTGATCGACGAGCCCCAGCTGCAGGGCCGTCGCGGCAGGGACCAGCTCGCCAGTCAGGATCAGCCTTCGCGCCGCAGCACTACCGAGAAGCCGGGTTGCTCGAACAGTCCCTCCCCAGCCGGGCAGGACTCCAATCCGAGTTTCCGGCAGGCCGATCACCGCGTCCTGGGCGGCAATCCTCATGTCGCAAGAGAGGACGAGTTCCGTTCCTCCGCCCGCGCACGCCGCGTGGATCGCCGCGATCGTCGTTGCTGATAAGGCAGCAACTCGGTTCATCAATGCCTGCCCCTGCTGCGAATTCTCGAATCCGGTTTCTGCGTCAAGTGATCGCAGTTCGTTGATGTCCGCTCCGGCGATGAAGGTTCGACCTTCTGCCTCGAAGACGACGACATTGATTTCGGGAAGCTGTTCAATTTCTGAGAGAACTTCGTGCAGCCGATCGCGAGTTCCCGCCCCGAGAAGTTGAATGCCTTTCTCGCCAGAGAGCTTAACTCTGGCGACAGGGCTGTCGGTCGTCAGCGTGACCTGAGTATCCATGTTGAGAATCCTTACAACGCTGTGGGGCTGATCCTTGATGGTGAAAATTACAACCACGAAATACACAAAACACACGAAATGAGATTTTTAATTTCGTGTATTTAGTGTTTTTCGTGGTTCTAAAATCGTCTGCATTGGACGACCGAGATTGACTAGTTGTCGTACAAGGCGCCGAGGTGTTCTTCATAACGGCTGATGATGTGGCGGCGACGGACTTTCAGTGTTGCCGTTAGCTCGTCGTCTTCGACCTGGAACGGTCGTGCCAGTGTCAGGAACTTTTTGACACGCTCCGGCTGACTGACTTGTTGCATGACGGCATCGATCCGTTGCGTAAGAATCGTCAGCACTTCGGGAGTCGTGATGAAGTCGTCGTCGGAGTCGATGGTCCAGCCGTTTTCTTCGGCAAGTGTCTGTAACTTTTCGAAGCTCGGTACGATTAACGCGCTGACGAACTGGCGGCCGTCGCCGTAGACCACGGCCTGATCGATGTACTCGTCGCGGCTGAGGATTCGTTCCAGTTCTGCGGGGGCGATGTTTTTGCCTGCCGACGTGACGAACAGGTCTTTCATCCGGTCCGTAATGAAGAGGTAACCGTCTTCGTCGAGGCGTCCGACGTCGCCGGTGTGCAGCCAGTCGTCGATGATCGTTTCGGCCGTTGCGTCGGGATTCTTCCAATAGCCCGTCATGACGTGCGGGCCTTTGGTCAGGATTTCTCCGGCGTCGGAGATCTGCACCTCGACGTCGCCGAGTGCCTGACCAACGGACCCGAGGCGATAATTTTCCATACTGTTAAACGCGATGACCGGCGAAGTTTCTGTCAGGCCGTAGCCTTCCAGCAGGGGGATGCCAGCTTCAAAGAATCCTTCCGCGATGTAGCGGGGCAGGGGGGCACCGCCGGATGTCAGCTGTTTAATGCGTGAGCCAAAGATCGATCGCAACGCGGACGTGCGAGTTTCCTGGTCGAGCGTCCCGACAGCGTTCCAGACTTTTTCATAGACACGCGGCACTGCGGTTAACCATGTCGGTTGAACCTGCTTGATATTGTCCATCAGCGTGTCGACAGACTCGGCGAGGACCACGGTCAGGCCGCCGATCGACGTCAGATAATGGTCGACGGTTCGAGCGTAAATATGGCTGTACGGCAGCCAGCTCATCAGCACATCGTCCGTCGACACGAACGAAATCTCGCAGGTCGACTTTGCATTACACAGCAGGTTGCCATGAGTCAGCATGACGCCTTTCGGATTTCCGGTGGTGCCGCTGGTGTAGATGATCGTCGCCAGGCTGGACTCGTCGAGAGCAGCTTCGCGAGCGGCGATTTCGTCGACGTTGATCGTTCCGGCACGATGTTTCAGCCCCTGCCACGTCAGCGTCTTGAGGCGACAGTCGGGAACGTCGATCTCGTCGAACGAAATCAGAAACTCCAGCGTTGGCAGATTGTCGAGAACTTCGAAAACCTTGTCAGCCTGAGCCTGCCCGCTGACGATGATTCCGCGAGCCTCGCTGTGCCCCACCTGGTACTCGACCTGCTTTGCCGACAGGGGAGCATGCAGTGGCACATCCGCGGCGCCTGAACTGAGGATGGCGTGGTCGGCGATCAGCCACTCGAATCGATTCTCGGAAAGAATCGCCACTCGATCGCCAGCCTGAATGTCGAGATCGAGCAGTCCCGAAGCCGCCTGGTCCGCCTGTCGCCGATAGCTGGTCCAGGTAAGGTCGTGGAAGAGCCCGTCCTGAGGATGCCGCATCGCGACTCGGTTGCCGAATCGCTCACTCTGCAAGCGGTGCATCGTGCACAGGTTTTTCCATTCGGTCATGGCATCCGTCCTTAACGGCATGAGTAGGGTGGTTGCTTGCAACCACCATCCATGTTCCTGATGACGTCGGGATTTGTGGTTGCGAGCAACCACCCTACCTCAGGTCGAAGCATTTCAGCGTCTTTCCGTCCCGTACATAAAACAGTCCGTTGCTGAGTGAAGGAAGGGCTCGCGTAGTCACCCGGTCGAACAGGTTTGCTCGAGCCAGTTCGCGATACTTCGTTGTGTCGGCGGCGGCGAGGACCAGTTCTCCGTCGGTTTTCATGATCAGCAGTTTGTCGTCTGCCAGGATCATCGTCGCGTAACCGAAGCCGCTCTTTTTCCAGATGACCTGTCGGGTGAGCGGGTTGACGCAACGCAGTTCGGCTGGCGGTCCATCCTGCCGACCATGAACGCCGAAGAGGGTTTTTTCGTAGGCAATGGAAGTTGTGTACTGGCTCGATAGGATCTCGTCGCTTCTCCAGACCTCGATGGCTCCGCTGCGGCCGGCGCGGGCCAGTACCGCTCCGAAATAGTAGCTGCCCGTGATGAAGATCGAGTTGCCAAGGACGACGGGGCTCGCTCCGGTGGCTGATGGTCCGAGTTCGCCGAAGGGAAACTCGAACAGAACGCGACCGTTGGCGGGATCGACCGAAACGACTTTCAGCCGAGTCGCGAACACTATGTGTCGCTGTCCGTCGATGGTGGTCGCGACCGGTGACGAATAACTGGCTCGTTCGTCCGTCGCGGTCCACAGCGTTTTGCCGGTCTTTCGATCGAAGGCGACGATGCCGGCATTCTTGCCGCTGCCTCCGACGTTGAGCAGCAGTTTGTCGCCTTCAACGATCGGGCTGCTGGCGAATCCGAAATAGCCTTCGGCGGGTTCTCCGCGAGAAGTTCGCTTGCTGCTGAAATCGGCGTACAAGTCGCGCTGCCAGACTTTTTTTCCGTCAGCAAGTTGAATGCACGTCAGGCCGCCGCGGGCTCCGTAAAGATAAACGAGACCGTCGTGAATAACCGGCGCGGCTCGTGGTCCAGAATCCGGGTTGTAGGAGGGCACGTACTCGGCAGGAAACGCCACTCTCCAAAGTTGCTTCCCGGTTTTCGCGTCGAGGCCTTCGGCTGTCTCTTCGTTACCGACTCGGTGAAAAACGACGCCGATTCCGTTCGCGATTGAAACCCCGGCGAATCCGTCGCCGACCTTTTTCTCCCAGACGAACTTCGGTCCCCCACTCGGCCAGGAATCCGCAATCTTTTCTTTCTGAGCGATGCCGTTTCTGGTCGGGCCGAGAATCTGCGGCCAGTCGCCGGCGAATGCGGCGCCGTTTGAAAATCCGCTGAGCAGACAAGCGGCGAGAGTCGCCAGAATGATTGAACGCATAACGCAGTCCTGTTTTCAGGGAGTCTGTTTTCGATGAGCTGACAACGGCGGAGAGTAGTGCGGAGTCTGGTGATGAACCTGCAGGTTGCCAACCGTCGGCGTGTCAGGATCGAAATCTTGCAAGGCCCAGAAACTCGATCGGCAGGTCTGATGTTCCGAACAAAGCCATCTTTCCGAGAGCTTCGCCGAGTACGGATGTGAATTTGAAACCGTGGCCCGAGAAGCCTGCTCCGAAGAATACGTTGCTGTATTCGGGATGTCGGTCGACGATGAAATGGCCGTCGGGCGTCACTGTGTACATGCAGACGGAATGCCGGTCAGTCTGTGGGTCAAGCTCCGGCATGACTTCACTGACAAACCGGCTGATCGGTTCTGTGTCGGATGTCTGCAGGGAGCGGTCGACCTGAAGCGGGTCGGTAACGGCGTCGCCGCCGGAGTGTTCGGCAAGCTTGAGATTTGAACCGTCGAGCGATGGGAATCCGTAGAACACACCGTACGGCATTTCGAAGAAAAATCCCTGGCCGCCGTTGTCCGTGCCGTAGACGTCGGAGCGAACCCGGTTCCAGTGCATCGTTTTTCTGAGAACTCGAAGCGTCGGCATTCCGGGAATGCTGTCCAGCAGATGGTTTGCCCAGGCTCCGGGCGTGAGGATCAGCGACGCGGCTTCATACTCTTCCGATTCCGTGCGAATTCGGACGGCTCGGCCATCGGATTCCCACCCGATGATCGCTTCGCCGCAGCGAAGCTGGGCTCCAGCTTTGCAGGCGAGATCGATGTGTGTCCGCACGCAGTCTTCGACATGCAGGTATCCCCCCGCCGGTTCCATGACAATGTCGAAGCCGTCAGGAATTCGAAAGCCCGGAAACTGCGTGCCACGGTCTTTCGCGAGGTCTGCCGCGGACACGTTTTCGATTTCGAGGCCGTGCGACCTTGCCGCGAGCCGCGTTCCGGCGACGGCTTCGCCATCGGGCGGACCGGCCAGGAACAGGCCGCAAATCTTCATCAGGTCGCGGCCGGACCACGCTTCCAGCTCTCGCCAATTGGCATACGCCCGGCGTAACAACGGGACGTAATCGGGATGCTCGAAGTACGCCTGTCGGATAATCCGTGTGTCGCCGTGTGAGCTGCCTCGATCGTGTCCGGCAGGGAAACGGTCGAGCCCCAGAACCTTCACGCCACGGCTCGCGAGGTCGAAAAGGCAGCTGCTTCCGAGGCCTCCGGTGCCGACGACGATCGTTTCAAATCCTGTATTCATAGTCGTTTGTGGGATCGAAGGTTCTGGCTGATTTCGGTGAAGAGACTCTTTTCATCGGCGATGACGCTTGTTAATTTGGGATGCTTGCGTAATCTGCATAATCGTCATATCCGGACCCGCCGCCAGTTTGATGGGTCATGGCCGAAATTCGATTCACTGAGGAGAGAGACTATGAAAGCTGTCCTGTCATTTGCATCAGTCGCCTGCCTGCTCGCAGCATCCAGCCAAGCTGTTCATGCTCAAGCTTACTGGCAGGCCAATCCGAATTGTGCCCCGGTTCTGTCGTACTCTTCAGCGGCTGGCGGACCGACCTCAACATACTACGCCGGGTCGCAGATTCGCACACCATATACAACGTGTGCTCCGGCGGCCGCGTGTGCCGTCGCTCCAACCTGTGCTCCGCCAGCTCCGAAGTTTCGGCAGCAGGTGATCAACGAGACGGTGTCCGTCCCTGAAACGGTCATGGAAAAAAGGACCGTCCAGGAACAGCAGGTTCGCTACGAGCAACGACCGAAGACCGTCACGGTTTACGACCAGGTTCCGCAGACGGTCAACGTCAACGAGACAGTGACGGTGATGACTCAGGAAACCCGCATGCAGCAGAGAACTCAGACGGGTTACCAGGCCGTGACTCGCAATGTCGTGACGCCGGTCACTGTTAACGTTCGGGGATTCGAGAACCGAGTCGGAATTCGGCAAGTGGCACAGAATGTGCCTG